>SDBV01009473.1_pt1 | contig 12945 bp, 23 predicted proteins | sample 2277081 | NCBI WGS metagenome assembly SDBV01 (sample SAMN10402039, study PRJNA504765) | marine sediment metagenome | isolation source: marine sediment core GS10_PC15, 223 cmbsf | place: Arctic Ocean: Southern Knipovich Ridge | collected 2010
TGTTGGAAATACAGATCTATTAGGAGATTTAACTATTGGAGGAAGAATGATTTTTGCTTTTGGTGAAATTATTGATAATTTAGTAGATGGTTGGTTAACTATTACAGGAAGTTTAAATGTTACAGGAAATATTACTTCATTAAATGTTTTTATTCCTCAGTATGAAAATGCCCATACAAATTTCACAATTCCTGTTTTAGGTTTAAGTATGTGGACGAATATTACAATAGCACAAGAAGATTCGGCTATTTCGTTTGGGATTCTTCATACTCATAATGATGCAACAAATCAATCCTTCACATTTACAAAGGACGGGGTTTATGAAATCGGTTATAATCTTGATATTGAAGATACTTCGGTAGGAGCAACAACCATTGATGTAGCGGCAAGAGCAATTTTTATTAATGGGACAGAGATAATAGGCTCAGTTTTTGAAATTGATGTTACTAGACAAGCAACAGAGTTTGAACTTTCGCATGATTTTTCAGCCCACATAAAATCAGGAGAAACCATTATCTTTCAATTTATAGGGGATAATGCTAATATACAAATCTCAACTCACGGAACCTTTGGAGATCACCCTACAAGTGCATCAATAAAAATAAATAAAATAGCTAACTTGCCAATTTAAAATGGGTAACAAATTCAATCTTTTTTTTTTAATGCTACTTTTAACAATTAGTTTTTCATCAGCTTTAGATTCTTTAGGAACGGCCAAACAAAACGAGTTAGTGATCATCAAACAAACTTGCGCAAGTTGTACTTTTGTAAATTTTAGTGTAACCATCCCAAACTCAAGTTTTGTTTTAACAAACCTCGCAATGGTCGATCAGGGTGGGGGTGTGTGGGCCTTTAATTTTTCAAACACCTCGGTAATAGGGAGATATGATGTTGTGGGAATAGGGGACATTAACGGAGTATCAACAAGTTTTGCAACATTTTTCTTAATAACAAAAAACGGATTTGAATTAACTGAATCAGAATCCCGGGTTTACACATTGCTTTTTATAAGTTTTTTAATCTTGTTAGGGATCTCTTTATTTGTTTCAATAGTCACACCATTTTCAAATGAGGTTGAAATAGCTGACAATATTCTATCAATTACTAAGGTAACATTTTCAAAATATTTAAAGGTCTTAGCAATTTGGTTCACTTATGGACTGTACTTAATGCTTTTAACATTACTCACCGGATTAACACAGAATTACGTTAATTTCCCAGAAATGAAAAGTTTAATGACAAGTATCTACACTTACTCATACTTCTTGGGTTATGGAATCACGACAGGGATTTTAGCATTATTGTTCATTTTAATTTGGAAGGATATAATCTTCAATAAACAAATAATAAAAAGCGGAAAGGCTTTTATTAGGGAGCTAGAAAGATGAACAAAGGTGGTTACCCGGCGAGGATAGGAGAAAAGTTACATAAAGAATCAATCCGGATTAATGAAGAGAGAATAAAAAAACATGGTTTAAAGGGAAAGATCTCTACGGAAACGATTACTAATTTAATCGTTACTCATTTGATTCATTGGGCCCCAATTGCAGAAGACATAATTAAAATTCCGCCAAAGGAAATAGAGGAGAAAAAGAATGGAGCAAAATAAAAAAGGATTCACAACCTTTTCGCTTATAGTTATGATAATCCTAGGTCTTGTAACTTTAATCATAATGGGAATAATGGTTCTAGGGTTTGATCTTGTTAGTGATTCTCTTAATTCAATAAATCTCACCGTCGGAAACACAACCTTTAATGAAACTTACCAGGACACACTAGGCCAGGGGATTGATGCGATGAGAATCACGGTCCCAAGGATCATAAGCCTGGGGGTTCTATTTGGGATGATCTTAATAATGTTCTTAATTGGGTATTACTTAGTTAACATTGATCCTTTATGGATGATCTTGGATTTCATAGTGATCATCGTTGCGGAACTCCTTGCGTTTCAAGTAAGCACATCCTTTCAAAGTTTCATTAATTCAAGCCCGGAGTTTTTAGGGGTATATAGTGGAACTTTAAATGAAGCTGCAACTTTTATCTTACGTCTCCCAACAATAATCCCTGTAGTAGGTGTATTAATAATGTTTGCAACATATTTATTTAACAAAAGAAGAAATGAAAAGGGGGATATAGTTAGTTTTTAAAATGGAATCAATATTTAGATCTAAAAATAAGGATGGCTTAAAGATCTTGATCTTTTTAGTTTTGAATGTTCTTTTAATTATTAGTGTCGAAGGATTCACCGAAACAACATTTAATAATAGTCTTGGGACCGAAATTTTTCTTATGAACTCAACCGAAAATATAACCCGATTCCTTCAAGTCCCGGATAATGTTCTTATAACAAACGCCTTTTTAAGTTTAAATGGATTTTCCTTCAATATGTCCGACCCAGTTACTTATTATAAATTGGATAATTCAAGCGGTGTTGTTTTTGATATGACCGGCAATAATGATGGTGGAATCACCGGGGGAATGACGAGGGGTGTCCCGGGAAAACTTAACACGGCGTTTAATTTTTCTATAACCGCATTAATAACCCCAACGGTTCAAGTAAGAGGGTGGCCAAATGGAACATTTAACGTTTGGTTTAATACTACAACGATAAGCGGTACTCAAGATATTTACTCGACTCATTCAGGGGGTTCCGATTCAGGCATCGGGATAAGAGACGATAAACTCTTTTTTAATAGTCAAACTCAATGGTTTTTTGAGTCCACTTCTTTGGTTACAATTAACACTTGGATAATGGCGACTTTTGTTTGGAATACAACCGGTGAATTTATTTATTTTAATGGTGTTGAAGAAAATTCCGCGTCCGATGGTGGTGGGTGGCTTTCTACCGGTTCGACGGCACAATTTGGGGCAAGATCGATTTTTATGGATAATGTTTACAAGGGGATTTTAGACGAAATTGGGGTATGGAATAGGTCGCTTTCTTCTGAAGAGATCTTTAATTTATATAATTCAAATGAGGTATTACCGTTTGAAAATCTTTTTAGTAAACTAGAGAATGTTACAATAATCCTAAATGGTACAAGTGTTTTCAACCATACCGGCGAATTTAACCAAACATTTTCGCCAAATAGGACAAACAATTTCGCACCAACAATAAATAGCTTTTTATCCATTTGTAATTTTGTGGGGGGCTTTTGTCAAATACCTTTTATATTTCATACAGACATAGAAGGAAGACTACAATATTTTAATATGACTTTTAATAATTCCGGATTTATAGAAAACAATATCAGTTTTAATGCAACATCTTCAATCGGAAAAATAGAAACCTTTAGTTTAAATATGACTTTTGATCTAAACGTATTTACGCCGAGTGTGTTTTTAATTTATAATGGGACGAGCCAAACGGCCACAACAACAGACCCCGGTTCGACCAGGGTTTATTCGGCTACCCGTGTGATCCCTACTTCTTCAACTGATGAGAATTATACCTTTCATTTTATGGTTGAAAATGTTAACGGTTCTTTTAATTCAAGTTTCAATAATCAATCGGTAACGACTTTTAATATCTCAATTTGTGGAGGGGCGTTTACAAACCCAATTTATAATTTTACTTTATTTGATGAAGAATTACAAACGCAATTAAGTAGTACTACAAGTGAGTTTGCCCTTAATTTATTCTCCGAAGATCGAAGCGTGTCTCTTGTAAATCTAAGCGGGACAACTTTGCTTAATCCGTGGTCGATCTGTTTGAATGCTCCTATCCCTGAGGACGTGATCTATTCCGTAGATTTAATAATCCAATATGAAGCTGATGACTACGCACAAGAATTTTATAATATTATTAACAGATTAATCACCAACACAACGGGGACGGAAGAAATTGGATTATATGATCTACATTTAAACGAAAGTGTAGAGTTTCAATTAACCTTTACCGGAAATGATTTTATTCCGGTTGAAAATGCCCTTGTTCATGTTGATCGTCAATATATAAGTGAGGATCTATTTAGAACAGTTGAAATTCCCAAAACCGATTCAAACGGCCAAACTGTTTTGCACTTAGTAAGAAATAATGTGTTATATAACATTAGGATAATTAAGGACGGTGTTTTGATTGGTAACTTTAGGAATATCATTGCTTTTTGTGATGATGTAAGTATTGGAGATTGTAAGATCGCTTTACCCGGGACCGAAGGAGTTTCCCCAATAAGTGATTATGACAGTACACTCGGAATTATTTTTGATGGGCCGCCGACTTATGACATTTCAACTAATCGGATCTCATTCACTTTTACTTCAAGTGATGGATCTGTAAAAACTGTTTTATTAGTGGTTGAACAAAGAGACATTTTTGGAAATAGAAGCATCTGCTCTAATGAATTAATCTCTAGTAGTGGATCCATTTCATGTAACATTGGATCTGCAAATGAAACAAACACCGAATTAGTTTCATCGATTTTTATAGACGGTGTATTATTAACTTCTTCTACAACTAATATTGATAGTTTCAGTTATGGGGATATAGGATTTATTGCATGGTTTGTTTTCACTTTAATAATTGTTATAATTTCAAGAGATTCAAAAGATCTATTAATTGGTTCTGTCTTATTGAGTTATCTTGGAGCTGTGGGACTTGGAATAACGAAGGGCGGTGCAATTGGCCTTGGTAGCACCGGAGCGTGGATCTTGGTTGTCACACTTGCCGCGTGGTGGAATTTAAACAAAGGGAGGTCTGAATAATGGTTGAATTTGGGGACTTAGTTGGAAAGTTAACCTTTAGTATAATAGTGATCTTTGCAGTAATGATGTTTGTTGTGCAGCTCCAGGAGAGTAATGATGCGGTTTCCAAGATAGACAACAACTCTATTTTTAATAATTCCCTTACAGAAATGTCAACCCAGATTGATACCGCAACATCGGAAGCGGGTGAGAAGTATGATGTTTTTAATGAAGAAACGCCTCAACCGGGATTCGGATCTATTATATTGTTTGGGATTGTTTCAGTTGGTAAAACATTCTCCACTATCGTTTTTGGGTTCTTTACAGTCATAATTAAATTACCGCTTGTAGTCTTCGGGGTTCCGGCATCGACATTCAATCTTTTATTAGTTTGGTTGATCATCGCCGTAATTGTTGCTGTCTGGAGATTATACAAACTAGGAGGATAAAATGCCATGTTCAGCAATCAGTAGCATAATTGGATTTAATGGATTATTAGTGTGGCCCACAAGCTGCGAGTATTTTTTCTATCTATACATCCTTGAATTTGTCTTTGCTTTTTTAATGTGGAGTACATATAAGGCTGATGAAAAAAGGATCGGGAAAGCGGACTTATTGTCTTCTGCGGCAATTAGTTCACTAATCCTTGTTTTTTTGGGAGTAGTTGGAACATTGATTCAAGATACAAATGGGGTTCCGATGATACAGGCCGACATCTTATTAATTTTCATTGCTCAATTCATCGTGCTCATGGTGTTTTGGATATTTAAGAAAGTTTAAGAAACAGTTGTATACGTTGTTTACAAGTCTTTATATAATCTTAATCTTAGTTTATTAACATGAAAGAAGTAAAAAACGTCGTTGCTTTCGTTGCAGTCGCCTTTCTCCTTCTTGGGGCTTTATTTGGTATGAATATTATGTCTTTCATGTTTGGGAATTTACAAAAAGCGAGCATTGATGCTATACCAAACCCAGTTATCACAATCACTAATGAAAGCGGAGCTTTTATTAATGAGACCGGTTATATCGTTTCCAATGCGAGTTTATCAACCTTTCTTGGGGGTGTTACAATCATCGAAGCCTTCAACCGAACAAATGCAGAATTAATCACCGCAGCAAATTATACGGTAAACTCCGGAGGAAATGTGACTAATGCAAGTGTAACAAACTGGAACAATGTAAGTTTAACATATTCATTCTCTTCTAAATCTGGTGTTCGAGTTGCAGTTGAAGATAGCAACAACGGATCAATACAGGGAATTGTATCTTATTCCGCCGGTGCGGGTACACAATTTAGCACAGTTGCAATAGCGATTACTTTGATAATCTTAATCGTCCTTTTCTTAGTCTTTTGGAAATCATTTATAGCGCCAATGATGAAGGGCGCAAAGTCTGGTTCCAAAGGGAGGAATTTTGCATGAAATTTATAACTGTTAGAATGGAGGTGACAATGTGAAAGAGGTACAAAACGTAGCTGTATTTGTTGCAGTAGCTTTCCTTTTATTAGGAGTGCTATTCGGAATGAACATTATGACTTTTATCTTTGCACAGATTGGCCCGGCTAACGCCGGATTAACTGTCTCGGATGCGGGTTTTAATGAAAGTCTCCAAGTCCAAAACAACTCGTTACAAGCAATTGTAACGTATTCGGCCCAAGCGAGCACACAATTTACTACAGTTGCAATCGCGATTACTTTGATAATCTTAATCGTTCTTTTCTTGATCTTCTGGAAATCATTTATCAGTCCAATGATGAAAGGTAGTACAGGAAAAGGTGGTCGCGAAGTAAATTTCGGTGCTTAATAAATCTTAGTCTCGGCTAAGATCTTTTTTATTTTTTTATTTTTCTTCTTCTTTTTTTCTTTTAGAAGGGTTTATATACTAGGTATACCAAGTAAACTTATGAAAGAAACAACAACCATAAAGATCTCTCACAAGTTAAGAGATTTTTTGATCAAAAAGTCTACGAGTAAAAATCAATCTTACGAAGATATAATCTGGTTATTAATTAAATCTGATGATCCAGGGAAGAATTAAATATGGGTGTTCGAGATATTCAAGATGATCTGCAAATCGGTTGGAAAATAGTAATCTTATTTCTTTTAGCGAGTTTAATTATTTTTATATCTATGTTCATATTTAGCCCCCTTTCTCTAATCCCGGGAGTTGAACAAGAAAACCTTTTTTTGAATAATACAACTTCAACAGACTCTTCAATTACTATCAGCTCAAATAACCCAGATGGATTTTATATGCAACCTCCTTATTTTGTTGAGTTAAACAAGGAGCAATGCAAACCAATAACTTGTAAATGTGCTGAATGGGGTTGTTTAGCTTATTGTTATGTTTGTGAGGAGAAAACAAAATGAACATAACTGAAATACTTGAAACTAAAGGAAAGCTCGAAGCAATAAGGAATGATATAGATGACAAGTTACAAGAGTTAGATTTAATTAATGTTTCAATCAAAAATCAAAATAAAACCATAAAAAAAGTTGCTGAAACAATTGAAACAGGAATCGCTGATTTTATTCAAAAAGATAAATTCATTAAGTTTTTTGAAAAACCATATGTCTTAATCCCAGGAAAGAACAGCTCTTATGTGGTTGTTCCAAAATTTATTAAAGGGTTTCAAGTTGGATGGTTATGGAAGGAAACAGACAGTTTCTTTATTTATCAAATCAACCAATATTCTAAATGGCTCGGGGATGTACCAAAAGATATTTTAGAAAGTCTTGAAACTGAAGATCCTCTTGATGCTGAGATTATTAATGATACAGTATTCTTTAATCCAAAAGATAAAAATCGAATAAAGAATAAATTTGGGAAACATCTAGGACAATTTACGGAGAACACAGCTAAAATAATTAGAGGGCATGAGTTTAGTATAATTGTTGATATGGTAAGTCTAGGGACACTTCCATTTAAGGCCTGTAAAGTTGCTGAGAGTGATTTAAGAGAAGATAAAGGAAACATCAAATTAAGAGAATACCAAAAACCGGCATTTGAGAAATTTTTAGAAGTTGGTGCGATTGGTTTATTTCATCCAACAGGGGCGGGAAAATCATTTATTTCTTTAAAGGCTCTTGATTCAATAAAGGGAAGAAAGTTAATTGTCGTCCCTACAAGAAGCCTTGTTGAACAATGGAATTATTACATCGAAGAAAATATCCCTCATATAAAAAATGAAATAATAATCAAAACTTATCAAGGGTTTAGAAATAATACTGAGGACTTTATTTTAACTATCTTTGATGAATGCCAAAAACTTCCGGCCAATACTTTTTCAAAATTGGCTTTGATCAATACAAAATATCGGATTGGGTTAAGTGCATCACCTCATAGAGAGGATGGAAGAGAAGCCTATATCTTCGCCTTAACAGGATTCCCTGTTGGTCTAAATTGGGAAGAATATATGAAAACAACCGGCAAAAAATATCATCCAATTCATGTTTATATTGTGGCTACTCCAAACCAAAAAGAGAAGAAAGTAAAAGAATTAGTAAAGATGAATCAGAAAACTTTAATATTTTCAGACAGTATTGATATAGGGTCAAGACTTTCTAAATTATTACAAGTTCCATTCATCTATGGGGACACACAAAACAGATTAGATATTCTTAATAACAATCCTGTGTGTGTGGTCTCTCGTGTGATGGATCTTGGGATCTCAATAAAAACACTTCAACATATTATTGAGGTTGATTTTTTATATGGTTCAAGACAGCAAGAATTACAACGGACGGGAAGATTAATGCACTCCGAAGAAAAAAAGACCCAACATGATATTATTATGACACAAGAAGAATTAGAGAGTTATGGGAAAAGACTTTGGAGTTTACAGGAAAAAGGATTCACAATTAAAATTATCGAAGAGAATATAAAATGAAATCTCAATATATTGTAGATGAGGTGGATATGATTAAGGCTAAAGAAGAAATGAGAAAGATAGTTAATAAAAATTATAAAAGGACGTTCTTTTGGTCTGATTTGCGGGAATTAATATTAAAGTTAGGTTTAATATTCTGCGTTGGATTGGGTGTGTTCGTAATAGTGATTGAACTTATTGAGAATCCAATTAGTTTAGGAATAATCTCTATTACACTTATTATAATCGTTTTAATAGTTTTATTATGTTCATGGGGGAAAATAAAAAATGAATAAAAAATTAATATATACGTTGGTTGTGATCATTTGTTTATCTCTTTTAGTAAATTTATCGTTACTTTTTACTGTTGATTATGTTGATTCTGAGTGGAATGATCTCTATATAAAAAATGATCTTGAATGGTGTGGATCTATAAATGATTTGATAGATCAAAACGATAGATTATTATTACACTTACAATCCTATGATGAAGCATATTATGAGCTGAACAATCTTGGAAAATTAGATTGTTGATGAAGGACTATATAATTTTCTTGGTGATGCTTTACATCCCTAAGGATCTTTTCTTAGGAAGGCTTACAGGGCCCAAAATATTAAAGAAAATCTTATAAACTCCTTTGTATACAGATAATCAATGGCAGTCGACCTTACAGATTTCTCCGGAGCCTTTGGTTTAGGATCCTTTAATTTCTCACAAATTGTTGATAAAATTTACCTCTTTGTTGGGATCTTTCTATTAATATTTATTTTTTGTGCTGTATTTGCGGGATTCTATTTTACAATTAAAAGAAAGGTGAGGAAAAAGGACCTCATCAAAATTTATTGGTGGGAAGAAATAGCGGGCTCTTTAGTTCCTTTGATGATCGAAGATGTAGAAGAACTAATAATGGCCGGAACTCAATTAAGGATCTTTTACGGGAAAGACAGAGATATTTGGTTGCCAAGATTCAATCGACCAATAGCCCCAAAATTATATTATGTAGAAAGAACAAAAACAGGACAGATCATAAACTTTGAAATGAGAAAGTTAAGTGAAGACAAAACACATGCTACCTTAGAAGCTGATCATACTGATATGTTATGGGCCGCCGAAAATGCAAGAGAATTTATTAAAAGAAATTATCGAGACAAGGCTAAAAAATGGTGGGATGTTTATGCGGATAAAATTGCTATGGCCGCTTTAATGTTTGTTTTTACGTTTTGTTTTGTAATTATAATCTATTTTATGAGGGGGATCGTAACAGACATAAGCGGCGTTGCTAATTCAGTAAATCAAATGGCTCAAACCGCAAGAGCATCAAGTGGAGTGATCCCAGGATGATATTAGAAATAACGGCCACAATTATTCTTGCTTTTATTTTATCAATTCCTCTCGGTTATTTCCTTTCAAAAATCCCCCGTCTCCGGAGAATTTATAGTAAGGAAGAAAAAAATAAACATAAGATCTTAAATGATGCTGCTCTTCTCCTGGAAAAAATCAAAGAACATGGGGGGATCATCGATGAAGGCAAGATCCTTAAACCTGAGTTTGAATATGATGAAAAAGGTGTCGCAATTGGATTCAAGACAGAACCTTTAAAGATTAAGATCCAAAAAATAAAAGAAAAAGAAAAACCAACTCCCAAAAAATCCAAAAAGAAATTTAAAACTAAAAAAAGTTAAGTTAGATCTTCATAATCTCTGTCATAATCTTGGGTTATCCGGTGTTGTTTTTGTTTCCAAAAAAACTTCTTAAGAACAATAATGATCACAATTATCACTAATACTAAGATCCAATATCTCATTATCAATTTGATCAAAAACTTAATTCCTTGTCCAATTGTGATCAATAATAAGGCGCCGACAACCCCAAGAGATACTCCCCAAAAGAGCAGCTTAGAATCATCATTCTTTTTCTCCGGAGCATTAACGCCAAATCTCATTGATCACTCCCCTTTCTTTCTTTTTCAAAATCTCTCAATTTTTTAGATTTAACCCATGCAAGATCAATGTCTTTAATCTCTTCTTGAGTGGTTTTTGGGAGATCTTCGATATTTACTTTAATTAATGAAATTTGGTGACATTTCATTTTGATTAATGAAAGCTTTGCACAATTCAAACAAAAACTTACGTCTCCTTCCTGGGGGGATGTAAATTTTTTATTAAGTTCTTCATGCTCCGTAGAATCATAATTGCAATAAGGACATTTAGTTTTAGCTTTCACGAGCTCAACCTCTTTTTTAAGTGATCTTTGTCCACACGTGTGTATATCTGTGTGCTTTGGATGCTTGAGTGTCGGAGAATCTCTTGTATGTCCCTTATGTCCATATTCTTCTCATTTTTGAGATATGAGCCCCAGGAGTGTCTTAAACGGTGTGGATGCACCACAGTTTCCTTAATTGGCTTCCCTTCTTGATCTAATCGAGTGATCCCCGCTTTAATTCCGGCCTGTCTTAATCGCATTTGCCAGATCCGCCCCCGGTTGTTGAGATTAATGTCCTGGCCATCCTTCATAAACAATTTAGAATTTACAGACTTTATTTTTTTCTCCCTTATATATTTAGCAATCCGGATCATAATTTGGGCCGGGACCAATGCAATTCCTTCCTTATCTCCCTTGCCTAAAACTCTACACTCTCCCATCTGGTGGGTGTCCTTTTTCCATTGATCCCAATTGAATGAAACAACTTCTATCTTTAAGAGCTCACCAAGACGTAACCCACAATAAAAACTAAGCATCAATTGCAACTTCAATCTTTCATTTTCTAAACAAAATTCGATCTGGTGGATCTCTTCCTTTGAAAGTGGCCTAATTATCCTTTCTTTTATCCGGCCCGTAATCTTTGGGAGCTCAACCTCCGAAACTTCCAATCTTAATTCCTGGGAGATCCCGAGCTCTCGGTAATTGATCATAAGAAACTTTTTGTAATTCACCAGGAAGCCCCTTGCATTACTGTTCCGGTTTTCCTTTGCTGCAAGAAATCGGCTTACTGTCTCCTGGTTAAATATCTCAGAACTGAATTTATTAAAATAATAAATATAATTCTCGACGGTCCTCTGTTTAAGGCCTTTATTTTCCAACCATTCTTCAAACTTTTTAAGATCTATTTTCATTTCAAACTTAACCTCCTCTTAAGCTCTTCAATTTTTTTTTGTGAGAGGTACCATCTTTTCCTTTTATAAGTTACTTGTCCAATTTTACGAAGGTTTCTCAATATTAAATCCACCCTCCTTTTACTCAAATAACAATCATATAATAATGCCTTCTTAATTCCGTATCCATCATATTTCTGAATCCAAAAACTAAATAACTTATAAGTCTCTTTTATTTTATCAATTGTTTTCATGTTTATTTTTTTGTTCCTCAATGATCATGTCAATTTCTATTCTGTCCGGCGGTAAATCGTCCGGGGTTTGAATATGTATTCTTCTACTGTAATTCATTTCTTCGCTCCTTCATCTTTTCAAGTGTTCTCCCCTTCTCATATTCAATCATACAATCCTCATGCACCTTAATCTTTGAACTTGCCTTACTTACTTTTTGAAATAATAATATGTGTCTTCTACAAAATAAACATCTCATTGTCCTCTCCCCAAACGCTTTTTTTCTTCAATCCTTTTATACGTTTTTTTTCTACATCCTTTACATTGTTTATAATGTCGTGGACAATGCCAATGGGTTAATCCCTCATGGTCCTTCCATCCTATCTGATAAGAATGTGCTTCCTTACCACAATCTTTACATTTATGTAAACTCTCAACCTCTCTAATCATCGTCCTCCTCCTGAACTTGTGTAAATAAATCACATTTCACAGCTTCTATTATTCCATATAGTTCAAAATAATTTAATCCAAATTGTTCAGAAATAGCATTAACTTTCTCAATAAGTATGTCATAGGCTTCATCAAGTCTTTCATTTTTACTCATCACTTTAATTTCCATTATTTCCCTCCAGATGATTTTGCGAACTTTTCTAATTTCTTAAAACACTTTTTACAATCATCTTCACCACATTTCTCAGTTCCTTTAACTAACTCATCATCATCAAAGTTTCTAAACATAGCCCATTGTCCACAAATACTTCTACCATCCTCAAAGATATGGAACTTGCCTTTTTTGTTTGGGTCTCCAAAATATAATTTATGTTTCATTATCTACCTCGCTTTTCTGAGATAATAGGAACTTTTTACATTTACAGTTACCTTTCCTACCTAAACAATGTTGTCCAACATTATCATCTTCTGCCAACACATAAATTGTTGCACCAACTATTGCTAAAAGATACATAACTAATGCCCATAAAGAATTTATATTATTAGTATACATCTGTTGAATATTGAGATTGATTAACATTAATAATCCGAAAAAGAACAATACAAATCCTAATTTTTCA
>SDBV01009474.1_pt1 | contig 12944 bp, 12 predicted proteins | sample 2277081 | NCBI WGS metagenome assembly SDBV01 (sample SAMN10402039, study PRJNA504765) | marine sediment metagenome | isolation source: marine sediment core GS10_PC15, 223 cmbsf | place: Arctic Ocean: Southern Knipovich Ridge | collected 2010
GAACAGTTTGTGCCCATTGGGATAAAAATGAGGAGAAAAGGAGACTTCTGTGCCGAACGGGAATTAATCTAAGAAATAGTTTTTAGTCGCTCACGGGGAAACGATCTTGATACAGGGATCTCAAAATCCAGGCCTTTTAATTCAAGCATAAGTGAGCGTGCATTACCACTTACAGTTTCAACCCTGTCTAAATTTACAACAAAGGATTTATGACATCGAACAATATTCTCATTGGAAACCATTTTATCAAGAAAGTTAAGTAATGTTAGTCGCAACAGTTCCTTTTGCGCATTCACCCCGTCTTGCCAGTACACCGTAGTATAATTTCCTCCCTCCGCTCTAACGCATATAAGTTCTGATGTATTAATTTCAAATGATTTGTTCTTACCCGATTCCAATATTAACGTCCTGTTATCATTGGACGGCGCCAATCCGTGGATTCCTTTATTTATTTCCCCTGCAATGCGTAGATTCCTTTTTAAAAGTTGTCGTTCGGCAAAATAAATAATAAAAAATACCGGAAAGATACCGACTGAAAATGTCATGAGAATCCATGATAATAACCCTGTCCGGTTACTCTGCTCCAGGGCATCAATATAGACCTGACTTACTAAATACTGACCATATGTATAATTCAGGAAGGAAATGATCATAAGAATCCATAAAATCAAGACGATGTTTTTCCCGATGGTCCATTCGTCGTAGTTAACATATCCTGGAATAATAATTGGAAGAAAGATCAAGTTGACTGCTATTACCACCATAGTAATTAACCCAAAGCCCGACAGATACAAATAGATGCTTTCCCGAATGGTGTCGATGCTGAATGGTTGAAAAATGATCAGAAACCCTATAACCAATATTCCGGCAATGAAAGACACAAGTAATTTATCTCTCAAAGACTCAGTAAATGGAAACGGTTTTTTAAGCCATTCTTTTATCACTGAACTCATAAGTCAATGGGTTCTATACCAGGTTCGAACTCAGTTTTGCAGAATAATATTCGCGATTGAGTCTGGCGATGTGTGCAAGGTCAATTTCCTTCGGGCATTCAACCGAGCAAGCCCCGGTATTAGTACAAGAGCCAAAACCTTCTTTGTCCATCTGCATGACCATTTCTTCAACTCGGGTTTTTGCCTCCACTTTACCCTGAGGCAATAAAGCTAACTGCGATACCTTGGCAGAAACAAACAGCATGGCAGAAGCATTTTTGCAGACAGCTACACATGCCCCGCATCCAATACATGAGGCAGCATCCATGGATTCATCCGCAGTTGCTTTTGGAATGGGAATACTGTTGGCGTCCTGTACGCTTCCCGTACGGACACTTACAAATCCACCGGCTTGCATTATTCTATCTAATGGTGTTCTGTCAACAACAAGGTCTTTCAACACGGGGAAAGGTTTGGCACGCCATGGTTCGATTGTAATTGTTTGTCCTTCGCTGAAACTTCGCATATGCAGCTGGCATGTGGTAATCGCTTGTTTGGGACCATGGGGCCTCCCATTGATATAAAGGCTGCACATTCCGCATATTCCTTCCCTGCAGTCGTGGTCAAAATGAACAGGGTCTTCGCCTTTTCTTTCCAATGAGTAATTGAGGACATCGAGCATTTCAAGATACGACATGTCCGATGAAACTTCCTTAAGTTCATATCTCTTAAATTCACCTTTTACGTTAGGTCCCGGTTGTCTCCAAATTTTTAATTTTATTTCCATGTCGTAATTATTGTCATGAGATTACTTATATGACCGCTGTGTGAGTCTCACATTTTCAAATACCAGTGGTTCCTTTTGCAATGTTTCTTCATTGCCCGGGCCGCTATATAGCCATGCCGCAACAAATGAAAATTCATCATCTTTTCGCAAGGCTTCCCCTTCTTCCGTTTGGGATTCTTCCCGGAAATGTCCTCCACAGGATTCTTCACGCATAAGGGCATCATCCACCATGAGCTCACCCAATTCTAAGAAATCTGCTACCCTGCTTGCTTTTTCAAGGCTCATATTCAGATTTTCCGATGATCCTACCACATTTACATTTTGCCAATAGGCAGCACGAAGTTCCCTGATGGCAGCTTTGGCTTTCTTCAATCCTTCCTCATTCCTTGACATACCGCAATATTCCCACATGATCTTTCCCAGTTCTTTATGAAAATCATCTACGATTTTATCGCCTTTTACATTCATCAATTTATCGATGTTTGTTTTTACTTCTTCTTCAACTTTCCCGAATGCTTCATGATCGGTGGAAACTTTGTCGCCCAGCATGCCCGCGAGATAATTGTCAATTGTATTGGGTATGACAAAATAGCCGTCTGCAAGACCTTGCATAAGCGCGCTTGCACCAAGCCTGTTGGCCCCATGATCGGAGAAGTTACATTCGCCAAGAGCATATAATCCCGGGATTGTTGTCATCAAATTGTAATCAACCCAAAGACCACCCATTGTATAATGAACAGCGGGGTATATCATCATTGGTACTTCATATGGATCATCATCTGTGATTTGCTTGTACATATCAAAGAGGTTACCGTATTTGGCTTCTATTACATCCCTGCCATCGCGTTTGATAGCATCCTCAAAGTCGAGGAATACAGCTAATCCGGAACTGCCAACCCCTCGTCCATCGTCGCATACCATTTTCGCATTACGAGAGGCTACATCCCTGGGTACAAGGTTGCCAAAAGACGGATAGCGTCTTTCAAGATAATAATCGCGGTCTTCTTCCGGAAATGAAACGGCATCTTTGGCCGTCAATCCCGGGATACCTTTTTTCGGTACCCATACCCGCCCATCATTTCGCAGCGACTCCGACATCAGGGTTAGTTTTGACTGGTAATGACCGGATACGGGAATACAGGTAGGATGTATCTGTGTAAAACAAGGATTTCCAAAAGCAGCTCCCCGCTTATGTGCGCGCCATATAGCGGTGGCATTGGAGGCCATTGCATTGGTACTCAGGAAAAATATATTTCCGTATCCTCCGGATGAGAGAACCACCGCATCAGAGCTATGTGACTCAATTTCACCTGTCACCAGGTTTCGCGCTACAATCCCCCGGGCCTTTCCATCAAACAAAACGAGGTCCAGCATTTCTGTTCGTGGATATAATTTTACCTTACCCGCTGCAACTTGTTTGTTAAGTGCACTATAGGCTCCCAGCAATAGTTGCTGGCCGGTTTGGCCTCTGGCATAAAATGTTCTTGATACCTGGGCACCACCAAAAGATCTGTTGGCGAGCAGGCCACCATATTCACGTGCGAATGGTACACCCTGGGCTACACATTGATCTATTATTTTTGAACTCACTTCTGCTAACCTGTAAACATTAGCTTCACGCGAGCGGTAATCGCCGCCCTTAATGGTGTCATAAAACAATCGATAGTCGCTATCACCATCGTTCTGGTAGTTTTTCGAGGCATTGATACCTCCCTGTGCGGCAATACTATGGGCTCTTCTGGGACTATCCTGAAAGAAAAAACATTTCACGTTGTACCCAAGCTCTCCGAGGGATGCTGCTGCTGAAGCTCCCGCGAGTCCCGAACCAATAACAATTACATCATATTTTCTCTTATTGGCAGGATTTACAAGTTTTATATTGAACTTGTGTCTGGTCCATTTTTCTGCCAGGGGTCCCTGGGGGATTTTAGCATCTAAGTTCATATATCAATATCCTTTGAAGTATAAATAAATTGGCATGAGGGCAAATATCAGGGGGATAATTATTGAAAATAATAGTCCAACAACCTTTATAAATGCGTTATATTTTACATGATTTAACCCCAACGTCTGGAACGCGGAGCTGAATCCATGGCTTAAATGAAAAGCCAGGGCCAGCATACTTACCACGTAAATTGCTGAATACCACCATTGAGAATATGAGGTTGCCACCAGTGTGTAAAGGTCTTTGTTGCCATTGGCATCCAATCCCAGGTTACCATAGTGCATTTCGTACCAGAATCCCCGCAGATGGATCAGAAGGAAAATTAAAATGATCGTTCCCAGGAACCCCATGTTGCGGGATGCCCAGGTGGAACTTACATTTCCAGCTTTGATATCGTAGCCCTGTGGCCTTGCTGCGCTGTTGGATTTTGTTAATATCAGCGCATAAATTACATGAAGAAGAATAATTGCATAATTGATTTTCGATGCAAACTGAATCACCGTATTTGTGGACATAAAGGATGAATAGTCGTTGAAAGCCAATCCGTCATCATCTTTGAACAGGAGTGTATTTCCTGACATGTGTACAGTAATGAATACGATAATGAAAATACCTGAAATGGACATAAATAACTTCTTCCCGACCGAGCTACTTAGTGAAATTGATAACCAACTCATAGAATTAATGTTTTGAAGTTGAGGTGGCCAAATATACACCCATTGCTATTAACGCACAATTGCAAATTTGACCGGCATTTAACGATATAATATTCATCTGTCTTGCAAACTTTTAGATATCAGAATACGAAATTAATTTGCCGGAACTGTCAACTCTCCATTGGGGTTTTGATAAGATTTGCGCACCTCCAACAAAATAATTGTTGATGTCAAATTGGAAAAGGTCTTCTTCGTTTTTCAGGATTGTTTCACCTCTCTTGTTTATTTGAAGAAGACCATTTTCTAATATTGAATAGAATGGTGAAAGTTTTGAAATAATATAAAAATATTCAAGGTCACCAAAGCCATAATAATTATCACTGCCTAAAAGGTTCTTAACGATGGTCCTTTCCTGTATAGGGGAAATGAGTTGATCCAGTATCGACTTTTCAATGCTGTTTAGTCCATTTTCTACAGAAGGGAATCTTTTCATATGGTATTTTAAAGCAATCTTTAAAAATCGATAATTTTCTGGAAATGTCGTGGATAAATGGGATTGAAGTTCCAGGGGATCATTTTTGCAATATTTTTGCCAGGTCAGGTCAGCGAATTTCAGATCAGCCTCATCGAGTTGCTGTGCTTCTGGTAACAATTGAAAAAGATCTTCGGGTGATAAATTACCCAGCCCTTTGAAATCAGAATAATTTTTATGATGATCAATAGATACCAGGTAAGTACGTTTACCTGTTTTCCCCCGGTAAATCAAAGAAAGTATTGCAATCATATTAACCTGGCAAAACAAGTCATGTTCGAACCATAGATAAATATCTGAAGATTTATTTATCCGGTTTATTTTTTCAATTTCAGGTATAAAGTAGGACTCATAGGCAGGTATAGAATCATTAGTAACTACCTTTTTATATTGGTTCCAGAATTGTTTTCTTCGCTTGAAAAATTCTTTGTTATTAAAATGATAACTAACCGGCCCCGATGCAAATCCTTCACGCCAGATGATGATATTCCCAGCAATTCCCGAAGTACGAAATCCACCAGCCATTCCATCCCCGTTTAAAATGTGTGTAGATGGCATTTTACTGTATATTCTTAATGACGTTTTGTGATTGCAGCAAATGACGTTCATTATGGGCTGTTACGATGCGGTAAGCATCACCCAGTTTAAATTTTACTAACTGGCCTGCCAGCGAAATAACCCTGGTTTTTTCCAGGTTTTGATTGGGGACTGCCCTTACATATTCGCTGAATTGATTGTGCAGATTAAGGAATTTAGGTATAGATTCTTCGTTTACAGCAGGTTGTAACTTACTGAATGTTTTTATTTTTGATGATTTTGATGTTGAAGTAATTGGCATCATTTTGTAGTAAAACCAATTGCCAATAAATCCCGGCTTGTAATATTCGGATGAACTAATATTTGATCCTTTTGCCTGGTTTAGTCCTTTTTCTATGGCGGACAGGTAATAGCTTAATGTCAGGCTTAGATGCTCAAAACATTGATTGACAGACCATTTCCCTTCAGCCGGGGAAGTATTAAGCAACTTTGAATCCTGGGCAAACAAACTGTTGGCTTCATTATTGATAATGTCCATTCTATGAAGGATATCAACACGAAGTTCCTGATTTGAAATTTTATGCATTACCTCTTATTTAGTAAATCAAATAATAACTAATTTTGAGTTTTCAAACTGGGTATTACAATTGTTAATAAAATGAAATTCCAAAAGTTACATTATTTATTTTTAGTTACACTAATTGTCAGTATTACTTCTTTTCGAATTCCTGATACAAGAGACTATGACGGAGCCTGGGAAATAAAAAATTTTCAAATAGGCGAGTTCAGTGATGAAAATTCAACAGGAATATTAATTATTTCGGAAGGGTACTATAGTTGGGGTTTATTCAAAAAAGAAACGAATGAATACATTGGCGCTGCAGGCGGAACTCAGAAAATAGGTGGTAATACTGTAGAGTTTACAGTTATGTTTCATACCATGAATTCTGAATTGATAGGCAAATCAATCATGTATGAGAAAAAAGGAGGGTCAAATAAATTTACACTGAAAAGTTCCCAGAACATATCGATCGAGTTGAAGAAAATAAAAGAAAAAGAGGAATCACCACTTAAAGGTACGTGGCAAATATCGGAAAGGGAGCAAAACGGTAACATGGTAGAGATGCCTGAAGGTGATCGTAAAACATTAAAAATCTTATCGAACGGACATTTTCAGTGGTCGGCATTCAATATAGCCACCGGTGAATTTTTTGGAACGGGTGGCGGCACCTATTCGCTTGAGAATGGTGAATACACCGAACATATAGAGTTTTTTTCGAGGGATAATTCGAGGGTAGGGGCAGATCTGTCTTTTAATTATGCAGTGGAGGAGGAAAATTCTAAATGGTACCACAGCGGATTGAGTTCCCAAGGCAATAAAATCAACGAAATCTGGACCAGGCAGTAAATTATAAAACAGGAAATCTATTGAGCGCTTCCGGGATATCTTCCGGGGTATCAATACAAGTTGATTCAATTTCTGTAATAGCTATTTTTATCTTGTATCCATTTTCGATCCATCGGAGTTGCTCCAGCGATTCAGACTGTTCCAGGTCTGAAACAGGCAACGAAGTGATGGTTTCGAGGATGTCGCGACGGTATGCATAAATCCCTATATGTTTGTAATATCTAAAATTTTGAGTACGATCAGCAATGTTGTAGTAAGGGATTGGTAACCTGCTGAAATATATAGCTTCGTTGTACTTATTTATGATCACTTTGGTTTCTTTGAGGTCATCCAGTTCTTTTTCAGTATGAATCTGTTTTATAAGAGTAGCTAATTCCGTGTTCTCGTCAATAACTGAAGCCACCAGGTCGATTTGGTCGGGCGAAACAAAAGGTTCATCACCCTGAATATTTATGGCAAATAAGAATTTACTATCCTCATTTTGTAAAGCCTCAAAACAGCGGTCCGTTCCACTCGGATGATCAGCGCGTGTAAAAACGGCCTTCCCGCCAAATTCAATTACATGGTTGTAGATACGTTCATCATCGGTTGCCACAATTACCTTATCTAATGATTTCGCTTTGGATGACTGCTCATATACACGTTGTATCATCGATTTTCCTGCAATATCAGCCAGCGGCTTACCGGGAAACCTCGCAGAGGCATATCGGGCAGGTATAATTCCTAATATCTTCAATTAAAAAAGTATTAGTTCGGATTTTCTTCGAATTGTTTCACTTTCAACGTGGTTCCTTCATCATCAATTACCACAATATCGGTGTCTTTTCTGATAAATCCACCTCGCGTATAGGCATCGTAAACCTCATTTTCAATTTTTACTTTTCCACTGGGCCGAAGTACTGTGTAGGCTTTTCCCACCTTACCAATCATATCGTCTTTTATAAAGGAGGAGGTATAACCTTCTTCACTTTTTAGAACATTTTCCAGCGCTATTTTTGAAAATAACCGGGTAGTGGTCAGGCGCACTCCTCCAAAGAATAAAAGTATAAAGCCTCCCAGTAATCCGGTGAGTGTAGTAGTGATGGCAAGAAAAATATCTCCTTCATCAACAAAGGTAAAATCGAATACATCATTGTTTAGCATTACCAGTATGAGAGACCCGATTGTAAGAATGAGGCCGGAAACCCCAAATATTCCAAAGCCGGGGATCACAAATATTTCCAGACCCAGCAAAATTATTCCTAACAAGAAGGCAATAATTTCCCAGTTTTCTGCCAGACCGTTTAAGTAGTAAGGTACAAAGTATAGGATAACGGCGATCCCCGCGGCCAAAATTGGGAAACCTACGCCCGGAGTTTGCAACTCAAAATAAATGCCACCTACAATGACCAGAATAAGGATCCCACTGATAAATGGATTGAGAAATACTGCAATAATTTTCTCAGTAGCGCCTATTTCAAACCGGTCTATTTCATAGTTTTCTATCCCGACCCTCGCCAAAATATCCTCAATACTTTTTACTTCTGCTTCGCAGAATCCATTTTTAATTGCTTCAGACACTGTAAAGGTTAGTACCTGCCCTTCTTTTGTTATGCCTTCAATCTCAATACTTTCATCCACCATTGCTTCAGCAATTTCAGGATCCCTGCCGGTTTCTTCCGCTGTAGCCCGCATGGTTGAACGCATGTAGGATTGATATTTGTCGGGGGCTTCTTCACCGGTACTCATCACCACTGTTGCTGCGCCAATACTTGATCCCGGAGCCATATAAATACTGTCGCAGGCGATGGAAATTAAGGCACCGGCCGAAGCAGCATCTTTATCAATAAAAACATAAATTGGTTTTTCGAAATCAAGAAAATTTTCAACGATGTCTTTTGCATCATTTACCGTGCCTCCATACGTATCCATTTCAATTATAATAATATCCGCCCCGGTATCCCGTGCATGATCAAGGGCAAGGTTCACATAGCGGTTGGACCGTGGGTCAATGTCTGATTTTATCTCCATTACCATCACCTTCACCTTCGTCTGTTGCGCAAAGAGATTTATTGTGGTGAATAATGGTAAAATGATTAAAAGAAAACCCGGAAGTCGTTTCATATGAAGTTTGGATGTGTAATACAAAAATATCCCATTTTTAAATAAATATTTACATAGTCTCTGAGAAAGGCATTTATTATTGGCATTATTGATGCTATCCTGAAAGTTATCACGTTATTTGTAACAATTGACGGTCATAGTAATTTTTAATTGAAGTACAATTGAAGAAATTTGGATTTTTGGTTTGGATATTCCTTTTGATGCAGGTGGAAATAGTCTCTGCAGTGCCATACGAAAGCTTATCCGATTCGGTTGGCCTTGAGAAGAAGAATGCTCAATGGTATATCGTGCACCGTGTTGAAAAAGGAGAAACACTATATAGGATCTCAAGGCGCTACCATGTGGCGGTGGATAGGATAGAAAAAGCAAATGACCGGGGAACATCCATTGCCGAAGGACAGTTGATTAGCATCCCATATTCTTCCAAAAATTTTATACTTCATAAAGTATCCGGCGGTGAAACCCTTTATTCCATTTCAAGAAGATATAATATTTCTGTTGATGCAATCAAAAACTGGAATCAATTGACAGATAATTCCCTTTCTGAAAACCAGGTTCTGGAAATTTATGACTGTAATTTAATGATGGCAATGACTTTGTATGAAGAGCCTGTCACAGATGAGACCGAAAGCAAGATAACGCATGTGGTGAAAGCAGGTGAAAGTCTTTACAGTATTTCAAGAAAGTACGATATTGAGGTGGATAGCCTGAAATTATGGAACGGACTTCAATCAAATGATATTTCTCCCGGGCAAATTTTAATTATGAGTAAAACTTCACGGTTAGATAATAAAGAAAATGTTTCAATTGTTACAAACCAGGGCTCATTGGGGTTACCACAGGATACATCCGGGTTTGTCCCCAATCCCTACCCGGTCATTTATATTCCTTTTCATGAAGAACGAGGTATTGCCGAGTTAATCGATGGACCTCAAGACACTTCCAAATTTCTTGCTCTGCACAGAACGGCTTCGCCAGGTACCATATTACTTGTCAGGAACGAGTTCAATAACCAGGTTGTGTTCGTGAGGGTAATTGGTAAACTTCCGGATACAGGCGCAAATGATAAATTGGTCGTAAAAATTTCGCGTGCTGCCTGGGAAAATATAAATGCTGTAAACCGGAAATTAAGGGTGAAAATTTCCTCCTTCAGATGATCTGATTACATTTTTTTATACGAATACAATTCCGGGGATTTATGAGCACCACCTTTTCGTGTTTCTCCCAATGGTTTAATGATATTCTGGCTTAGTATTTTTTTCCGAAAATTTCTTCTATCAAATTTTTGATCCAGGATCGTTTCATAAAGCTTTTGAAGTTCAGGTAAGGTAAATTTTTCATGCATTACATATTTTCCCATATTTTCAAATTGGAGTGCATTACGTAATGCAAATAGTGCTTTTGTTACTATATGATTGTGGTCATAAAGCAGTTTTGGTGATTGATCAGGTTCCCACCAACTACATTCTTCTGAAAACATATCAGGAACCGGCTTGACTTTACTGAAATCAACGAGGGCATAATAACCGATGGAGATGAACCGGCCGGTAATCCAATCTGATGTTTCTCTGGATAAGTTGGTAGGGAACAATGAAATGATCTCGTCATCCAATTTATTTCTATCCGGATCTGAAAATGTATGGAATTGACGCAGATAGATATCGGATAATCCTGTTCTTTCTTGCAAAACGCGGTGGGCTGCGACATCGGCATGTTCGTTTTTTCTGATGAACCCACCGGGTAACGCCCAATGATGGAGCGATTTCCATTTGAGGAGAAGGACCTGCAGCTTGCTATCATGAAATCCGAATATGACACAATCGACTGACAGGTGATTGAGATGGACACTAACTAAATTTTCAGAGTTCATTATTAAGAATTATTTTTTGGTGGAAATCATACTCCTCTTTTGCGCAAGAATATTTTTTATTGTGTCCAAGGTACGCATTTAATTAAATGGTTTTTGTATTATTGCGTAAATTATACACATTAAGATATTTGCTATGAATAAATTTTTGAAAATATTCCTTTACATACTCGGTGCGATCGTACTCATCGGAATTGTAGTCGTTATTGGTTTTAAGATCCATTTCAATAACAAATCAAAACAGTTTTTATCGCAGGCGGAGCCCGAAGCACCAACCATAATTGATCGTGGCTTTCATCTCAGGGACTTGAACAAAAATGGTTCGCTGGATGTGTATGAAGATTTCAGGCAACCGCTTGAAGATAGGATTGAAGACCTGCTGGGCCAAATGACGCTTGAAGAAAAAGCAGGCATGATGTTCATTAATATGATTGCGGCAAGCAAAGACGGGTCATTGATGGAAATTCCCGATAAAGATGACATGATCAGTTTAATGGTACCGTCCAATTCAGAATATATCATAGGTAAAAAAATGAATCATTTTAATGTACTAGATGTGGGTACTCCTGAATCTATTGCCAAATGGATGAACAGTTTGCAAAAACTTGCTGAAAAAACAAGGTTAGGTATTCCAATTACGATGGCAACGGATCCACGGCATTCATTTTCAAAAAATATTGGATTCAACCTGAATTCCGGCAGTTTCAGTCAGTGGCCCGAACCGATTGGCCTTGCGGCTACCGGTGATTCTGCATTGGTTGTGGAGTTTGGTGATATTGCCCGGCAGGAATACCTTGCTGTAGGGATTAAATTGGCGCTGCACCCCATGGCTGATCTTGCAACAGAACCACGTTGGCCCCGCATTGATGGTACCTTTGGCGAGGACGCAGCATTATCATCAAAAATGTTGTTTGCTTATATCACAGGATTCCAGGGTGATTCAATTGGAGAATGGAGTGTTGCTACTATGACCAAGCATTTTTCCGGAGGCGGCCCGCAGAAAGACGGGCTGGATCCTCATTTTGAGTTTGGGAAAGAGCAGGTTTATCCAGGGAATAATTTTAACTATCACCTGATACCTTTTGAAAGTGCATTTGCCGCGGGAACCGCACAAATAATGCCCTACTATGGTATTCCCATGAACCAGGGAAGTGAAAATGTTGGTTTCTCATTCAATAAGGAAATGATTACAGGATTGCTACGTGGTAAATATGCATTTGATGGAGTCGTTTGTTCTGACTGGAGTATTTTAACTGATAAGGGTGTACTGGGCAAGGTTTTTCTTCCGGCAACAAGCTGGGGTGTAGAAGATCTCACTCCGAAGGAACGGATGGCAAAAGCTCTTAACGCAGGAATCGACCAGTTTGGTGGCGAAAGTATCCCTGAAATGCTTGTCGAGATCGTGAATGAAGGCTTGCTGACAGAAGCAAGACTGGATGAATCGGTAAGAAGATTAGTCCGTGACAAATTCAGGTTGGGTTTATTTGATAATCCGTATGTAAATGTTAAGCTGGCAGGTAGAATTGTTGGCAAAAAGGAATTTATGGAAAAAGGAATCAGGGCACAGCAAAAATCGCTCGTACTTCTGGAAAATAAGGAAAAGGATGGTAACAATTACTTACCCCTGGCCGGTAAACCAAAGATCTATATTGAAAATATGGACAAGGAGGTGGCTGGTCAATACGGGGAGGTAGTAGATGATCCTGAAGATGCCGACTTTGCCATTCTTCGATTGGAAACACCATTTTACCCGACCGGGGAGGGGTTTGTTGCTCAAATGTTTAAACATGGTGACCTTGATTTTAAAGGTGAAGAAAAAGCAAGAATTTTATCGATCCTGGAAAAAGTGCCCACAATTGTTGATATCAAATTGTCACGACCGGCCGTGATCCCTGAGATAGCCGACAAATGTGTTGGCCTCATAGGAAATTTCAGCGCAAACGATAACGTTGTTATGGATCTTATTTTTGGGAAATACAATCCATCAGGTAAACTACCTTTCGAATTGCCATCTTCAATGGAAGCGGTTGAAAACCAATTGGAGGATGTGCCGTATGATTCAAAAGATCCATTGTATCCGTTCGGGTATGGTTTGAGTTATTGATTATTTCCGCCTGCGCTTGAAACTTCGGAGGTTAAATGCTGATTTAATGATTTGATGAATGAATTGTTACTAA
>SDBV01009475.1_pt1 | contig 12943 bp, 11 predicted proteins | sample 2277081 | NCBI WGS metagenome assembly SDBV01 (sample SAMN10402039, study PRJNA504765) | marine sediment metagenome | isolation source: marine sediment core GS10_PC15, 223 cmbsf | place: Arctic Ocean: Southern Knipovich Ridge | collected 2010
TATCTTCACCGATTAATTCCTTGAAAGAGATTTTTTTCTTTTTTTTTTCGTCTTCTAAGTGTTTGAATAATTTTTTATAAAGTTCTTTCATTTTATCTTTTGTACTAAATTTTCTTTTTGGAATCAAAAAAGAACTTTGTCTCAATGCATTATTGTTAATTGTTATTTTTTGAATTCTTCTGTTTTCTGTTGTAATTGCTTTGTTTAAAGATTCAATTAATTCTTGTAATGTTACTTTTTTGAATCTGGGAATTGGGCTTCTAAGAACAAGTTCTGGAATTTCTTCATCTAATTCTATTCTTTCTAAATCATATTTTTTCTCTTCTTTTTTTCCAAATAAAATTTCATCAATACTTTTTATGTATTCATTTAAGAGAATTTCTGATTTAATCTTCAAGAATAACGATGCAGCGAGTAAAACCTTGCTTGAAATAAAGAAGTCTGCTTCTTCTATGTTTCTTACTTTTTCGAGGTATTTGTCTGAAAGCACGATTATATCAATATCCCAGGGGTCTAATTGTTCTGTATTGATTAAATCATAGATGATTTCTTGCCATCCTAGCTCTCTATTGAAGAGTAAATCATGGATTTGGTCTTGTTTTACTGATATTTTTTCACCCTTTTTCATAAATCTTATTAGAAATTATATTTTATAATTGTTTGTAGTGCCTACAAATATATTAAATGTAGTGCCTAACTAGGAAAATAAATTCACTACTTTAATAGGATTACCACTTGTCATTTTTTAAGGGTAACAAAACAGAAAGGTTTAAATAGAACTGGGTCCTTTATTTTCTATCACCTCTTTTTCCCCAGGAGAGGCTTCAGGTCATCTTTTTGAAGGCTTGAAGAATCTCCCAGGGTTATATTCGCTATAACCAATAATAATCTAGATACAACCAAAAATGGAGGAGAGAACTTAATTGATACTGCTCCTAGGTTTTATAATTAAATTAAAGCTTTTTCATTAATTCTTTAAAATTTACTTCTGCGAGACCAATCATAGTATCTGCAGCACCATAATAAATTTTTAATTTATCTTTATCAACAACAGCTCCTTCTGGGAACACCACATCTCTCACATCGCCTTCTTTCTCCCATTTAAGAGTTGGTTTAAACAAAGGTGTACTTAATCTATTAATTTCAGTTTCAGGATTTTTCAGATTCAAAAGCGCAGCTCCTGCAGAATAAACTAATGGAAGTCTTTTGTTTCTAAATTTGTGAAGATGCCCATTAACCTTATACATTGTTTTCTGATATGTTGAAAATTTTTCCTTGATTAACTCAACACCATGATAGATTAAAAGCCACCCGCGTTTTGTTTTTATAGGAACAGCTCCTGCACCAATGTGCTCTGCTTCCCAATTATATCTTCTATATAATGAAATTTTATCTTCATATTCTCCTAAATTTTCGATATATTCTTCCCAAAAAGAATCGTCCTGGAGATCTGAAAAATTTTTAAATTTTACAATTTGTATATCTGGTAAAAACCTATGGAGCATCACAAATTTGTTATTAATTTTTTCAGGAAACAAAACAGCATCTTTGTCCCATAAATAACTTTTGGATTTAGAAATTTCTTGGGTTTTCCACTTGTCTCTGTATTTTTTTATTTTTACTAATTTTCTTGCTTGTTTAATTGAAACGCGCGGACTGATTATTCCTTTTTTCTTCCAATCTCTTAAATTTTTTGAAACAGCATAAACGATTCCTGCATTTTTTCCGTCAAATCCAGTATATAATAAATGATATATATTTCCTATTTTTACTATCCTCGGATCTTCTACGCCTTTTTTTTCATATTTTTCTGTGGGGTAGATTAGGGGTTTAGAATTTCTTTCAATAATTTTTCCATCTTTTATTTTAAGATAACCCAAGGATGAAACTTTATTGGGTGCAACACCCCGATAAATTAAATGCTCTATTCCTCTTTCTTTTATAACTGTAGGATTAAGAACTGCATGTGATTCCCATTTATTTTCTGTTGGTTTTAAGAATAATTTTTTTTTAACTATCATAGCCATCTCAATCCCTTAAAATCAAATTTAAAATTAATAACCTGTCTTTTAAATTTTTTAACAAGCTTTTTTTTATCACCTAAGAATAAAATACTTCCTCCACCCCCAGAACCGCAAATCTTGGCTCCGATAGCTCCGTGCTTTATTCCTGTATCAATAATTTTTTCTATTTTTGGAGGGATAATTGACTTATGTAATAATTTTCTTTCTTCTGTTTCTTCATTCATTAACTCTGCGAACTTTTCTAAATCTTTTTTTATTAAAGAATTTTTCATCTCTTTTGCAATATTTTTTATTCTAAGTAAGTTTTTGGTATTTCTTCCTTTTTTTAAATTATCCATCATGAATTTATTTGAATCTCCTGAAAAATGAGGCTTTCCTGTGTAAACCAATACAAGACTATTTTCGAACTTTCTTATAAAACTTTTATTGAGATTTAAGGATGTTATCTTTGTATTTTCTCCTTTGAATTCTAAAAAATTTATTCCTCCAAAAGCCGCAGCATACTGATCTTGCTTTCCTCCAACCAATCCAATTCCCTGTTCTAGTGCATAAACTCTGTCTGCTAATTCTTTTTTAGTGTTGAAGGTAATACCCCCTTTTTTCTTTAATTTTATTTGAGAAATTAAAGCGAGCCAAACGAGATTCATGACTCCTGATGTGCCAAGGCCAGAAGAAGTTGGGGTATTTCCTGTATATTCTAAATGGACTTTCTCATTTGTTTTGATTATTTTTCCAATAACATATCGATTAATGCAGGCGTTTAAAACAGCTCCACCATGTTTATGGGTGAATGGATAAATATCAGTGGTTCCTCCTCCAAAATCAATTCTTACTGGCGCTATCACCTTTTTTATTCTCGCCCCTTTCATAGATATAAATGCTAAGTTTATTTTAAATATTCTTTGTTTTATTAATAAGATTTATAGAAACTTTTAAATAATAGATTTTTCTATTAATAGAAAGAGGAGAAAATGTTTAATCTAACTGGACAAATAGCTATTGTTACTGGTTCTGCAAGAGGGATTGGACAATCTATTGCTGTGGAGTTGGCAAGACAAGGGGCGAATGTGGTTGTTACAGATATTATTCCTGGAAATGCAACTGTCAATAAAATTAAAGCGTTAAAAAGAAAATCTTTTTTTGTTAAGGTAGATGTTTCTAAGAAAGAGGAGATTGAAAATGTTGTTATGGAGACAATTAAAAAATTCAAAAAAATTGATATTCTTGTAAACAATGCAGGAATTTTCCAGGTAGGTCCTAGTGAAACTTTCAGTGAAGAAGATTGGGAAAAAACAATTAATATAAATTTGAAAGGTTATTTTTTATTTGCCCAAACTGTTGGCAAACATATGCTAAAGAAAAAGAAAGGGTGCATAATTAATGTTGCTTCTGTTGCGGGAATAAGGGGATATGCTCAGGCAGCAGCTTATTGTGCAAGCAAAGGTGGAATCAATTTATTAACTAAATCCTTGGCAGCAGAATGGTCTCCTTTAGGGATTAGGGTTAATAGTATTTGCCCGGGAATAATAGAAACAGCAATGACAAAAGATCTTCTTGCAGATAAAAAAACAAAACAAGGTATGATTATGAAAGTTCCATTAAGGAGAACTGGTAAACCAATAGATATTGCTGGAGGAGCAGTTTTTTTGGCATCAGATGCTTCGTCGTATATAACAGGACAAGAATTAGTTATAGATGGCGGTTGGACTTGTACTTTGTAAATTTAAAATATTCTAAAAGTTTAATTTTATAAATAAAATTTTCTTATTAAAATAATGGAAGAAAAATTTAAAGAAAGAATAAATTATAACGGAGACATAAAGGACATTTCTACACAGATTTGTAAAGATTATGACCTTGGAGAGTTTAAATTAAATAAAATAATTCTGATGGGATATGAAGATTTTAATTTTGTTATGGAAACTTCAAAAGGAAAGTATTTTGTGAAAATATTTGCAAAATTCAGAGATATAGAAGACTGTAAAAGATATATAGAAGTTATAGAAAAAGCTATTGAATCTAAAATTGCAACACCCTTATTATTAAAATCTAAGCAAGGGTATTTGTATGCCACAAAGATAAATAATACTAAATTAAGATTGTGCGTATCAGAATTTATTGAAGGGAAAACTTTATTTGAGTTAAAAGAAAAACTTAATCATGAAGAAATATCATTTATAGCAAACCAGGCATCAATAATCAACTCACTTAACCTAAAACCAAAAGTTGTTTATGATGAATGGGCAATTACTAACTTTCTAAAAGAATTTAAGAAAAAAAGCGAAAGTCTATCTCCCGACGATTTAAAGATTGTTGAACCTTTAGTTAAAAAATATAAAGAGCTTGAGATAGATAAACTACCTCATTGTTTTGTTCATGGAGATATAATTGTAACCAATGTTATGAAAGATGATGTTGGCAATCTCTGGATAATTGATTTTGCTGTTTCAAATTATTATCCAAGAATCCAAGAACTTGCAGTGTTAGCTTGCAACTTGTTCTTTAATGAAGATGATAAAAATAAAAGTGAAGAGAATCTAGAAATCGCATTAAAAGAATATCAAAATATTATCCCTCTAACGAAAGCAGAATTAGAAGCATTGCCTGTATATATTAAGCTTGCACATGCTATGCATTTGTTATCTGCTAACTTTGAAAAGGTTTCTAAGAACAATAACACCAAAGAAAATGAATACTGGCTTAATCAAGGAAGAATAGGATTAGAATAGTTAAGAATTCTTCAATAATTCTTTTAATTTTCTCCCAGGATTTTTAGCTTTTGTTATTGCAGAAGAGATAGCTATTCCAGAAGCTCCTAACTTCATTGCTATTTTAACATCTTCTCTGGTACGAATTCCTGCCCCAACAAGGAATTTTGTTTTCAATTCTTTAGCAATTTTTTCAATTAGTTCTGGCTTGGCTTTAGAAACCGAAACTTTTCCTCCGATTAATTCTGGAGGTTCAATTATGAGATAATCTGGTTTTAATTTTTTTATTTTCTTAGCTTCTGTTAAATTTTTTGCAAAAACAGCAATTTTAAGGCCAAGTTTTTTACATCTTTTGATTGTTTTTTTTAGAACTGAAAATTTTAATGGATGTTCTGAGTGATTTAGGAATGTTCCTTTAGCCCCATCATTTTTTACAGTTTCGGGTAGAATATGTTTTCCGGATTTAAGGAAATTAACATATTGGCTGTAAACTCTAAGTTTAGTTGCTTTTGAAATTTCGCGAATATCAGATGCTTGTACTCCGACGATAATATTTTTATCAACCCCTTCTATTTTCTTAGCTAATTTTTTGCCTTGTTGATAATTTTTAAAATTTACTATGACAATCGGTTTCATTATTTCCAGATAATCTTTTTTATTTTGTTTGTGATTTTTAATGGCTCTTTGCTTTGCCAAATATTTCTTCCGATTGCTAATCCTATTGCTCCTGATTTCATAATCTCTCTTGTTTGTTTTAATAAAACTTTTTCTGTTTTTTTCATTCCTCCAGCGATAACAATTTTTGTCTTGCCAGCAGATTTAACTGCCCAGCTCAAATCTTTTGGGTTTCCAGAATATGCTATCTTTATCATATCTGCGCCAATTTCAAGTCCTACTCTTGCAGCATATGCTATTAATTCTTTGCTTGATTTTCCTTTTACTGCTTTTCCTCTTGGATAAATCCAGGCAATTGTAGGAAGATTTTGTTTGTGAGCGTGTCTTTGTATTTTTTCAAATTCTTGCATCATGATTGTTTCGTGTTGGCTTCCAAGATAGATTGTATAACCAACTGCTGCAGCCCCAAGTTTAACAGCTTCCTTAACAGTGCATAGTTGTCTTGAAATTGGTTCTCCTTTTACAAGATTTGTTTTTCCATTTAATTTGATTATAAGAGGAACTTTGCTATTTGAGATTTCTTTTTTATACTTTTTTGCAATTCCTTTTTGGAGAATTAATCCTGTGTATTTGCCTTTCTTTGCTATATCAATTATATAATTAGGATTTATGTTTTTGTCGTTAAAATCTGTTGGGCCATGTTCTAAACCTTGATCATATGCAAGGAAGAGAGCTTTTCCTTTTCGTAGGATTTTGTTTAAATTCATTTTAGTTTCATCCTCAATAAATTATTTTTAGCCCCAAAGTGTCTTATGACAGATTCAGATTCTTTGAGGGCGAGAACCAAACTTTGTTGTATTGTCTTATTAACTATTTGACCTGCAACAAATCCTGCAGCAAAAGCATCTCCTGCACCGGTTCGTTCTACTACTTTTATTTTATGAGGTATTAATGAATATTTTTTCTTTCCATCATAGGCCTGAATTTTTTTATCTTTATCTGTAATCACTACGATTCCCTTAGTTAGTTTATGTAATCCTTCAAGAAGATTTTGTTTTCTTTTTGTAAGCATCTCTGCTTCTTGTTTATTCAAAATTAAGATGTCTGTTAATTTTAATAATGATAATATATTTTTGGATTTTATTAGATAACTACTTGGATTAAATGCAAGTTTTGTTCCTTGTTTTTTTAAGGAGCGAACAAGTTTTATTTGTGTTTGAAAACTTTGACCGAGTAATGAAGAATAATAAAGCCATTTTGTTTTAAATTTTTTAATATCATTCAAATTTATTTCATTGTTAATTCCCTTATAGGTTAATATTGTCCTGCTTTTTTCTTTGCTGTCAAGGATAATTGAATATCCTGATTTTTCTTTTTGTTGTTTTCCAAGAAATTTTATTTTTTCTTTTTTTAATAATTTTAAGATATCACTTTCTTGCTCGCCACTTCCAATTTTACAAATGCAACCTGTCTTTAATCCAAACCTTGAGAATGCAACAGCCGTATTGGTTCCCCCACCCCCAATATCAAATTTCAAATCTTTTACCAAAATTTTAGTTCCAACAGGATAGCGGATAAAATTCTTTTTTTCAGGAAGGTCTGTGTCTACAAAGATGTCTATGACTGCTGAACCAAAACTAACTACATCAAACCTCATTTTCTTAATTTAATTAACAAACCCAAATTTAAAAACTTAATGATGGAGCCTATAATGAATTGAAGGAAAATTTATAAAGTTAAAAATCTTGAAGTGAGTAGGAAAATGAAAAGAGGGCAACATGAATCGTGATGAAGATTCCAAGGTATGTTGTTTTTTGGGCAACTTTCCGCCGAGAGAATGTGGAATAGCTACATTTACAAGAGATCTTACCTATGCTATGAACAGAAAATTCAATCCCAGACTAAAGTCACGAATTGTTGCATTAAATGAAGAGGGTTCTTTCTATAATTATAACAATAAGGTAATCATGCAGTTTAACAAAGATAATCTTGAGGATTATATAAGTTATGCAAAGAAAATTAATAAATCAAAAAATATTAAGATTGTGTGTATTCAGCACGAGTTCGGGATATTTGGAGGAGAGTACGGAAATTATATAATTCCCTTTTTGGAAACAATTGAAAAACCAGTTGCAATAACATTTCATAGTGTGCTTCCAGATCCAGACCCTATAAGAAAAAGAATTGTACATTATATATGCTCTAAGTGTGACGCTGTTATTGTAATGGCAAAAAAAGCAGTTGAAATACTGAAAGAAGATTATGGAGTCGATGAGAATAAAGTTCATGTTGTTTATCACGGGATTCCGAATGCCCCGTTTCAAAATTCTGAAATAAGCAAAAAAAATCTTAACCTTAGTGGAAAAATAATTCTTTCAACTTTTGGTTTGTTAAGTAGAGGTAAGGGACAAGAATATATGATTGAAGCGCTCCCAAAATTAGTCGAGAAATATCCTAATATTCTTTATTTGATTATAGGGGAAACTCATCCAAACATAAGAAGAGAAGAAGGGGAGTCTTACAGAAATGAACTTATGAAAAAAGTCAAGAAACTTAAATTAGAAAATAATGTAAAATTTTACAACAAATATTTGCCCCAGCAAGAGATAATAAAATATCTTTTGGCAACAGATGTCTATATTTGTACAAATCTAGATCCTAACCAGATAGTTTCTGGGACACTCTCTTATGCAATGGGATGTGGCAAGGCAATTGTTTCAGCTCCAATTGCATACGCAAAAGAAATCTTATCAGAGAATAGGGGGGTCGTGGCTAAATCCAAAAATCCAAAATCTTATGCAGATGCAATTGATGAAATTCTTTCAGATAAAGAGTATAGAGAAACACTCGAAGGGAATGCATATACATTCAGCAGAGCAATGATTTGGTCAAATGTGGCTGTGCATTATTTGTCAATTTTCAATCAGATTGTTTCATTGAGAGAAGAAACAGTCAAAAAATTCCCTTCAATAAAATTAAATCATTTGAAAAATCTAACAGATGATTTTGGAGTTTTACAATTTGCAAAAATAATTGAACCAGATAAAACTTCTGGATATACTATTGATGATAATTCTAGGGCATTGATAACAACAATCCTTCATAACAAACTCTTTAAATCAAAACAATCATTAGATTTATCTAGAATTTATTTGGATTTTTTGGGATATGCTAGAGATGAAAGTGGTTGGTTTAATAATGTAATAAAAGATGATAAAATGATTGATGATAGCGAAGATGCTTTTGGGAGAGCATTATGGTCATTGGGTTTCTTGATTGATAAGTGTAAAGATGAAGGAAATCTTGAAAAAAGTAAAAGAATTTTTGAAGAATCTCTAAAACATCTTGATAAGGTTAATTCCCCAAGAGCAAAAGCTTTTTGTTTAATGGGCTTGTATTATTACCACAAGAAATATCCAAATGATAAAAATTTGGAAAAGATAAAAAATTTTGCAAATTATTTAGTAGAGTTATATGAAGAAGAATCCTCTGATAGTTGGTATTGGTTTGAGAGTCAAGTTACTTATTCAAATTCAAAACTTTCAGAAGCTTTATTCTTGGCATATGAACTCACTAAGGATAAGAAATATCTTGAAGTTGCGAAGAAGACCTTAGATTTTTTATCAGATATTCTATTTATCGACGGTAAACTTTCTCCGATAGGACAGAATGGATGGTACAATAAAAATGGGAAACGGGCATTTTATGATCAACAGCCAGTAGATGCTTCTGAAATGGTTCAGACATATTTGATTGCTTATCACATAACTAAAGATTCACAATATTATGATAATGCTATTCTTGCGTTTAATTGGTTTTTGGGGAAGAATCATTTGAATCAGATGGTGTATGACGAGAGGACTGGTGGGTGTTATGATGGTGTGGCAAGAGAATCTGTAAACTTAAACCAGGGTGCAGAATCAACCATATCTTATCTTACAGCTAGACTTTTTCTAGAAGCAGTTAATAAAAATGAAGAATTGATTTAGCAAAAGAGGCTATTATGAAAATAAAGAAAGTCTTGGTGATTGTTGCTCATCCTGATGATGAAATTATTTGGATGGGAGGGACTTTGATTAAAAATGAAAAGTGGAGAACTGAAATTATAAGTCTATGTCGAGGAGATGATAAAGATAGGGCTCCTAAATTTGAAAAAGTCTGTAAATTTCTAAGAGCAAAGAGTTATATATTTAATGTAGAAGATGATGAACTAAAAGAGATACCTGTTTTAGAGATTGTAAAGAGGATTAGGAAATTTACCGACGGAAAACATTATGATTATGTGTTTACTCATGGCAAGAATGGAGAGTATGGGCATAAGCGACACATTGATGTTCATAATGCGATTATCCGAATGGTAAAAGAAAAACAATTAAAAGTAAAAAAAGTTTTTTTCTTTTCGTATCTTAAGGTAGGTTCATTGTGTAAGTCAAAATTGAATGCAGATAAAATTATAAAGCTTGATAAAAATATTTTAAATATGAAGAGAGAGTTAATTAAAGATGTGTATGGTTTTGGCCGTGAAAGTTTTGAATTCAAATCAATAGAAAAAATAAAGAGGGAATCTTTTGATAGATTAAGATGAAGTTCTTAGTTTTATTTCCTTATCCAACAGAGTCAGATGGACAAAGTTTACAGGGAGAATCTCTTTACAAGGGAATTTTGGAACAAGGGCATCAGGCAATTCCGTGCCATTTTAGAGGCAGTATGCAGAAAACATTTTATATGAAAAATTTAAAACCAGATGTTGTTTATGGTGTAGGTTTTTGGGGGAATGTTCCTGAAGTTGTGCAAGAACCTCAAAATTATGGATTAACTGTTGTGCCATGGTTTAATGCAGATGGTTGGGTTGCGAATTATCAAGAAGAATTTGACAAACTTCCCTTAATGTTTACAACAAGCGAATGGGTTAGGTCAATTTACAAGAGAGACGGTGTTGATGTGAGCAAGATAATTCCAATGCCTGTAGGAATAGATACTAATTTATTTAGACCATTGAATAATCATAATTTTGATAAGGACATTAGAGAAATGCTTGGAATTAAAAATGAAGAAAAGATGATTTTGACCGTAGGAGGAGATGTTACATCAAAAGGTGCCCAAGAGATGTTTAAAGCTCTTGCTAATGTGGATAAAGAATTCAAGGATTGGAAATATGTGTGTAAAGTTTGGCCAAGTAGCTGTTCAAATGAATGGAGAAAATTTGAAGATGAATTAATAAATGATTTAGGAATACAAGATAAGGTTATTTTTGTGGAGGATACTTTTTCATCTGAATTTATGGTCCATCTTTTAAATGCGTGTGATATTTATGCTGCACCTTCGAGGATTGAGGGTTTTGGAATGATACAGGTTGAAGCAATGGCTTGTGCTAAACCAGTCATATCAATAGATAAAATGGGTCCAGCAGAAACAATAATCCATAATAAAACAGGTTTTTTAGCTAAACCCTCTGAGGAAATTCAGCTTGAAAGAGAATGGGTTTATCCAGATATGGGATTTAATGAAAAAAAACTCGTAGAATTTAATGCTCCAAAAACTTTTGCATACAGAGCAGACATAGATGACTTAACTAAATTTACCCTGGACTTGTTGACTAATTCTGAGTTGTGTGAAACAATTGGCAGACAAGGACGAGAGCATGCTGTTAAAACTTTTGATTATAAAATTACATCAAAAAAAATGGTGGATGTTACAAAAGAAAAACTTGGACTTGATTAAATTAAAACTTTTTTCTTTTTCAAACTTTGGTATGCTAGTATATATGTTCCAGCATCCCATGCTTGAGAAACTCCATGGCTCTCTTTTGTTAAAGGATTTATCCATTCAGGAAATAAATTTCCTTTTAGATTAGATTCTGCCACTTTTCGTAATTCTTTTTCAGCTTCTTTAAATTTTTTATTTTTTATTAAGGCCAGAACATAAAAGCTACCAATATATGGCCAAATTCCTGCATTCGCATAATGATAAGGTTTTCCAGCATCACAATCTAAATAATAATCTTGCCAATATTTTTCTCCTTTTCTTATTGGAGGATAAATTGATTTAACAGGATATGGCTTGTTAATTTTATTTTTTTTAATATGAGAAAGAATCTTCTTGGCTTTTTTATTATCTGCTAATCCAAAAACAATAGAAAGCAGATTACCTAAAGAATCAAACCACTCTCCTATTTCTTTATACTTGTTATGGTTTTTCCATCTGTAAGCATAATAAAAATTTCCATTCCATAATTCATAATCGTTTTTTTCATTTACCCCTTTTCTTAATTTTTCTGCTTTTTTCTTATCTTTGATTAAATTTAAAACCATATAATAAAGAGCCTGTGTGTTTATTGTCCTTCCGTATTTATGCGGAAAAGCATCTTGCCAATCTGTGGTGGGAAGTTGTTCTAACATAATGTCTTCTCCCATATCTTGATAACTTAACCAAGTAATTGCTTTTGTAATTGATTTTTTATATTTAACCAATAAACCTCCTCCATATCTTTTTTTATAAATATAATGTCCGATAATAAACCATAAACTTGAGTCAATTGAGAGGTAATCTACTTTTGGTTTTTTATCTAAATTATAAATTGCATTGGGTATCTGGCCTTTTTCACTTTGATATTTAGCAAGAATGATTAAACTTTTTTTAAATTGCTCTTTGATAAAAAGATCTTTTTCTAAACTTGCACCAATAAGTGAAATCATACTATCTCTTGCCCAAACTCCTCGGTATCCTTGCTTGCCTCCAGAAGCGTATAACCCATATTTTGTAGAACACTCTTTAATTACCTCTCTTGCTTTTTCATATCCCTCTTCTAAAATGTCTCTATCCATTCTATATAAATCTTTTAACAAACAACCTGCCTTATTATCTATTATTACTGTCAAGTTTTTATGTCTTCTTAAAAAACTTACTGGACAATTCTTATTAACATTTCCTTCTAACAAACATTTTATTGCTTTTGATTTGCTTTTTCCAGATACCAAGAGAATTAATTTCTTTGCAGACATTATTGTTGAAATTCCCATTGTTAATACTTTTTTTTGATTTAATGCCACCATTCTTGTTTTAGAATTCAGACTAGAACCTGGTTCGTTAAATGCTATATGCCCATTAGGTCCAACACCCAATATTTGAACATCAATTGGATTTTTCTTAATTTTGGCTTCATAATCTTTACATTCTTTTTCAGGGTTTTTTGTTTCCCCATTCAAGAGATTTATATTATTCTTTTTTATATTAACCTGGTTGAATAAATTGTTGAACATGTAGTGGTGGTAGCTTTTTTTATCTGTTTTCTTTATTGGATAATATTCGTCAAGATTAAAAGTTTTGACTTTTGAAAAGTTAATTTTCTTTTTCTTGTATGCTTTTATTAATTCTTTGTATAAACCTAAGGGTGTAGAGCCTGTTGCAAAGCCGATTGTAATATTTGGCTTTTCTAAAATTTCATCTATTATAATCCTACTGGCTTTTTCTGATAATTCTTGATAATTCTTAACTCTAATGATATCCATTTTATCTTAGTGCCTCTAATCCAGGAAGTTTTTTTCCTGCAATATAATTAAGAAGGGCTCCTCCTGAGAGGCTGATGTGGTTGAATTT
>SDBV01009476.1_pt1 | contig 12943 bp, 11 predicted proteins | sample 2277081 | NCBI WGS metagenome assembly SDBV01 (sample SAMN10402039, study PRJNA504765) | marine sediment metagenome | isolation source: marine sediment core GS10_PC15, 223 cmbsf | place: Arctic Ocean: Southern Knipovich Ridge | collected 2010
CTATCAAACAATTGTCGAATGCCGAGTCGTGGCTTAAAAAACACCCCCGTGACCCCGCTTTATTATTATGTCTAGGTCGATTGTGTCTGCGCGATAAATTATGGGGCAAAGCACGGAATTATTTAGAATCGAGTTTAGCAGTGTTGCCGCAAAAAGAGGCGTTTCATGCGCTAGGCCAAGCATTGGAAGCGCTTGGTGAAAAAGATGAGGCAATAAAAGCTTATCGTGATGGGCTTAGCGCGCCGTGCTAGCAGCGGTGAAACAGCTCCTTTGGTCGTAAATCTGTCCTTCACCTTCTGCATATATTGGACCGTGAAGGACAATACAAAAAAATGCTTGTGTTGTCCTTCACTCTGGAGCATCATCACAGTGTGAAGGACAGAACATGAGGTGGTTATGACAAGTGCAGTTATTGGCAGAGAAGCAGAACTTGATATATTAGAGGAGTTTTTATCTACAGATTCTCCAGAATTTCTCGCTATATATGGTAGGCGTAGAGTAGGGAAAACATTTCTAATCAGAAAGTTTTTTAGCGAGAAGGACGTTATATTTTTTGATGTCACTGGCACAAAAGATGCTTCATTAAAAGAGCAAATAAAACATTTTACTCGACAAATTGGAAAGATTTTTTATAATTATAGGCGCGAACGTTTAATTCCAGGAAAAAACTGGGACGAAACATTTGAATTATTAACGGAGGTGATTGAGGACGTTAACGATAGTAAAAAAGTCGTTTTATTTTTTGATGAGTTTCCTTGGATGGCAACAAAGAATTCAAAATTGTTGCAAAATCTTGATTATTACTGGAATCAACACTGGTCGAAAAACGATAAAGTAAAGTTAATTATTTGCGGCTCCTCTGCCTCATGGATAATAGAAAAAATTGTTAATAATAAAGGTGGGCTACATAATCGGCTCACACGAAACATTTACCTTGAGCCATTTAATCTCGCTCAAACAAAAGGGTTCTTGAAAAATCTATCAATTAATTTAACCAATAAACAAGTATTGCAATTATTTATGGTCATGGGCGGGATACCATTTTATTTGATAAAGATAGAGAAAAATTTGTCGGCAACACAAGTTATTGAAAGACTTGCCTTTAAGCAAAAGAGCTTTTTATTAAATGAATTTGATAATTTATATGCATCATTATTCAAGAACTCTGATGTGTTTGTTGAAATAGTTAGAGAGATCGCATCTTTCCGTTATGGTATTGGACAAGAAGCTTTGTTGAAGAAGATTGGAAAGGCATTGCAAGGGAAGGGTGGCGTTGAGAAACTGAAAGCACTACAAGATGGTCATTTCATTATGAGCTTTAAGCCACTTTTTCATAAGACTAGAGGTATTTATTATCGAGTGATTGATGAATATTCCTTGTTTTACTTCTATTGGATTGAACCCGTTAAAGACAGTTTACTCAAAAAAAGTTTACTCGCTGGCTATTGGGATAAATTGAAAATAAAACCAGCCTGGAATACTTGGGCTGGGCTTGCTTTTGAATCTGTCTGTTATGAGCATTTGCCACAAATCACAAAGGCGCTTAATTTAAGCCCAACAGCAATTCCTAGCACTTGGCGATATGTTCCAAAAAAGGGGAGTAATGAGCAAGGTGCTCAAATCGATCTGTTATTTGATCGAGATGATGATTCAATCACAATTTGTGAAATTAAATATAGCGACAAACCTTTTACGATTACTAAAGAGTATTCTAGGAAACTACAGCAAAAGTTAGAAATCTTTAAAAAAGTAACTCGTACCAATAAACAGTTATTCATCGTTATAATCTCGGCAAATGGAATCAAGAAAAATAAGTATTCAGGCGAATTAATTAATGGGGTAGTTACACTGGATGACTTGTTCAAAGAGGCCTGATAAGCGGCATTACAAGCCGTTTGAACATCCTCGACATTAGCTCTGGGAATATGTGCCCATACTTTATTGGTATAGGGATTGGTACTATCAAACCATTTGCCTGAAGCAGGGTCTTGCCAGCTTCCATTGATGTAGAGCTGATAATGTTGTGTAGACATGAGGCGACCTCCCCGTCTTTTGTTGTTGATATGACATTTTTGACATCTCTTTCGCTTTAATATAGCCCAAAGATGGGATGTCAACAATCTAAAAATTGCAACTCATTGCTAGTTTTAGACTAGAGAATACTTCAAATAATCCAGTAAGTTGTATATAATGGATGCAAAAAATAATGTTGGAGAATCTCATGCGTATTTTATTCAAATCCATCTTAGTATTAGCCCTTTTATTTACAAGCATAACGAATTCATTGGCGTTATTTCAAGTAGCGACCATCGGCTCGTTAGCACAAGGGGTTTATGATGGTGATTATCGATACGGTGAGGTTATGAAGCACGGTAATTTTGGGGTCGGAACGTTTAAAGATTTAAATGGTGAAATGGTTGCAATTGATGGTAATTTTTATCAGATTGAAGCCGACGGCAAGTTAAAAAAAGTATCGCCTCAACAAATAGCACCATTTGCTGTAGTCGTACATTTCCAATCATCGCGTGAACAGAACCTTACCCATCTCAACAATTACAAAAAACTTGCCAATGCAATTATTCAGTTAATACCAAATAAAAACATTCCTTATGCAATTCATATTAAAGGGGAATTCAACTCGTTAAAATTACGCAGTTTAAGAAAACAACATAAGCCCTATCCTAATCTTGTAACAGCTTCTAAGCAACAAGCTATTTTCAATCTGCATAATGTGCGTGGTGATATTGTTGGTTTTTGGTTTCCGAAATATTGGGCTGGCATTGCTGTGCCTGGCTTTCATTTACATTTCGTCACCAAGAACCGTAAAATAGGTGGGCATGTGTTGGGCATCAATCTTGGACGAGCCAAAATAGCTCTGCAACCCATTCATCAGGTGGAAATTTATTTACCCAACACCAAGACTTTCGCTAAAGCAAACTTGTCAGCAGAGGATTTAAATACTTCGATTCGTAAAGCAGAAGGTGGGCATCAAAATTAAATGCAACAACAGAACCTGTTATACCCATCATCCATCCTTGTCGCTTTGCGCTTATGGCATCAGAAAATAAAGACAGCATATTAACCGCCGCTAAGCCAAAAAGACTTGCCGTTGGGATGATGCTGAGCCAAAGGAGTAATGGCTTGTTGGCCAGAATAAACAGCAAGTTCCCGATTAATAAACCCGAATATCCAAATAGTGCAACGCTTTTATAGTTAACTTGTAATTGCTCACACCTCGTCATCCCGCGGCTTGACCGCGGGATCCATAACGCAGCGCGTGCGTTGGCGCGCAAAACGCGCCTGGATTCCGACTTTCGCCACAATGACGCGCGAGTAGTCAAGCATAACAATTTTTTGATTTTTCGCTAAATTACTGGGTTTTAAGTAACTGGATTCCCGCATTCGCGGGAATGACGTGTCGTGTTTGCGCAAATGACGGTGAGTGGTAAAGGCCTTGCCGCACTAGTAGCAGCTTGACTTAGATTCAAGCACAATAGGCGATATTGTCCTTGTTTAATACAGAATATCTATTTAAACTACTGCCTAAATCGCTGATATCTTCTGCTGATATCTTCCATATAGCCCCTATATTTGTGAACAAAAGCTGTATGTTTTTAATTATTTATCAGTGAGTTATAGTTTATATCGGAGCTTGAACACGATGTGGTTAGAAAATGTACTCGCTCTTGCTAAGTGAACAAAAGTAGCGGAAGGTGGCATGCGGGCTTTTATATTCATTGCCCATGAGCTAACCCAGACCAGTACCATATCTGTCGAAATTGTAATAAACAACAGATCACTGATCGCGAAATGTTGCAAATGAATTTGATAGCAGGATTACTGTAGACCAGTATAAACTCTTTCCACCATATTTTATATTGAGCGGAGCAACTATTTAAGGAAATAAAGTGAAAGAAGTTAAGTGTAATTTTAAAAATATCACTAATGATGACAAAGTTAAATTTAAGAATTCTGATTGCCTATTGCTAATCAGTGTTGGTCAAGAGTCTCATGAAGGAAGTCGTTTCTCTGCAACAATAGATTTAATTAACACCTCTTTTAAATCCTGTATCATTTCTCTTTATGATAGCATACAACGTCACACGATGGCACTTAATAGCGATAAACCCCCAGAATTTTTCCATACTATTTCTGTAAAAGAAGGTGATTTATGGCTTGAACGTAATAGGCGGTATATCGACAACCTCTCTGTGCCTAACAAAATCCTTCGCTGGGATATGTGGCTTAAGCATCTTTCATTTGGAGATCAAAAAATAAAATTAACGTCTTTACTAAAAAATGATCCTTCTTACAAGTCTTTCTTTGACATCACCATCGATAAATATCTCGAAAGATATTGCAAACATTTAACGGATATTTCAAATTTCGATATGGACAGAGCAAGAAAATTGTGTTTTGACTACGTGCTTGAGGAATGCGTCGTTTTATGTTTATGGCTAGAATTGAATTGTCAATTCGAGGTTTATCCTAATATACATAATGATGCGATCGAAGAAACACGAAAACGACTTATCTTTCCGCACCACCCAGATCTGTTACGAGCATTAACTATTCGATTTAGAAATTCAAAGCAATTAAAGCCTCAGCAATTTATATCATACGAAAACGCTGAGAAAAGAACATCAACAGCAGAAACAATGAGAGAATAAAAAATGCTTGCAGTTAAAGAAGGCATAGAATTTATTTTTGGCATAGCACTATTTGTAAACGCGCTATTATTTATTCCTCAATCCATGCGCATCTTGAAAGAGAAGACAGCAAGAGGCGTTTCGCTCTTGACTTTCCTCGGATTACTACTTATCCAATTCACGATTGTTTTACATGGCATCATTGTTCATGATCCTCTTTTGGTTTGGGGTTACCTTATTAGTATGGTAACAACCGGTTCCGTTGTAACCCTTATTCTAATCTACAGAAAAAGAAAAACGCTGTCCGCTATTGATGAGATAGATTTAGAAGAAGTGTTAGCACAATTACCAGGTCATATCTATTGGAAAAATAAAGACTGCATCTTTGTTGGAAGCAATACTAATAACTGGAAAGATTTTGGACTAGAATCTCTTAAGTCTTTCAGGGGCAAAACAGACTATGATATTTTCTCAAAACAAGATGCAGACCAACTAAGAATAATCGATGAAGAGGTTATCCGAACAGGAAAATCTAAAATAGCTGAGGAAATTGTAACAGAACCTAATGGGAAAAAAGCCTCTTATCTTTCACATAAAGTCCCATTAAAAAATAAAAAGGGAGAGATTATCGGTATACTGGGTGTATCTGTGGATATCACAGCTTCGAGACAGAACACTATTGATCAACTGGATATGCTCGAAAATATCATTGCTGTTATGCCGGGTACCGTTTATTGGATGAACAAAGATGGCGTCTATTTAGGGTGTAACGATAATGAAGCTCGCGCCATTGGCCTTTCTTCAAGAAAAGATATTGTAGGAAAAAGAAATGTTGATCTGTCTGGATTCTTAATCCCCGAAGTGCTCGATCCTGTGAATAAAAAAGTTATGGACACAGGAAAACCAATCACACTTGAAGAACCTGCCACTTTACCGGATGGAACAAAAGGAACCTTTATTTCAAGTAAAGTGCCCATTAAAAATGATAAAGACGAAGTCATTGGTATGGTCGGTATTTCTATTAATATTACAGACCGCAAAAAACAAGAGCAAGAACTCAGAATGGCCAAGGAAGAAGCTGAAAAATCGAATAAAATTAAATCGGACTTTATCAGCAACATGGAACATGATATTCGGACACCTTTTGTTGGCATCTATGGCATGATTGATATTCTCGCTCATCAAGAAACTGATCCGGAGAAAAAATCCATTCTGCGTGATGTATCAATATGCGCTAAAGAACTGATGGATTATTGTGATGGTATATTGGATTTTTCAAGAATAGAATCAGAATCATTCCCTATTGTTTCAAAAAGTTTTATTCTACGTAAAGTGGTGGGCAGTGCTATCGCGATTGAAACCATTGCTGCGAAACGCAAAAAATTGGAATTGTCGTTTCAGTATGATAAACAATTACCCGCTGTTGTGATTGGCGATCCTTATCGATTAAAACGTATTTTAATTAATCTAGTGAGCAATGCCATTAAGTTTACTAAAGAAGGTTTTACAAAATTATCAGTTTCCTTGGATAAACACAACCAAGACACTCGCAGGATTGTGGCAAAATTCACGATTGAAGACAGTGGAATGGGTATACCCGACGATAAAAAGGCATTAATTTATGAACGTTTTACCAAAGTAGTCCCTAGTAATAAAGGGCTATACAAAGGGCTTGGTTTAGGGTTGCGTATAGTGAAGCAATTTGTTGATGAATTGGATGGTGACATTCACTTGAAAAGTGAGATGAATAAAGGGTCAACGTTCGTTGTTTTTTTACCGTTTAAAATACCTTTATCTAACGAAATTATTGATGAGGAATAATCCTCAAGGAGCAGAAAATGTGTGATTCAAAACTACGTATCTTACTGGTAGAAGATCATAAATTGGCTCAAAAAATGACAGCAATGGTCATTAATCCCCTCGGCTATAACATTGATGCGGCTGATACTGGCGCAGAAGCAATTACTCAATTTAAACAACACCGTTATGATTTCATTTTTATGGATTTAGGTTTGCCCGACATGGATGGTTATACTGTCACTGAAACAATCCGTGAATTGGAAGAGAAAAACCAGGTGCATACACCTATTGTAGCCTTAACAGCCCACGTAGATAATGATTTCCGACAAAATGCTATCAAATCAGGTATGGATGATTTTCTATCAAAACCATTAACAACTGATAAAGCAAAAGCAATGATTGATAAATATGTTCATTCCTAGAATTTAACCAATATCGTTAGACAAATTAAAATTGTTTTAATCATTACAGTTTCTCAAAAAGTTTGCTGAGCATGGCTTAAAACCATGCTCAGCAAACTTTTTGAGAAACTACCAGCTATCTTTGCAACCCTCTGAATTTAAATAGAAAAAATTAACTTGCTATACTTAGTAGTATCGAGGTGGTTTAGGTATGAAGAGATGGGTAATCTAAGCATTGAACCAACTAAAACAGCACAATGGCAACTATTAGTCACTGAAGCACAAGCACACATGGGTTTTCTATTTGACGAAAATCTAGAACATTATCTCGTGTTAACATTAGATCGCTTCACTACAGAAAATAATCTCGCTTCTACAGTCATTGCACTCGACTTTTCAAATAGCATCGAAGTGCTAGGCCAAGAAGGCTGCTCGAAATTACGAGCTGTGGGTGATCAATGTTTGTTGTTAGCAGGATTATTTCCCGAACGTGCGCAACATAAAAATGTTTCTATCGATTATTTTATTGGTATGGGCAGGCAAGCGTATTACACGTTATCCGCGCTACCCAGCACAGCAACGATCGATAACAAACTTTTTCATAAACTCAGTGATAATTTTATTAATTTGACAGATGTACTTTTCGCCATGCGTGGTTTAGCTGTTCGTAAATATCAATAGGAAACGTAACGACTCGCCCGTCATTGTGGCGAAAGCCGGAATCCAGGCGCGTTTTGCGCGCAAACGCACGTTGTGCGTTATGGATCCCGCGGTCAAGCCGCGGGATGACGAGGTAAAGCCGCAGGATGACGCGGTGTGATCAGTGACTAAGAAACTAGCCGCCTTTCATCGATTCAAAAAACTCATCATTTGTCTTACTTAACTTTAAGCGATCGGTGAGAAACTCATTAGCAGCCAATTCATCCATCGGATGAAGAATTTTGCGCAATATCCACATCTTCTTTAATTCAACAGGCTTAGTAATTAATTCTTCTTTACGAGTACCAGAACGATTGATATTAATGGCTGGGAATAAACGCTTTTCTGCAATACGGCGGTCGAGATGGATCTCCATATTGCCCGTCCCTTTAAATTCCTCATAGATGACATCATCCATTTTCGAACCCGTTTCGACTAAGGCCGTGGCAATAATCGTTAAGCTGCCACCTTCCTCTATATTTCTTGCAGCACCAAAAAAGCGTTTAGGGCGTTGTAGTGCATTAGCATCCACTCCGCCGGTTAGCACTTTTCCTGAAGCCGGAATAACCGTGTTATAGGCACGCCCTAAGCGAGTAATGGAATCCAGCAAAATAATCACATCTTTTTTATGCTCGACTAAGCGTTTCGCTTTTTCAATAACCATTTCAGCCACTTGAACATGGCGCTGTGCCGGCTCATCGAAAGTACTAGCCACGACCTCACCTTTCACTGAACGTGACATTTCAGTCACTTCTTCTGGACGTTCATCGATGAGCAGTACCATCAACACACATTCTGGGTGATTCTGTGTAATCGAATGGGCAATGTTTTGCAGCATCATTGTTTTACCTGCTTTCGGCGGTGAAACAATTAAACCACGCTGACCTTTTCCAATTGGAGAGGCTAAATCAATGACTCGCGCTGTGATATCCTCAGTGCTGCCATTACCAATTTGCATCGTTAGGCGTTCATTGGGAAATAATGGCGTGAGGTTTTCAAATAAAATCTTCTTCTTAGAATTCTCTGGGCTCTCCCCATTGAGCTCTATAATTTCTAACAAAGCGAAATAACGCTCGCTTTGCCTAGGCGGGCGAATCTTGCCGTAAACCGTATCACCAGTGCGCAAGCTAAAACGGCGAATTTGACTAGGCGATACATAAATATCATCGGGACCTGGTAGATAAGAACTATCTGCTGAGCGCAAAAACCCAAAGCCATCTTGCAAAATCTCTAAGACGCCGCCGCCAAAAATATCTTCACCTTTTTTCGCCAAGGATTTTAGAATGGCAAAGGTCATGTCTTGTTTGCGCATTGCACCGACACCTTCAACACCCATTTGCTGGGCAAGCTGACTTAAATCAGCGGGTGTTTTTTGCTTTAGTTCAGTTAAGTTCATATATAGCTCACTATTGTTGATTGTCTTTTGTCTTTTCCTCCAAGGCCTATCCCGGAGACTTATTCAAATGAATTCTAAGAAATGGTGTCATAACGCTTTTAATGTGTATAACCTGGATTCGATGGAGTTAAACGAATGGTGTTTGTTGATACCGTTTAGAAGTCTTGTTCCTATTTCAAGCTTAATTTTAGTCCTTCTATTACTAAATTGCAAGGTTCTTGTTTGTTAGAGGCCAAGATTTTTCACGAACAAGCGAATATCTTGAAGTTTGGGCAGCATCAGTGATGCGTCCTTTAACCTTCTGAAAAATAGCTCTAATTAGCTTTAAAAAGATCTTCAAGTGTTCGAGTCTATAAAAGCTGTTAATTGTGATTTAGTAAGCGCACCAACTTTAGTACCCACAACTTCACCCTCTTTAAAAAGAATTAAACTGGGAATACCTCGCACACCAAACTGAGCAGGTGTTTCACTGTTCTCATCTACATTAAGCTTCATTATTTTAAGGCGCCCAGAATATTCTTTCTCAAGTTCAGCCAGCACTGGCGCGATCATCTTGCAAGGCCCGCACCATTCTGCCCAAAAATCGACTAATACCGGTAATTCTGCATTCAAAACATCTTTTTCAAAATCAGCATCTGTTGTCGATTGGATTTGTTCACTCATCACTTACTTCCTCCTCAATGAATATAAAAAAACGGGGAAATTTGAACCCACCATCTTGAAAAGCGGATGCTTGCAAGATAAACCATAATGCACCTCATGCTAAAGCATAATGCCAACGCTTGCAAGCCATAGGCAAAACACATAAATCGGATTTTAGTAAATCACGCTGAATATACCGCTCGCCATTGAAGATGCGTTGGAACACTTGGAAAAAGGTATTTACTCATAGCGAATGACTTTTAAGTAAAAGCCAATCGCAATCCTAACGACAATAGTGGCGAAAACACTACAATGGATATCAATTTTAAAACAATAATTACCACAATAGGAGAAAGATCAAACCCTGCAATCAGCGGAATGAAACGCCGGGCAATAACCAACAAGGGGCCTGCTATCAGATAAACAATTTCAGCAACCGGGTTACGTGTTTGCAATTTAGGAAACCAACTGATAATCGCAGCGATTATCGTTGCAAAGAAAAACACATCAATTAACTTATCAAATAACTCAACAATCGTGATGATCACTAATCCCATAAAGCCTGCTGCTTCACCTGTTCTTAATGCCATTAAAATCAATAACGCTATCCCCTGCAAGATAAGCAGCCAGACAACGATAGCAAAATCAATGCCCTTATAGCCCGGTATTACTCGTCGCATAGGTTTTAGCAAAGGCTCACTGAGTTTTATAATCCATTGTGAGATAGGGTTATAATAATTTGCACCAAAATACTGCATTAATAAACGCAATAGCAATAAGTAGATGTATGTACCCACCAAAAAACTAATTAAAAAGTAGGCTGCTGAATTAAGTGCAGAAGTCACTGTGCCCTCGCTAAAATTCTTGCTTTAATTGCTGCGCGCGTTGATAGGCTGCTTGCAGTGCATCCGTTATCAATGCATGAATTTGACCCGCTTGCATGACTTTAATCGCAGCTTCTGTTGTTCCCTTTGGTGAGGTAACGGATTGCCGTAATTCTGTAATGTCGCTACTCGTTTCCATAACCATCCGTGCCGCACCCAAAGCTGTTTGCGATACTAATAAACGAGCGACATCTGCAGGTAGGCCTATGGTTTCAGCAGCTTGCTGCATGATTTCCATAAACAAAAAACAATAGGCAGGGCCACTGCCCGAAATAGCTGTGACCATATCGATTTGCTGTTCTGTATCCACCCATAACGCAATACCCACTGCACGAAAAATCGATTCCGCGATGTCTTTTTGTGCATCACTCACTTTGTCATTTGCATATAATCCAGTAGCAGATGCACCCACCATGGCTGGGGTATTAGGCATGGCACGAATAATTTGAGCCTCACAAGCTAGCCACTTTTGTAATAACGATTCTGTAACACCAGCCGCAACGGAAATGATCAGCGGTTTTTTTGTTGCAACAATATCTTTTAACTCATTACAAACTTCTGGCAAAATGTTTGGCTTAACCGCTAACACTAAAACGTCCGCGTGGCTTGCTCCTTCGCGATTATCAAGCGTGACATTAATTGAAAACTGTTCTTTGAAATGGTTTAAATTTTCAATATCAGGGCTTGTTGCAAAAATATGCTGTGCTTTAAAACCATTCGCCAGCAAACCAGCCACTAGTGCGCGGGCAATATTACCAGCACCGATAAATGTTATGTTTGCATCAATCATCCGCACTACCTCTTAATTAGCGTGGTCCAAACACCGCAGTTCCAATACGGACTAAGGTGCTTCCTGCTGCAATTGCTGCTTCAAAATCGTTTGACATTCCCATTGACAAAGTATCCAGCGGCAAACCATTATCCACTAACTGTGCTTGCAATTTAGCAACCTTATTAAAATTCGCCAATTGAACATTTTTATCTTCGCTAAGCTCTGGAATAACCATTAAACCACGAAGTCGCAAACGTTTAAATCGGTTAATTGCAAAAGCCAACTCTGGTAGTTCTTTTATGCTAGCGCCTGATTTAGATTTTTCTGCGCTACTATTAACTTCAATACACACATTCAGTGGTGGCAAATGAGCAGGTCTTTGTTCACTTAATCGTCTTGCAATTTTCAAACGCGACACACTGTGTGCCCAAGCAAAGTGTTGGCTAATGAGCTGTGTCTTATTGGACTGAATGCTACCAATAAAATGCCACTCTAAATCATATTCAGCCAACGCATTGATTTTGCCAAGCGCTTCTTGCAAATAACTTTCACCAAAATATCTTTGTCCAGCCAACACCGCAGCTTTGATTTTAGAAAAGCGTTGACCTTTTGATACCGCAATCAGCTTAACCGACCCTGGCAGGCGTCCATGGTTTTTTTCTGCATCATGAATGCGCGCTACTATTTGTGTTAAATTACTCTCAATGTCCATTATGACAATGACGGCCCTGCCTCACGAACTTCCTTTGCCACATTAAAACGAGAAAAATTATCCATAAACATCTGAATCAACTGCTGTGAATGTTGCTCATAAGCTTCTTTATTCGACCAAGTATTACGAGGATTTAAAACTTGAGCATCGACGCCTTTAACTTGCTTTGGAATGGCAATGTTAAATCCAGCTAATATCGTATTATCTTCGCCTCTAAGTTCACCGGATAATGCAGCATTCACAATAGCTCTTGTTACGGGAATCGCAAAACGATTTCCGCCCTGCCCATACGCACCTCCAGTCCAGCCCGTATTAATTAAATAAACTTGGCAACCTGTCTCGGCAATCCTTTTCATTAATAATTTCGCGTAAACAGTCGCTTGTCTTGGGAAAAAAGGTGCGCCAAAACACGTGCTAAATGTGGTGGTTATACCAGCTGTTGACCCTATTTCGGTGCTTCCAACCAGCGCGGTGTACCCGCTTAAAAAATAATAAGCTGCTTGTTCTTTAGTTAACAAGGCAACGGGGGGCAGCACACCAAATAAATCACACGTTAAAAATATAACTGCTCGTGGTAACCCTGCACAATTTTCTAAAACCCGCTTGAGAATATGTTCTCTTGGATAAGCCGCTCTAGTATTTTGCGTCAGACTTGCATCGCTATAATTTGGATCTTTCTGTTCGTCTAGGACCACGTTTTCCATGATCGCTCCCGATCGAATCGCATCCCAAATCATAGGCTCTCGCTCGCGGGATAAATCAATGCATTTTGCATAGCAGCCGCCTTCAAAATTAAACACGCCGTCGGAACTCCAACCGTGCTCATCATCACCAATTAAATAGCGCTCTGGATCTGCGGACAGCGTGGTTTTGCCAGTGCCTGATAGCCCAAAAAATAAGGCAACATCACCTTGCTCACCGACATTAGCAGCGCAGTGCATCGGCAAAACATCTTCTTTGGGTAAAAAATAATTTAAGACAGTAAACA
>SDBV01009477.1_pt1 | contig 12942 bp, 14 predicted proteins | sample 2277081 | NCBI WGS metagenome assembly SDBV01 (sample SAMN10402039, study PRJNA504765) | marine sediment metagenome | isolation source: marine sediment core GS10_PC15, 223 cmbsf | place: Arctic Ocean: Southern Knipovich Ridge | collected 2010
ACAATCTTCCTCCTGTTTAAAACGTTGATTAAACTTTATTGAGTTTAATCCTCTAAATATATGCCTGTCAGCCATAATTTAAAAATAAGAAATTGCTATCTAAACGCCTATACCTAAAAATCATAATGAAAAGTAATGAAAATTATCACCAATAACAATTTGCCTCATTTGTATTCCATGATAAAAACATAGTTTGGTAAAGGTAGAAGACCTTAAAAGATAGATCTAAGTAATCCCCTTCTCTCTTTTAATATCATTTCTGATTTTGTCCTTGATTATTTTGATTTTTGGTGCAGCAACTTCATTCTCAAGTTTTCCTTCCTTCCACATTTTGCCACATTTCTGATTGGTGCAATAGGTGAGCCATCGAACTGGTATTCCAAGGAAATCATTGAATTTTTCTAAGAGATTCCAATCTTCAGGAGTGGCTGGTTTTTTATCGTCATGCCATTTCATAATCCCTACACGATTATCAACACTACTTCCACATCTATCACATACGGCTTCGAATGGGACCTGTTCAAGCCGATCTTCTACCTCTTTTTCAAAGTAATACCTATTTTTACTTTCCAGGAATATCTGATCTATGTTGTTTTTTAAATTGTTCAGTCTGATCGCTGTTTTTATCATCATCATCGCATGTATCAATTTCATAAATCTATCTACGGCCAGATCTGAACGGCGCGCGCGGGAAGTAGGAATTCGCAAGAGTGTTGGATCGAACCGTTTCAATCTGGTCGCGCAATTTATTGCCGAATCTATGATTATTTCACTGATCGCATTTATCATTTCGGTTTTTATTGCGCAATTGTTGCTCCCATTTTACAATACCCTTATCGAAAAAGAACTCCACATCAATTTCAGATCATGGGATTTTTGGCGGTTTTCGGCAGCCATGATTTTTATCATTGGCTTAATTTCGGGAAGTTATCCGGCCTTCTACCTCTCTTCTTTCCAACCGGTAAAAGTGCTGAAAGGCAAAATCCAGGTAGGGCGCAATGCCAACTTACCCCGTAAAATCTTAGTGACTTTACAATTTGGCTTTTCCATATTACTAATCGTGGGGACAATTGTGATTTACGAACAAATTCAATTGGTAAAAAACAGGCAGTTGGGCTATGAGCATGAAAATTTAATTTCTGTAGGATTAAATGACGAGCTGGAAAAAAATTACCAGGTGATAAAAAATGAACTGTTTCAAACCGGCGTAGTGGAGGCTACAACAATTTCAAATAGTCCGATTACTCAAATTAATTCCAATAATTTTTTGGGATGGCCGGGAAAACCTGAAGATGTACGCGTCATATTTACAACCATATCCTGTGAGTATGATTATGCGAAAACAATGGGCATCAAAATCCTGGAAGGCAGGGATTTCTCTGAAGATTTTGTGAGTGATTCCAGCGCCATTATCGTAAACAAAGCAGCCATAGAGCTAATGCAGCTGGAGGATCCAATTGGAACAGAACTGGATCTTTGGGGCAAAAATAAGAAGGCTGGTTGGCATTATTGATGATGTGTTGATGGGTTCGCCCTACCAGGAAATCAAACCCCTGTTTATGATCCTCGACAAGTGGAACGGCGTGATGACCATTCGCATCCGAAAGACGAATGATTTGCAAGCCTCAATCAAAACAATTGAAGAGGTATTTAAAAAATACAATTCGGCTTATCCATTTGATTATGTTTTTGCTGATGTTGAATTTCAGGAAAAATTTTCGACCATAAATATGACAAGTAGTCTTTCAAGCATGTTTGCAATACTAACCTATACTGATTACTGGATTGGGTCTCTTTGGTTTGGCTGCATTTACAGCAGAACAACGAACCAAAGAAATAGGTATTCGCAAAGTGATGGGCGCTACGGTGCTCAGTATTATCACTTTGATATCGAAAGACTTTTCGAAGCTGGTCATTATTGCATTCACAATCTCAGCTCCCCTGGCCTGGTGGCTGCTCAATTTGTACCTGGAAAGATATCCTGTACGAATTGATATTCAATTTTGGATTTTCCCGCTCACAGGTTTATTTGCCTTAGCTTTTGCCTTATCCATAGTAATTACTCAGGCCCTCAGGGCAGCTTATGCAAATCCGGTTAATTCTTTAAGAAATGAATGAGCATCAATTTATGGTCATTCATTTGGACTGACATTTTATTTAGAGCCCAAAAGCATAGGTTCAAACTGATGTCAATAAAAAAAATTAAACGATTAATAAAATAATTCCGTAACTTGCGACACCTTTTTGATTTGAGTATAAAAAGTCAGGTTTATCATACTTTATTCAATAGGGCGTATTACCTTCATTGTACTAAAAAATTATATGGCCAGATCGAAAGAAACATTCAGTAAAAAAGAGATAGAGAAGAAGAAACTTCAAAAAAGAAAAGAAAAATTAACACGCAGAGAGGAACGAAAAGCAAATCCAGGCCGATCTTTTGAAGATATGATTGCTTATACAGATGAGAATGGACACATCATTTCCACACCACCTGATCCATCCAAAAAGAAAGTTGTCAAGGAAGAAGATATGATAATCGGCGCCAGAAATATGGGTGGTGAGGAAGAAATGGATCCAATTAGAAATGGCAAAGTTACTTTTTTCAACACAGGAAAAGGGTATGGTTTTATCAGGGATTTAGAAACTAACGAAAGCATATTCGTACATAGCAATGGCCTGATGGATGAAATCAATGAGAATGACAAAGTTACCTTTGAAACAGAACGTGGTCCAAGAGGTCTTAATGCCGTAAAAGTAGCATTAGTAAAATAGCTGATTTATATAATATGCAGCCAATAAACTCCAATATTATTGGCTTTTAGTTTACTGCCTTGTACGTCCACAAAAGAGATTACAGATTTTCTTAAAGTATTCGAATATCCATGATCGGGCAGAGGAAATCCTAATCGAATAAAGTTTCTCCAGGCTTATCTTTCAAAGAAAACATAAGCTCAATTTGAGATAAGGTATTCCGATCTGTCGAAAGATCAGGCAATTCATTTGACTCGAAAAAACCAACAGCGCTCGTTTCCATGCCTGCATTTAATGCCCCGCCAATTTCTTTGCACAAGAAAAATAGTTTATAGACATAATAAATCTCAGGTGGATGCGGGTGACACTTCTTATCAAAAACTGCCAACAACTTTACTGTACCGGCTTCCAGACCTGACTCTTCCTGCACTTCTTTTACCACTACTTCTGATGGGGTCAATCCCACATCGGCCCAACCACCGGGAAGCGCCCATTTTCCATCCGAAGTCTCTTTGACCAATAGTATTTTTTGCTCCCGAAATATCACAGCCCGCACATCCACTTTTGGGGTCAGGTACCCTTTCTCAAGTTTAAAAATTTCGTGCAGTTTCTCCATCCCGATATCGGAAAAATCGCTTAGGATATCTTTACTAAGTTGCATTATTTGCTCATAGCGCTCCACATCGTATTTATTTTCCGTATAAGTAAGTCCCGCTTGCGCAATAGATTGGAGGTTTTGAGCTATTTCAAGCCACTTGTATTTTGTCTGCATATCTTTCATTGATATTATAAGCACGACAAAAATCCTAATTTTACCCAACAATTATCATGAATTGAAAGAATAATGTTTATTTTTGAAACAAACCAAAATATTGGACTATGCCAATGCTAAACGAAATTAAAGAGATTCCTGACAAGGCGGAAAAAATTCTTTATTCCACCAAAAATATAACACTTCCTACCGATGTTCCGTATATAGGTATGGGCTCATCGTACTATGCCGTATTGGCATTGTATTATTTAGGAATTCCAATAAAACCAAGCAGAGCTTCAGAATACTACAATTATTTGTCGCAAAAAAAAGTCCAGGAACTAGGAGTACTCATTTCGCAGTCTGGCAGAAGCAGTGAAGTGATATGGTGTCGCGATCTGTTCAAGAGGTTTTACGCTATTACCAACGTGTTAAAAAGCCCACTCTGCGTCTCCACAAATTTGGAAAGGGTATTCCCTCTTTTGGCAGGATCAGAAGTTAGCTCATCGACAAAAACCTATATCAATACATTAATCACACTATATAATGGACTTGGAATAGATCCTACACCTGCCGTTAATGCATTGAGAGGGAAAATGTATGAATATGAAAAGTGGGGAAATGAAACAGCAGGACTCATCTATGAACTGATCACCACCAACAACTATAAAGGCAGCTATATCATCGGAAATGGACCAAATATTTCTACTGTTCATCAAGCAGCACATATATTAAGTGAATCAACAAAATTTCCATTTATAGGCATGTCGGTTTCTGAGTATGATCACGGCCCAAAAGAAACTGCAAAGGATAGCGTGGTAATTGTGATTAAATCTGACGGCGCCTCTTACCGAAGAACAAACAAGCTATTTGATTTGGTTGAAAATGCAGGGGCAAATGTTTTTTATCTTGAAGATAAAGATGTGCCAGAAGCGCTATCACCAATTACCTCGGTTGTGCCATTGATGTTTATGACTTATTATTTAGCAAAATTGCTTAAAATATCTAAACCTTTTATGGTTGGAAGCAAAATCACCGAATAGGAGTTAATTATATTCCAGTACATTTTTTTAGTCGAATGCAACGTGTAGAAGTAAAAGATTTTTTCCTTTTGGAAGAGAATGCGCCTATTATTGACGTGAGGTCTCCATCAGAGTTTGCGGATGGCCATATTTCAGGAGCGATAAACCTTCCTCTGTTTTCTGATGATGAAAGAGCCAAAGTAGGCACTACCTATAAAAAGTCCGGAAAGGGAAAAGCAATAGAATTAGGTCTTGAATTTGTTGGGCCTAAAATGAAAGAACTGGCAATAAAAGCTAAAAAAATAAGTCCTTCCGGGAAACTCAGGACGCATTGCTGGCGCGGAGGAATGCGCAGTGAAAAGATGGCATGGCTATTCGAACTGGTAGGCCTTGAAGTGTCTGTACTTATTGGTGGTTATCAAGCCTACAGGCAACAACTCATAGCAGACTTTAAAAACCTCCAACATCTCATCGTTTTGCAAGGGCCAACAGGAAGTGGAAAAACAATGATTTTGCATGAACTAAAAAAGAAAGGGGAACAAATATTAGATCTGGAAAAAAGAGCACATCACAAAGGCTCTGCTTTTGGCGCGCTGGGAATGGAAGAGCAACCCAATACAGCTCAATTTCAAAATAACTTGTATGCTGATTTGTTGAAATTGGATCTTTCAAAACGCATTTGGATTGAAAGCGAAAGCCTCTCCATCGGGAAAGTATATTTACCGGAAACATTATGGAAATCGATGAATGATTCCAATATCATAGAACTAAACATAGGAAAACCCATTCGAGCCAGGCGAATTGTTGTGGAATACGGACATTTTGATACGAGTTTTTTAGCTGCTTCCATAGAGAAAATTAAAAATAGATTTGGAGGGGACCGGGTAAAAAAGGCTTTGGATTTATTAGATGAGGGAAAATTGGAAGAGCTTGTGATGCTATTACTTGATTATTATGACAAAGCATATTCATTTTCTAAAAATAAATATAAAAAGAAAGAGGTTTCTTGTTTGAATGCCACGACAGGAGACCCTTCTGAAAATGCTGCTGAACTAATACAAATTGCTGATAATTTAAATCTTTGATGAAAGACATAAAGCTCACTCAATATTCTCATGGCGCCGGTTGTGGGTGCAAAATTTCTCCTAAGGTTCTGGATGAAATTTTGTCTGATCAACGCTCTGAATTTATAGACCCTTGTCTCTTGGTGGGTAACAGCACCAAAGATGATGCTGCGGTTTACGCCCTCGATGATAAAAATGCAATTATAAGCACTACAGATTTTTTTACGCCCATTGTAGATGATCCATTTGATTTTGGAGCTATTGCTGCCACCAATGCGATCAGCGACATTTACGCAATGGGAGGGCAACCGATAATGGCAATTTCTATCCTGGGATGGCCAATCAATACAATACCTGCCAGCGTTGCCAGGGAGGTAATCGCCGGAGCAAAAAGTGTTTGTAAAAACGCTTCTATTGTCCTTGCCGGAGGCCATAGTATTGATGCTCCCGAACCAATTTTTGGTTTAGCAGTTACAGGGAAAATAGATCCGGCTTTTATTAAAACAAATGACAAAGCCAAAGTAGGCTCTATACTGTATTTGACCAAACCTCTTGGGATTGGCATTTTAACAACCGCTCAAAAGCGTGGGATACTAAAGTCTTCTGATTTATCGACCGCTAAAGAATTGATGCTCACTCTAAATAAACTGGGAGAAAACCTGGGAGAAATTCGTGGTGTTTCAGCTTTGACAGATGTGACAGGTTTTGGATTATTGGGGCATTTGATCGAAGTATGCGAAGGCAGCAAGGTTTCTGCAAATATCTATTTTGATGACGTCCCGGTAATAAATTCTATTGATTCCTATTTAAAAGAAAAATGCACTCCGGGAGGAACCGACAGGAATTTTGAGAGCTATGGAAAAAAGGTGAATAGGATAAGCGATTATCAGAAAAACATACTTTGTGATCCTCAAACCAGCGGCGGGCTATTGGTAGCCGTTGAACCGGAGGATGTTAATAAGGTAGAAGAATTATTTGAAACCAATGGCTTGAATCTAAAGCCATTGGGAGAAATTATTGCCAAGGGAAACAACACAGTTAATGTTTTGTAAACGTTTCGACGATTTGAAAAAGCTAATCCCCTGTAATCTCAGGACAAAAAAAAGCAGTCAACCCGGAAGTTGACTGCTTTTTTTATACATATTTTTGGATTACATAGTTACTTCCTTACTACCTTCTCCAATTGTTATCCTAAATGTTTTATCACAATCTCCCTCACCATAATTTACTGTAATTACAGGCTTTTCAGGAATTGTAATGGTTTTGATCCCTGATACAGGCAAATATGCGCTTCCTCTACAGCTGCTTTTGAAAACCAGCGGCTCGATGGTTTCAGCAGTATAATGTACCCCCAGTCTTGTGGCGCCGGAAGCCACTCCTTCTACTTCCAATTCAAAATCGACAAGAGTATCTCCAAAAGTTAATGTATGTATTCTTTCACTGGATCTTGTCAAAAATGTTTCGTCAGGCCAAATGACTTTGCCTTCCATAATTCCTACTGTGAAAACCAGTGTTCCTGAAACTTCGCTCACATTGGTTAGGATTCTGGTTCCCTCAATTTTTATGTCATCTACATAAAAATTCTCCAGCACCGTATATATTTTCGATCCTGAAACCAACCAGTGTCCTACATATTCCACAACAATTATCCCTTTTCTTACTTTGCCATCAGGGCCTTGACAACCATCGCCAAAATTAATTTCAACCCGACCTTCTTGTATGGTTCCTTCGAAACCTACCGTTGCACATGCCAATTCAGGATCAGAAATTTCAGCAACTCGTCCTCCTGAAATTGCATCAGAGTGTTTGATGGCCGAATTTGTAATGGACTCTACAACGTCAAATAAATTTTCTACTGATTCTTCTGACTGAAAGACTGCGGTGTCTTCCTCTTCGAAAGTGACAGAAGTATCTTCTCCATCTTCACAGGCCATAAAAAATATAAAAACGAATGAAAGTAAAAAGGACGTCATTCGTGACATCATTTTTTTATTAGTCAAGTTCATCATAATTAAAATAAAATTAGTTAATAAGTTCTCCTCTAAAATTTGAATACACAAAAAAAGGACATTAGTAACCAAGTCACAGGGTTAATAAGCTGCTATATCTCATCATTGTAAGGTTTGCGTATCGCATTGAAATAAAGTATAAGCAGGTTATTCTAAAACACTGATAATGATGCAATTATAAATTATACGCAAATATTATAATAAGGGAGTTAATAGTAAAAACTTTTACTTTTCACACTTGATGAGTAAAAATGATTAAAATCCTTGACGCACTTCTACATCAAAACGAAATAATCAGGTTAAAATATTTGTTGTATTTAGTGAAAATCAGGCACAATTAGCCCCTATTTTTCCAATTCCTTAAACTCACCCAGCACTTTCATATAAACAAAAATAAGTAAGATGCCAACAAGCTGATGCACACCAAGGGTATACCACACATATTCTACATGGCCAAGATCATTGAAGTATCCATAAAGCGAAGTATAGGTGACTCCGCTAAGTGTACCTCCTATGCCGACTGCCAGGAAATTGGTCCCCATATACAATCCGGCTTTTTCTTTGGGGGCAATCCACGTGATATATTCCTGGATTCTTGGAGAGGACACCATTTCGCCGATAGCAAACAAAAATATACCCAAAAATACGTAGGAGGAAGATTCAACGTTCGCATATCCCAGCATTAAAAAACCAGCTACAATAATTAATAAACCTGTAAGGAACGTAGGGATGGCTTTAAAAGATTCTGAAATTCTCGAGACCAAAATCTGGAAAATAAAAATAATCCAACCCGTATGGGAAATCGTTTCTCCAAGTACTCTTGTCACACCCTGATCATCAGTTTTCGAAAGAACACTCATAATGGTTGATCCAAAGATACCTACTAGATTATTGTATAACTCAACAGTATCCAGGCTGGAATCGACATACATAGCCAGCATATTGAAGAATGCCCAAAAAGGAAGCCAGAAAAATACTCCTAAGATGATAAGGAAAATAGAAAATTTAACATCTGACAGCACCGTCCATATTTCTTTGAGTTTATCACCCAATGATGCATTTTGTTCTTCTCGCTCGGGCTCTTTGTAAAAAATAATGGTAATCAGCAACATGATTGTTATACAAATAGCCGCAGTAAAAAATGCATAATTCCAGGATATCGCTCTTAATTGTCCTGCTACCACAGGGCCTATTGAAGCGCCAAAATTTACCATGGCATAGAAAATTCCAAAACCTAATGTCTTGTTTGTTTTATCCGTCACCGCTCTGACGGTTCCAGAAATTAATGGTTTGAATATCCCAGCCGCCAATCCGATAGATAACATGGTCAATGCGATCCCGGAAAAAGATTTGGTATAAATCAACAATAAAATAGACGGCAAATAGGCGAGATAAGAAATGATCAACACCTTTTTAAATCCATATTTATCAGCTAGAGTACCTGAGAAAAGAGGGATTACATACGAAAAGAGAAGGAATATACTCTGAACAATACCAAGCTCAGCTTTGCTGTAGCCCAATTCTGCCATGTAAATTCCAAACCCCATGTAAATTCCATAATAGGCAAATCGTTCGAGAACTTCGATGCTGTTGGCGGTCCAAAAAACAAATGGGAACCTGGTTCTTTTGTCCATAATTCTGAGATTGAGGTAATGGTTTCAAAAAATGAAATTGAATATGCGCTTTAAATAAAGATTTTGCAATTTATGCTCATAATATCCAGACCCCACAGCCATGATTTTTTATTTGTCTTAGGGATTATTACGAAATAATAGTCCCTTAGGGAAGATCAACTATAACGCAGGTAGTTTTCTTGTCATATGATTAAAATCATACTGCTGCATATATGTGTCGCTTACTTTTGCCAGCAAAAACAATAATTAGAATGGAGAATATACATCACATACACGAGGTGTTACACCTTATATTTAACAGTGAAAAAAAATATACTATAGAAGGACTGCATGGTGAATTAATAAGCCAATTTGGCAATGATGTTCAATTTACAAGCTGTTCAGAAAATGTATTCCCGATACAGGAAGTCATTCCATTTTTATTGGGGAGGGAAAAGATTCGACTTTCGGAAAACACCATAATTCCTTTAACTCCGGCATGTAGCCACTAGAAAGGAAGAAAGAATTTCAGGGGACAAAATTGTATTACAATATTTAACAATGTATACTTGTTGCTAAAAGCATCTAGCACCAAGTATACATTTTTTTATTTTCTCGATATGAAAAATTTTGTTTTCCCAATCCTACTTTTTCTCCTTTCAATTTCTGTTTTTGCGCAACAAGATCTATCCATTGAGTACGCCAATTCCATAACTACCCAGGACCTGAAAGGGCACCTTAGTATTTTGGCATCGAATGCGCTCGAAGGGAGAGAAACCGGCGAAAGAGGTCAGAAAATGGCCGCTGCCTACATCGAACATCACTTCAAAACAAATGGGCTTGAAGCGATTGTTAATACCCCTTCAGGGAATTCGTATCTTCAATCCTTCGATCTGGTAAAAATAAGACCGGGAGATACATGGATCAAAATTGGCGATACGAGCTATGCAAATTTTGAAGATTTCATTTATACCGGAAAAAAAAGTTTTACAGAGCCAATGAAATCACAATTTGCCTTTGTTGGCGAAGGAAGCATCGAAAGCTACAATGCGATTAAAGTCCTCGGCAAAAATGTACTTATTTATTGTGATGGGAATAGAATGCACAGAAATAAGATGGCCGAATTGGCGCTGGAACAGGGAGCCAAAAATGTATTTATCATCAAGCCTGATTCGGATGAAGATTTTATACAAACTGTCAAGATGTACAAACGATATTTGTCATCGGGAAGATTGATGCTCCCTCCAAAACCAGAGGAAATAGAAGCCGGCTATTTTTTGATTTCTCAATCTTTAGGAGCTGAAATATTAAATATCAGTGAAAAAAATCTTGAAAATGCAGTTAAGAAATCAAAGCAGGGAAAGTATGCTTCACTATTACAACTCAAATCAAAGGAAATTACTTTTTATGCCAGTCAAAATATTGAGAAAATAAGTACAGAAAACGTCCTTGGATTTATTGAAGGTACCGATAAAAAAGATGAATACATCATTTTAACTGCCCATTACGATCATCTTGGAATGAAGGGAACTGAGGTAAATAACGGCGCTGATGACGATGGGTCAGGTACGGTCGCTGTTATGGAAATGGCGCAGGCTTTTGCGCTTGCCAAAGAAGCCGGACATGGCCCAAGAAGAAGTATATTATTTATGACGGTGACGGGTGAAGAAAAAGGGCTTTTAGGGTCTTCCTATTATGTAGAGCACCCTGCGCTACCTCTGGAATCGACTATCACAAACCTCAATATTGATATGATTGGGAGAATAGATGAAGCACATGAAGAAAATCCTGATTACATATATCTCATTGGCTCGGATAAATTGTCACAGCAATTGCATGATGTAAGTGAAAAAATAAATTCAACCTACATAATGCTGGATTTGGACTATACCTTCAACGATGAAAATGATCCAAATCGTTTTTACTACCGGTCAGATCATTACAACTTTGCAAAAAATAATATTCCAATCATTTTTTATTTCAATGGAACACATCCCGATTACCATAAGCCAACAGACACGATTGACAAAATAGAATTTGAGTTAATGGAAAAACGGGCAAGGCTTGTTTTTCATACGGCCTGGAAAATCGCCAATCAGGATGAGCGGATTGCCGTAGATGTGATGCCTGAAGAAGTGGAACTCGATAGTTCTAATTAGTGCCTGAACGGAAACATATCAATATTATCCCGAAAGCATTCGGGATTATTGCGATCTTTTTCATTATTTTTAATCGCCTGATACTTAGGCATCACCTCATAAAAAGAAATAAAAAATCTCATCAATAAAAATTCATTTTGTAAAAATTGTCTTTTCCGTTCAGACACTAACTAAATTTCGTAAAAAGTTAACTGGAATTCATTTAAGGTCATTTCATTAATTGCGAGCAATAAATTTGTTAATTTGCTAAAACCAGATACCTACAGTTGACCAAATCAGGCAATGGCACCAATTGGTAAAAAGATAAAAGAGGAAGAATTCGAAAAATTGTATTTCGAAAACTATGCCTATATGTGCCAACGCATTTATCGTTTTGTGAGGGATGAAGAAATTGCGAAAGACATTGTACAGGAGGTATTTTTAAAATATTGGCAAAAAATCAATGAAATACGAATCAATGAATCTCCCATAGCCTATCTACAAAGAGCTTGTATAAACCAGGCATTAAACTACCTGAAAGAAAAAGAACGTCGCGGAGAAAGAGAGCAAACTTATGCTCATGACATCTCGAATACTTCCGGTAATTACAATCGGCCTGACTCAATATACCTGACAAATGAAACCTCTAAAAATATTGACCTGGGGATAAACCAATTGCCTCCTGCATGCAGGAATGCCTTCCTGCTCAGTCGTCACGAACTAAAGAGCTATAAAGAAATCGCAAAGCTGCTCGATATTTCAGTAAATACCGTCGAAAAACATATTGGGAAGGCACTGAAGGTTTTGAGGGCAATACTTAAAAATTAGCAGATGATTTAGCTTGATAAATTTTTATGTCTGAATAATTCCCTGATTTGGCTTTTGTGATAATACAGATTGCACATCCGGATTGGTGGTGGAAATAGATCCATTATTCAACTTCATCAAACTCCCGGGGATACTCAACTTTACCTGAAATTCCTCTCAGCCCATTGATACTTAATTCTATTGCCATGAATACATTATCCGGGACGTCAAATGGCGCCTTTATCTCCCATTGACTAGCAGGAAGAAACCCGAATTTTGGGTAATATGCTTCATGCCCCAAAACAATAACTGATTTGAATCCATTGGTTTTGGCAACATTTAATCCCTCAACAATCAGGTGACCACCAATACCCTGGTTTTGATGAGAAGGCAATACAGACATCGGCGCTAATGCTAAACTTTGATGTTTGCTTAGTCCATTGCCAATCCAAATTGGGAAGAATAAAATATGCCCAACTACCTTTCCGTCCAATTCAGCTACCAGCGATAATTGCTTTTTAAAATCAGGGTTGATCCTCAGCTTTTCAAGCAATATACCTTCATTTTCCTGGCCAAAAGCCAGGTCGTTTACTTTTTTAATCCCCTCAAAATCGCTGGTTTTTTCCTGTCTTATTGTTGTCATCATTGTCTTTAACCCGGATTATGTGTTAGAACTTCGTGATGAGCCTTTAAAATGCAATAAAACAGCCACTTATGGAGACGAAGCATAGCACCGCTATGGTGAGTTGAGATAAGTGAGTGTAATGCGCTGTATTGAAGCATTTTA
>SDBV01009478.1_pt1 | contig 12942 bp, 14 predicted proteins | sample 2277081 | NCBI WGS metagenome assembly SDBV01 (sample SAMN10402039, study PRJNA504765) | marine sediment metagenome | isolation source: marine sediment core GS10_PC15, 223 cmbsf | place: Arctic Ocean: Southern Knipovich Ridge | collected 2010
TTTTGGCCCAGAGCGGCGTTTTCGCTCTTTTGAAATCCTCGACATAGCCCGCTATGCCTGCGGTTTCAAAATTGCTCAAGCCTTGCTCTGAACCAAAATCTACCATTTGTGGACGGACACTAGCTTTCGTTTAAACACCAAATTACCACCCAATGACTGAATCATCGCAATTGAGTGGCGCGAAGCGATGGGTCAGTTTTGATGAAGCAATTGACCCGCGGTTTTGAGTACAATTTTATTCCATAAGGCTGTCAGCCCAGTGCCACATCAAGGATCATCATCACTGAAAAACCGACCATGGTTGCCATGGTTACGATATCAATGTTTTCCGGGATCCGTTGGGACTCCGGGATTAGTTCTTCCACCACAACAAAAATCATGGCACCGGCAGCAAAACAGAGCGCGTATGGAAGAATATTTTGCATGTTCAGGACAAATAATGCTCCGATTACACCGGCAATCGGTTCAACGATACCGGACGCTTGCCCCATGAAAAAACTTTTCCCCTTGCTCATCCCTTCTCTTCTTAACGGCATTGATACCGCCGTCCCTTCCGGAAAATTTTGGAGGCCGATTCCGATTGCCAATGCAACGGCGCCGCCAAGTGTAGCCGAAGGAAGATTGGCCCCAACAGCTCCAAAAGCGACTCCGACCGCTAAACCCTCGGGTATATTGTGAAGGGTTATGGCAAGAACCAGAAGGGTACTTCGTTGCCACGAGGTCTTTACCCCTTCACTTTTATCAACACTTAGGCCCGGATGAAGGTGTGGCAGGAATGTGTCAGTCAGCCTCATAAAAATGCCGCCCCCCATGAATCCGATGACAGCGGTCAGCCAAGGGGTATGTCCAAGCTGCTCCGCCATCTCTATGCCGGGTGCGAGAAGCGACCAGAAGCTTGCAGCGATCATTACCCCGGCAGCGAAACCGAGCATTATATCCATAACCTTTTGGTTTACAGTCCTTGTAAAAAAAACAAGTGCCGCACCCGCAGCGGTTACACCCCAGGTAAAGAGTGTGGCAATGAACGCCTGCAAAACGGGATTGAATTGTTGGATGAAATCGATCATTTTTTAACCTCTCAATAAAAAGATTAATCAATTTGATCGGTAAGGCAGGACAGATGATTCCACTTTAGCAATTTAGTGCCCATCCACAAACGGCATCTTTTGGCCCAGAGCGGCGTTTTCGCTCTTTTGAAATCCTCGACATAGCCCGCTATGCCTGCGGTTTCAATATTGCTCAAGCCTTGCTCTGAACCAATATCTACCATTTGTGGACGACACAGTTTAATATTCCGTATCTCCATTATTCTATTTCTTCGCGTACCCTTAATGATTCGCTACACTGAGATTCAGCCCAACAACACCAGCGATAATTAAACTGATGCTGATTATTTTTAATGCCGTCAACGGTTCATGAAAATACAAAATACCAATGGTTACTATTAGAACGGTTCCGATTCCTGACCAGATTGCATAAGCAAGGCTTAATTGGATCTCTTTTAACGCAAGCGTCAATGCTGCAAAAGATGCTGCATAGAATACGAATATCAATATTGACGGTACAAGTTTTGTAAATCCCAAAGACAGTTTCATCGAAGTTGTGCCTGCTGTCTCAAGGATGATAGCACAAGCAAGGTAAGACCAATATTGCATTTTAACTCTCCGTTTTAAAACAATTTAAAGACTGATAGAGTCGTCCAGACGCAGAATAGTGTCCGCACGAAAACGATCATTTTTCATTCAGATCAAGGCGGATTAAAATTTTAACAGCAGGCATACGATAGGTATTCCGAGGATTACAATTTTATATCCAACGCCGATAAGCATTGTATCTGGAAATTTTTCAACTTACGGAAAAAGGGCAACCGCCGCAATATAGACCCCCATGTTCGGTACAGCTTCCACAGCTGAGCCGAAGCTGTCGGCGCGAGCCTTTTCAAGAGCCGTGGAGTTTTACCCGAGCATTGTCGGTGGTCATAATCCCCATATATTCCATGGTACGTCACTTGATATCCAGGTGGCGATAGCAATCGATCATCGCGTTTCGCAGCAGGCAATAAAACCGCGCCACAATGGATTTGTCACCGCGATTCGAATCCGATTTTTTAATGGCCCTGACAAATGCGGCTTGCAGAAGTTTTTCAGCATCGGATGGATGGCGCACTCGACACTTGAAAAATGACAGAATTTTATGATGGTCTCTGCAATAACAATCTAAAGAGAATCCATATGGAATTAATCAAAAAAATATGAATTCTCTTTAAAGGATTATGAGAAAATTAGCAAGAACAGTCAAGAATAATCAAAAAGGTAAACTAAGAAAACGGTTGGGTTTTGTAAGAGAAGTGTTGGGGAAAAATCATTACAACATCTGTGCCGAAGATCCATATTGCGACTCGAATTTCCGAGATATCTTTTCCATGATAAACAACGTCCGGAAGTTGAGGGTGCACCCGGGATCGTAACCTCTGTTTAACCCGCCTGGTTGTCGCGATGGAGGCGGGTTAAACGGTTTTTCGGATTTTGTGTCAGTTTCAGGCTATTCTTCCGGGGGTTTCAGGTGATCCGGTACCTCCACCATGCCGATGAGCAACGGTTTTAGGAAAGACCAGCGGATGCCGACTTTATAAACTTCTTCAAGATCCCGAATGGCATCCCAGCAGTTGTGACAGGGGGCGACCACCAGTTTTGCCCCGGTGGCGAGAATCTGATCCCGTTTCACTTTCAGTCCAATGTTTCGCTGCTTCCTGTATCGCCCAATACCATTTAAACCGCCGCCCCCGCCACAACAAAAGTTATGCTCACGACAAGGAGTCATCTCCCGGAAATCTTCCGCGATATAGCTCATAATTTCTCGAGCGTTGTCTCCCAGACCGGCATTTCGAATATAATTGCATGAATCCTGATACGTGACCGGTTCCTTGATCTTTTTGGAAGGATCGATTTTAAGCTTTCCGGTTCTGAGCGCTTCGGCCACCCATTCCACATAATGAAAGCTTTCAACCGGTGTTTTTCCGGTTTTGAGCCCGGCCCAGTATGGCCCTTCGATGACCGTGGCCCGATAGGCGTGGCCGCACTCGGTGACCACCATCTGTTTGGGATTGAGGCGTTTCATCGCGTCGTAGACTGATTCCACCTGCATTTTGCACGCCGGCCAGTCCCCGGCAAACATGGCCAGGCTGGTCTCTTCCCAGCCTTCACTGGGAACCGTCCAGTTTTCTCCGGCAAGGTGAAAGAGAATAGCGGCCTCAGCCAAATCTTCCGGGTAATGCTTGGGCTCCCGGGCGTTAACTGTGTAGAGGATGTCTGCATTTTCTACGTCCACGGGAATTTTCAGGCCCGGCCAGTCATCTTCATATTCTTCCGCCATCCACTCACATGTCTCCACCCAGTCTACAGTAGTGACATCCATCTGAGCGCGGTATATCCGGTGCATTCCGGAACCGATTTTCATTTCCCAGGGCGTAAATCCCTGCGCAAAAAGCAATCCGCGCAAATAGCTGAACATAATTCCGGTATCGATGCCGAAAGGGCAATATACACCGCATCGGGTACAGCAGGTGCACTTTGCAAACGCCGTATCCATGGCCTCTTGCATAAATGCATTGTCCACATTCCCTTTTTTTTTGATGATTTCGCCCAGGGTGGCTTGAATTTTATATGAAGGTACCTGTTTGGGGTCCCGATTATTGGCCAAAAAGTAAAAACAGCTCTCTGCACAAAGACCGCAGTGGGTGCAAACTTCCAACCATGTTTTTAAACGAGATTTGAACGTTTTTTGAATGGTCCCCCAAAGCACCTTTTTGTCCACCTCCAGATGATTCATCTCTTCGTAATACTGTTTTCCGCTTTTGTCAGCCAGCAGTTCGTTGAGCTCTTCTTTGGTGTTGATGGTTTTTTTGTTGCAGAGTTTTCCCTCGGGCATTGCTTTTCTCCAAAACGTTATATGTTAAAACAAATCGACTACCAAGCCAGCCCCTTCCCTTTCATGCCCCCCCGTTTAATGCCGTAATCCATGCCCAGCTGGGCTCTGGACATAAAGAACAGAAAAGCGTGTGAGAGTTTTGTAAACGGTATGGCGGCAATCCATATTTCCCCGCAAATGATGTGGGTAATCAACCAGAAATGATAGTTGGGCACTTGATAGTGTGCCAGAAAACCGGTGATAAATGGAGCCAGGGTTATAACGATCATCATGTAGTCTTTCACATCGGTGATGATTCTGATTTCAGGGAATGCAATGCGGCGAAGTATCAGAACAGCTCCGATGATGAGGACCGCTATGGTCCATATATCTGCGGTAAACTCAGAAATAGTCCAGAAACTAAAACCCCACCGCTCTGCCAAAAGAACGTTATGGGCGATGAGAAAAACAGAAGTCATCAGCAGCCCCACATGGAAGAAAAAGACCAGCAGGCTGAAAGCAGGATTGTTCCGCCAGCTTCGGGTTCCCAGTGGAAGAAGCCAGTAAAAAATGGATCTCAGCGCGCCCTTGATGCCGTATGAAATATTTTCGCTATAGGTTACCCTGTCGGCCTGCCAGTTGAGCCCTCTGATGTAAGAGACAATACGGACAGTTACCCCGACAAAGAAAATCCCAAAAGAAAGCCATGCCAGCGGTCCGGTTACAAATTCATACATCTGTTATCTCCTTAAAACACAAATATTGGGCGGTTATCATCCCTCGTCGTTTCCGGTCAAAAAACACCAAAACCAGGTTATGCCGATCAACGACCCTATGATCAACAGGTAGGTGATCGATTCGGTATGTGTCAAAAAGTCCTGAAGTGTATAGTAAATGCTTTCCATGGTAATGATTGCTCCTTACCCAGTGGGTAAAACCGTTTTCATTAGTGTGAGTCCATGTATTCCGGGTGTTGGTGTAAAATGGGCATCCGGGTTACAACGAATCGATAAGCTAAAAGACCGAGGGTAACAATGAAAATCGAGATGCCGATTTCCATCCAATGCGGGAAATACCTTTCAGAGGCCGGCAGGTGCCAGTTAAAAGCGATGAGGGAAACATTTAAACGGTTTAGAATGACGCCCAGAAGAGTCCAGGCAGCGGCCCATTTAATGATTTGAATGTTTTTGTCCCGGACACCGACAGCATACAAAAAACACGGCAAGAGAACAAATCCCAATAGTTCCACCAGGTACCAGAGACCGTATCCGGTTCCGAGCAGGTGCCAATGGTTTCCGGCGGCAATACCGATCACTTTAACCGTAAAATACCCGGCAAGGACCATTGAAGCGGCTTTGCCGAAACCTAAAGTGACGGGGGAACTTTCAGCCAGGTGGGTTTCATCCATTTGATCATGGAAATATTTATGGGCCATGGTGCTTTCGAAGATCACCATGGAAAGGCCGGCAATGACGGCCGTCACAAAGAAGTAGATCGGTAAGTATGACGAATACCAGAGCGGATGCAGTTTGGATGGCGCAATGAGAAAGAGCGCGCCCAGGGACGATTGGTGAAGGGTGGACAGAACCACGCCGAAAATCGTCAACACCAACGTGAGCTTGACCACCAGGCTTCGAGCTCGTTTTAAGCCCAGCCATTCCAAAGCGGCTGGAGAGAACTCGATGAAAAGAACCGTCAAATAAAGGCCGACACAGGCGGCCACCTCAAACAAAAGAGATGTGGTGCCCTGTTGGATAAGAAATGGATACGGCAGCCGCCAGGGTCTGCCCACATCGTAGTTAAGTGCTAAAACAACCAGCGCGTACCCGAGAAAGCCTGTGAGAATGGCAGGTCTGACGGCGCTGCGGTATTTTTTCAAGCCGAAAATATAAACAGCGGCGGAAGTTACGAATCCTCCGGCTGCAAGGGCGACACCGACGAGCAGGTCAAAACCGATCCAGATTCCCCATGGATTATAGTCAGACAGATTCGTGACAGAGGCCAATCCTTTGGTAAACCGCAAAATGGTTAAGCCCAGGCCGACAATCACGATAATCCCGGAAATGATATTGAAGGGTGTTAAAAGTGGCCTCGTCATGGTGGTCGATTTGTCGAACATCAGGATTCCTCCTTAGGTTTCGTCGTAGCTGCGTCTTCTTCAGAGGGGGGTTGTTTTACTTCTTCCATGGCCTTTTCCACCGCTTTTTCGACGGCTTGCTCTTTCTCCTTTTCCGATTTTTCTTTAAAGGCAAAAAGACTGGATTCAGCCTCTTGGTTCGCTTGATCCACCGCTTCGGCAACGGCCTGCTGTTTCTCTTCTTCAGCGATCTTTTCTTTCCGTTTTGAAATGGCATAGATGCCGGTCAGAAGCACCGGCCAGAGGCCAACAACTATCGGAACCCCGGCCAGAGCGCCGGCTGTGAACTCAGGTGCAGGAGTCACTCCCAGGTCCTCGCGCATTCCGATTTCACGAAACGGGACATTAGACAGATAGAGCCAGCTGGTACCCCCCATTTCATGTTCACCATAGATATGATCGATATAACGGTTTGGGTTCTTTCGAATGCGCTCCCGTGCCATTTTCAAAAGATCATCCCGTTTGGCGTAGGTCAGACTTTCTTTCGGGCAGGCTTCAACACACCCCGGGAGCATCCCCTTGGAGACTCTTGGATGGCACAGGGTACATTTCATCACACGTGGAGTGAGAGCTTCTTCGTATTCATAGGCCGGTATCTCAAAGGGGCAGGCGATCATGCAGTATCGGCATCCGACACAGACGGATGCATCATAAGTGACGGCGCCGGTTTTGGTTTTGGTGAACGCCCGTACAAAACAGACCGATGCGCATGCCGGTTCCAGACAATGGTTGCATTGGATTTTCCGATATACCGGTCCCTTGTCGGCTTCTTTTGGCGTGTACCGATTGACAACCGTGTAAGCTTTGGCGGTGGTTCTGCGTTTTTGGTCCAACACATTGAGATCATCGAAAGGTCGGCTCGGGTTGGGCAGCTCATTGACCTGGTTGCAGGCTTCTTCACATTTTCTGCATCCGATGCAGAGTGTGGTGTCAAACAAGACACCCCCGCCTTCCGGATACCCTTCAAAATGCTTTGTCGTTGCCGCGCGTGCCGGGCTTCCCACTGTGGCCGTCAGACCGGCGGATCCGATCCATCCGAGAAACTTTCTGCGTGATATCGACATAAAAAACTCCTTCAAATATTACCCGCTCGTGGTTAACCAGTCCTTTTTTTCAATATGACAGGCAGTACAATCGGTTGATATCGGCTTTGTGATACCCATTTCTTCATGGCAATCCATGCACTGTCGGTGATAAGCGGCCACCAAACTCGGCTTGAACAGCTGGTTTGGGTCAAAAGCATTTCCATGACAGCTTCTACATTTGGGTGGTTTTACGGCTGCCGGGCTGTTGTGATGGCATCCCTGACAAACAGTGCCCTTTTCTCTATGAAAGTAGCCGGCCAGCTTGTTGCCTTGAATATTTTTAACAAGAGTCAAAACGATTTTTCGATGTGGCAGTTTTACCGGCCCGTACTTTTTGGAAAGTGATTGGATGACCACATTTTCCGGTATATCCTCTGATCGAAAAGTATCGGTCATGGTGGTTCGTGTCAAAAGTATCTGTTTCACCGCATCCGGCTGCTGGTAAAAGTTTTGCATTTCATCCGGTCTGTTCATATGACAGAGCCCACAGGTGGCGGTATTTTTTTGGCCGCTTTTTTCAATAAAAGCATGGCATCCGGCACAATTTTTGTCATTTTGCCGGATCTTGTGGCATCCCACACAGCTTTGTGCAGATTCGGTTTGGTGCATGGCCGACTCCAATTTGACCCCTTTCCCTTTTATCGATTCGTCCATGTCGTGGCAGGCATTGCACGATGTGAGGCCGGCATGGTGACAGGTTCGACAGGTTTCATTGGATGTTTCATGAGCGGCATGATTAAATGGCACCGGGTTCATCCGGATATCTATTTTTTCATCCGTCGTCCCTTTTTTGACAAAGATGACATCCGGTTGTTTCCGTTTCATTCTGGGAAGCGGAGAGATTTTTTCAATGGCGTTTTGGGCCTTTAAATCGTGGCATCCGGCACATTTGATCGGTCCGGCGGACTGCTTTTTAACCAATCGCTCCTGATGGCAATCCAGGCATGAAGCGTGGGATGCCAGCTGCATGGATAGGGTGTTTTCTTCGGTGACAGCTTTATGGCAATATCTACAGGTGCCTTCTTTTTCTTTGGCGTAAAACAGTTTTTCAGCCTTTGGGTCATATTCATGATGGCAGAGATCACACTTATTATCCAAAGCTGAAGAATGGCGGAAGTGGAGTGATTTGTCCAAACCCATAGGCTGGCGTGATGAAGTAAAGCGGGGACGCTTGCTGTGACACTCTCCGCATTCGAGAGGTCCGGGATTTTCTGCTTTTAGATCATTTTTCCGATGGCACACTATACAATTGTCGTGGTAGATTTCCATGACTTCCTGTTTACCGATATCTCTTAACCGTTTGAATTTGGGAGAGAGTTTTTCATTTTCCAACAGATGGCAGGTGGTACAGTCTTTGTTGTTTTTCTCTAGAAAATCGGTATGCGTGTCATGGGGAAAACCCACCACCGGCCGTTCCAGTGAACCGAAGTGCTTCATCGAGTCGATTTGGATCACATCCGCCCTTTTTGAAATCGCCGTTTCAGCAGCTCCCTGAGCAATCTGGAGAACAAAGCTGCAAACAAAAATTAAAGTCATCAAACGGATCACACCCAGCCATCGCAACTGTAGATTTCCCATCTTCATCCCTTTTATCCTCACTGCTTTGAAGAGAGTTTAACTTCAGTACTTAAATGACAATATTGGGATACAAACCCTGCTTTTTTTCTTCTTCGAGCAGATTTTGAATCGTGGTTTCGTCATAAATTTTAAAGATAGCTTCGTTGACTTTGTGCCACATGGAGGCGAAGGCGCAATTTCCTGAAAACGGGCAGCTGTTTCCTGAAACACAGGCGATACACTTCGCCGATTCCAGAGAACGGAGCATATACCGAAAAATATCACCCACAGTGATATCCTCCGGGTGCCGGTTCAAAATATAGCCCCCGTAAAACCCACGCTTTGATTTCACCAGCCCGCTTCCTTTAAGCTGGCTTAAAATGACCTCCAGAAACCGCACCGGAATACCCTGTGCTTTGGCGATTGCCGATATTTTAATCGGGCCCTCACCCTGGTGTTTGGCCAATTCAAATATTGCCCTTAACGCGTATTGATTTTTTTTTTGGGTTTTGACCATGAAATTGCTTTCTTGATAAAAATAGTCAAGATATTTGTCGATCTTTTTAGTCAAGAAAGGCGGAGGATGTCAACCCTTTTTTATAATTTATTTTTTAAAAAAGAAAAATAGTTATTTTATCAATAAAACAGGTAAGTTAAATGATATAGAACTGTTCGGAAAGAAATGAGTTACTGGATGATCCGGCAAAACTTAAAAGTATTTTGTCAGGTCGATTATGAATATTTTTGATAAAAAACAATTAAATATCTGTTTCGAAAAATGTTTTCAAGCCAACGAAAAATCAATAACGGGTGCGCGGTTTACAGCTTTAGCGCTCTAAAGAGTGCCTGATGAAAACGATCCTTTTTGCCCATTTCCGTGTCAGACTTACATTTAAATCCTCGAAATACTCAATGTGTGGATGCCTGTCCCGACGAATTTTCCATCAAGGCGGTTAAAATGGTCGCCCTTCTTGATATGAACAAAAAATCCTAGTTTTCGTTCGGGCGTTAAATATGTATGGAAGCGAAAATGAATCCAAGTTTTTCATTGAATGGTTGTGCGGGTCCGTTTATAATGCTACTTTAAAAAAATAAAAAAATGCCGTAAAGAGGGGGAAATCGATGGCAGATAAAAAGAGAGGCGGCCGCTTTGCATTGGTGGTGCTGTTGGCAATTGCTTTACAGGCTTTATTGGTTTTTGCCGACAACGATCAAAGTCCTGAAAAAGCCGCATTGCAATTTTTAAAAGCTTACTACAAGCTGGACAAATCAATGGGAAGTTTTCTCTGCAACAGGGTGCAACAGGAGGAAGAAATCAATCCTGTTGAACAGTATCTCGATCAACAGAACAAAGAAGCGGCAGAACGTGGGTTTGATTTATCTTACATGAGAAGCCATTTGATCAAGGCAGAGACCCATACCGTATTTAGTGGTGAAAACAGTGCCCAAGTTCGGATTACCGGTGAAAGAAAGCGTTTCATTCATCCGTTGTTTACCTGGGTTGGAATCCTATTTCGTCTCGGTGAAACCTATCATGTGGATGAAACCATTTCCTTGATCAAAGAGAGTGGAAAATGGAAAATCTGTAGTGATGAATTTAGTTTTTCCAGTATCTGAATACCCAATTATTAGATGATTTTTTTTGGAGGCCTGCTGTTTTTTAGGCTGTTAATCACCTTTTTTTATGACCATATGCATGGACTTGCCATGGATCCGGTATATGTTCTGATCCGAAAACGCGCCCGGGAGATCATATCCAGACATCCCACGCCTGATTTTTATAAGAAATGCCGTTGGGCAAATACCCTTTCAGTCAAAAAATTTGAATCCGACCCGGTGGTTATTAAATTACACGCGTTTGTTGCTAAACAGTTGGATGATGATTTCGGGCACGGTCTGGAGCATGCCATAAAAGTTTCGCAAGATGCCGGAGCACTCATGCGCATTGAAGCGGAAACTGCCGGATACCCAAAGGAAAAGGTCAACCGACTGATCCGTATTGTCCATAGCGCCGGGTTGCTTCACGACGCTAAACGAAAGCAAAAGGATCATGCGAAAAAGGGGGCTCTTTTTGCGGAAGATACCATTCAGGATTATCCTTTTTCACCGGCGGAGCAAAAAGATATTTGCCGGGCCATCAGGCACCATGAAGCATTTAAAAAACGAGATCCCATTCCGAATTTGGACGGTGCCCTGGTTTCCGATTGCCTTTATGACGGCGATAAATTTCGATGGGGTCCGGATAATTTTGCACACACCGTTTGGGACATGGTGACCTATCACAATACCCCCTTATCAAAATTTATCAGCTATTTTCCCCAAGGTATGGATGGGATTTCACGAATCAAAAAGACCTTTCGTACGTCTACAGGAAAACAATACGGACCCCAAATTATTGACATCGGAATATCCATCGGAGAGGAACTTTATCAGGTCATCAATACTGAATTCTGCTAAAGCCCTATCGCTGGAAAAGATGTTCCCGGCTGCCGTTTCGGTAGATGTATGATTTGGCCGATGAAAGGGGTTCCATGAGAGTAAAGATTTCCCGGTTTTCTCGCCGATAGGTCGGTAATCCGGTATCTGAAAAAAGGTGTTCGCGAAGCTGAAAATTTTCATTAATGGTGAAGAACGTTTGACGCGATGATCTGTTTTTAACATCCTGCGCAATCACCATCAACAACCCTTTCGGTTTCAGCATGTTGCTGCAAATGCCCGCCAGTTCCGCAACCAGTCGGTTTTCAATATGGTCGAGAATATTCCATAACAAAATGCCGTCAAATTGACCATCCGGATAATCCAAATCATGCCAGATATTTTTTTCAAGGGGAGATTTTTTGTGGGTCTGCTTTAAGCGGGTAAACATGTCGCAAATGAACAGTTTTTTGACCTGCCGAGCGAAATAATTGATATTGGCCCCGATCACAGGCCCCATGTCAAGGATGCATGACTCATCCTGCCTTTTGAGATGCTGCAAAAACAGCCGCAGAATCTCGCTGGTATATTGCTGGGAATCAGATGCGAGACGGGGCTGTTTCAAAGGCTGATTTGCAAAAGATGAGATCAATTCTCCTTGGCGGCGGCAGGGGATGAACCGACGGTGTTTTGAATCGGTTGAGAAGTCATTTTTTCCATTGCTGATCCGGCTTTTTTAGGGTCTCGTTGCAGTTCGATAACCGCTTTTAAGTAAGCCCCATCCTCAACTGATATACTCCTTGCTTTGATTTCTCCGCTGAAGTTGGCATCTCGGGTGATTTTAACCGTACCCAAAGCCTGGATGTTGCCGATCAATTGACCGCTGATGGTCACATTATCGGCATGAATTTCAGCCTGTACACGGCCTTTTGGCCCAACGGTAATCTGGTTTTTTTCCAGTTCAATTTTTCCTTTCATGGAACCTTGAATTACCAGATTTTCATGACCCCGAATATCGCCTTCAATGGATATGCGTTCACCAATAACGGTTTTTGCATTCCCAGGTTCGGATGCCGGTGGCGGTGAAAAATCGCTTGTAACCGGTTCCGGCATGAACTCATTCTCTTTTTTGGGGCTTTTGCGTTTGTTTAGCATGGGATTCCTCTCTTGCTTAATAGTTAGTGTCCATTCACGGCTTTAAAATAAACAATAACGGTGTCCAATTCTAATAATGCGCAAGTTATTGTCCTGATCAGGGCCGCATCAGGGTTTGCGGTTCCCGCAAAACGGGACAGGAAGGCGTACGTGCTGTACGCCGTAACCGGAAACCCGCACAAGAACGCCGAGCCAAGACAAAAAGGGCCACTTATGGATAGACACTAGTTATGATATATGTATCGTATGAATATAAGATTATTTAAAATCTGTCAATCCCGTACTTTATTTGAAACCCTGGGAGAATGTAAAATCGGTCTCGGGGTATGAATCATGGCATTACATTTTTTTGGATATTTGCCACAAAGGCATAAAAATCGGTATGTTTTGCTCGGGGCATCGGTTTACGGAAGGAGGTAAGCAGCTTATACTGTTTATGAATTGAATATTTGTGGAATAAGAGTCACACACCCGCCGCCGATAGCGGCGACGGGTGTGTGATTATTGAATTATTACAGTTCGATGCCGAGTCTTTCCCATACCGATTCGCCATCCTTGATTTTGGCTGCCTTCAAGTGCGGATAGGTTTTAATGAGAAAGTAAGCCAGCGGCAAAACCCCAAACACGATGATGATCGTATCCGGGATGGCGCGAAAGTTTCCAAGAAAGACGACAGCTTCTCTTTCG
>SDBV01009479.1_pt1 | contig 12941 bp, 7 predicted proteins | sample 2277081 | NCBI WGS metagenome assembly SDBV01 (sample SAMN10402039, study PRJNA504765) | marine sediment metagenome | isolation source: marine sediment core GS10_PC15, 223 cmbsf | place: Arctic Ocean: Southern Knipovich Ridge | collected 2010
CGACGCCGCGTAAGCTTTGGCCGCAGGCCAACGCGCAGCTAGTCGTGAATCTGCTCGGCGAGGTATTGCTCTTTGCCGATCTCTTCGATGATGTGAAGCTGGGCTTCGAGCCAGTCCACGCTCTCCTCCTCATCGACGAGGATACCTTCGAGCAGCTCGCGCGTACCGTTGTCGCCCTTCTCTCGGCACAGTGCGATGGCCTTGTTGAGCCGATCGACCGCGTCGACTTCCACGGCGAGGTCGAGTTTGTGCTGCTCAACGGCGTTCTCGCCGATTCGAATTGGGCTGAGGCGTTGCATGTTCGGGATGCCTTCGAGGTAGAGGATGCGACCGATGACAGTATTCGCGTGCTGCATCTCTTCGACCGACTCCTCGCGCTTCTTTTTCGAGAGGCGCTCGTAGCCCCAATCCTCACACATCTTGTGATGGATGAAATATTGGTTGATTGCGGTGAGCTCTGCGGTCAGCACTTCATTCAGGGCTTCGATGATCGAGGTGTCGCCTTTCACTTGTCTTCCTCTCGTGTCGGTTGTTGTGGGTACAGCGTAACCCGCGCGAGTGGGGCGGCCAGTCAAACGAACTCGGAATCCGTTTTCTCGGACGGCCCGCTGTGACCGCGGGCGCTCGACGCTCAGCCGGTGGCGAGTTCGACAACGACTCGGCGGGGGCGCGCGATCCGCTCCTGCTCGGCTTCGATGATCTCGTTGATCGCCGGCACGCAACCGCCACAGATCTTCCCGGCCTTGCAGGTGCGAAAGACATCGTTGCGGTTGCTTGCGCCGTCGCGAACCGCCTTGCGGATCGTGCGATCGGTAATGCCTCTGCACTGGCAGACGATCATCGGCTTCTTCCCGTCTTCGAAGAGAGCGCAGGGTTTGTGTGGCGCGCTCCCTATATATCGATCATACCATTCTGAAAATGAAGTTCAATATCATTTTAGTGGAGATATTCTCCCGCGGCTGTTCGCCCAGATTCTCGAAATGTATATATCCGTTGTATTTCAGATACTTATATCAATAGCTGCCTGTCTGTTTAGCGCCTGGCCGCCACCTCTCGGCGGCCGTTTCCTCGAATGACCCCATTTGTCACGCGCGTGAGCGAAGATCCTGGTCGCCGCGAGAATCGAGGGCCGGAGACTCGGGCTTGGCGACAGGCGACGCGATGGGGGCGATCGGAGCGATGGGCGAGGTGGCAGAGCCGGGCGCGGTCGGTCGGGTCTTCGTGTTGCGCGGCGCGCTCGCGTCGGAATCGCATCTGCTCGAGGAACTCTGTGCGCTCGCCCGCGCGGGCGTCGACGACCCCGGCCTACTCCGCAAACCCGTGCTCGTGATCACGCCCTCCCGAAGCCTGCGCGAGCACTTGTCCACGCGCCTGGTCGAGCGGTGTGGCCGCGCCGTCACCGGGATCACGATCCAGACCCTGGACCGGCTCGTCGATTCGATCCTCTCTTGCGCGGGTGAGCCCGTTGCGTCCGACAAAGCGTTGTTCCCAGCTCTGATCCGGCAACTGGCGCGAGCCGAAGCGAACTTACGGGAGTCGCTCGACGGTTTGAATCGGGGTTACGCGCCGGTGGAGGGCGACGTGGCTGACTTGTTGGACGCGGGGCTCGAGTCGGCCCATGCGGACGCGGTGATCGAACTGATCGAAGAATTCAGTCGCAGCTCACTCGCAAAGCGCGCCAAGGCGGTGGTTCGGGTTGCCGCGCGAGCGAGCGAGCAACTCGAAGAATTGGGTATCGGCCACTTGTCCACTCGCATCCGACGGGTGTGCGGGCTGCTCGACGCCGATCCCGGGCGGGTGCTGCCCGCAAGGGCGGTATTCGTGTTCGGATATGCGGACGCAACCGGTCTGCAGATGGATCTGATCGAGATGCTGCTGCGCCGTTGCGGCGCTCGCGTCTACCTCGATTGCCCCGCCGATCCCGACGATTCTTCGCGGCCGGATCCGGGTGTCGCTTTTTTGGATCGATTCAGTGCGCGAATGCGGGGAGCGGTCGGGGTCGAGACGCTAGATCTCACCAAGAACCCTTCTCCAGCCCAGGTCCGCGTGCTCCGCGCACCGGGGTTGGACGCCGAGGTGCGCGGGGCTGCCAACTGCATTCGCGAACAGCTCGACACCGGCGTGCGACCGGAGCGAATCGCCGTGGTGGCGCGCAATCTCGACATCTATCGCACTGCACTGCGGTCTCAGTTCCAGCGGCTCGGGATTCCGTTTTCCGGAATCGATGCAAGCAAAGTCGTCCATTCTGCGGACCGCCGTCGCATCCTCGCCCTGCAGGCATTGCTCCAGGCCGGGCTGCGCACACCCGTGGACCTCTGGCTCGACCTCTTGGGCGCGCTGCCGTCCTCTGCCCCAGATGGAGAAATGCTCAGCGCCGAGGAGCGCTCGGATCTTCGCGTGGCGTTTCACGCGTCGGGGGTCGCGCGCCTTGCGGACTTGAAGAGATTCGAGGCCGGCGCGCCACCGCGCTTGCCGCGCCGTGGCCTGTCGATTTCCGAAGACGGCACACCCACAGCGCCTCGACGCGAACTCTCGTCGGGCCGGTTCGCCGTGGCGGCGTCTGCCGCGCTCCGGATTTGCGAAGTTCTCTCGAGCTGGCGGGGGCGAGCCACTCTGTCGGCGCACCTCGAGGCCTTTCGTGAACTCGTGACCGAGCATCTGTGCTGGCGGCCCGACTGCTCCACACGAGAGGTGCTGTTTGAGCGGTTCGAAGCGCCCGTTGCGGGCGGCTTCGAACTCGATCGCGAAGATTTCCTGCTCTACCTCGACGCGCGGATCAAAAAAGAGTTTGCGCTTCCGATCGGAGGAGCGGGCGGCGGAGTAGCGGTACTTTCGGTCGAGCAAGCCCGCTCGCGAACCTTCGATCGGCTGTTTCTGATCGGCCTGAGTCGCGAAGTTTTCCCCCGCCCGATCGGAGAGGACCCCCTGCTTCCCGACGGCCTGCGTCGAATGCTTCGCGCGGTCCTTCCGGATCTTCCGGTGAAGCGAGAGGGTCACGACGAAGAGCGTTATCTGTTTGCGCAACTCCTGTCTTCGAGCCCGAACGTTGTTGTCTCGTATCCCGCGGTCGACGAGGACGGCCGCCATCGCCCCGCCTCCCCGCTGTTGGAGCGACTGCGCTCGTCCTCGCATGAAGACCTTCCGGGTTTCTGGCAGCCCACGGGGCGCGTGGATTCGCCGCCGCTGCGGCCCGCCTACGAGCACGCGCAAATCGCCGGCCTGTGCGGTGTGCGAGATCAATTTGCGGGTGCACTGCAGGTTGCGGTCGAAGAACAATCCAAGCGCGATCCGGGCACGATCGAGGTAATGGATGGGCGCAGTGCAGAGGTACGAGCGGCGGCGAGGATTGCCGTGCTCAACGAATGGGATCCCAGCGATGGTCGCCGCTTCGAACTAGGCCCCTATTACGGGTTCGCGGGCCCGATCGCGGAGGGTGCCGATATGCGCCGCGCGCCCCTCTATATCACCGGAGTCGAGAGGATTGCGAGGTGTGCCTGGCAGGCCTTCTTGATCCAGTTGCTTCGCGTCGAGCCGCTGCCCGACGCGCTCGCGGAGCTTCCCGCCGCAGACGCGATGATCGTCGGGAGCCTGGTGCACCGAGTGCTTCACAAGATCGTCGCCGAGCACCAGCCCGACGACGGTGGATCGCTCGATCAAGTCATCCAGCGCGATCCGGTTTCGATCCCCTGGCCCGACGGCGATCGGTTGCGCGATTTGCTGACCCGAGAATCCCGAGCGCTGCTTCGCGCCGAGGGGATTGTGACGCCGGGCTTCGAGCGCGTGTTGATCGACCAGGCTCGCGCTTGCGTGGATTTAGCGCGCAGTCTGGACTGGCCCGGCGAAGCTTCCGACGTGGGAGTGCTCGGTGTTGAGGTTGAAGGTTCTTTTGCGTTACAGGATTGCAGCGGGGCAGAGCGAGAGATTCGCTTCTACGCCGATCGCGTCGATCGGGCAGCCGGTGGTCTGCGGCTGATCGACTACAAGACAGGAAAGGCCGTTGTGGACCAGAAGCGAGCCGATGCGCGGAAGCGCAACCTGCTCAAGAACGTGTCACTCGGCAAGATTCTTCAGGCTCCAGCGTACGCGATGGGTGGATCGCAGCTAGGGGGAGGCCTCTCCGCGGAAGGGCGCTATCTCTATCTCGGTGTCGATACGCCAGAGCACGCTCGCATCACCGAGATCGATTCAGAGAATCGCGATTGCTCCGATGCGTTCACGCGCACCGTGCAGTTTGCCCTCGACGCCTGGGATCGCGGGAGCTTCATACCCCGACTGATCGATTCGTCCACTGGGAAAGAACCGCGGCAATGTGGTAGCTGCGCGGTGAAGGAAGCTTGTCTTCGAGGAGACTCCGGGTCGAAGGTTCGACTCGAACACTGGGTCGAGGCCGCCCAAACGGCGGATGCCGCGACGCCACTCGAAGCGGAGCGCGCGGCGCTGAGGCTCTGGAATCTGGGGCCGGAAAAGGCATGAGTAGAGACGAGATCGCCGAGTTGAACGAAGCAGACGCACGGGCTCGGAACCTCGCGCAGCGGGAGTTCGACCGGCCGCTCGTGGTCGAAGCCGGCGCGGGAACCGGCAAGACCACGGCGTTGGTCGCTCGGGTGTTGGCGTGGAGCCTTGGACCCGGCTGGGACCGCGCGAAGGCGGCTGCGGGGTCGACCGACGATCTCGGTCGCGATGACCGCATCGCAGCCCAGGTGCTTCGGGGCGTCGTTGCGATCACTTTCACCGACAAGGCTGCTGCGGAGATGAGTGAGCGCATCGGTGACGCGTTGCTCCTGGTGGAGCGCGGCGAGTCCCCGGACTGGCTACTGGCACCGGTTCCGCCCCTCGGTGCCGATGAAGTCTGCGCCCGTGCACGAGCCTTGCGCGGCGCGCTCGATCATCTCATCGTGCAGACGATTCACGCTTATTGCCGTCGCCTTCTCGTCGAGAATTCGCTTGATGCGGGGCTCCATCCAAATCTGGAGATCGACGCAGACGGGAGAATGCAGGCCGAAGCGGTTCGGTTGGCGATGGAGGATGCGCTCGAGGTTGCCTACGAAAGCCCCGGACATCCGGGCTTCCTCTCACTCGCAGCGCACGGGATCGGACCGCGAGAGATCGAGGAGGCGCTGATTGCGCTGTTGGGCGCCGGATTTTCCTCGGACGAGCTGCGTGCGGATCCCGCGACGCCCGATCGCATCGCCGCCTTGATTGCTCGGCTTCACAGTTCGCTCGAAGACTTCGAATTGATCGCCGGTGGAGATCTGCTGGGCGTCGCGGGCGTCGGGGCCGAAACCGCGCAATGCATCGATGAGGTGCGCGCGGTATTGAGCGAGCAATTGCCCGCGGATCGAGTCAATTTCGAGCAGTTTGTCGAACAGCTTCGTGACCGATGGAGCGACCGCCTTGGCAAGCGATTGGACGATTGGAGGAAGGGAAAATTCACCAAGGGCGAAGCGCGCGCGCTAGGAGATCGCACCGAGCGCCTTTCTGCCCGCTCCGGAGAACTTCTGCTGCTTTTTGATCATCTGACCTCGATCGATCTCGCTCTGCTCGATGCCGCGCGCAGCGCGATCGCGGCCCCGCTCGAGGCCGCTGAAGCGCAGCTTCGATCGGCTGGTGCTCTGACGTTTTCTGCCCTGCTCGGCGAAGTGCGCTCATTGCTGCGCGATCGACCCGATGTGGCCGCGAGGATTCGCGCGGGGATCGACCAGCTCCTGGTCGACGAGTTCCAGGACACCGATCAATGTCAGTGCGAGATCGTGCGCGCATTGTCGCTCGACGGCCCCGAAGCAGAACGCCCGAGCCTCTTTCTCGTCGGCGATCCGAAACAGTCGATCTACGGCTGGCGCGGGGCCGATCTGGCCGCTTACGGAGCATTTGTTTCCGATCTGTGCAAGATGGGTGGCATGCTCGTTCGGCTGTCGGTCAATTTTCGATCGGTTCCAAAGGTGCTGGACGAAGTCGAGCGCGTGATCGCAGCGGTGATGGAAGAAGCCGCCGACCTTCAGCCCGCGTTCCAGCCCTTGATTGCCTGCCCGGACCACGCAGAAGCGGAGGGCTTTGGCGGCGGCCGCCTCCGGCCCATCGAGTACTGGTTGCCCACGGGCTGGGAGGGCGATGGAAGCGGATGCCGCGAGACGACTTCGAGTGAAGCGACGCAAATCGAGGCGGCTGCGTTGGCGCGCGACCTTCGCGAATTGCACGATGAGCACGGCGTCGCGTGGCAGTCGATCGGTGTGCTCTTTCGCAGTCGAGGGGATTGGGAGATCTATCTGCCCGCGCTGCGTCGAGCGGGGGTTCCCTACGCGGCGGAGGGCGACCGCGGTTATTACCGCCGCCGCGAGATCATCGAAGCCGCGTCTCTGGTTCGCTGTATCTTGGATCCCAACGACCAGATCGCACTGATCACCCATCTGAGATCGGTGGTGGTCGGCGTTCCGGATGCGGCCTGGATTCCACTCTGGGCGCGCGGGTTTCCCGATCAGCTCGCAAAACTCGACGCCCCGCAACCGAAACTGCTCGCGGGGCTCGCTACTTTGATTCGCGATGCCGCGGGTGCGGTGTCTGCGGATGTTCCGGGAATCGATCGGATCTCGGGATGGGAGGAGAATCTGCTCTCGGGCGTCGCCGACATCGCCCACCTGCGCGCGTCGTTTGCCAACGATCCTTCGGATGCCTTCATCGAAAAGTTGCGAACCCGCACATTGTTGGAAGCGACGGAGTCCGCTCGTTATCTCGGGGCTTGGCGTTGTGCGAATCTCGAGCGCTTCTTTCGAGAGATCGGGATTGAGCTGGACGGCGGTCGGGGCCCGCACGACCTGTTGCGCCGACTGCGTGCGGCCGTTGCTGCGGAGAAGGTGGCCGAAGAGGGTCGCCCCGTGGATCTGATGGCGGATGCCGTGCGGGTGATGACCATCCACGGCGCAAAGGGCCTGGGATTCGAACACGTCTACCTGATGCAGCTCCACAAGGGAATCGGAGCTGGATCGGAGCCGCGAACCGGCGCCGCGGAGCTGGCTGGAAATTTCGAATACCGGCTGCTCGGCGTGCCGACGCTCGCATGGGACTGCGTGCTGCGCGAGCGCGAGCGGACCTCCGAGGCCGAGCGCGTCCGACTCCTCTATGTGGCGATGACGCGCGCCAAACAGCGACTCGTCATGACGGGGCTCTGGTCCGATCATCAGCAGCGGTCGGGCAGAGGGCAGGCAATCGAGCACATCCAACCCCGCATCGAATCGACCGTAGGGCTCGAGGAGTGGCTTTCGGGTGCCGCTCGAGAGGGAGCTTCTGATTTCGTCGATCACCATGGGACACGCTGGTCGCTGCCCGCTCTGGCGGCGGGCGAAGGCGAGGCCCATCCCAAGCCGCCCGCGGACAGCGTCGACCTTCCGTCGAAATCAGAAGTGGCCGAAGCTTCTCGCAAGCTCATCGCCTTGAGAGAGAGCGCCAGCTTGCGCATGTTGCGGCCGACGAGAGCGATGGCTTCCGCACGAGGCCACGACGGGCGAGATGACCGCCAAGACGACGATTGGGAACGTCGCGGAGGGACGACGAGCGGTGCAGAGAGCGCCGATGCACGTGTGATCGGCAGCGCCATTCACCGGGCGCTCGAGGTGTTCGATTTCGGTGCGGATGAGGCTGTCGAGGTCGAGTACCAGCGGGACGCACTTGCTCGAAATCTCGCGCAGACAGCAGCAAGCGATCAGGCGGAAGGGACGGTAACCGCTGGAATACAATTGTGGGATCAAATTGTGCGAGGAAGCCTGTTTGCGCGCCTGCGGAAATTGTCGGATCGAATCATTGCCCGGGAGCTATCGGTTCTGAGCCCGCCAACCGACAACGAAGGTCCGGTGGGTTATTTCACGGGTCTGATCGATCTCGTTTACCGAGACCCCAGCAACGACCAGATGGTGATCGTCGACTACAAGACGGGAGCTATTGGCGATCGGGAAGGTCTCCGGAGCCCGATGGAGTCGCTCGTCGAGCAGGGAGATGCCTACAAGCGTGCGCTCGAGAGCGCATTCGAGCTCGCTTACATGCCGCGCTTCGAGCTCTGGTTTCTCCGAGACGACGAAATCGTCCAGTGCTGAGTGCTGCTGTGACTCTAATCAGAAGGGCACTTCCGTAACCACTAGAAGAGCCATCGCGTAACCACCAGAAAAACGCTCGCGTAATCGTTAGAAAAACGCTCGCGCAACCGTGAGCGAGGCGCCGCGCGACCCGTCGCATCGATCTCGGCCAATCTGCGCCATAATCCAGCCAACCGGTTCAGGGGGGCTCAAGTGAAAGCATCCGATTTGTTCGTGAAATGCCTTGAGGCCGAAGGCGTGAAGCAGATCTTCGGTGTGCCCGGCGAAGAGAATGCCCACTTCATGATGTCTCTCGAGGATTCTCCGATCGAATTCGTATTGACGCGGCAGGAGCAGGGTGCCTCCTTCATGGCGGAAGTTCACGGGCGACTCACGGGGGAGCCGGGTGTTTGCCTCGGAACGCTGGGCCCGGGGGCAACAAACCTGATCACCGGTGTGGCCGACGCCAATATGGATCGCGCTCCACTGATTTGCCTCACCGGCCAGGCGGATAGCGAACGTCAGCACAAAGAAAGCCACCAGCACATGGACGTGGTGAGCATGTTCAAGCCCGTGACGAAGTGGGCACAGGCGGTCTTGCACCCCGACAACATTCCGGAGATTGTTCGAAAGGCGTTCAAGATTGCGACGACCGAAAAGCCTGGCGCGGCCCACATCGAGCTCGCGGAGGACATTGCGCAACTCGATGCGGAGACGATTCCGATTCCGGCTCAACGCACACGCCGCGCCGTTCCCGCGGACAAGGTCGTCGATCAGGCGTGGGAACTCATCAAGTCTGCGCGGCGCCCCGTGATTCTCGCCGGCAACGGAACGATTCGAAAACGTGCCAGCAAGCAACTTCGCCTGTTCTGCGAACAGACGGGAATCGGCGTGATCAGCACCTTCATGGCGAAGGGCTGCGTGGATATGGATTCTGAGTACTGTCTCTACACGATCGGTCTCCAGGGCAAAGACCGCGTCGCCTGCGCCATCGACGCCGCAGACCTCGTAATCTGCCTGGGTTACGACATGGTGGAATACGACCCGCGTTTGTGGAATAAGTCGGGCGACAAACCGGTCGTCCACATCGATTTTCTGGCCGCGGAGATCGATGAGAACTACCGCGTGGCGGTCGACGTCGTCGGTGACCTCGCTCACACCCTGTGGATGTTGAACGAGCGAGCGAAGACGGATCGGGTCTCCTTCGATACCAGCCAGCAGAAGGCCGTGCGACGCGAAATGGCCGCTGAATTCGCCGCGTACAAAGACGACGACACCAACGCTTTGATCCGGCCTCAAAAGGCGATTTGGGACGCGCGTCAGGTGATGGGCCCGCACGACGTTCTCTTGAGCGATGTGGGCGCCCACAAAATGTGGGTTGCGCGTTACTACCAATGTCACGAGCCGAATACCTGCCTGATTCCCAACGGATTTTGCTCGATGGGATTCGCGCTGCCCGGCGCGATCGCCGCACAGCGCGTGTTCCCGGACCGACGCATCATGGCAATCTGCGGCGATGCGGGTTTCTTGATGAACGTGCAGGAGATGGAGACCGCCGTGCGGATCGGATCGAATATCGTCGTGATGATCTGGGAAGATCACGAGTATGGTCTGATCGCCTGGAAACAACAGAACGAGTTTGGTCGCCACACGGACCTGAGCTTCGGCAATCCCGATTTCGTCAGACTCGCCGAATCCTTTGATTGGAACGGCTACCGGGTCGAGAAGAGTGTCGAGCTCCGCTCGACGCTCGAGGAGGCGTTCCGCGCGGAGGGTCCGAGCCTGGTGGTGATTCCGATCGATTACCGTGAAAACGCGCTGTTGACCCAGCGACTCGGAAACATCCAGTGCCCGATCTGAGAAATCCACGGACTTTCTGCGCCGCAGGGTTCGACAACCCCGCCAACGGCGATCAGAATCCCAGACCGTGAGCGAGAGCCCCGGAGGCGTCGACAGCCAATCCGTTCGAGAGATCCTCGCGCGGGAATCCTCGGGAGGGGTGGTGACGCTGCGCGGCTGGGTGCGCACCGCGCGTCACTCGAAGGGAGTCTCGTTTCTCGAGGTCAGCGATGGTTCGTGTTTCGCGGGCCTTCAGGTCGTCGCCGCACCCGAACTCGAGAATTTCGAAGCGGAACTGTGCCACCTCCAGACCGGTTGCGCGGTGTCGGCAACCGGTGAACTCGTCGATTCTCCCGGAAAGGGTCAGCGATTCGAACTGCAGGCCCGGCGCATCGAGGTGGTCGGCGCGGTCGCCGAAGACTATCCGTTGCAGAAGAAGCGGCATTCCTTCGAGTTTCTGCGCACCCTTGCGCATCTACGACCGCGTACAAATACGATGGGTGCGGTGTTTCGGGTTCGCAATGCCGCCGCCATGGCGATTCACGAATTCTTTCAAGAGCGCGGTTTCATGCTGCTGCACACGCCGATCGTCACGTCATCCGATGCCGAGGGTGCTGGTCAGATGTTTCGCGTTTCGACCCTGGACGCCGGTGCCCCCCCGCGCGATGAAGGCGGATCTGTCGATTTTGGGCAGGATTTTTTCGGGCGTGAGACCTTTCTCACGGTTTCGGGGCAACTCGAGGCCGAAATTGCCGCTCTCGCCCTCACCAACGTCTACACGTTTGGCCCCACCTTCCGAGCGGAGAACTCCAACACGAGTCGGCATCTCGCGGAGTTCTGGATGATCGAGCCCGAGATGGCGTTTTGCGAACTCGACAGCAGCGTGGACCTCGCCGAGGCCTTTTTGAAGCACGTGTTCACGCGTGTTCTGGATCGTTGCCCCGACGACATGGCGTTTTTTAACGAGCGCATCGACAAGACGGTGCTCGAGACGCTGGATCACATCATTGAGACGCCCTTCGAGCGGATTACCTACACCGACGCGATCGAAATCCTCGAGCGCAGCGGTGAGGCCTTCGAGTTTCCGGTGAAGTGGGGCACGGATCTTCAGAGCGAGCACGAGCGCTTCCTGACCGAAAAGCACATCGGAAAGCCGATCGTCGTCACCGATTATCCCGCGGTGATCAAGGCCTTCTACATGTATCTCAATGACGACGAGCGAACCGTTCGCGCGATGGACGTTCTGGTTCCCAAGGTCGGCGAAATCATCGGCGGCTCGCAGCGCGAGCACCGGTTGGATCGGCTGAAGCGCCGCATGGCAGACCAGGATCTCGACGAGGCCGCCTATTGGTGGTATCTCGATCTGCGCCGTTACGGGACGGCTCCTCATTCGGGTTTCGGTTTGGGTTTCGAGCGCCTCGTTCAGTTCATGACGGGCATGGCGAATATCCGGGATGTGATTCCGTTTCCGCGCGTTCCGGGCTGGGCAGAGTTCTAGAGAGCCCCGCAGAATATGGTTACACCGCTCCTCATCGGGAAACCGTGTGACTATGTTCTGCGGGGCTCTCTAGCCAGCGCAGACCATGGCAAGGGATTCGACAGGTGGCGCTGGCGGGGGCCCAGGGATCTGCATTTGCCTTCGCGTGGAGATCGATCGTCGAGTGCGGGTGATGGTGAATAGGGGGTTTTCGGAATTGGACGGGCCTGAGATTGCGGAGGCTGCGCTCGAGCGGGATGATCCAGTGGAGCTGATCGACTGGATTCTCGAATTCGCGACCGAGAGTGGCGATCGCGAGCTCGCGGAAAATTGTTGTGTGCGACTCGCGCGGCATCGCAACGCGATGGTTCGGGGCAATGCGATGCTCGGCTTCGGGCATCTCGCGCGCCGCTTTGGTCGGCTCGACACTCATCGTGTCAAGAGACTCGTCGACACGGCCCTTCACGACGGAAGTGACTACGTGCGCGAGCAGGCTCGGTCCGCCGCTGAAGATTTGAAGACCTTTCTGGCCTGGGAGTTCGACCTCCCCGATGACGAATCACCCGATCACGCGGCACATACGTAGTCGATTCCGTCGCTCAACCCCGCCTGGTCGAGCACGCTCCGGATTTCCGCGCGAGCCCGCGCGCCAGCCACCGACACCACGAGTCGCTGGTGCGGGGCGCGGAGCCATTCGTGGGGATGCACGACGGGAGCGCCCGCGATCGCGTTGCCGATGCGGCCGGGGTGGAGTTCGAGGATCGCACTCGGCTGCTTGCCGTGTTGCCGAAGCGCGTTCTGCAGACAGCGCCCGGTTGCTCCATATCCCCATAGCGCGTAGTCATTCGAGTTTGCGAGAAATGAATTTGCAAGATGTTCCGCTTTGCAGGCCGTAAATCGACCGATTGAGTAGGTCTCGCTGGTGCGCGAGAGGCGCCCGGGTCCATCTCGCCATGCGAGCAGTCTTCGCGGCACCACGTCGAGTGTGCAACCAGCCGCGAGCAGGCGAAGCACGAGATCGTAGTCTTCGGCCCAGCCGCAATCGCGGTAGGGGTGGGCGACCAAGATTTCGCGGCGGATCATCAGGGTAGGATGGGCGATCGGGCATTCCACGAACGCTTCTGTGCGGATGCTCTGTGGAGAATCGATGCTGTTCAGCCAATGCTCGTAGGCGCGCATCCCGTCTCGGAGGTCGCGCCGTGGAAAAATCCGAACGCGGCACCCAACGGCTGCCAACCCGGAATTGCCCTCCAGCACGGCACGCTGAGCGGCGATTCGGTCGCGGTGCATCCAATCGTCGGCGTCCATGCGCGCCACAAATTGCCCCCGGCAATGTTCGATGCCATCTACCAGTGTCGGAACGAGGCCTCGATGGGGTCGAACGAACAGCTGGAACCGCGCATCTGTGGCAGCAAACTCCCTGGCGACAGCGATTCCGCGATCCGAAGACCCATCGTCCACCACGACGCATTCCCAATCGGAGTCGGTCTGGCGCTGGATGCTGCGCAGGCAGGCGGGCAGTGTTTCGACTGCGTCGAATACGGGCAAGAGGATCGAGGTTCGGG
>SDBV01009480.1_pt1 | contig 12940 bp, 14 predicted proteins | sample 2277081 | NCBI WGS metagenome assembly SDBV01 (sample SAMN10402039, study PRJNA504765) | marine sediment metagenome | isolation source: marine sediment core GS10_PC15, 223 cmbsf | place: Arctic Ocean: Southern Knipovich Ridge | collected 2010
TCAAAGCCTCCAGCGAAAAAACTATTTTTTGATATTTGCCCATTGATATTTTTCTACCGAACAGCCAGCTTAAAAGTGGATAAATCATACATAAACTCGGTTGATAATGCAATAAGAAGAAATTCTATTTAAATATTAAATAGATATGGCCCATGACAGGAAAAACATTTGATTTGGCTCAGTAGATGGAAAGTAATATGTATCCGGAAAGATAGGGTTTTTAACTGCCAGAGCATTAATTAGGTTAGATTTAATGCCGGGCATGGGTGCCACGATTGCAAAAATACGCCAGAATCAATTTTTATCATGATACCCATAATCCACTATTCATTTTTCCTGATTGAGCGCCACAATCTAAATTTGATGGTTTACGGACAAATTGCCTGGTGCTGGAGGGAAATGAAAGGAATTATTGGAATGACCAGATTCACCAGGTTGGGATTAACGATTAACAACACCATTGGAAAGTTTTCTTGGGGATGGCTTCGGTTATGATTTAGCATTCAATGCCCTGGTCCGCTGTTATTTTTAGGGAAGACTTTTATTTGGGTAGAAATTTGCGTCGAGCAGGGGCAAAGCCCCTGCACCCCAAGGGATAAAGGAGTAAAGGTATAAGGAGTAATCAAAAATCCCTGGCAACACGGAAACCTATGTAGTCACCGCGGAAGCCAGGGTTGTTCTTGCGGCGATTGGCTAACCGGCAGTACCCGGCGTAGCTGTACCAGTCGCCGCCACGTAACACACGGGAATCGCCAGATGAAGGCCCTTTAGGGTTACTGACATTGCTTGTAGGATAATCTCCATACCAGTCCTGGCACCACTCCCAGACATTGCCGTGCATGTCGTACAAACCCCAGGCATTGGGATTTTTTCGTGACACCAGATGGGTCTTTTCCTCTGAATTACCACAATACCAGACCATTGCACCCAGGTTTGGGTCATAGCCACATTTAAGCTCGGTTATTCCTCCGTTTGCAAGAGACTTAAAGGTTGACCCATTTTATGCTGGTTCAATGCTGAAAGGGGCATTTGGTAAATTCAGCTTTAATTGTTCATAACATACGAAATAGCGTGCCGAAAACCATTATTGTATAAGAATTGCTGCAGCACGAATCACTTCTTTCTCTTGCTTTTATGAAAAGTTGGGGGCTCCCATTCGACATCATCGTAGTCATCTCCATATTCGTGCTCATCCCATCCTTCAATACCTTCCTCATCAAAAAGTAAGGTAAGAACTTGTCCATAGGAGTTTATAGGTAAGGTCCACTCGAAGATTTCGGTGGGTGGTTTAACTCCTCGGCCAGAAAGCCAGCTATCAGCATTAACGCATTCAAAGCAGTTTGGCGGTTCAGAACCTTGGAAGGTGGTGTAAGCAATAGTATATGGGGGAACAAACCTATCTTCCATTCTGACATACGGCCTAAATTCTTTCGACTTATGGAACCAGGATATCATGCCTCCTTTGCTCACAATAAGGACACAGGCATTATCAGTGAGATCAATGAACCTTCTGGCAGTTGCGGTTAAGGTCGTTTGGCTAATAGTTGTTAATTCTTTGATATGGTCCCAACCTGGATCCCGGGCATCCACCAGCTCTTGATATATGAATTTTGGCATAAGAAGCTCTGCGGCAAAATGATTGGCCCTTAATTCAATGGGTTGAATTTTAGGGTTGAAGGATTCAATTACATCCCGAGAACAGTAAAATTCACTTTGGCTATAGGTATCCAGACACAGATGGCCCAATTCGTGGGAACCGGTAAAGTTCTTTCGGCCCTGCTCGGCGATAAGGGCGTTAACGCTGATAAGCCCACGCCCGCTGTGAGGACTAACTATAAGCATACCATCAATACTTTTAAATGGATCCTCATGATAGGAAATATTAAGCTTATGACATATGTCCTTTGGTATGACCGGCAATTCGGTTATGCCAAGTTCGTCTAAAAGTTTCCTGGCTTCATCTTCCGGGGTCATTTTTATTATGTTTCCTTTTTTCCAGATTGCAAAAATTTAATATATTTCGAAATGGATTCCTTGTCATCGGGATCCAATGAGTTAAATCCGCGATAAAAAGTCTTCAGCTCTTCATGTTGAAGTAGGTCTTCCAGTTCTGCCTTATCGGTTTTGCCGGTTAAATAATCCAGCGACACGCCCAAGGCATTGGTAATACTGTGTAGAACGGGAATAGTAGGAAGTCTATGCCCTTTTTCAATTTGCGATATGGCAGCAGGAGTAACGCCCGATTTCCCAGCGAGTTCTGCTTGGTTTATTCCCTGGCCTTTTCGTGCCTCTGTGATCCTCCTTCGTAATATTTCTTTGTTGAATTCTTTCAGCATGTTACACCTCCTTTTCCCAACTTTTTTATTTAAGATATCATAAAATTTACAAATTGGAAAGAAAAAATTAACAAAATGGCTTGACAAACATTAGGTTACTGATTATTATTCTGTTAATTTAAAATTAACATTTTAGCATGGAGAGAAAGGATAGCAAAGAAGGTGATTGCAGCAAATATAAACATAAAACTTAAAGGATTAAGAAGGAGATAAACTATGTCCAAACCAAGAGCACCGTATTATTACAAAGAAAGTAGCAGTGACGCCTATCATTGGGAAATATCATGTTCAAATAACCATTATCCAGACCCTGGTTGGAAAAAGTCTGATACGCCGCCAAGGGGCCGAGAGCAATGTAATCAGTGTAAGAGCAAATAGATTCTTTTGCTGCAGTCGCCTTAATTGAGGATATCTGGAAACCCTAAAACAGAGGATATCGTTATGGGACGAAAAAGGAAAAATGACATAAAAATTGGTCGAGATGCTGGAACAGGAAGGTTTATTCCAGTTGAAGAAGCAAGCAGAAGGAAGAAAACCGCAGTAGTAGAAACAATAAAAAAGAGAAAAAACGGACTTAGGAAGAACGATTATTAAAGTGCAGTATTGTTTGGCGGCACAGAAAGGAGTTACTCCGTGAGGACAAATCCTAGGGCCACTGTGGCATATATAGCCGGAGCAATCATTTCCCGCAAGAGAATTTCTTCTGTATACGATTACTCCAGAAGTCAGTACATAAGTATTGACGGGACTATCAGGGAGAGTTCTGTTGACGTGTATGATTACGATCAGGGGTGCCATATCAGTGGCAACGGGAGTGGAGATCAATTCTCGCTGTATCACTACGGTGACTCTCATCATATTGACCTGACGGTGAGAGGCAGTCACTTTGAGGGATTCGACTATGGGTCATCCTGCCATTTTAGTGGAGACGTAAGTGGTAATTACATAAGCCTCTATGATTATGGCGAAGGAGGGTATTTTAACTATTCGATCTGATAAGCGTATTCACGCTGTACCCAGGTAAGAGGAAACTAAAAACCACGCTTCAATCACGGAGCGTGGTTTTTTATTAGATTTTTCAAGGTGGAAGGCGACAGGCTTGGCAAAAAGGGGCCTGCCTGGGGTATGGGTTAGGTCGAGAAATGCAATCCTGGGCCGAATTTAAGGGGGTACTCCATAGAGTAACTCCTAATTTGAGGGTAAAGTGAAGAAATCTTTAATTGAATGACATAAATTTCAATAAAAGTAAACAAAAAAGTCAATATTTTGACGGTTGCCCATACAATGGTTCAAAAAGTGGAGATTTGGAAACCTCGTTAGATGTTTGCCCAGTTGGATATCTTCAAGGCGATTTTCAATATCTCAGTTAACAATGTCTTAAAATAGATGTGAAGGTATTTTATCATCTTCAAAACCAGACTATATTACAGTTTTTAATTTTAGAATTTACTGAAAATGACAAAAGCAATAAAAAGCCATAAAAGAAGATTTCACTTGCTAAACTCCAATTTAAGACTTGCCATATATTATTATAAATCCTTAAGCCATTTGTTTTAACGCAAAAAATACATTTATTCACAGCTCTCCTTTCATTTAATTTCTTCTTACATGACACACTTTTAGCTCAGTAAATTTGTCTGTCTTAACGAAAAATAAAAATTTATCTATCCAAAAATCAGAAATAAATTTCCAAAAAGATTGTTGTCTAAGTAAATTTTTTCATTCTAACACCAAAATTTATCTATCCAAAAGCTACGCATGCTTCGGTCATGAAAAAATTAAATTTTAGGGAGGTAAAAAAATGAATGTAACTTTTTGCAAAACAAAAGCTGGTAATGGCTTTAAAATTGTTATTGACAATGTGTGGCTTTATGCAAGTAAAAAAGCTTTACTTGGTGTCATCGATGATGAATGCACATCTTGTCAATTTAGCACAATGGATGATTCATCTGATGAAGATGATATCGAATGTAAATTCGAAGATCCATTTGAGGATTCATCAAAAGATGAATCGTAAATAGAAGATAAAGAATTTATTTTTTATCTTCCTTTATTTTTTTCTTTATTTTTTCTTTTCTTTAATTTCCTTTTTAGAATCCTAAAGTTATAGATTTATTCAAGCAATGCATAAATTCTAGTAAAATGTCATAGATAGTTCTATTCCTTGATGAATTCTGAACCTGACGTACAGAATTACTGGGCCTACGCTTTGCTCTGTATCAAAATGAGTATTTGATGTACTAAACCTCGATTGAGGTTTAATTGTGGTTTTAGATAAGTTTATCTAATATTAAAGAAGTTAAGAACTTTTAATTATAATTGATTTACATTCCGTTAGTTTTCCTCCCCGCCGCCTGCGGCTCCGCTACGCTCCGCCGCCCCAGATTGAGAGTGGGGAGTTAAGTTGATGTTGGGTTTGTTATTGAGAGGTGAGGATTAGTCTTTTGTTGGGTTTTTATTTGTATTTTTTATTTGTTTCAGGGGGAGAGAGGGGAATGGAAATATGGAAATAGAAATAAAATAGCACCGATTATTGTATAAGGTATTTAAAAGAATGTCGTAACTTTGAAGTGATGATAAATCTTTCAAAGTGGATAAATAAAAAAAGAAATAAGGAAATACTTAGACTTTTTATTACTCCAAAGACCCCCAAACAGGTTGAGCGATATCTTGGAATAAAAAAACTTAAGCTTAAACCATTCTTAAAAAAAGACCTGCTTGAATCTTTGAATCCAGAGGCAAATAAGGGCCGACTATACATACTGACAAAGAAAGCCAGAAGATTGTTAAAATTACCAAGATTACAAAATACAAGAAACAAAGAATGGAACTTGATAGGCTGGATTATGGCAAGTCCTAAGCAAAGATTCGTTGTCTTAAAAACAGTTAAGATAGATAGAGTCAAAAGAACCTCTGAAAAAATCAGAGAAAGAGCATCGAAATTGAATCCTCGGCTAACGAGAATAAGCACAAAGGAAATACTCAAAGAATTATTAGGTAGAGGATTGATTGAAACTGAAAAAGGGGATGACAGGAGAAGGTATTATTGGATTAGTGAGAAGGGGAGGTTAGTCATGGGAGGTATAGGCTGAGTCATTATTATTATTGCCATAGCATGGTTTCTAGTTTGAGCAGAAGAAGATTAAGAAAAACTCAATTCATTAGGGATCTTGAAAGTCACTACGGGCCAAAAGACTTATTAAGGCAGAAATAATAGCATAACAGATAAAAGAAATTTACTACCACACCAGTGGGTTAAGTTAGAATCTCTGTCGCCTTCCGGTGGGGGCGTAGGTAGGGCGTAGGTAAATTTATAAAGTGCGGATAACTTACGCCCTTATGAAATTAGACGTGTTTGGTCACCAACAGAGATATGAACGTTGGAAAGAAGCAGTTCAAGAAGAAGGTGAAAATGGATTAACAAAAAAGAATTCTGACATCTTAATAAAATATATTTTTGATATGGAAATAGGGTCAAATATTTCTCGAAAATCAAAGAAAGGTGGAAGAAGCTATCCTCGTCTGAATAATCTAAGACAAAGACTTGCTCAAATAATGATAATGTTACAAGAGAGAAAAGCTAATGATATAACAAAAATTTCTGAAAAAAAAATATCAGAGTTATTTAATGATATGAGAAAGGGGGTTGTCAAAACTCAGAAGGGAGAGAAATATAAATCTGCTCAGGATTATGTAAAAATATTTAAATCATTTTGGAATTGGTGGATAAAAGTCAATCGAAAAAAAAGGATTATTATTCCAAACATTGCAGAGGATTTAGATTCTTCAAAAGATGAACAATCTGAATTTGTTTACATTGAAAAAAAAGATTTCATGGAAAAATATCTTCCGCATTTTACTAAAGAAGAACAACTTATCCAACTCTTTGTTTATGATTCTTTGATAAGAAGTCCAACAGAATTAAAGAGTCTTCAGACAAAAAATGTATTTAAGAAAAGCAAAGATTGTTGGATTAATATACCTGATGAAATTGCGAAAGTCATGGGAAGACAAATGAATCTTATATACTGCGGAGAAGAGATTATAAAATACATCGAGGAAAAAAAGAAAAAACCAGAGGATTATTTATTTGAGTTTAGTCATTTAATGCTTCATAAAAAAATGCAAAAAGTGGCAAAACAAATTTGGGGGGATCAAGTTTCCCACCCTAAAGCGAAAGGGAGATATAAAGATATCACTTTATATGCCCTGAGACATTCTGGGGCTATTGCATTAAGAATAAAAATACACGAGAACCCAGAAGCATTAAGCATAGATACTCTTCGAGAAAGAGGGGGTTGGAAAAATTATCGTATGTTGGATTATTATACGAAATTTATTGGATTATCAGGTGAGATAAAAAAAGATAGATTGTTATTGGAGGAGGATAAAACTAACTTAGAAAAAGAAATAAAAATTATGAAAGAAAACCAACAAAATGAAATGCAAGAATTTAATAAAAAATTAAATATGGTTGTTAATGCTCTTGCGACATTGAAAATTAAAAAACAAAGGATGGTAATGAATTAATGAGTGAAAGAAGTATCCTTTTGATGAATTAGAGATATAGATTAGGTCCTATCTTCATTTGATCGAGCAGGACGCGAATAAATAATATATTCAGGAACATCAGCTCCTAGGTCTCTTAATATTGTGAACGCTTTCTGAAATTGCTGATAAATTTCTTCTTTTAACTGATACTCCTTTTGGTTCTGATAATGAGTTCCCATCTTATGAAATGCTTATCATATTTAATCATTGCCCTCTAACATATCATAGTAGCTTCTCTTGTCTTTTATTATATAGCAAAGCTTCATGCTTAGATCGCGCAAAACATTGTTTATCTCTTCAACATTTTTCTCAATGTTCAAGACTGCTTTTCTTGCCTTTGTTGCTAAATATTCTTTGGTCATTTTATCGTCAGTATTTTTTCAATGTTAGAGTAAAAATAAAATGATTTATATATCATGTACAAGGATTGGGGATTGCTCACTCTCCGCCTATTTTTGTCTTTCACACAAAATTTGTCAAATCCGCTGATAAGGATATCCTCACCGTTTTCAAGAGTTTTCTTTAAGATTTCCAAAAGGGAATAAAATATTTGAGCAGATTTGTTTTTGGGCAAGTCGGTGTTGTTGTAAATGCTGTCGATGATGCCGATTTGGTGAGGGTCATGGCAATATCTATTGTTCATTTTTGATGAGTTAACTTTAAGTCTTTAGATTGTCAAGGGATTTTGAATAGTGGGTTTTGTATCAGTTTATAGGGGTTTTTTCTGTTAAAAAAGAGGGTAATATGCTAAGTGTAAACGAAGACTCAAATTTTAGTTTAAACTCAAATTAACTAATTGATCTAATTATATTTTTAACTGTTTTTCCCTTTGACATAGTTCTTTTTTTTTGTTAAGTTTGAATCGAAAAGTCACATAATCGTAATAATGGCTGATGAACACTTTGGGGAAATGAGTATAGGCAAGGCAGATGCAAGAAAAGCACGACCCGACAGAAAAAAGTTTGCAAAAACCAATAGCAAAGCTGCTGAAGGATTATCCAGTTGAGCCCATCCGCACCGCATTGATTAATCATTGGGCTGTAACCAATGGCATTGCTCTAGCAAACTTGGAGCGAGGGAAAGCAACCGGACCTTTTCTTGAGCCTACCGACTCAAAAGCTACCGAAGAAATTTCAAATTTATTAAGAAAGTCACACCCGAAAATATCTATTAAAGGACTTGAAAGTGCGTTTGAAAGTTTCATTGACATTGAACTGCGCAAATCAACTGGGGCTGTCTACACTCCAAATTTCATAATTGACTATCTTGTTAAGCATGGGATTGCCATTGGATGGCATCACCGAAAGAAACTACCCCACATATGTGATCCAGCTTGTGGCAGTGGCGGGTTTATCATTCGCTCAGCCGAAATATTACAGAGGCAAGAAAATATCTCTGTTGAAAAATCGTTTGCTGAATGTATAGCTGGGATTGACGTAGACCCATGGGCAATTAAGCACTCACAATGCCTCATTGAGCTTTACTTGGCTTCCCAAAGGAAAAGACTTCCGGGGCCGGAACTTCGCTTATACTGCCTAGATACTCTTCTATCAAAGCCCGAGGACATTTGGGCCATAACAGGTTTTCATGAAGGTTTTGATGTTCTTGCGACTAATCCTCCCTATGTTAGGTTGCAGAACTTGGATGTTGAATACCGTGATCAACTTCTAAACAGATATTCAGGTTTTGCTATTGGAAGCTTCAGTTTGGCTCTTTTATTCTTGGTGGCTGGCCACAGACTCCTTGCACCAGAAGGTTGCTTAGCTATGATTACACAAAATAACCTTTATACCTCTTTGGCTGGAAGGAAAGTTAGACAATACCTCCAAGAAAATAGGTGTATTCGTAGAATAGTAGACTTCAGCCATTACAGAGTTTTTAGGGAGGTGAGGGCTTACACATGCCTAGTCTTTTTGGGCGCAAAGCCCTCAAACGAATTTGAATTTAAGTCTTTATCCAAGGGGATCAGTCCGAGCATTCTTAACAAAGCCAGTTTTTCTTACATTAAGTTTGGTTACTTGAAAGCAGATAAGTGGAGACTTGCAGAAGGACAACACTTAGGAAATCTAAAGCGGCTTGAGTCTATTGGAAGACCCCTCGGCACTGTAACCTCCATTAAAGTTGGTTTTGCCACGTTAAAAGATACTGTCTTTTTCGTCAGGGAAACAGGAGATCACTGCATAGCCAGCCCCTGGCCAGGGAGTTCTTTCCCTATCGAATCTGGCATAACTCGTCCTGCTGTTAAAGTATCAGATTTAAGTAGTGCAAAAGATTTAAGACATAATAATCGGCGCATTATTTTCCCTTATAAGAAGGTTAATGGACAATACTATCTTATGTGTGAGGATAGTTTGGAATCACAATATCCCAAAACATATGAGTATCTTTGTAAGTGCAGACATTTATTAGAAAGCCGGGACAAAGGAAAAAAGGTTTACAAAAGTTGGTATGCATGGGGAAGGACTCAGGGAATGGATGCCCCAGGGCCAAAGCTACTAACAAAAACCTTCAGTTCACGGGCACAGTTCTTTCTTGATACCAGAGATCAACTTTTCTGCAATGGGTATGCCATTTTTGTCCAAAGAGACACATCATTATTTGGAAGTATATTACCCATTGAAGCCCTTGGACGAATCTTGAACAGCAAGGTAATGCATTACTATGCAAAGTTGACAAGCTTCCAAATCGGGGGGGATTACCAATGTTATCAAAAAAATTTCATCGAAAGATTCGGAATTGTAGATATGACTAGTAAGCAAATTATAGAGCTGCTTGAACTCCCTACATCTGAGATAGATAATTATCTGGCCGAGATATATGAATTACCTATGGCACAAATAGATGAGATTTTGAAGTAACTTGAATGCAATTCAATTTTCTATCGTCGGTGACGCTGCTGATGGATTTCGATAATATCATCTGTAAACCCATCGGGAGAAAGGATGTCGAAATTGACTTCAAAGGATGGAGAAACATACCCTTCTTCTTTGAGTTGATCTAAGTTGAGAAAAATCTTAGGGGGAGATTGTTGGAAATCGACAAAAATCAATGCGGAGCGCTCATATTTGTAAAGTTCTTCATTGTTTGGTTGAGGACCTCGGCCACTAATACCTATAAATGTCCTAATGAATTTCTCCACTGGCACAGGCCTTTCCTTCCAGCCAACTGAATTGTATGTCATATAATCATCATCGTATTCCTGGACAGGCAACAGATAAACCTCACCCATAACTAAATTCGGGAGTCGTAGCCGAAGGTTCAGAGTTTCAGCAAAAGCTCTTTCCATGAGAGTGTCAAAGTTCTTCGCTACACTACTGAGCTGGCTGCGGATTCCGATAACAATGGAACGCTCTGATTGGGATTTACCCACAGAATCGTAGCTTCCAGAAAGAGGCCCTTCTTGAATTAATTCTCGTGTAGGGGTGTCACCATCGAAGAGAACTACAATGTCTTGCTGTTTAGCTTTGATAAGACCGGAAACCTTTAATTCTGGACTTGACTGCCCCAACGGAGGATGAATAGAAAATTGCCTTTCACCTTGTAAAAGCTTCTGATTTAGACTTCTTTTGGCTACTTCGTGCATTCTTAGAATCAACTTTTGGCTTCTAATAAGAGCCTCTTTCGCTCTTTGCCCATTATTGTAAGTTTTGGCGCCAAAAGTAGCAGTTTGAATGGCACTTTCCAATGTTGACTTAATTTCTATTAGGGCTCGTTGAAGTAAAGCGGAGTTCACAATTCAATTCTCACAATTAGGTAAAGGTCAGAGGCGAAGAATATTAGGAATAAACAAATGCAAATTTAAGTTTAAACTAAAAAACCAAGCGTGACAAGAGAATTTTCTATTGTTGCTAAATGGGTATGTGAGAAGAAGTTTGGTGGGCTTTTAGAAAGGTGTTAAAAATACTTTTTTGATTTTTCAGGACTATTAGATCTCCTAATACTTTCATCCCTTCTAGAAAAAATGGAAATATAGAACCTTTTTAACACGCTACCTTCTTTAAATCTCAGGCTGCACATAGTTGAGAATATACTATATGTTGGGTTATAGACAGTTTATTCTTTCAATATCTTGACTTCTACAGTGGAGTTGATTATATTTTATATTGAAAAATCGATGTATTTTATAGGGAGGTTTAACTTATGCCAAAGAGAAAAGTATATCATGTGACTCCTGATCCTGAAGGCGGTTGGGATGTCAAGAAAGAAGGTGGTCAAAGGCCATCGGGGCATTTTGACATAAAATCCGATGCTATTGACCGTGGGAAGGGGCTTGCGAAATCAGGTCCTCTGGGTCAGATCAAGATTCACAAGCAGGATGGGACAATTCAGACCGAGTATACGTATGGGAAAGATCCGTATCCTCCGAAGGGATAATCTTAACAGGTAAAAGTGGCTCGTACACCATCGTAGAGGGATATTATGTTCACTAATCAGGCATTGATGTTATTAACATTCTTGCTGCCGGGTTTCTTATGCATGGCACTATTGGATATGCTTACTCCTGCACTTAAGCGGGATAATCTCCAGAGAATTGTCAATGCATTGATATTTTCTCTTATAATTTATGCCATATACAGCCTTATTTTCCACGAATTTCCAGCCATATTAATCGAAAAAACAATAAATGAACAAAAACAGTACAGTATTAATTTCCTAAAAGGTTCTATAATTTTCCTCGTCTTTATTTCGGTACTTATCGCGGTAGTCATCTCTTATTCTATAAAGTATGATAAGCATATGAAGTTCTTTAGATGGCTTAAGGTCACTGACAGAACTTCAAGGACAAATATTTGGTTCGATATTTTCACTGATATCAAGTCTTATGTTGTGATAAATTTTGAGGATGGGAGAAGGTTGTTCGGGTGGCCTGAGTATTTCAGTGATGACCCGGAGGATAAATCTCTTTTTCTTTGCCATGCTGCCTGGATTGACAGTGACGGCAACTTGACTTGGTTGGATAATAGAGGTATTCTTATAACACCAAATGAAAAAATTGACACCATTCAATTTACAGAAGAGAGGAGTACAGAAAATGAATAAAAAAATTGAAAAAATAGTCCGTGTTCGGGAAGGGTATAATTCCCCTCCAGAACTCATAACTCCAAAGCCAAAAGAGAAATCAGGGTATAATCCACCTAGAGATCCACGCCCTGACAAACCATATATTCCACCGCCGCCTCCGCCAAAAAAGAAAGAATGAATATTGACCCTTTGTTGTTTTAGAATGCTACAATAAAAGCTGCTTCTTATTTTTTCTGCTATTTACTTATACTGGCCACCAGCGTCTGACTTTTGAGCGAGGTTCTTGAGGGTCTTTTCGGACTTCGTGGCATCCCTCAGCACGGCAAATGGAAATAGTAGCTACCCGAGACTTTGAAAGCCTGGTGGCTGACTCATTTAATGATGCCCTCGCCAGAGACGCTATAAGTGCAGTCGATCAAATATTCGATTTCATATACATGATGATTTTTACAAGATTTCATAGAATTAAAGAAATAGCTTTAGAATACAAATTCTTAAATGAATGGGAAGACCATTTGCCGAACACAATGAGCATTATAAAAACAGATTCATAATGAAATTCATAGCAATAAATAGGCATTTACAGAGATGCCGAGCATGGGCCTTGTGAGATTTGCATGCCACAAGATGAGACTTGGAAAGATAGGGTGATTGATGATACCTTGGTTTACAATAGCAGGATTAAGGTTGAGTTCGATTCGAGGATAAATTGAGAAGTGTAAAGATTTTTGAAGATCGTATGAATCGCATAAATTGAATGGTTTTAAAACCTCTCCTCAAGATTGCATCATTAAGCTTGCTGCTTTTCTTGGTGCATGACATCCCGCAAGCACAAACAACTAATTTTGCAGCGATTGGCAGAGATCCTCTGTTGTATCTCCTGGATAAATGCAAAAGGCACGACGTAGTTTTACTGGGAACAAAGCATAAGCAACCAGAGATATTAAATTTCATCTCTAAGCTAATACCGAAGCTACGAGAAGCAAGCGTTTCATACCTTGGATTAGAAATATCTTCCGACGAGCAGCCCA
>SDBV01009481.1_pt1 | contig 12940 bp, 8 predicted proteins | sample 2277081 | NCBI WGS metagenome assembly SDBV01 (sample SAMN10402039, study PRJNA504765) | marine sediment metagenome | isolation source: marine sediment core GS10_PC15, 223 cmbsf | place: Arctic Ocean: Southern Knipovich Ridge | collected 2010
AAAATGGGGCCTATGCCCTCAATAACGCTCTCTGTTACCCTGACCCTTTTGACAGTAGCGATTATCTTTGTTGTGAATAGAGAAAAACCACACACTAAGAGCCCCAACAAGAGCCCGTGGCTACTCCCCATATTGCTGTGTGTTTTTCCTCCTCTGTTGTTTCTTTTCAGTCAAAACTTCACAACCGTACGGGATATTCTTGAACATAACGAGTCCCGATACAGTTATGTTCCGTTGATCGGTTTCTCCATTATGATAGGTTGGTTGCTGAAGAAAGGACATGGTTTTCGGATCGGCCGAGTTATTATTCCCACTTTTCTTTCCCTTTTAATATGCTTCTATATATGGGCACAGCAGGGCGAGCATTCACGTTGGACTAAAGCATCGCGGATGGTTGACTCGATTCTAAGCCAGACGGTTGCTTTGGTTCCGCGGCCCACTAGAAACGCAACCCTTATCTTTGACGGTATAATACTCGCTTCTGATCGCTGGTATTATGTCTTTGGCATTGGTATGCCAGAAGCAGTCAGAAGGCACTACGGAAGATCAGATCTACAGATTGTTCGGTTCCCCGACCAAGAAATGCTCGAAGATCCCCCGAAGAATTCCTACGTTCTGAAATTTGACTGGAAGAATCAGAACATGGCATTAGCCTACGCCCATAAGCGAACGCTAAAGCGGGACGGGAATGATCAAGATCGCTGATATTATTGAAAAAGAGGGGAGGGATTAGACCCTCCCTCACCCCCTCGTGCCTGATACCCTTTGCGTGGTGAGTCAGCGGCTAGCTAAGGGCTCCCGAACGCCTCACTCCGTCCAAGGGTTGCGACTGGATATTCCCTAACGCACCGCTGGCTGTGCCCATAGCAAAAAACACGCCAGAGAAACCCTGCCCACACTTGGGCCAAAGCAAGGTCCAGATTCGGGTAAACTCCACAATCACCCTGGCTCAGTAATTGCCCAAATACATAGTTTTTCTCTACCAAAGACAACTTGCATTTCTCCAAAACACTGGCTATACTCTGAGTAGATGACTGACCAGTCAGTCAGGCTATATATAGGAGTACGCTCATGGCCAATAACACATCTGATCGCAGGGCAGCGATTCTCGCAGCCGCTGGAGCTGTTTTTGCCGAATCTGGCTACGCAGCCAGCACGGTAGAGGCTGTGGCAGCTAAGGCTGGGGTCGCTAAAGGTAGTGTTTATAACTACTTCCCGAGCAAGGAAGCCCTTTTTGAGCAGGTTTTCATCGAGGCTGTCAGTATTATCGAAGCCGGGGCTCTTAAGATCCTTTCCGAGCCCACCTCAGCCACCGAAAGGCTTAGCCGCTTCCTTGATTACCAGTGCGAGCGTGTGGAAGGTTCCGGCCACATTGGTCGGCTGGTGCTGGAGTTTTGGGCCACGGCCGCACGTGAGCAGCAGGGAGCCCTGGCCACCACCCTTCGCGAAATGTTTACTCGTTGGCGAAAGCTAATCGCCGATCTACTGGCCGAAGGGTCCGATAACGGCGAATTCACCCTGCAATTTCCGCCCGCCTTTGGTGCAGCTTTATTGTTAGCTCTTTTGGATGGTATCGAGGTCGAGTCACTGCTGGGCTTTGGTCCCGAACTTGATGAGCAATACCGCACAGCTCTAAAGGGATCGGTATTGGCCGCCCTGACCGCCCCCAAAGAACACCCGTTACACGAGGATAGCCATGATAAAAAATCAACACCATAAAGGCAAAGTGCTCGGCAAGCTCGTGCCTTCGCTGATCATATTCACAGCTCTGCTGTTGATAGCTGTAATCGCACTGCTTCCGGAGGACAAGGCTGAGCCCAAGTCCACTCCGCCTCCGCCTGTTAATGTTGTCGTCGAGCGGATCGAGTTGATCGCCAGCATGTCCGATGAGTTTCAACTCGACGGCAAGGTCGAGCCGAATCTAATTGTCCAGGTCTCCGCGGAGGTCAATGGGCGCATCGAGCGTTACGGCCCATACACCGGGCCCGACAAACAACGCCAAGGCCAACAGCTCGATGAAGGAGATTTCATTCAAGCCGGCGAGCCTTTGATCTACCTGAACACCGAGTTGCTCCAAGCTGCCTACGACCAGAGCAAAGCTCAGTACGAACAGGACCTGCGAAATCACGAACTTTTCAAGAGTGCCCGATCCCGAAATATCGCCACTCAGAAAGAGCTCGACGAAGCTCGCACCTCGCTTGAGCTAAGTAAAGCTACGCTTCAGGAAGTAAAGGCCAAGTTGGATCGCACCGTCATTCGTGCCCCGGTTAGCGGCATCATCAACCGCCTGAGTTCGGAGGTCGGCGAATATGTCCAGGCGGGAATGGCTTGTGTCCAGATCGTCGACACTGAAACTGTCAAGATCATCGTTAATGTACCTGAGCAGGACATCTATTACTTTGCTGTCGGGCAGCCGCAAAAGATTTTTGTGCAGCGCCAAGGCCAAGTCAAAACCATCACCGGACCTATCAGTTACATCAGCGAAGTAGCTGAGCCCGTTGCCCACACCACCAGAATGGAGATTTCTGTTCCTAACGCCGAGAACGAGTTGCACAGCGGGCAATTCGTTACTGTCAGGCTCAAACGCCGGGACTTGAAGAATGTCATTATGGTCCCCTTAGATGCCATAATTCCCCTGGAAGACGGCTACCTGTGCTACGTAGTCGAAGACGGTAAAGCTCAGCCCAGAGAGACTATCCAAATTGACATCCGCTCGATTAAGGGCAAGCACATCCGGGTGCTCGCTGGCCTGGGAGCGGGTGATCAGTTGATCTTATTTCCGGGCAATCGCCTCTGTGGGCCTGGCCAAAGAGTAAAGATAATTAGCAAAGAACCTGCCCAGCTCCGTAATAAAACAATCAACCAACAACAGCAGCAGGAGAACTAACATGCTTCTTTCCGACGCTGCTCTGAAAAATCGCATCACCGTTTTGGTGATGGTAGCTTTTATAATCTTAGCCGGAGCCTACAGCTATCTGAGCTTGCCTCGCGAGTCCGCCCCGGAAGTAAAGACCCCGTTCATCCACGTCGAAACCTCTTACCAAGGCGTTTCACCAGAGGACATCGAGTCCCAGATAACCAACGAAATAGAAAACGAGTTGATGGGCTTGAAGGGAGTCAAGGAGATCAGCTCGACTTCCGACGAGGGCTTATCCTCGATTATGATCGAGTTTTACCCTGACGTCGATATCGAGGACGCTCTGCGTTGGGTCAAGGACAAGGTGGATATCGCCAAGGCTGAGCTGCCCATCGATGAGCAGCGTAAGGAGCCCACGGTCAGCGAGATTAATATCGCTGAGTTTCCCATCATTATGATTAATATTTCCGGCCAAGTCTCGCCGGTAGTTCTCAAGGGCATCGCCGAAAAACTTGAGGATCAGATCAAGGCCGTGCCCGGCGTATTGGCCGTCGATGTGCTCGGGGCTCTGGAGCGCGAAATCCGCATCGAGATGGACCCTGACCGCGTCGCTGCTTACGGTTTGACCGCCGAGGAAATAATCTCCCTGGTTCCTACGGAAAACGTCAACGTCTCTGCTGGCGGGCTCGAAACTCCCGGAACCAAATTTAATATCCGGGTTCCTGCCGAATTCAAGGACCCCGAAGGGATCGACAAGCTCCAACTCACCAGCCGTAATGGCATGCCCATCTACCTTTCTGATGTGGCCTCGGTCCGAGACACCTTTAAAGACCGCACCAGCTACTCCCGGCTCGACGGGGTCGAAAGTATCACTGTAGCAGTCAAAAAACGTGTCGGGGCCAACATCATCGACATAGCGACCCACGTCAACGCAATTGTCAAACACTTCCGAGCAAATGTACCTAAGACTGTAAAGCTTGAGTTGACCCTGGATAAATCCAAACAAATCAAGCTGATGGTCAAAGACCTGGAGAACAACATTCTTACCGGCTTGATTCTGGTGGTGCTGGTCTTAGTGCTGTTCATGGGCATGCGCACCAGCCTGATTGTCGCTCTGGCGATTCCCCTTAGTATGTTGATGAGTTTCGCCCTAATCCAAGCCATGGGTTATACGCTAAACATGGTCGTTCTTTTTAGCTTGGTCCTAGCTCTGGGGATGTTGGTGGATAACGCTATCGTCATTGTCGAGAACATTTATCGGCACCGGGAAATGGGGCTGGGCCGACTCGAATCCGCCATGAAGGGGGCCTCTCAGGTAGCTTGGCCGGTCATTACTTCCACAGCCACCACTATCGCCGCCTTTTCTCCTTTACTGTTTTGGCCCGGCGTGGTGGGCGACTTCATGAAATATATACCCATCACTCTGATGATCACTCTGTCGAGTTCTCTCTTTGTAGCCATGATCATCAGCCCGGTGGTCGCTTCGGTTTTTTCCGGCGGAGCTAGCAAGCGCAGCAAAAGTAGCGAACCGCACCTCTTTGTCCGCGGATACGCCAAGCTGTTAAACACCTCCCTTAGGCACCGCTTTACTACCATCACCCTAGCCGTTTTGCTTTTAGTCGGTATTATCATAACCTACGGCAAATTCGGCTCGGGCTTGGAGTATTTCCCCAACCTCGACCCCAGTTTAGCAAAGGTTTCTCTGCGGGGCCCTCAGGGCATGAACATCCGTGACATGAACCGCGTGGCCAGCGAGGTCGAAAAAAGCCTTGAACCCTTCCGCACAGATCCCACCGGGGCCAAGATTATCGATTACATAGTTACCAGTGTCGGCTCAGGGGCTGGCGCTGGCGGAGGTCATCTGGGTGGAGCCAGCAGCAGCGGTCCTCACACAGCCGATTTGGATATCCTCTTTGTCGATTTTGATGATCGAAAGACACCTTCAGCCCAGACCGTCAAACGCATTAGAGATGCCCTGATCGACATACCCGGAGTGGAGGTGAATGTCAAAAAGGAGCAAGGGGGCCCACCCACCGGAGCAGCGGTCACGGTAAGGATTATTGGCCAAGACATGACTGTCCTAGCTAGCCTCAGCCAACAGGCCAAGCTATTGATCGAGGATGTGCCCAACATGGTCAATCTTCGCAGCGACCTTGAAGCCGCACGTCCGGAGTTGCGTTTCAACGTCGACCGCGATCGAGCCAAAGCACTTGGCCTTAGCACAGCTATCATTGGTAATTATCTGAAGGTGAGTATCTTCGGGGCCAAGGTTGGCACATTCCGTGAATTCACCGACGAATACGACATCACCGTTCGTTTGCCCGAATCTCAGCGGGTAAATATCGACGACATGCTTCGTCTGCGCGTACCCAACCTCACCGGAGGCCCGGTACCCTTGAGTTCTCTGGGCAGCTTCAGTTATTCTCCGGGACTGGGCACCATTCACCGCATCGATCAGAAGCGGGTGGTAAATCTCACCGCCGACACTGAGGGCAGAGCCGACAACCTGGTGCTCAAGGATGTCCAGAACAGACTCAAAAAACTTCAACTCCCTGCCGGCTACGAAATCCGTTACGCCGGACAAAAAGAGAACCAGGAAAGAGACGTCGCGTTTTTGTTCAAGGCCTTCATTATCGCCATCATGTTGATCGTGGGAATCCTGGTAGCTCAGTTCAACACCCTCGAAGTTCCCCTGATCATCATAACCACCGTCGTCTTGAGCACCATTGGGGTATTCGCCGGCTTACTCATCTGCAACACACCCTTCGGCGTTATTATGACCGGCGTAGGAGTCATCAGCCTAGCTGGGGTCGTTGTCAACAACGCGATTGTGTTGCTGGACTATACTCGTAAACTTCAGCGAAAGGGCATGGACGTATTCGAAGCCGCTTTACAAGCCGGCCAGACCAGACTTCGCCCGGTATTGCTGACAGCTACCACCACTATTCTTGGCTTGCTGCCCATGGCTACGGGATTCAGCTTTGATTTTCACCTTATGGAATTCAGCACTCGCAGCGAGACTGGCCAATGGTGGGCCGGCATGGCCATTGCCGTGATCTTTGGTTTAGCCTTTGCCACCATCTTGACTTTGCTCGTCGTACCTTGTTTGTATGTTTCGCTCCATCGCATCGCCTCCAAGCTAGGCCTGGGCGGCAAGGTTTGAAACCAAACCGCCCAGAAGCAGGTCCAAAGCGGTCAGTCTTTACGCAGGCAATCCAGAACCTGCATCCCCCCCCCGTGCCTCAACAGCCAGCGATGGGGCTGTAATTAGTTTCAATTCTCTGTATAATGATAGCTATAGAGTTCCAGTCAGCCTAGCTCAGGACGAATAGAGAATTCTGGGCAAAATAAGCTCAACACCTTGGAACGGATCAAACATGCCCTTGCTGATGAAACTATTAAGACCGTTAGCCGTCCTTTTTCTCATAGGATTGATTTGTCATTTTTTCTACACTCTGGGCAAGAGAAAAACCTTGGATAATAAGAGCCGGAGCAGCCGTGGCGGGCGTCGTCCTAGAAAGTTTGTTCAATGCAAAGTAGTCGAAGACCAAGAGGACCCCAAAAATGAGGGTATACAGAAGGATTAGCTTGTTTGTGCAGGTTAGATGGAAAATCGCTGCCCCAGGCTCAGAACACAGAGCATGGAGAGCCCCTGTCGCTATCAAAAAGGACATCTGTGCCCGAAAAGGCGTAAACCCCGCCATTTCTCCCCAACTCAATAGAGACACGGTTTTGGATAGAGTTTGGAAGAAGAATAAAGCGTCTTATCGGACTTCTTGTAACGTCTTAGCGGAAGTCATGTTATAGGAATATAAGGTCAAAACTGGCAGTGAATGTAGTAAACTAGGCCGTATTTTCGAGACCTACAATAAAAAAAAGCCTGTTTTGAAAAAAAAAGCTTGACTTTACTTGTAGGATCGAGTACAAATTAAGCGTGAGAGAGGCCGCTTTGCCGGAGGGATGGCTCCTGATGGATTTCTTCTGGGGCGGGGACGTTTGACGAGTCGGCCTGTTGTTGGTGTGTCATCGGCCAAGTGTTGGTCGTTTATATAACTAGTTAGTCGAAAAAGAACAGTTATTTTGGATGGAGCAATTTTCACCCCCCTTTTTGAGAGGAGACGATGATGAGAGGACGAAGTATCAGAGAGAAGAGTATTGTAGTGTTGGGTATGGTTGTAGCTTTGTGTTTGCTGGGCTCTGCCGTCCAGGCGGCAACGGTTACCTTGGACTTGCAGGACCACGGAGACGGCACGTATGACCTGTATGCCTCGTCCTCGTTAGGGGACAATTTCGGTATCGTCTACTATAACATCGAGCTGGTGAACATCCTGACTGCCGTGCACCAATCGCCAATGGGTTCTAATCTTAGCTACATTCCCACTGGTTTCACTGGTGCTGGCGTCAACCTGAGTGCCGACGGAGCTTTGTTCTCCTATCAGGACACGAACTCTGCCACCGCCCCTGGAACCCTGCTTTATGGCATTGGCCAGACGGCGGGCACGATCAATATGCCTGTGGGCCCCCCCAGCAGAGGTGTACCCTGGACCGCACCGGTCCGGCTCGCTTCGGGAACTTACGACCAAGGCGGTCCCGCCCCTGCTTGGGTGGACGACGACACGCTCACCGTGGTCAACGTCTTCGCCCAAGAGTGGACTGAAGGTGGTATTCCGTCGGGTCTTGCCGTACGGGCTTTAGTGGTTCCCGAGCCGGCAACAATGGTTTTGTTGGCCCTCGGTGCTGGCCTGATGGTCACGCTGAGACGCAGACGCTAATCCCACTGGGATGAGCTGACGCGGTCTGAGCTCAATTGATTGAAAGCGAGTAAGGTCTTTCTAGGCAACTCGCGATCAACGAGGGCGATAAACAAAAGGCTGTCGTGGTTTGCAAAAGCCCCGACAGCCTTTTTCTATCCCTAGAGTCTATCCCTAGAGAATAGCAGACAGCCTGCCTCCACTTCACAATAAAGGGTATTTTGTACCGATTGGGTTTAGGCCCTGTTGTGCGCGAGCGCACTAACTAATCACGAAATGTATGATAAGGAACTCTCCCTCAACATCGCTCTGCGGGGCCCGGTTGAAAAACGCGAGCCCGAAAAAAGAGTCTACCATCACTTGGGTAGAGATCAGATTTCAATAGTCCCACCGGGCCCTGAATTATTGACAAGAACCCAACTTATGGACCGTAAGATTCTGGATGAGGCGAAACCTGGCGTTTGAAATTGAAATCACTGTTGTTCTTGGCCTGCGGCCAATCTTGGACACCAAATTTGGCGTCCAAATAAAAGATTTCACCAACTCTAACAATTTCTCGGAAGAAAACCCCGTTCTCCTTCGGCTATACTGTTGGAGGCGCGCTCCCAGAGTACTCTGACATGACAAATTGGCAAAAGATAGTTAGCCAACATAGTGATTCGCTTCGCAGGACAGCATGGCGGTTACTAGGCAACCACGCGGACGTTTCCGAGTGTCTTCAGGAAGCCTTCTTGGCAGCCCTGGAAGTCTCTCGCCGGAAAAGTGTACGGAATTGGCGGGCCCTACTCCACTGGCTGGTCGTTCGGCGGGCAATCGACCGGCTCCGGCAGCGAATGACCGAATCGACCCGACATGAACAGTTGGCCATTTCTATGACAGTGGTCAGGCCTAATCCGGGCCCAGCTCAACAAGCTGAGACAGCGGAATTAGTGGCCAATCTCCGAAAATCGCTGACTAAACTCCCGCCACTGCAGGCACAGGCTTTTTGTCTACGGTACATCAGTGACCTGAGCTATCGCGATATCGGAAGGACGCTTGATATGAAGATCAGTACCGTTGGTTCGGCGCTTCATCGGGCTCGTTCCCAGCTGCGTAGCCTGCTCGAAGACAGCGCCGGAAGAAAGCATTGAGGTGTAACCATGAAAGACCATGGACTTAACGAACAAGAGGATATCGTCGGCGAAGCCGTTCAGGCCGTGAACGAATGCCTGGTGCCCGATCAAATCAAGGGGTTGGACTGGTCGCTATTGCTTCAGCAACTGGACCGAGATACGGACCGCGACACAAGAGGCCCAGTGCCCCGTTCATCCACCAACATATGGAGAACGATCATGAACAAAAGACTTATCAAACATGGCGTCGCTGCTGCATTAGTAGTCGGCGTAGCCGTACTACTTTGGCTCATAGTCGAGAACGGTGGTTCGAGCGTTGCCTTTGCCGAGGCAGTCCGCCAAATCAATGAAGCACGGACACTGACCTTCAGCCTGACCTCCCCAGGAGAGCTCGGTGAAGGTTCTCCAACGGGTCAGTACATGTATATGGAACCGGGGCGTTGGCGTATAAGCAGCCAGCGCAACATCTCTCCTGAACCGCTGCCAGAAGGCTCGATTCACATTTATGACTGGACCACAGGTGAAATTCTTATCCTTGACCAGGAAAAACGTACGGCCACGAAACTCCATGTAACGCTCGATGCCAAGAAGGTTCCAGACATAATTGGGGAGATGAGGAATCTTCCGGGCAAACCGGACAAGAAGTTGGGTGCAAAGAACATTGATGGCCACAACGCCGAAGGATTCGTGGTGCGCAACAAGCATGACCACGTTTTCACTGTATGGGTAGATACCGACACTGGGCTGCCTCTGCGAATTGAGTCCGAAATGGGAAGCGGGCAACTGGTAGTCAGCAATATCAAGTTCAATGTAGAACTTGACGAGTCCCTTTTCAGCCTGGATATACCGGCGGGATTTGTCCTCAAGCCCACTAGCGTTGATCTCGACAGCATACGCCGGAAGGCTTTACGCACTAAGTCGATGGTAAACATGCACAGGTTAGCCAAAGCCTGCATCCGATACAGTCAAGACAACATGGGTCAATGGCCAGATTCTCTGCAACAGCTTGAGCAGTATGGAATCACGGAGAAAGATCTAATCAACCCTTTACAGCCTGAAATGAAGGTGGGCTACAGCTACCTCAAACCTGTGGACACGCCGGTTAATCCTGGTCGGCTTCTCATCCACGAAAAATACTCGGCCTGGAAGGATGGTGTCAACGTGGTCCTTGCCAACGGACGTGTTCAGTTCATAGCTAATGAGGCCAAGTTCAAAAGGCTTGTCAAAAAGGTGGGTGAAGAATAGATGGTGTACGAACATATTCTCAGGGGCGGGACATTAATAACCCGCCCCAGCGACTTCGGATATTCCCTAACACACGGCTGGCGGTGCAGATGGGAGGAAAATGGGGGGGGAGTGGCACACAGTTTCCGGGGAGGCGCGAATCGGTTATCTTCTAACTACTGCATTTACAGATAATTAGCTACCATAACTGAGATTCTCAAAAAAAGTTTTCGTTTTTCTATTGACTCGTACTACGTAACGTAGTACTTCTGTGTGTCGTAATATCTGTTGAGGCCAGGTTTTGAAATGTGGAGCCAGAAGCATGAGCAGCAAATCACTTGATAATTTGGGCGAACTGCAGCGAGTAGTAATCGAAGTGGTCTGGAAACTTGGAGAGGCAAGCGTCCATCAGGTGCGTGACCAGCTTGCCCGTAAGAAGAAGCTCGCCTATACGACCGTTCTTACCACACTGCAAAAACTAGAAAAGGCTGGCTGGCTGCGGCATCGCAATGAGGGCAAGGTCTATATTTATCTGCCAACACGAAGCCGCCGAGAAGCTGGGGCGAAATCTGTACAAACATTTGTGGAGAGAATGTTCGAGGGAGACACTCTCTTGATGTTTCAGCATCTGGTTGATGACAGCACGTTAACCGACAAAGAACTTGCCGAGCTTCGGAAAATGATTGACAAAAAGCGAAAGGAGAAGCGACATGATAAGTGAGCTGCTATCCGAAAATACTTTCTTTTGGACCTGCCTCTGGCAAAGTACTGTTTGCCTCGCAGTGGGTGTGATTGCCAGTTTCGTCTGGCGGCGTCGACCGTGCCGTGCCCATCGGGTGCTGCTTTTGACACTGATCGCAGCGGTGCTTGTGCCAGCTATAAGTGCAATGGTAAAGCACTACGAGCTGGGTGTGTTTGTAACTGAGCCGCTAATAACTCAAACGCAAGTTGACGGCTGGACCCCAGCGAATGGTAATAAAGCGTCTGAGATTGTAGCCTTTGAGGCTGCCGAGCATAACCTGAACGTAACCGAACACTACCAGACACTTACTTCTGCGGTTCAATCGCAAGGCGTGAGTGTTCCCTGGACTAAAGCTATATTATTGGTATGGATTGCCGCAAGTGTGACTCTAACATTGCGATTGGTCTTAACATTTGTATTGAGTCATCGTTTATTGAGCCGAGCGGTGCGTTTGAACTATGAGAAGATTCAAGATGCTGCTTGCGTTGCCAGAGCTAAACTTGGCCTTGACAGAAATATGGAAGTTTATGGTAGCGACAACATTTCCAGCCCTGTGGTGTGGTGTTGGGGAAGGTCCCCTGTGTTGTTAGTGCCGAGCGATACCAAGCATTCTGACGGCAGTATCGACTGGGTGAGTGTACTTTGTCATGAGCTGGCCCATTGGAAGCGACGGGACCACATCAGTGGGCTATTAGCAGAGGCTGTGGTGTGTGTATTTCCATGGAACCCGCTGGCCTGGTGGGCAAAGAGACGACTGTTGCGGCTAAGTGAGCAGGCCTGCGATGACTGGGTTGTGGCCAGTGGACAGCCGGCCACGGATTACGCGGAGTTGCTGCTTGATTTGTCACCTCAGGGGCACATGCCATTTGCTCCTGCTGTGGTGAGCAATAAGAAGGGATTGGCCCGACGAGTGCGGCGGATTTTGCAGGATGAGTGCGGTAATCCGCGGACAGGAGTAAGGTGGGCTCTGGCAGTTGGTATGTTGTCGGTGGTTGTAGTGACAGCGATAGCGTTTGGGCAGACCCGGCCTAGCAAGACAGACACAGGTTCTTTAGGCCGATTCATAGAGACAAAAGAAGAAGTATCTGATTTTTACTATGTTACGGGCGCTGTCAAACGTCCGGGGACCTATGCTATCAACAACAAAATAAAAGTGACTGTAACCAGGCAATTGAACGTATCAGTTTTTGACTGGAACAAGCAGGATCAATTTCAGGTCCAGCTTTTACGTCTGCATGATAATCGCTGGCAGAGCACACTACTTAATCTCCAGGCAATCCGTGATGGTAAGCAGGACGATATCGAGCTTCAACCCGGAGACATACTGCTAGTTAGCCCAGTGGATGTCTCGGGCAAGCCACTGCCAAGAGATACTGTGATCCGTCCAAGTTCATCTTCACCTGCTGCTTCTAAGGGGGGCAATCAATTTGTCTATGTAACGGGGGCTGGTATCCGACCGGGGACATATCAATGGACTGCTGAAGTGCGTCAGACCGCCTTGCACCTTCTGGCCGCTTGCGGCTTTGATATGGGCAAGCAGGCACAATACAAGGTGCGTTTGACCCGTCGAAGCCAGGACTGGGAGAAAACCAAAGTCCTGAACATCCAAGCAATTATTACGGGCAAAGAGCCAGATGTTGAACTGCAACCCGGCGATATATTGGCCGTGACCGACTTGACAGCTCAGCCCGCCACAAAGGATAGCCGCGTGAAAGAGCTATTCTCTCAAGGCACTAGCTTCATTCAGGAACGCAAGTACAAGCTGGCTTTGGATCGCTACGTTCAGGTGCTCACGATCGACCCCAACAACCCCGACGCTAGGAAGCTGGTCAATTGGCTTGAGGACCAGTTGGAACTTCTAAATGACCGCGATCGGGGGACAACTTGGGATCCTGACTGGGAGGCGATATCACGCCGGCGGTTGGGGGCGATCAAGATAAAAAACATTGAAGCTGACGCTGAAGCTCGAAGACGTTTGGCTATTAAGCATCCGCGTTTTGATTACCAGGAAGTGCCCCTTTCTGAAGTCTTTGATGACCTGCGAAAAAAGTCCGGCCTCAATATTGTCCCCAACTGGATGTTCCTTACTAGTATCGGAGTTGAGAAAGATCGACCCATCTCCCTCCAACTACGCAACGTGACCTTTGAACGAGCCCTCAAAGCCATCGTCGGCGTTATTCTCTCTCTCACGGACACGGACCATTCGGGCACCGCTGTTTCCTATGCCATTATGAACGGTGCAGTTGTTATTCCC
>SDBV01009482.1_pt1 | contig 12940 bp, 13 predicted proteins | sample 2277081 | NCBI WGS metagenome assembly SDBV01 (sample SAMN10402039, study PRJNA504765) | marine sediment metagenome | isolation source: marine sediment core GS10_PC15, 223 cmbsf | place: Arctic Ocean: Southern Knipovich Ridge | collected 2010
CCTTTTATAGTTGACGCTAATATTTTGTCATTATTCAGACGCGGGCGGCGCTGGCGGCGCTGGCGGCGCAGGGTCAGGCGCGGGCGGGTCCGGATCGGGCGGCGGAGGTGGCGCGGGCGGAGCCGGAGGCGGCACGGCTTCTCGCGAAGGAGCTTCAGGGGCCGGGGCCGGTGTCGGGGCCGGTGTCGGTCTTACCGGGGCAGGGGCCGGGGCCGGTGTCGGTCTTACCGGAGCCGGGGTACGCGGTTTAGGAATTCTTTTTCTCTTGGAACCGTCACTTTCCGGCACTGGATTTTTAATGTCTTCACCGCTGGGACCCTTAAAGTTTGAAGGGGGGGTATTTTTTAGAGCCTGAACCATAAAGTTCTGCCATATTTTTGCCGGAAAGCTACCGCCTGTCACCGAGGTGCCATGGACATTATTCATCTCGATTCTTCTTTTTGGATAGCCCACCCAGACGGCAGTAGCAAGGTCGGGGGTATAACCGACAAACCAGGCGTCGCTTAGATTTTCTGTCGTCCCGGTCTTGCCCGCTTGCGGCCGGCCGATTTGAGCGTTGACAGCCGTACCTCTTGCGACTACTTGCTGCAAGATGCTGGTTGCCTTAAAGGCTACTTCGGGCTCCAGGATTTTTTTGGGTTTGAATTTAGACTTGTAGATCGTCTTACCTTTATAATCGGTGACTTTTGTGATCGCGGTCGGTGTAACGTGTTTCCCATTGTTCGCGAGCGTTGAATAGGCGGAAGACATGTCCAACGGAGAGACCCCCTCCGTCAGTCCGCCAAGAGCGATCGCGGGGACGGTATCGATAGGGGATCTGATACCCATCCTCTTCGCTACTTTGGCGACATTTCTCGCCCCTACTTTCATTACAAGTTGAGCGAAGACTACATTAACCGATTTCACTGTAGCTTCACTAAGAGGGATACTCCCGTAGCTTGAGTTGCCATAGTTCTTTACCGACCAGTCTCTTCCCGGTTTAGGCATGGGAATCGTTATTGGAGAAGAACCGCTGAAAGTCTGATTAGGAGGTATGCCTTTTTCGAGCGCGGCTACAAGCACGAAAGTCTTAAAGGCAGAACCCGCTTGCCGCTTACCCTGGACCGCCAAGTTAAATTCGCTACTATTAAAATCAAGACCGCCGATCATAGCTTTTATATAACCTGTTTTAGGCTCGATGGATACGATCGAAGCGCTCGGGTCACCGGGGCGATCAAGATTTTTTCTTATCGCCTCTTCCGCGTAAGCTTGAAAAGCGGGATCAAGGGTCGTCTGGACGGTGAGCCCACCTTCTAAAAATTTCTTTTTACCTATCTTCTTTGTCATCTGACGTCTTATATACTCGACGAAATATGGCGATTTTCTAGAGCCGACATCGTCAAGCGATTTCAAGTTAAGCTCTTGATTGTTAGCATGGCTAAGGTCAGCCTCGTTTATATATCCTTGGTCAAACATCGCTTGAAGGACTTGAGATCTACGGTATTTAGCGTTTTCCGGCTTGAAATATGGCGAGAAATAATCCGGCGATTTTGTAAGCCCTGCCATAAGTGCTGATTCAGCCAGGTCAAGCTGGGCAAGCGGTTTATTGAAGTATTTTTCGGCAGCCGCTTTCGTCCCGTAGGCGCCTTGTCCGAAATAGACTGAGTTCAAATAAAGTTCCAGTATTTGATCCTTGGATAATCTTTGCTCTACTTGAAAGGCCAGAGCCGCCTCCCGTATCTTTCTTGTGACACTTTTTTCATTGCTCAGGAAAACATTTTTTACGTATTGTTGAGTGATAGTGCTTCCACCCTCGACCACGCCGCCTTTTTTGACATTAGCGACAAAGGCCCGGGAGATACTTCTAAAATCCACCCCGCCGTGCTCATAAAATCGGTTATCCTCAATGGCGATAACCGCATTTTTAAGATTATCGGGGACTTCTCCTAAGCGTACGCTCTCTCGGTTTTCGAAGAAGAATGTAGATAGCAGACTTCCGTCAGCTGCCAGTATTTTGCTGCGACGCGGAAACTTATCTAATTTTCGTTCATCAAGCTTGGGGATGTCGACCATTTGAATTGTCATGACCGTCGCCATAATCGGTACGGTAAAAACGGAGATAGCGATCACCGCTAAGATCATTGAGATGATAAAGAGTTTCGCGTTAACTAATTTAGGACGTTGGTGCTGGTTTTTGTTCACTGTCTGATTCCTCCTTGGGTAAAAAAAATAATTCCCAAATAACGAAGGTTTCTAACCTAAAAGTTGAAGATTAAATTTAATCCATTACTTTGTTAACCAGTAATTACTTGGATACTTAGCCGATATGGGCTAGGTTGGTGAAATGAATTATGTAATAGCTTGATTTCACTTGACAAGGCACGATTTGGAACGTATTATCCTAAAAAGCATAATTCCGACTGATATAATGCTATTTAGGGAAAAATTAATTGGTAAAAATTTCTAACAGCGTTCTGGATTTGATCGGAGGAACACCTTTAGTGAGGTTGAACAGGGTAAGCGACGGTAGCGTCGCCACGATCATCGCTAAGCTGGAATTTATGAATCCCGGTGGAAGCCTAAAGGACAGGATAGCCAAGAATATGGTAGAGGCGGCCCAGAGCGATGGAGATCTATCATCGGGTAAATCGATCGTGGCCGCGGTACGATCTGACAAGGAATCCGACAATAAAGACGTCATAATAGAGCCGACCGGGGGAAATACCGGTGTATCGCTGGCTCTTGTCGCGGCGGCTAAGGGTTACAGGCTAAAGTTGACGATGCCTGACACTGTAAGCACGGAGAGAAAGAACCTTTTAAAAGCGTACGGGGCCGAACTTATTTTTACTGAAAACGGTAGCGGGATGGGCGGGGCCGTTCGAGAGGCGGAAAAGCTTGAAGAGGAAGATTCTAATTATTTTATGCCTCAGCAGTTTAAGAATCCCGCTAATCCCAAAGCGCATAGGATCACTGCGAAGGAGATCTGGGACGATACCGACGGACGCGTTGATGTTGTAGTCTGCGGAGTAGGTACGGGGGGAACGATCACCGGAATCGCCGAATATCTCAAGGAGAAAAAACCGGAGATATTGATGGTAGCGGTCGAGCCCAGTGAGTCGGCGGTAATTTCCGGAGAGGAGCCGTCGCCGCATGGTATAGCGGGGCTTGGTGCAGGATTTGTTCCACCGATCTTAAATAAAGAATTAGTGGACGAGACGATAAAGGTCTCTACGAATGATGCTTTTAAATTTACCAGAAGACTGGCGAACGAAGAAGGTATATTAGCCGGGATATCAAGCGGAGCCGTCCTATGCGGCGGTCTTATGTTAGCTAAGCGCGAGGAGAATAAAGATAAGATGATCATTTTGATCCTTCCCGATAGCGGCGAGCGATACCTGGACAAGCCGGTCTTTAATAACAGTTGACAAAGGAGAGCATATGGAAGAAAAGATGCCAAAATCTATAGATCTCGCGGCCTTAAAGACGGGCGGCCTAATCAAGCAAAAAGAGAAAGATCTATTCGTCATCCGCCTCAGGACGCCGGTCGGGAAGATCTCCGCCGATGAGCTGGTTAAGATCGGCAAAATCTCTAAAAAACATGGTAGCGGGATGCTGCATTTTACCGTAAGGCAGGGGATTGAGATCCAGGGGATCAAGTTCAACGATCTACAAATGGCTAAAGATGAGTTGGAAGCCGACGGCATTCGCGTGGGAGCATGCGGGCCGAGGTTTCGCGTCGTTACCGCCTGTCCCGGTCAGGGCATATGTCCCAACGGCCTAACCCCCTCTCAAGAGCTTGGTCTAAGCCTTGACGAGGAGTTCTATGGCAAAGAAGAAGGCCTTGATCTTCCCCATAAATTCAAGGTAACAGTTGCCGGATGTACTTCGTGTTGTCCGAAACCGCAGGAGAACGATGTAGGTTTTCACGGCCAGGTCGAGCCGGAATTGGTCGAGGCTGATTGTGACGGCTGCGGCGTCTGTGAAGTCACGTGTAAGGAAGGGGCTATCGTCATGAGCGATGATGGCCTGCCTGTAAGGGATGAAGATAAATGCATCTATTGCGGGGATTGCATCAACAGTTGTCCGACAGACGCGTGGATCGCGAAGAGAACGGGACTTGCAGCCTACGCGGGCGGGAGATGGGGACGCCACCCGGAACTTGGAAAGCTGGTGGCCGAGTTTTTATCTGACGAAGAAGCTGCCGCTCTGATAAGAAAGTCGTTGGCTTTTTATAAGAATAATGGTAAGCGCGGTGAGCGCCTTGGTGTTACAATAAATCGCATCGGTTTTGATAAGTTTAAGGAGCAAGTATTATGAGTGAATTTCCTGTTGACGATAGCATTGACCTAAGAGGAGTGCTTTGCCCGATCAACTTTGTTAAGACTAAATTGAAACTGGAAGAAATGGGCCCCGGAGAGCATCTTGAGGTCTTTCTCGATCAAGGGGAGCCGATATCCAATGTCCCAAGGAGCGTTAAAGACGAGGGGCATCAAGTATTAAAGGTAATGAAGGAGACGGACGGAAATTATCGGTTGATAATTAAGAAGTCCGGTTTATAAGAGGAGAGGTAATCGGTGTCAAACTCTGAAAAATGGATAGAAAGATATAGCAGGCACATTATCCTTCCTGAAGTCGGAGGGAAGGGCCAGGAGAAGCTAAACGACTCAAAAGTCTTAGTAATAGGGGCCGGTGGCCTTGGTTCACCGGTAGCTCTGTATCTGGCCGCAGCCGGGATCGGGACTCTTGGCATAGTCGATAACGACGTAGTCGATCTAAGTAATCTGCAACGCCAGATAATCCACACTGAAAAGGATCTAGACAGGAAAAAGACTGATTCCGCGGCGGATAAACTTACAGCGTTAAATTCTGATATCGAAGTCAAGACACATCAGATGAGGGTGGACTCATCTAACATAATGGATCTAATAAACGAGTACGATGTAATCGTCGACGGAACAGACAATTTTCCAACCCGTTTTTTGGTAAACGACGCTTGCGTATTCGCGGGTAAACCGCTTGTTCATGGAGCGATCTTAAGATTTGACGGACAGGCGTTTACAATTGTTCCCAAAGTCGGGCCTTGCTACCGTTGTATTTTTGAGCAACCGCCACCCCCGGGAACCGTCCCTAACTGCTCGCAGGCGGGGATCCTTGGAGCGATCGCCGGCATTATCGGAACGATCCAGGCGACAGAGGTGTTAAAGATCATATTAGAGCAGGGGAAGACTTTGATGGGGCGTCTTCTAGTTGTCGATGCTTTGGATATGTCGTTTAGAGAAGTAAAGATCAGAAGAAATGCCGCCTGCCCGATATGCGGAGAGAACCCGTCGATAACTGAGCTTATCGATTACGAGTGGGTTTGTTGATGGCCGCAATGGAATCGGTTGCCTAGGATGGTTGGATGAAGTTTTCAGTAAAAGCGGAATACGGCCTAAGGGCGATGATCGAGCTTGCCTTGCTTAACGGCAATGGTCCGATCGGAGCTAAGGAGATAGCGTCGAGAAAAGGGATACCGGAGCGTTTTTTAGAGCAACAATTGACGGTTTTAAAAAAGGCGGGTCTTGTTTCAAGTCAAAGAGGCGCAAGCGGTGGCTGTAGTCTGGCAAAGGAAGCTGCCGGGATAAGTGTGCTGGAGGTAATAGAGGCTTTAGACGGACCGGTTATAAACATGGATTGCCTTACATCAAAGGAGAACGGTTGTAGCCAGGATTCTTGCTGTGTCGTTCAGGAACTATGGCATCAGTCCCAATTAAAGTTGAAAGAATTTTTGAGCGGGGTCTCGATCGATGACCTCGCTAAAAGACATAATGAGATAGAAGGCCAAAAGAGCCTTATGTACTATATTTAGGCAAGAGTCGGCTCAAAGGTATGGGCCAAATAAACTATATGGAGGAAGAAAAGATGGCAGATTTAGATCAATTGAAAAACGCGAGTGCCCAGGAGGTACTTCAAGCGGCGCTAAGTGAGCACGGGGACAAGGTATCGCTTGCTTCCAGCTTCGGGGCGGAAGACGTTGTTTTGATCGATATGCTCCACAAGATCGATCCAAAGGCTAAGGTATTTACTTTGGACACGGGACGTCTAAACCAAGAGACTTACGACGTGATGGACGCTATCAGAGAGAAGTACGGCATGACATTCGATGTCTATCACCCCGATACGGAAAAGGTAGAGAAGATGAGCGAAGAAAGCGGATTCAATCTTTTCTACGACAGCATAGAGAAGAGAAAACTTTGCTGCGGGGTTCGAAAGATGGATGGATTAAAGAGAGCGTTAAGCGGTCTCGACGCCTGGATCACGGGTCTTAGGGCGGAGCAGTCCGTTACTCGAGTCGATATGAGAAAGATGGAGCGAGACGAGGGAAATGACATGATGAAGTTCAATCCTTTGATGGAGTGGACCGAAAATGATGTCTGGGATTACATTAGAGATAACGAAGTTCCATACAACGCGTTGCACGATCAAGGCTTTCCAAGCATTGGTTGCGAGCCTTGCACAAGAGCTGTCAAGAAGATCGAAGATTTTCGTGCCGGCCGCTGGTGGTGGGAGAACCCGGATCAGAAAGAGTGCGGACTTCATGTTAAGAAAGCGGTCTAAATTAAAGATTAATAAAATGGAAGAGGAATTAGTACTATGAATGAAGAATATAAACCTGACGTAGTCTTGGACGCTATCGGGCTACTCTGTCCGATGCCGGCTGTCAAGACCGCGATGGAGTTGGAAAAGATGAAGAAGGGCGAGATAATAGAAGTTCTTACTTCCGATCATATCAGCAAGAAAGATCTTCCGGCTTGGTGTAAAGAGACGGGTAATAGTCTAGTCGCCGTCGATGACGACGGAGAGGTCTTTAAAATAAAGATCCGTAAAGAAAGCAGTTAATTAAGGTTAAAAAAGGAGATAGGTTTGGAATTCGCAATCGAGCCGCATGGCGGTACGCTCGTAAACAGGGAGCTTGACTCAAAAGAGATAGATCAAATATGGTCTAAACTTGACGATCTGCCGAAAATAAAACTTAACGTAAGAGAGCGGTCGGATATTGAGATGATAGCGGTAGGCGCTTTTAGTCCGCTTAAGGGTTTTATGGGCAAGCAAGAGTATGAAAGCGTTATCGACAACATGAGGCTCTTAAATGGATTGCCTTGGACTATTCCGATAACTCTCTCTACGGATGAAGAAAACGCGACTAAGTTAAGTATCGGCCAAGACGTAGCTCTTATCGGGGATAATGACAGGGCCATCGCCATCCTTCATCTGGACGAAAAGTATCATTACGATAAAGAGAAGGAAGCGATCCAAGTCTACGGCACCGACGAGGTCGAGCATCCCGGAGTTGCCTACCTTAAAGGGTGCGGTGATATTCTTCTTGGTGGAGAAATCTTTCTTCTTGAGAGAGAGCATAAGACGGATTTTAAGGAATACAGGTTGGACCCTATCGAAAGCAGACAGCTTTTTAAGGATAAGGGTTGGAAGAGGATAGTTGGTTTTCAAACTAGAAATCCCGTCCATAGAGCTCATGAATATATACAAAAATGCGCTCTAGAGACTGTCGAGGGCCTCTTTTTGCATCCCTTGGTAGGAGAGACAAAAAGTGGTGATATTCCGGCGGACGTAAGGATGGAATGTTATAAAGTCCTTCTAGACAAATATTATCCTAAAGACCGAGTTGTACTGGGAGTCCTTCCGGCGGCAATGAGATATGCCGGACCAAAAGAGGCTATATTTCACGCCATAATCCGTAAGAACTATGGCTGTACCCATTTTATCGTAGGTCGCGACCACGCAGGTGTAGGCGGTTATTATGGTTCATTCGACGCGCACTATATCTTTGACGAGTTCGATCCACAGGATCTTGGCATAACTCCTTTATTTTTTGATTACACTTTTTATTGCAAAAGCTGTGGCGGGATGGCGTCTTTCAAGACATGTCCTCATGATTCAAAGGAACATATCGCCTTATCGGGAACGAAAGTGCGGGAGATGTTAAAGGATGGGGAGCTGCCTCCTTCGGAGTTTTCGAGGCCGGAAGTTGCGTCTCTTCTTATCGAAAGCATGAAAGAAGGTTAGTGGAAAAACCGTGAGTACCGACCATAATTCGGGAGAGCTAAAGCTGGAGCTCATCACAAAAGGTGTGAGGCTGGACAGGAGCGCCCTCGGTTCAAAAGAGATCGTCCGGGCGCTTGATATTGCCAACCAAGTCCACAATACTCTTGAGCTCGACCTTATCCTGCCCGGAAAGGTCTTGGTAAACATCGCTATTCAGGAGTGCCTTGATAAAGAAAGTAATTATTTGTTGATAAAAGACAAAGAGGAATTTTATGTCGTAAACGATGACATGAAGATCAAGGTCTATCTTGAATCCCCTCCGAAATTCTATGACAAGCTGACGTCATCGGGAAAGATCATGGCTAAAGTCGGGAGAAAGTACGGGGACTATCTATTGATCACCCCGACGGGAGCGTGCGAGTTCTTAAGCGGGGATATGGCGTGCAAGTATTGTGACGTCGATGCTAAAAAGACAGACGATAAGTCAGTTGAAGACGTACTGGAGACGATCGAAGCCGCTTTGGCTGAAGGCGCCGCTGAATTCGTCTGCATCAATGTCGGTTATATCTCATCTGACGACGGTGGAATATCAATGGTCCTTCCTTATGTGAAAGCGATAAAGAAGAGCTTTGACGTCCTTATATGTGTTCAGGCGCAACCGCCCAAAACGGATGAGTGGATCGATATTACATACGCCTCAGGGATAGATTCTCTAGCCTATAACTTGGAAGTATATGACGCGGAGATATTCAAAAAGATAGCTCCCGGTAAGATGAGTATTGTGGGCAGAGACAGGTATTTTCAGGCCTTGTCCAGAGCCGCGAAAGTTTTTCCTTCGGGATCAATAGTCAGTAATCTAATAATCGGATTAGAACCATTGGAATCTACGTTTAAAGGTATAGATATTTTAACAGCGATGGGAGTTGTTCCTACTCTTCCCATATTCAGGCCTGTTCCGGATTCTGATATAACGAGCTATATCGAATTATCACCGGAATCAGTATCTCCTATATATGTTCATTTGCAAAATGCTTTGAAAAGGAATAGATTGTCATCGAGTTGGATCAGCCACTTTAATGTCGTCGTTAACGCGATAGACGCTCATTACTTCGGTGGGGAGGCGCCTGTAAAGAGGCAATGGCCAACAATTCTCAAGTCAAAGAAAAGGAATAAATTGGCTCTTAACCTAAGGCGACGATTTCGCGTAAAGACTACTGAAGACAATGAGTCAACAGGACTATAAGGCAGGTCAGGGGGTAACGGTCGATACCAGGCCTATTCCTCTGGTTATCCTTACGAAAAGCTATCGCAGCATCACCCTGATTGGTGCGGTCCTCATCTTTTTATTGATCATCAACCTTCCCACACCTGAGGGACTTACCTATGTCGGTCAAAAAGCGCTGGCCGCTTTTGCCCTTTGCTTAGTCCTCTGGATCACCAGAGCGCTTCCGCTCGCGGTAACTAGCCTGCTTGCGCTAGTTCTCATTCCGATGCTGGGGATACTTGAAAGCACTGAAGCGTTTTCCTTGTTTGGGAATCAAGCTGTATTTTTTATACTGGGGGCGTTCATCTTAGCCGCGGCGATGATGAAATCCGGACTCTCAAGCCATATGGCGCTTATTTTTTTAAGAAGATTCGGCGGTAGTCCCGGAAGACTACTCGCCGGTGTTCTGCTGGTGCCGGCTTTCCTTTCTTTTCTCATGCCGGAACACGCGGTCGCGGCGATGATGTTTCCAATAGTGCTTGAGGTCGCCCACGGGTTGGACCTGAATCCGCAAAAGACAATTTATGGTCAGGCGATCTTTCATGCTCTCGCCTGGGGAGCGGCTATCGGCGGTGTGGCAACTTATCTTGGAGGCGCTCGTAACGCCCTGGCAGTCGGAATATTAAAGCAGAGCACCGGTCAGTTTATCGGATTTTTTGAGTGGATGATAGCCGTATTGCCGACCGTGCTTGTCATGCTTGGAGTCGCTTATCTTGTGCTTAGAAGGTTCTTCCCTTCTGAGATCAATAGTGTGGATAAAGCTGTTAAGTTGATCGAAGAGAAGAACAAGTCACTTGGGAAGATGAATACCGAGCAGCGTTTAATAGGGATCATAATGATCTTTACGATCATCGCCTGGGTCACCCTTGGCTCCAGGTTCGAGCTTGCCAGTATCGCGATCATCGCGGTGGTAGCCTTGTTCGTTTTTCAACTTATAAAATGGAAAGACCTGGAAGAGTACGTCAACTGGGGCATAATCCTTATGTATGGCGGAGCTATAGCCCTAGGCTTTGCCCTGGAAAAATCGGGAGCTTCGTCATGGCTTGCTAAGGTCACGGTCACTAAGTGGACCGACTCGCCGTTTATGCTGATAGCCCTTATTGCCCTCGTATCACTATTACTCACTGAGGGTATGAGTAACGCCGCGGTCGTCGCGATGTTAATGCCCGTTGGACTGGGAATTGCCAAAGAATACGGGATAGATTATAAAATCATGGTATTCGCGATATCGGTGCCGGCCGGTCTGGGTTTTGCATTCCCGATAGCCAGCCCGCCCAATGCCATAGCTTACTCGTCCGGCTTTATCAAACCCAGGAAGATGTTTACCATCGGTATAATGATGGATTTTATAGCAATCGGTGTATTTCTACTGATGACCCAGTTATACTGGCCTCTAATAAATTTGGATCTTTAGATGAAGAAGTTTTTATTGGCTCTATCGACAACTAAATATTCTAAAGAGGCGATCGATTACGCGATAGATCTGGCTAAGCAAAAAGAGGCTGAGCTTAAAGTCATTTTCATACTTGATTCCAACGTTCCCGGAACCGTTTTTGAAAAGCTTACCGATATCGGATTTATTGGCGATAAACCCAGTACTGATTTACAGGAAGCGATAAGCAATGAATATGCAGATCAGGCAAAAAAAGTATTAGTCGAGATCAAGGATCAATCTAGCGAGATGGGCGTTGAGTGTCAGACCTATCTTGAAGAAGGGGATTTCGGCAGTAAATGTCTGGAGTCGATTGCCAGGTTCTCAGCTGATATGATAATCCTTGCCCGATCGAGAAGATCTTTTTTCTCGCGCATGTTCTTTGGCAGCGCCGTCGATTCTTTGCTTAGGCAAGCGCCCTGTGAGATTAAGATATTTGATGAGGAATAGATAAGAGTATGGAGGAGAAGTGATCTGTAAAAGCATATTGGATACGATCGGCAATACGCCGATGGTGGAGCTTACAAAGATAAGCCCTAAGCCCGAAGTAAAAATATACGCAAAGTTGGAGGGGTTTAACCCCAGCGGCAGCCTAAAAGACCGTATCGCTCTATTCATGATAGATGAGGCGGAAAAGTCGGGGGCATTAAAGCCGGGGATGACGATCCTCGAGGCAACATCGGGTAATACCGGCATATCGCTGGCGATGATCTCTAAGTATAGGGGCTATAAGTTAAAGGCGGTGATGCCCGATAATGTCAGCCTGGAAAGAAGACAACTTCTCGAGGTTTTCGGCGCTGAGCTCGTTCTCTCAGATGGAGATAAGGGGACAAACGGAGCAATAGTCATGGCAAAGGAGATCGGTGAAACCGGCGATTATTTTATGCCGGATCAATACGATAACGCGTCTAATCCCAGAGCGCATTACGAGACTACCGCGGTTGAAATATTAAAAGATGTTCCGCACGTTGATGTCTTTATCGCCGGATTGGGCACTAGCGGTACCCTAATGGGAGTCGGCCGCCGCTTAAAAGAGAGTAACCCCGATGTTAAGATCGTCGCCGTCCAACCATATCCCGGAGGCGGACTGCAAGGTCTTAGAAATCTAAGCGACGGATATGTCCCCCCGATCTTAGATATGGACCTATTAGACAGGAACGAACTGGTAAGAGACGAAGACGCGTTTTTTCATCTTAAGGAGTTGGCGGAAAAAGAAGCCATCCTTGCCGGAATATCCTCCGGAGCGGTTGTCTTTAAATCTGTCGAGCTGGCAAACGAGATGGAATCGGGTACGATCGTCACGGTCTTTCCCGATGGCGCCTGGAAATATTTAAGCGAAAAGATCTGGACTGATGATCCCAAGGAAGTGGCCAAAAGGTTTAAGGGGCCGCTTTGGTAAGGAAAGTCAAGAGTCTAAAGTCTGGGGTCTAGAGGGGAAAGTAATAGTAAAGAGTAAGGGAGTTAGGAGTACGGTAAAAGATTCCAGGGTGCCTAGGGGATAGTCTAAAGCCTGGAGTCTGGAGGGGAAAGGGGAAAGCATAAGCGCAATAAGTACAAATTCATGGATAAAACTAAGGATTACAAACCCTTGATCATTAATAACAACACAATATTTTTACGTGCGTAGAGATCTTCTCAAGTTCTTTTTTAATTACAAGCTTTTCGTTGATAATTGTTTTTTCAGCTTTGGCCGGTGCTCGTCACTCGCATAGTCTGCCAGGGAAATATTCTTTTTGTGGACGTCCATACCGATCCAAAACTCTATCCTCTTTCATAAAGCAACCTCCAATAGATTAACTTCTGACACTATTTTACTGATGGGTTGCCTATTATGTTAACTGAGTATTGCGAATAATCTCAGTCAACCTCGGATATCTTCCACTCCGTTCTCTCGCATACCGTCATGGTCCTTTGCTTATAATCTTGTCGCCTTACGCCCTAACTTCGATGCCTTCAACTCGATTTGCTCCTTAAGCCGACTCTTCGTTTCTGCTTTCTGCTAACTGCTTTCCGCTCTTTAGACTATCCCTTCAGACACCCCGGAATCTTTAACCGCTCACTCCTTACTCTTTACTATTACTTTTTCCTTCAGACTTCAGACAATATTATCCATATGGCGTTATCAAAACATTCCAGTGGGTATTTATTTTTGTAATAAAAAAATTACAGATTGAAGCGTATATGGAACAACGTCAAAAAAAAGAAAAAAATGAGGTAGGCAG
>SDBV01009483.1_pt1 | contig 12939 bp, 8 predicted proteins | sample 2277081 | NCBI WGS metagenome assembly SDBV01 (sample SAMN10402039, study PRJNA504765) | marine sediment metagenome | isolation source: marine sediment core GS10_PC15, 223 cmbsf | place: Arctic Ocean: Southern Knipovich Ridge | collected 2010
ATTTGTGAAATCAAAAATGTTTTTGAATTTATTGTAAACTTCTTCTGAGGTTTTCACATATATAGGATTATTCGAAGGATACATCTTTAATAGTTTTTTGGCTTTTAGTATTCCATCAACAACTTCTTTTGCATGTTTGACATCTTCTGATAGTATTCCCATGTTCTTCGATTATTACATGTTTGTGAGTTTCTTAATTGTTTTCTTTAATTCATTTAAGTCTGCTGATTTTACGATGTAAGCCTCAGATGCCCATACTGAAAAATCGTCTCTGTAATCATACGCTGTCGACATAATAATAGGTATCTTGGGCTGTTGCTCTTTCATCTTTCTCAAAAGACTTATACCATAAATATCAGGCATAAGTATATCAAGTGTGACGATATTGGGGTTTTCTTTTTCAAATAACTCTAAAGCTTTCTTTCCAGTATTGGCGACAACAACTTCGTAACCTTCCTCTTCAAGTTCTTCTTTGTAAAGACGCAGAATGTGAACGTCATCATCAACGATAAGTATTTTCATTTTAATCCCTCCAATTATAACATTCCATTAATAATCTGTAATTGACAATTTCAGGTCTTGTCCAGAGGCAGATAAATTCTAAATTTTGTGCCTCCTTTCTTTTCAATGCTTTCTTCTTTGCTGACCCATGAACTTTCCACTCCAATTCTTCCTTTATGCCCCTCGATAATCTTGTGAGTTATCGCAAGACCAAGACCTGTTCCAAAAGGTCTTGTTGTGAAGAAGGGGGTGAAAATATGTTTTAAATCCTTCTGTTTAATACCGCAGCCGGTATCCGAAACTTCAATGACTGCTTCATTGCCTTCCTGTCTTGTGCTTACTGTAATAATCCCGTGTTCCGTTAACTGATTTGCATTGGTGATAATGTTTAATATAGCTTCTTTTATCCTGTTAGCATCTATTGACGCCAGTATGGGTGACTTTGACAGGTTTTTGGTTATGCTGTTTTCTTTTTCCAGTACTTCGGGCGTAATAAGATTTATAGTATTTTCGACTAATTCATTCAGGTTTATTTTTTCTTTGACTAATTTTTCCACTTTGACAAAACCTAAAATCTCTTTCAATATGCTCTCAAGTCTGCTTACTTCCTCGACAATAATTTCTGCATATTCAAGGAGTTCTCCATCAAGCTTTTTCCTGAGTCTTTGTGCAAAACCTCCTACTGAGATTAAGGGGTTTCTTATCTCGTGTGCTACCCTTGCAGCCATTTCACCGAGAGCAGCCATCCTTTCAGAGGTAGAAAGCTGTTCTCTGAGGGCATGAAGTTCGGTTATGTCTCGCGAGATATGAACAGTGCCCACAAGATTCCCTGCAGAATCAAAAATTGGAGAGCTTGAAACAACAAAAGTACCCCCAAGGTAGGGGTCTTTAATTTCTTTCACATAGGCCTCACCGGTGTTTATTGTCTGCTGGTGAGGGCATTTGTCCCATGGCTTATCTCTTCCGTGAAAAACCTCATAGCATTTTTTTCCTATAATTTCTTCCGGGGGCTTCCCGAGTTTTTCTGCTACTGCCTGGTTTATATTTCTTATGTTGAAATCTTTGTCATTAAAATAGACCATGTCGGATATTGATTCAAAAGTATTTTTAAGCTCGGACTGGGCAAGTGAAACCTCTTCAAAGAGTCTGGCATTTTCAATGGCTGATGCAGTATGACTTGTAAATCCCATTAGAAACTGTAAATCTTCATCTTTGATTTCCCTTCCGGTAAAAAGGTTATCGACCCATATTAGACCTATTGCCTTATCTCTTGTAATAAGAGGAACAACACCAAAAGCCTCTGTTCGGAGCTGTTGAACTAGGAACGGGTCTGCCAAAGGTTCTGTCTGGACATTCGGGACGTTGAATGGCTTTTTCTCCTTTATACAGCGGCCGAGTATATAATCTTCATCGAGATTTAGACTTAAGTTTTGACTCAGTTTATCAAGATAAGAGTCTTTGTGTAGAGAGCCGCTTTCTATCTCTTTGATAATGGTTTCTAAACTCTTGCCTCCGAGGGAAAGCCATATATTTCCAGCCTCTTCAGCGGTTGCCGGACCAATTCCCATTACTCCGTTGAGGGTATTCTTTGCTTTATCTACAAGGAAGAGTACAGCCCTGTTAAATCCAAGCCCGTCACTCATAGTAACTACAGCTAAAACCATTCTAAGCAGCCTATCAAGCTCAAGGGTACTTCTTACAACAGAATTAATAAAAAACAATCTTGATAATTCCTGATTTTTTCTTATTAATTCGTTTTCAACCCTCTTTTTTTCTGATATGTCTCTGGAAATTCCGCTTGTCCCTGTAACCTTACCAGAAGAGTCAATTATTGGTGACAGTGTCAGGCTTATCTCTATGAGTTTCCCGTCTTTTGTCTGTCTTATTGTTTCCAAGTTCCTTATAGTTTCTTTTTTTAGAATTTTTGCTGTGAATTTCTTTTCCTCCTCTATTTTAAAGGAAGGGACCATCGGAAGAAACTTGCCCAGCACCTCATCCTCGATGTAGCCATAAATTTTTTCAGCACCTTTGTTCCATGATGTTATTAAACCGTTCCTATCGGAAATTATAATGGCATCAGCAGAATTTTCTATAATGCTTTCGAGGTAGTCCTTTGTCTGGGTGACTTCCCAGTAAAGCGATAGTATCTTTTTTCCCTTTTCTACCTCTGTTTTGTAGAGTTGCGCGTTTTCAATGGTAACAGATGCCGCCGAGGCGAAAATACTTAATGTATTAAGTTCTTCCTGAGTAAAACTTGTAACTTCCTCAGCGTCTTTCCTGTCATAAAGCTCTAATGTTCCAATTATGCGTCCAGCGATTTTCAGTGGAACACAAATCATGGAGATCTCCCCAATTGCAGAAGCATGCATATTTTCCGGCATCCGAGAGATAGCATCAACTAACAGTTGTTCTCCTGTTTGTGCTACCAAGCCTGCCGTTCCTTCACCGAGTTGCAGATTCATTACTCGTTTAGTGTCATCATCTGATAATCCGCAAGAAGCTTTTATCTGAAGGTTGGTGCCTTCAAGGAGCCTGAGGACACACCCTTTAGCCTGAAAAAGTTTTGACACTTCCTGGCATATATGGGGCAGGAGTTTGTCTATGCTTAGCATGGAGGTTATAGCCTTGCTGATTTCGAGGATGCTCTTTAATTTTTCGTACTGTAATTTAAGGCTTGTGTATAGATCTGAATTTTTTTTATTTTCAATGACTTCAGCCATATTATCGATCCTTTTTCTTCAAGGCTTTTTGATAAAGAGAAAGATATTCTTCTGCAGAATGACGCCAGGAAAAATTCTGTGACATGGCATTTTCCTGAATCTTCGACCAGTGCCCGTTAGCATTAAAAAGTTTATTTGCCCGTTGAAGTGCATTGAGCATTTCAGTGGAAGAATAGCCATTAAATAAAAACCCGGTACCTTCAGATTTATTATATTCTACGATTGTATCAACGAGGCCTCCTGTTTTTCTTACGACAGGGATTGTGCCGTATCTGAGGGCGATAAGCTGCCCGAGACCGCACGGCTCGTATTTTGAGGACATTAAAAAAATATCAGAGCCGGCATAGATTCTGTGCGCGAGAGAGTTGTCAAACCCTATTGTAACAGAAAGCTGTCTGCTGTATTTTTTCTTGAGGTCTGAAAAGATTTTGTGGAGGTGTTTATCTCCTGTGCCAAGAACTATTACTTGTGAACCTGTCTTAATGATTTTCTCCATGGCTTCTGCCACAAGGTCAAGGCCTTTCTGTGATGAGAGTCTTGTCACCATTCCAATAAGAGGGACTTTGTCTGAAGGAAACCCGCATTCCTTTTGCAGGGATTTTTTGCATTTAGCCTTTCCTGATAAGTCATCTATGCTGTAATTAGCAGGAATAAATGTGTCTTTTTCAGGATTCCAGCTGTCGTAGTCTATTCCGTTAATTATTCCATAGAGGTCTTTACTCCTTTTTCTTAAAATGCTGTCAAGGCCAAAACCATATTTTGTCGTAAGAATTTCCTTGGCATAATTACTACTTACCGTATTTATTATATCTGCAAATAAGAGTCCCCCTTTTAGAAAATTCATCTTACCGCGGAATTTTAACCCCTTTTCCTTAAATAAATCCCATCCGAGCCCTGTGAGTGGAATATTGAGTGACCGGAAGAGTCCCTGGTAACCAAGGTTATGAATTGTCATTAACGTTGCGGTTTTCGGGAACACGTCCTTGTACAGAGTTTTTAGATAGATAGGTATCAGCCCTGTTTGCCAGTCATTGCAATGTATAACATCAACATTGATTTTTAAGGTCTTTAATGTCTCAAGTACGGCGCGGTCATAAAACGTGAATCTGGCGGCATTATCAGGAAAATCACCTTCAGATGTTCCATATAAATCATCTCTATCGTAAAATTTGTCATTTTCTATAAAATATGCAGACGTGCCCCCGGAAGTTTTCATTTCCCATAGTTTTCCTGTTTCAAATTTATCCCCGAAAGGAACAATTATCTTTTTTCCAAGGGGTTTAATACCGAACTCTCTAACTGCTATTTTAATTTTTCTGTAAAGCGGCAGTATAATGGCGGTTTTGATTTTCATTTTCTCGTATTCGTTAATAAGCGCACCTGCCACGTCTGCAAGCCCACCTGTTTTTATAAATGGGACAGCCTCTGATGTTGTTAAAAGTACTTTCATTTTACTATGATATCTTCTTTAATTTTGTGCATTTTTATTATCATATCTTTGCTTCCCTCATAAATTTTGCTGCTTCTTCAGGAGGTGTTGGGTTAATATAAAAACCTGAACCCCATTCAAAACCGGCAATTTTTGTGAGCTTTGGTTTTATCTCTATATGCCAGTGATAGTACTCGTTTACTTCGTCTCTGAAAGGAGATATATGAATCATCATGTTATAAGGGGGAAAGTTAACCACACTGTCAATTCGTCTTAATGTCTGCTGCAGGATTTGAGCCAGTAGGGGGAATTGTCCTTCGGGCGCAAATCTGGATTCATGGGTTTTAGGCAGAATCCATGTTTCAAATGGTGACCTTGGAGCAAAGGGGGCGAGCGAGATGTAATTTTCGTTTTCAGATATAACCCTTATTTTATCTGCAATTTCCTGTCGTATAATATCGCAGAAAATACATCGTTCTTTATAATTATAGTATTGTCTAGCATTATTAATTTCTTCCTTAACCAGTTTAGGTACTATGGGGAGGGCTATGAGCTGGGTGTGGGTGTGTTCGAGTGATGCACCGGCGGCCTCACCTTCATTTTTAAAGACAAGGGCATACTTAAATCGTCTGTCTTTTTTAAGCTCTGATATTCTGTAGTAAAAAGCCTGGAGCGCATCTTCAACGGATTTTAGAGGCATTGTTGAGAGGGTGAGGTTATGATCCGGACTTTCTATTATAACCTCGTGAGCACCTATACCGTTCATTTTGTCAAAAATACCTTCGCCTGCTCTATTTAGTTGTCCTTCGATTTGCAGAGCAGGGAATTTGTTTGATACAACCCTGAGTGTCCAGCCAGGGGTGTTTGGGTCGCTTTTGTCAGGTCTGATAGCTAATATTTCCGGAGGTGTTGTGTGTTCGTTCCCGCTACAGAATGCACAAAAACCGCCTTTTTTAGCAGACACCCGCATACCGAAATCAGTGGGCCTTTTGCCTCTTTCAATCGAGATTATGACCCATCTGCCGGCAATAGGATCTTTTCTTAATTCAGGCATAAAACCCCCTCTAAATATCGTTAACCGTTATACGTTAATTAGTATTCGAATAACTAAATAACTAAATTTTGATAATATTATATCACTATTTAAGCTATAATTTCTTAATGAAGCCTTCTTTCCATACAAGACTTATTAACAACCCTTTTGAGGACCCTGGGCTTTATATAAGACTTCTTAGAGAGGGCAGGGCGTTGTTGTTTGATCTCGGTTTTACGAATAACCTTTCTGTAAGAGACATCCTTAAAATAAGTGATATATTTGTTACACATACTCATGTTGACCACTTCATTGGGTTTGACGGTATTTTTAGACATCACCTGAGAAAAGAGGAACCTTTAAGACTCTATGGGCCTGAGGGGTTTATAGAGCGTATAGAGGGTAAACTCAGAGGTTATACATGGAATTTGATACGAGACTATCCACTTGTTATAGAAGTTTCAGAAGTTAATGAAAGGGGTATAACAAAGGCGGTTTTTAAGGCGGAAAATTCATTTAAACGGGAAGAGATGGAAGCAGCTCAATTTAATGGTATTCTTACGAAGGACTCTCTTTTAAAGGTTTCAACTGTTGTACTTGACCATCAGATCCCCTGTCTGGCATTCAGCCTTGAGGAGGACTACCACATAAATATTGATAAAGCCAAACTCAGCGAGTTAAATCTTCCTGTCGGACCATGGCTGAAAGGATTAAAGGATGCTGTAAGAAAAAACATGTCAGATAGTGTTTTTAGAATTAACAATAAAAAATTTACTTTTGCGCAGCTTAAAGATGTTGCCAGTGTAACAAGGGGACAAAAAATTTCTTATGTTGTTGATGCCCTTGGAAGTGAGGAAAACATAAGAAAGATTGTGGATCTTGTAAGAGGTTCGGATATCCTCTATGCAGAAGCCTATTTTCTTGATAAAGATAGAGACAGGGCAAAAGAGCGCTATCACCTGACTGCTAAAGAAGCAGGAAGAATTGCAAGAGAAGCAGGTGTGATGAGATTAGTACTTTTTCATTTCTCACCAAAATACATAGATGTTCCTGATGAACTTGTAAAGGAGGCAGAAAAGGAATTAAAAAAAGGAGGTTTACATGAAAATCGAACTTGAGGGCACGCTTCTTCAGGCTGTTGAAAAACTCCTTTAAATATGGTTTTAAACTTTTGCAGTCATTCCCGTGAACAGACTGTGTCACAACAATAAAAACGCAGCGATTGCCATTCTGAACACATTCGTTACGCTCAGTATAAACTCCGTGAAGAATCTCATGATATCAGCCGGTTAATAACTGAGAGATTCTTCGGCTGACGCCTCAGAATGACATTATGACACAGTCTGGAAAACGGGAATCCAGTCTTTTCAGTATGTTACTGGATACCCGCTTTCGCGGGTATGACATTATTACTGGAAAACAGAGTTTTTCAACAGCCTCTCTTAAGATGACCCCTGAGAACGACATGGACAATAATAATCGGCTGTGTGACCGAAGGCAAGAAACTGGTGCCGGTCGGAGAATATATCCCGGGTGTGAATGAAGTAGCAGTATTCAATATAGTGTAGATGCCTCTTTGAGACTGCTACGGGATTTTTTCAAACTTATCTTTTGTAGCTCCGCATACAGGGCAGACCCAGTCATCAGGGAGTTTTTCAAAAGGAGTATTCGGTGGAATTTGGTTGTCCTAGTCTCCCGCTTCAGGATTTTAAACATAACCGCAAACAATACATTTCCATTTGTCCATTTTCATTTCCTTTAATTTTTTTCTGCCCGCGTAAGGCAAATTTAACAAAAACTGTGGAAAATATCAATATATATTTACAGGAAATAAAACCTGAATTATTTTACATTTTTCTAAACATGTGATATGTTTAGAAAACGGATGTTGTAAAATCTGTGCCCCGAGAAATCTTTTAGATTTCCGGGACTAAGTCCTCGCAATCTTTACAGATTGCAGAGGGCGAATTGCAGGGTATAATCATAATGAGGAATCTGCTTGCCCCCGCTGCTTCGGTTTGCGAAGCAAAACGGCAGGGGTGAATAATCTGGTATAATGAAAACATTATACCAGGGGGAGTAAATGGGAATTAAAAAGACCGTACTTGCATATTCCGGTGGACTTGATACATCTGTAGCCATAAAATGGCTGAAAGATACCTACGGGTGTGAGGTTGTGGCTTTTTATGCAGACTTGGGGCAGGGTGAAAATATTAAGTCCATAAGAGAAAAGGCATTAAAGACAGGCGCCTCAAGAGTATATGCAATAGATTTGAAAGAAGAATTTGTAAGAGATTATGTGTTTCCCATGCTCAGAGCTAATGCAGTTTATGAAGGGGCTTATCTGCTGGGTACTGCAATTGCCAGACCACTTATAGCGAAAAAACAAATAGATATAGCCAAAAAAGAGAAAGCAGATTCAGTGTCACATGGGGCGACAGGCAAGGGGAATGATCAGGTAAGATTTGAGCTGGCTTATTATTCTCTAAAGTCTGATATAAAGGTTATTGCTCCATGGAGGGAATGGCGGTTTAACTCTAGAAAATCTTTATTGGAATATGCAAAAAGGCACGGGATACCCGTGACTGTTACAAAGAAAAAATCTTACAGCACTGACAGGAACCTTTTCCATATGAGTTATGAAGGCGGGATTTTGGAGGACCCGTGGACAGAGTCTCCAAAGGACATGTATGTATTGACAGTACCGCCGGAAAAGACTCCTGATAAGGCTACTTACATAAATATAGGTTTTAAAGATGGCAATCCTGTATCTGTCAATGGGCGGATTCTTTCTCCTGCCTGCCTATTGAAGAAACTCAATTCCATTGGAGGGAAGCTCGGCATCGGACGCGTGGATATTGTCGAAAATAGATTTGTAGGGATAAAATCAAGAGGTGTTTATGAAACCCCGGGCGGAACAATTCTCCACACTGCCCACAGGGCTATTGAATCCATTACGGTTGACAGGGAAGTTATGCATCTGAAGGATTCTCTGATGCCAAAATATTCCGAGCTTATATATTATGGTTACTGGTTTTCCCCTGAAAGACGGGCGCTGCAGGATTTTATAGACAAATCCCAGAAGGGAGTAACAGGTACTGTTAGACTCAAGCTTTATAAAGGGAGCTGCATGGTGGTTGGCAGAAAGGCACCGCGCTCTCTATACAGATCCGAACTTGCTACCTTTGAAGCTGAGACGATTTATAACCAGAAAGATGCGGAAGGTTTTATTAAACTTAATGCACTGAGACTCAAATTGAGAAGATACAAAGAAAGAAGTTAGGAGGTTAAGAAGATAGGGAATTGAGTGCTTTTAACTTCTTTAGTCTCTCAACGTCTTAATTTCTCGATTTACTAACCTCTTAATTTCTCAATTTCTATATTGTTACTATGAGTGACCTTAAGTATTGGCTTGCGCTGAACTTTTTGCCTGATATAGGACCTGTGCTCGCAAGAAAGCTTTTGTCTGTTTATGGAAGTCCAGAAAATATCTTCCAGCTGTCCGTAAGGGAACTTAAAAAGGCTGAAAATATTGGCGAAAACAGGTCAAGGAGTATTGTTGGCTTCAAGCAGTGGGATAAAGTTCAGAGAGAAATTGATGGGGTAATGAGAAGCAATGCAAAATTGATTACTATTAAAGATAAGTCGTATCCTCAAATGTTAAGACACCTTTATGATGCGCCTCTTGTACTTTATGTGAAAGGTGAATTAGAGGACAATGATAAGTACGCAGTTGCAATCGTTGGTTCGAGAGCTTCGACAAACTATGGTCTTCAGACAGCAGAAAAATTGGCTCATAAAATAGCAGATTATGGGTTGACTGTTGTCAGTGGTATGGCAAGGGGAATAGACGCAGCTTCTCACAAAGGAGCTTTAAATGCCGGAGGAAGGACGATAGCAGTACTTGGCTCTGGAATAGATGTCCCTTATCCAATAGAAAATAAGGGTCTTATGAATGCAATTGCCTCTTCGGGTGCGGTTATAAGCGAGTTTCCTCTGGGTACCCAACCCAACAGGGAAAATTTTCCTAAAAGGAACAGAATTATAAGTTCTTTGTCATTGGGAGTGCTTGTTATAGAGGCGACCGTTGACAGCGGTTCTCTGATTACAGTAGGCTATGCGCTTGAGCAAGGTAAAGAAGTTTTTGCAGTTCCTGGAAACATTATCTCAAGAAACTCAAAAGGCACAAATGACCTTATAAAAAAAGGGGCGAAGCTTGTTGATAGTGCTGAGGAGATAATTGATGAGCTAAGACCACAGATAAAAGGTATTCTCAGGGAAGAGAAGCTGATTTCTGAAAAGCCCTTGCCTGAGATGTCTGACTATGAAAAGATGCTCTATAATCGTTTAAGTAATGACCCAAGGCATGTAGATACGATTGTTAGAGAAACCAAGATGTCAAGTGCCAAGGTATTATCAATACTGTTAAGTCTTGAACTTAAAGGGATTGTAAGACAGACAGAAGGGAAGAATTTTTCTGTTAACTAGTTATTGATAAAATTATCAATAACTAGATTGCACAGATTTTGTAACAGTAGATTACACAGATAGCTACCGATATAGTATTTAATCTGTGTCATCCCTGCCTGCCGGCAGGTGTGTAAATCTTAATCAGGGAGTCTTTTGTAAAAGTCTAAAAAATAGTCTTGTTTGTCATTCCCACGAAAGTGGGAATCCAGTATTTTAATGAGTTACGTAACACTCTGGATTCCCGTTTTCACGGGAATGACGACTTTTGCAAGAGGCTCAGGGTAATCAAATTTTTTCCAGGAAAAATTATGAAATCACTTTTAATTGTTGAATCTCCGGCAAAGGCAAGAACACTGAACAAGTTTCTTGGAAAGGATTTTGCCATTAAGGCATCTATTGGGCATGTAAAAGACCTTCCCAAGAAAGAACTCGGTGTTGATATAGAAAAGGATTTTACGCCGAAGTATGTAGTGATAGAAGGCAAGGGGAAGGTACTGAGAGAGTTAAAAAAGGCTGCAAAGAATGCAGAAAGGATCTTGCTTGCTCCTGACCCTGATAGAGAAGGAGAGGCAATAGCATGGCACATAGCAGAGGAATTAAATGGTGATTCTGACAAAGTTTTCAGGGTGGTTTTTAATGAGATAACGGAAAGGGCAGTAACAGAAGCTGTTAGAAAACCAAGAAAAATTGACATGAATCTTGTTAATGCCCAGCAGGCGAGAAGGGTTCTTGACAGGCTTGTGGGTTATAAGCTGTCGCCTTTATTATGGCAAAAGGTGCAAAGAGGTCTTAGCGCTGGCCGGGTCCAGTCTGTTGCACTTAGATTTGTTGTTGACAGGGAGCGTGAGATAAATGCATTTAAATCTGAAGAATACTGGAGTGTAACTGCTGAGATAGAGGGGAAGGAACCCCCGCCGTTTAATGCCCGTCTTTTCAGAATAAATGACCAAAAAGTCGATATTACGAATGAGTCTGAAGCAAAAAATATTGTAGATACGGTCAGCGGTAAAACCTTTGCAGTAGAAAAGATTGAAAAGAAGAAAAGAAAACGCTTTCCTGCCCCGCCTTTTATAACAAGTACACTCCAGCAGGAAGCATCGAGAAAGCTCAGATTTTTTGCTAAAAAAACAATGCTGATTGCGCAGCAGCTTTATGAGGGGCTTGAACTCGGGGCTGAAGGTTCGATTGGACTTATAACATACATGAGAACTGACTCTGTGAGGATTGCTGCTGAGGCACAGCGAGAAGCCAAAGACTTTATAGTTGAGAAATTTGGCAGCAGCTATTCCCCACAAAAACCCCCTGTTTATAAGAGTAAAAAAACAGCGCAAGAAGCGCATGAGGCTATAAGACCCACGTCTGTTTTCAGAACACAGCAGAGCATTAAAAATTATCTGACAAAAGACCAATACCAGCTTTACAGCCTTATATGGAACCGTTTTCTGGCAAGCCAGATGAGCGTTGCACTTTTTGATCAGACATCGGTTGATATAAAGGCGGAGAAATGTATTTTCAGGGCAACCGGCACTGTCGTTAAGTTCCCTGGTTTTATGTCATTGTACACAGAAGGTGTTGATGAAGCGACAGAGGAAGAAGGGCTGCTGCCTGCCTTAAAAGAAGGGGATGTTTTAAAGACAATATCTATACTGCCAAAGCAGCATTTTACCCAGCCGCCTCCGAGATATACAGAAGCAACCCTTGTCAAAGATCTGGAGGCAAAGGGCATTGGAAGGCCAAGCACATATGCTGCTATCCTTTCAACAATACAGGAAAGGAAATATGCAGAAAAGACTGACGGCAGGTTTAAGCCATCAGAGCTTGGAGTGGTTGTTACCGACCTTCTTATTGAGAAATTCCCTGAACTAATGGATGCTGGTTTTACTGCGAAAATGGAGAACAATCTCGATAAGATTGAAGGTGCTGTTTATAAGTGGGTTAAAGTTGTAAAGGACTTCTATGTTCCTTTTGACAGGGAGCTTAAGGGAGCACTTGAAAGTCTTGGCAGAGTAAAACCCGAAGACATACCTACTGACGAGAAGTGTGAGAAGTGTGGCAAACCTATGATTATAAAATGGGGTCGACACGGTAGGTTTGTGGCTTGTTCTGGTTTCCCGGAGTGCAAGAATGCAAAGCCGCTTGAACAACAGGGCACAGAACCAGGGACTCAGAGTACAGATATAGAACAGACGGATGAGAAATGTGGGAAATGCGGCGCTCCTATGATGTTGAAATCAGGCAGATTCGGGAAATTCCTTGCATGCAGCGAGTATCCGAAATGTAAAACAACAAAGCCTGTAGGAACAGGGGTCAAATGTCCTGAAGACGGCGGAGAAATAGTAGAGAGAAGGACAAAAAGAGGTAAGATATTTTTCAGCTGCAGTAATTACCCCAAATGTAAATTTGCAACGTGGTACAAACCTGTAGGGAAAAATTGTCCTGATTGCGGGGCAGATTTTCTGGTTGAGAAGAGGACAAAAAAAGGCGAGTTCATGGAATGCATTAAAAAAGCTTGTGGCTATAAGGAAGAGCTTCAAACAGAGCATGCAGAACAGACATCAGTGAAAACTTAAAGCAATTCAAACCGATCAAACAGTTTAAACTATCTTGAACTACGTTGAACTATATTGAACTATTTCTTCAATTGCCTTTTCCATGTCTTCCGGCATTGGCGCGGTGAACTCCAGAGCTCTTCCGTTTACCGGATGTTGTAATTTCAAGCTGTAGGCATGAAGCATCTGGCGGCTGAAATTTATGGTTTTTTGTGCGATTTTGATAAAAGTCTTTTT
>SDBV01009484.1_pt1 | contig 12939 bp, 19 predicted proteins | sample 2277081 | NCBI WGS metagenome assembly SDBV01 (sample SAMN10402039, study PRJNA504765) | marine sediment metagenome | isolation source: marine sediment core GS10_PC15, 223 cmbsf | place: Arctic Ocean: Southern Knipovich Ridge | collected 2010
GTTTGGAGTGAAGGATTGCATAATGTAACTGTATGGGCGAATGATACGGCAGGAAATTTAAATGATTCAAAGATAAGTTTCAGGATTGATACGACTGCTCCAGTAACTACGGCCGTTGCAACTTCTCCGCCAGGAGGAGCATCTTATACATTCAATACATGGTCAGATGAGAATGTAAAAGTTACTATGTCTTCAGTAGATGGAGGAGTAGGGTTTGATGCAGCAATTTTCCCAAAATATTGTACTGATACCGACAACACTTGTGATCCAAATACTTTTATTTCTTCAGGAGTAACCATTTCCACAGAAGATGTTTCATACATAAGATATAACGCAACAGATAGATTAGGAAATTCAGAAGCAATAAATTCACAGATAATTAAGATAGATTCTATTGATCCACTTATTTCAATTGTTTTTCCTATAAACAACACAAATTGGACAAATATTAATTTGAATGTAAATTATATTAGATCAGATACAAACTTAGCTTATTGTTGGTATTCTAATGATTCTTATTCAGTAAATTCAACTCCAGATAGTACTTGTAATAATATCACCGGAGTGGTTTGGAGTGAAGGACAACATAATGTAACTATTTGGGCGAATGATTCAGCAAACAGAGAAAGTTTTTCAAGAATATCTTTTACCATTGATTTGACTAATCCAGATATAAATATTACTTTTCCAATTAATAATTCTAATCATACAGATGTAACTCTTGATGTGGAGTTTACTCGTTCAGATGCAAACCTATTCAATTGTTGGTACTCAAATGATTCTTATTCTGTGAATATTACATTAGCAAATTGTAATAATATAACGGATGTTATTTGGTCTTTTGCGAAGCATAATGTAACAGTTTGGGCAAATGATTCTGCAGGGAACTTAAATAATTCAAAGATAACTTTTAATATTTATAAGGTTGAACAAAATATTCTTTATAGAGAAGTGGAATTAGGAACAAATGTAAATATCTTAGCCAATACAACTCTTGGAGGGGGAGTGATTTGTGTAGATATTGATCACCCAGAATATGGGATTAATTATAGTTGTTTGTCTGATGTGAACATATCTTTTAATATTAGTTATTTTAGGATAACAACTTTGAGCAACGGAAGTTCAAGTATCCTCTTAAATTATTCAAATCCAGTTTATTTTAATGTGTCTTTTATAAATATCACATCTCATCAATATGCAGAAGTAATTAATTTAAGTTTGAACATAAGTGGAATAGGGAAACCAAGAGATGTCACGTTTTACAAAGTGAATACTACTGATTTTGATAGAGTTTATATGGGATATTTAATTGGGAATGAAATTTATTTGAATAAATCTTGTGATGGAAGTGGGAACGGTGTTTGTGCAGGATATAATAATTTATCATTTTCTAATCCAGGAAGTCAAACAATTTATTTTTATATTGATGATAATATTAAGGTTTTTAACTTTACATTAAATGTGAGTGGAAGTTTATATGGATTTGAATATGAAGATCTTTTTGATAATGATACATATATTGACTGGTCTGAAACAACTGGACAGTTAGATTTGTCTGGAGTGATAATGCCAGCAAATTCAAGTTATAAAGAATTTAGTTATGATGATTTTGAAGACGGAACAATTGATGTTGATGCTGTGTGGAGTAAAATATCAGACTTTAGTTATACAGCTACTTGTGTTTATTCTGGAGCAACTACTGAAGCAAATGGTGTTTTAAAGCAATTTCTTACTTGGTCCGATGTAGGGGATGTTTGTACAGGAACAATTTCTTTAGATTTGTGGTCAAATGAAACTGCTTTGAATATGTATACTACAGATGAAATTGAAATTAATCTTTCTAATGCTTATTATGGAGAAGAAGGTAGGTGTAGTGGGAATACTAAAGTGTATGCTGGAAATGTTTTAATTTGGACAAGTGTAGAACAAGGAGGTTCTGCAGATGTGATAGAAGAGTCTGTATCAAAAAGGATGAAGTTTGAGTTTACAAAAGCAAATACTACTTCTTGGAGGTATCAAATATCTGGAGAGGAACATGCAGATGCTTTTTTGAGTCCAAACCAAATTGATATATATTATAATTGGACAAATGGGACTTGGAAAAGAAATATTGGAGGAAGTTGGACAAATGGTGTTTTAATTAATGATTCTTATTTTAGTCCAGATTATGCACAGGATGCTATAAAAATTAGAAGTGAGTTTACAGATTCCGGAGAGTGTGCCTCTGGCTCACAAAACACTTATGTCTCCTATGTTAATAATAGCAAATGGAAAAGAACGAATGGATCAGTTACTTCAAATTCTATATTTGACTCTGAGGGCAATATAGAAGATGCAACTTTAAGTGGATGGGGATATACTAATCCAGGAGAAGTAATAGTCCCCTATTTAAGTGCTGATGGAGGGACTACTTGGGAGGCAGTAACTTGGCAGACTAAGCATAATTTTGCGGTTCCAGGGAAACATCTTAAATGGAGAATAAACTTTACTAATGTCGCAGTTCGTTATGAAAATAGATCTTCTTATGTTACAAGGATTACAGTCAATACAACGCAATCAAATCCCTCAAATATTACATTAGATTTTGGAGATGATAAAGTAACAAATATAACTATTAGGGGAATGATAAACTCAACGAATGGTACCTTTACTTTAGACTTGTCAAATCAGAATATAACTGATTCATTCACGTCCCTTAGAGTCTCATATGATCATGTTTATGTAATCCCATTGACAGTTTATTCAGATAGCAAGGGATATGTTAATTTGAACTTTTTTAATTTGACGTATAATCCAAATCCAATTAGGTTGAACAAAACAAGTGTTCAAAATTTCTTAGGCAATTCAAGTGAAATTATTAATTTTACGATACCTATTGGAACATATTCTGGGAATATTACAATTGATGATATTAAATTTGATTATTCTGGAGGAAATGATACAATAAATATCACAGTGCATTCTCCTAATTATCTTGGATTTTTGAATCAAACAAATATTACTTTATGGCGTTCAAGTTTCTTTTATAATTTACCTTATACTTGGGTAGATGTTATTTTCTTCCTTCCAAGAACAAATAATTCTAAGAATGTTTCTGCTTATGGCCAAACAGCAAATATCCCAATTTACAATTTTACAACTACAAACTATGGTGGAAGAAATATGAACTTGTCAATGAGGTTGAATGAATCTTCTTCTTGCTTAAATGTTACTTGGAATGCTACAGGAAATAATAAACCGATTGGATATGTTTTGAATACTAGTTGGCAAGAGATCATTGGAGATTTAGAGTATTTGAATAATACAAAAGTTTGGTTTTGGGCAGACTTGGATAATTGCGATGCTTCAGATAATTGGGCACTTCAACCAGAAGTACAAATAGAAGGTTATTGTAAGGAATGTAGGTGGATGTAAAATGAGAAAAACAACAAAAATATTTATTCCAATACCAAAGATAAGAAATACTCAAATAAAAGTAGAGATCAATGGAGATGATAGAACTGGCAGGGTAGTAGAAAGTTTGTGGGCTTATCCAGCAACATTAGGAATAGGTACGTTTAAAGTTGTGTTATCCAATTCCCATGGGCAACTTAGTAATTTATATTCTGCTGGAGATTCTGTGAAATTTTATGCAGATAATTCTGATGGAAGTACTTTGCAATTTTGGGGAATAATTGATTATGTAAAAGATGATATTGGTAGTAAAGGGCAATTTTTAGAAATTGAAGGGAGACATAGATCTTATCTTTTAACAGAATTTTTAGTTTGTTATTCTGCAACAGGAAAAACAACATCAGATATACTAAAAGATATTATAGGAAAACTTCCCATGAGTTATGGATTTACTGAGAGTAATATAGAAGATGAGAGTACTACAATGGATGTAGAATGGAACTATAAACCTTTTTGGGATTGTGTTGTTGAATTATGTAATAGAGGAGGAAGTGATTGTTATGTAGATAATGATCTTGATTTTCATTATTTTAAGAAAAATTCAAAGATGAATGATCGAGAGTTTGTGGCGGAAGGGACTAATTTTTTAAATTCAAAAAATTTAGGAGTAGATAAATATTATGAAAAATCAAGAGTTATTGCAATGGGGGCATCTTCAGGAGGTTTACCTATTGTTTATACAGCAGTTAGTCCAATAGAAGGAACAGATATAAAAGAGATATTAGTAAAAGATACGTCTTCTAATACTATGGAATCTGTTAAAAGCCTAGCCGAAGCCAAATTGTTGGAGGTTACAAATAAAAATCTTCAGGGAGTTGTGGAATCTTTTGGATTAGATACGCTTAAACCAGGAGAGACTATTTGGATAGTGATTCCCAGACAAAAAATTTATGGTCAGTATAAAATAATCCAAATTAATAATAAATTTGGATCCAAGAGTGGAGGATGGAGAACGGGATTATTTTTAGAAGAAGAAGAAAAAGGAATTTCAAACAATATTCAAAATTTAAATGAAAAAAGTGATAGGGCGATTGAGGCAGAGAATATAAATAAATTAGATTTTTCTTTGAATTTTGATTTTTCAAGTGATGTTGGGACTCATTCTAACACAGTAATAGAAGAAGGAGTTTTAAGAACAGGGGGGAGTTCAACAGGTGTTTGGACTAGTGATCTCGTAGAAGTTTCTTCTGATGTTTCATTCGTCGAATTAAAATTAAATGGAACTATTTTAGGTGGATTGAAAATTTATTTAAGTACAGATGGAGGAGTAAGCCACACATTAATTTATGGGGTTGGAGCTAGTTTAGCCAGTTTAACACCAGGAAGAAAATTAAAATTAAGAGTGAATATAGCATCTGCAAGTACTGAAATAAATGACCTAGCACTTTTATATTCATAAATAAATAATAGGAGGATAAAAATGGATTTGAAAATTTTGTTAATTCCAGGAGTTGCATTGGCCAGAGCTTTGCTTGGATGGGTTGAAAATTCGTTCAAGGATGGAAAGGTTGATTTAATTGAATGGAAACAACTTGGAGCAACAGTAATTAGAATGGGTTTGCCTATGGCTGCTTTGATATTTGGTTTGAAATTAGAACCAGAGATGGCTGCAGGAATTACAATTTTGATGGATATTGTGATTGTTAAGTTGTATAAAGCAATTAAAAAATAAACAAAGTTATTTTATAACTTGTTTACAATAAATATTTTTTTATTTTATTAATTATATTTTTCAAAGTGTATGATTTAGATAGTGGTTAAAACATCTACTATATATATTTTTAAAGGAGAAAAGCATAATAATTGAATAATAAAATGACAGTTCTCATAATCGCTGCTGTACAGCGTTTAATTAAATGTGCCAAGAGTATGGACAAACACACGGAGGGTGGAAAATGAAAAATATATGGAAAATAAAACACTTTTAGGAATTCTTATTGGAGTTGTTCTTATTGGATTCATTGTTCAAGGAGTAATGGTTGTAAACAATTCAGGAGTTGAAGGAGCAGTTGTTCAATTAGATGAAGGAAAACTAAGATCAATTATTAGTGAAGAGATATCTAAGATTCCAGCACCAACTAATTCAGAAGTGGTTGGTCTAACTGCAGCAGAAATTGCAGCAGAAATAAATGTCGAGAGTGCAGATAATGTATTGCTTAATGAATTTTTGGAAAGCGAATTTTCTGGAGTATATTCAGATATTGAGAATGCATCTGAACCTTTGGCATTATTGGAATTAGTAGATCACGATTACAGAGTAGTTGTGAATCATCTTATGTCTTTAGTTGAAGGAGTTAATGAAAATTCAATTGATGTAGATGTAGAAGAGACTGATGTTAAAGTTACTAGACTTGGACTTGGAGAAGATGAAGATAAATCAGCAAGAGTTACTTATGAAATTAGAGTTAGATACAGACTTGAAGAAGGAGTTATTGAAAGATATAAGATAAATCTTGTAGTTGTTTATGATGTTGTCTTTGAAGAAGGAGATTTCAATGACGAAGAAGTTGAATTTGTTTCAATAGTCTAAATTAACCTAATTTAGGATAATTTATTTTTAATTTTTTGAGGCGGAGGAGTCCGCCTCTATTTTTTTCAAAAAATAACAATTAAGTTGGAATGTTGGCCTGGTAACAGGTATTTTATTCGCTTAGTCATAAGATTACTATAGAATAATAGTATTTAAATATTACCTAATTGTAATACTAATTGTAATACACTTTTGCATACAAAATTTATAACACCCCATTATTTCTCATGGAAAATTAATTTTTAAGGAAAGGGAGTAAAGTTGTATGTTGTATGTTGTATGTATTACAACTAGTAGTAGTAGTAGTAGTAGTAGTAGTAGTAGTAGTAGTCTGCAGTTGAAACAGGGGTAAGATTTCATTTCTTATGGAAAGGAAACTTTTTTAAAGGGGATTTGGCTAAATTAATTTAGGATCTTAAAAAATCCAGAACAAAGAACATGGCAAGAATCAAGATTAAGACTATTTATGGAAAGATACTTACAGTAGATGTTGATGAGCAAACTAAAGAATATATTTCTGGAACAGATAAGTTTGGTGATTTTGTTAAAATAAAAAAAGTAGATATTGAAAATTCAATTCCAGTGTCAGGGGAGGAAGAATGAGAAAATTGAATTCTGTGGTCACAACAATTAGAATCAGAGTAAATCAAATAGAAAAGATAAATGAATCTGAAATGAATTTATCAGAATTTGTAAGGGATAAATTAGATGAGGAATTTGAAAATTCTGAAACATTAGCCGAAAAAGAGAAAGAGCTTTTGAGTGAGTTGAAAGAAATAAAAAACAAAAAGAAGATTTTTAAGAGCAAAGAGAAAACATTGAAGGAAACCACAGAAGATGAAGAAAAGTGGCTCCAAGGTGCTAAAATAAGGGTGGATGAAAGCCCAGGAGAACTATCAGAGAATTGCAGAGTTTACAATCAACAATTTGGAAAGAGGGTTAGCACTATAAAATTCAAGGAATTAATCGAATGAAAATAAAAATAACATACCAAGAATTAAGAAATAATAAAAGAGTAGAAAGATTAAGAAAACGAATGATGAAAGAATTAGATCCTAAAAAATATTATCAAGAACAGCGAGAAGAAAGCAAAAAATATTCTCAAGAGCATAAAGAAGAATTAAAACAAAAAGCAAAAAAATTTCGTCAGGAAAATCCAGGATACAATAATGAATATTACAAGCAAAGAAGAAAAATTGATATAAATTTTAGAATTAAATCTTATTTAAGGGGTAATCTTGGGAGAGCATTCAGAGAATATTCTAAAAAGGGTAAACAGACAACTTCAAAAAAGTATGGAATTAACTTTCAAGCAATTATCGAACAGCTTAAACCCTTTCCTGAAGATATAGAAAATTATCATATCGATCATATAATCCCATTAAGTTGGTTTGATTTTAATAATCCTCAAGAAATTAAATGGGCTTTTGCTCCGGAAAATCACTAGTGGCTCACTATTCAAGAGAATTTAAGAAAAGGTAATAGAATGATTTATGTTAAGAAAGATAGGTAATGAAAATCATGGTTGAGAAAAAAGTAAAAGATATTGATCCAGAATATTATACTAACCAAGCAGTAGAAAAAAAGCAAAGCAATTTATTTAGTAAGGCAAGAACAAGGAAGTCTGTTGATTTACATGAAGAAGAAGATGCTAAGAAAACAATAATTAAGAAAGAAAAGAGAAAGATAGGTTTTACTCAATTCGATGCAACTGGAAGGTAGTATTGAGTTTTGGAAAGTATTTTAAATGATATATGGCTTATGTGTTCATGGAAATAAAAAAAGAGAAAATAGAAAAGTATATTTTCTATACAATTTGTAAGAAATGTGAGAAAAAAATAAAAGGAACTTCTGAATTAACATTAAGGCATAATTTTAAAGTTCACAATGCATTTTGTAAAGATAAAAAATGAATGTAAGAAAGTTCTTTTTGAGTGAATTATTTTTAAAACAAGAGGGAAGATGCAATTTATGTTTTTTGAATTTTAAAAAAGAAGATTTAATTGTAGATCATATACTGGCAAAGTGTTTAGGAGGAATTGATAATCTTGAAAATTTACAATTGCTTTGCTTTAAATGTCATGATGAAGATAAAACTCCAAAAGATCTTTTGGAGTTAAAAGGTAGAAGAATTTCTGTAACCGAATAGTGATTAATGAAAATAGAAGGTTTTAAAAGGGCATATGCCTTAAGTATTTTAGGAGAATTCAAATGAAAAACATTTTAACATACGAACGTTACGGGAAACAAAATATTATTAGAAAAGTTTTCCTTGATGTAAAGAACAGATTTACAATAAATAAATTTGCAGAAGAGGACTTAAGAAGCAGAGGAATAGGAGTTTACGTTCCAAAGATAAATAAGTTGAGATTTACAATTGGAATGAGTCTGGCGGTTGTTTTTGTAATTTTGCCAGTGGTAACTCCTCTTAGTATTGTAGCAATTTTGTGGGGAATCAAATGAAAAATAAAAAAATTCTAAAATGGGAAGGAGAAGATCTGTTTATTTTCATTATAAGTTTTGATATATTTGCTGCTGGTTGTTTTATTCTGTATTATATGTGGTCAAGCTCTTATACACAAATTCTTTTCAATATAATTCTTAGTTTACTCCTACTGCCATTAATGATTATTATGTTCTTTTTTATGTGGATGCATGCACCAAATTTTAAGATGATTGAATTGGAGAAAAAAGAATGACAAAGTGTTTTTTCAAATGTGGAAGGCAAGCAATTTTGTGGGGGATCAAATGAAAAATAATTTGAAGATAAGTAATATAGTAATGAGTGGAAGACTTCTATTAAGGAAAGAAAGAATTTCTGTGGCTCAATTTGATTTATTAATTGAGAGATGTGATTGGTTTGATGTTTCAATCGGAGAGAATTATGGATCAAGATTTTCAAAGAAATTTCTTATAAGAAAGAAAAAAGAGATGTCTGTTCATCATAAAGAAAAGGGACCTTATGTGACTATTTTTGCATTGGGAGGAATAATTATTGTTGGATTGAAAAGTAAGGAAGAAGCGAATAAAGTTTATGATTTAGTAATTAAAGATATTAAAAAAGTTTCTTCAAAAATTTTAAAATGATAAAATGTTTTTTCAAATGTGGAAGGCAAGCAAATTCTCAACATGCAAGAGATTATGTTCATGCAAATGTAAATATGCCAGGAAATAGAGCAAGGATGTGCAATTGGTGTCATTTGGCATTTCATCAGTTAAACAACAATAATAATTTTGATTGGGATTGGATGATTAAAAACAAAAAACAAGAGATAATCGAATTGGCAGAGATCCTTGAAAAAAAGGGAGTGAAACAAAGATGTTAAATAATCCACAAAGAAATGTAAATTTTGGAGTGGTGAAGTCGGCTGGAGCAAATTCTTTGACTGAGGTCTTTGGATTCTCCACTCCGGCTGACCAATTAAATAAAAGGGAGGTAAAATAAAAATGACAGAAAGATTAATAAGAACAATAAAAGCAATTTCAGTGAAGAAGAAGGCAGAAGGAGAAATCGGTTTTTTAACTTATGAAGAAGAACATAAGTGGTATAATATCAAAGCAGAAGAAAAAGTTCTTGATGCAGTTTTAGCAGGATCAACAATAAAGAAAGGAAATAAAGTAGAGTTTGAATTGGATAATGGATTTGCAATAAACTTCAAGATTGTGGAAAAAGCAAAAGAACAAAAGAGTGGAAAGTGGGAAGATGATATGGTAACTTTTGAAACTCTTTTAACAAAAGCGCATGCGTTGAAGGCTCAATTTTCAATCAAGACTGAGATGTTAGCAATTGATCTCGAGAAGAAATATGCTTTGTTTAAGGCAAGAGTTATAGTTTCTAATGGAGAGATCATAGATAATGAAAGAGCATTTAATGTTTTTGAAGGTCATGGAGATGCAACAGATTCGAATGTAACAGGAATTCATATCAAACCACACTTTATCAGGATGGCAGAAACTCGAGCAATTGTACGAGCTCTTAGATGGTACACAAATAATGGTTGTGCTGAAGAAGAAAAATGAAAGAAGAAAATCTAAAAAATCTAAAGACGAATCAAACTACTCTAGCTTCTTTGAAAGAAAAGTTTGGAAAAGTATTTGATGAATTTGAAGAATACAACAAAGAACTAATTGAAAGCATAAGCGTAATGGAAAATGCTCAAGAAGAGATCAAAGAGAAAGTAAGAGTAGAAGCTATTGAAGAATTTGAGAAAACAGGAGCCAAAAAACTTCTGGGAGGAATTGGAATAAGAATTTTAAGTAAGTTGATTTATTCTGAATCTGATGCAATGAATTGGGCTAATGAAAATATGCCAATAGCTATCAAAACAGTTTTAGACAAAAAACAATTTGAGACTTTTGCAAAATCTTCAGACTTAGATTTCGTTGAAAAAGAAGAAAATACAAGCGTAACATTTCCAAAAGAAATAACAATTTAATTTATTTTTTTTTAAAAGAAGAAAACTCTAAATGCGGAGTATAAAGCAAGACTAAATTCAGGAGGTAAAAAAATGAAAACAATACAAATAGAAAAGATCAAGATTGGAGAGAATATCAGAGCAGATTACGGAGACCTTACAGAACTATCAGCTTCAATTAGGATAAATGGAGTTAGAAACCCGGTGGAGTTAAGTTCAGAGGGAGAGTTAATTGATGGATTCAGAAGGGTCAAGGCAGCAAAAGCAGCAGGACTAACAGAGGTTCCTTATTTTGTGAATGAGCAAGTGATGGGAAAAACAAAATCGCAAATAATTTCTGGTATTTTTCAGATGAATCTTAATCCAATAGAGGAAGGAAATGCATTTAAAAAATACATGGATAAAGAAAGACTAACTGCTAAGGGATTATCAACAATAATTCAGAAAACAGAACAGTACATAGAGAAGAGATTGGTGTTGGTTAATTTGCCGGAAGATGTGAAGAGGGCTTTGATAGAGAAAAAGATTTTGATGGGCCATGCATTGCTTTTGGCGAAATTCACAAAACAAGATAGTTCAAAATATCTTCGCGATATCATAAGGAATAGAAGAAGCGTTGAGGATGCTCGAGAGGGTTTAGAGTATGGTGAGTTTTCTGCAAGATTGGTGGACGCAAAGTTTGATACAAAACAATGTAAGGATTGCAAATACAATGGTTCAGTTCAATCAGAGTTATTCGAGACTGGAAAAGTTTTAAATGGGACATGTATGAATCCTGATTGTTTCAAAAAGAAAATCAAGGAATTAATAAAACAAAGAACAGAAGAGTTCAAGGATGTTTTATTCAATGGTGACAAATACGAAACTCCAAAAGGATATCAAAATGCAGAATACGATTATCAATTGGATGAAAAGGGAATCACAAAAGAATACATGAACAAATGCAGAAAAGATAAGGAAAATTATATTGTGCGGATCCGGGAAAATGGAAGTGTCCAAGAGTTTTTCAAGATTCCAACTAAGAAGGAAAAAGCAGATGGTTCAAAGAATCCAGAAAAAGCAAAAGAAAAAGTGAGTACAGATAATTTGGCAACAAAAGTTAATGAATTCAAGAAGGAATTTTTAATTAAAAAGTCTGTTGAATTGATGCAACCAGGAACAAAAGAAGCAAAAGCTTTGACTTTGATAAACCTTATGAAGTCTGCTGATTGGTATGAACGCGACGAGTTTAACAAGGTATTCAAAATTAAGAATATAAAAGAAATCTATGGATTTAGAGAATTAACAATAGAAACAGCAATATCTTATTTGAGCAGGAAGGCATTCAGGTTAGTGGATTTGAAAGAGTTGATAGAGATATCAAGAAACTTCAAGGTTGACGTGAAGAAGCACTTTGAAATCACAGAAGATTATCTGAAAATGTATACTAAGGACCAATTGAAAAGTTTAATCAAAGAATTCAAGCTGCAAGACTCTGAAAAGGATCTGAAAAAAGGCGAACTGATTGATCATATCTTAAAACAAAAATTTAAAGGAAAAGTACCAAAGATAATGCTTTAAAACAATTTTTTATTTTTTTATTTTTTTATTTTCAAACAAAAACAAGATGGAAAAAAAACTAAAATTTGAATGGAAGAAGAAAAGAGGAAAACACCAATGCATGATGTGTGGGAATTGTGTAGCTTGTTGCCCTAATTTTCCAGACAGGCCAATAAGATTCAATAAGAGCAGCAAGGATCTAACTTTCGATGATGAGATAGTTCATGATCCTAAGAAATGCTCATGGTGCAGAAGATGTGTTAAGGTTTGTCCGGAAGGAATGATCAAAGAAAACTGGGTAGGAGGAAATACTTTCCTTGCCACAGCAGAATGTAAAAAGTGCGGAGAAAAGTTTGGAGGATTGATGGTGAAAAAATGAGACTTTGCCCAATTTGTAATCACAAGTTATATGAAAAATTCGGAGGAGGATTTTACTGTAAGTATTGTAAATATGTAAACAATCCAAATTATTTAAAACAGAAAGACGAGTATGAAGATTATGAAAACGGAAAGTTAAAAGTTAAAAAACAAAAAAAACTAGGAGAATTTATGATAAAATGATAATAGGAAAAGGAGAAAAAGGAAATGTGAATTTAGACCTTAATAGATTAATCTCTACAAGATTGTTAATTCAAGCTAATTCAGGTGGAGGGAAATCTTGGTTGATTCGAAGATTATTAGAGCAATCTTATGGAGAGGTGCAGCAAATTGTTCTTGATTTAGAAGGAGAATTTTCAACACTAAGAGAAAAATATGATTATTTATTAGTAGGAAAAGAAGGAGAAATTCCAGCAAATATTAAAACAGCAGAACTTTTGGCCATAAAGTTATTGATGTTGAATGTTAGTACAATAATCGATTTATCAGAATTAAAGCATCCAGAAAGAATAACTTTTGTTAAGAGGTTTTTGGATTCACTGATAGGAGCTCCCAGGGAGCTGTGGCACACCTGTCTCATTATTGTAGATGAGGCACATCAATTCTGCCCGGAGAAAACAAAAT
>SDBV01009485.1_pt1 | contig 12939 bp, 15 predicted proteins | sample 2277081 | NCBI WGS metagenome assembly SDBV01 (sample SAMN10402039, study PRJNA504765) | marine sediment metagenome | isolation source: marine sediment core GS10_PC15, 223 cmbsf | place: Arctic Ocean: Southern Knipovich Ridge | collected 2010
TCTTGAAATCAATGCAATGATGTGAAAAGCATGTCGCTTATCTTAGAAATGACAAAACATAGATGCATGAAGTTTTTTTACTTCTTAAATCCATTAGGTATGCAATCTGTTTTTTGTAAACACCGGATGACATCATGACAATCTTTTCTCACCCATAATGTAAGACCTGCTCCCTTAGAGAAATGAAAAACTTTATACTGGGGATGGGAAGTTACTTTATCAAATCTATGAGAATGTATTGGAGGATTAGTATCGTGAGCGGCAACGATAGGAATATTTTTCTCCATCATAATATTGACTAGATCGCCACGTAAATGGATGTCGAGATCAACAAAAACAAGGTCGATAGTATCCAGGGAAAATTGTGCAAAAATCTCATCACAGAGATCTCTTAATTCTTTTAAATATGAAATTTTTGACAATAGATTACCTGGTGCATGAGCAACCCGGTTTGCTTCTTTTATTATATCAGGAGCCTGAACAAAAATCCCTTCCCAATTGGAATAGTCAATCAATTCTTTTTGACAACGTTCAAACCAACTACGATCATCGGAACACAAAAGTTCAACAGAAATGACACGGTCGCAGTGTTGCACAAAATACTTGGTACCTTCTCCCAATCCAAATTCTAAAAATGTAGAGATTTTTTTTTGTTTAAAAAGTTTGTGGAAGTGTTGTACGTGATCTGTATAAACAGACGTTGTATATTGTTCTAAATTTTCACCTTCTGCATGCACATTTCCAAATACACATATAAAACCAAACAATAACCATTTTTTCATCACCATCCCCTTTTTTTTCCGGGCATGGTACCAAACATTTGATTTATTTATCAAATGAAGTCTTTTTTATGATTGCGATCCGATTTTAATAACATGTATAATCATTCTATGACTGTAATAGATGCGCCTATTATCTCCGATCTAGAAGCAACATTTCTAGAAAATGCTTCTGTTGAAGTTTCCATGAGCCAAGCACAATACATGAAAAATCTTTTTCCTTTTTTCGGGATACAAAAACCCAAACGCGCAGAACTTCAGCGCTCTATTTTTAAAAGCTATCCGATTCAAAATGAAGATGAGCTTCTTGCAATTATAGATTATCTTTGGACAAAAGCCGAAAGAGAGTATCACTATGCAGCTTGCGATTTGGGAGAAAAATATTTGAAGCTATGTTCACAAAAAGCACTCAAAACTTTTGAGGCAATGATCCGCGTAAAATCTTGGTGGGACACTGTGGATAAAATTGCGAGCAATCTTTTTGGCCTTGTGTTACTCAAATATCCTCAATCTTTAGATCACTGGATCCAAGATCCTTGTCTTTGGATCCGTAGAACCATACTTATCTATCAACTCCGTTACAAAGAAAAAACCAATAAAGAAAAACTCTTTGAATATTGCGAAAAACTCATGCATGAAAAAGAGTTTTTTATTCAAAAGGCGATTGGCTGGGCTCTTCGCGAATATTCCAAAACAAACCCCCAAGATGTCAAAGCCTTCATCATGAAAAATAAACCTAAGCTTTCTTCTTTAAGCTTTAAAGAAGGAATAAGACTTATTAAGTAATCCCTTCTATCTTTTTCCATTTTCTGATTTTTGCCTAAGCTGACTTGTAACTGACCTTAACGCTCCTTCTATTCATAGGAGGGCTACAAGGAACAATCTACTGCGCAAATGCTCTTTGCCAACTCTCATGGAGTTGACCTTCTGAGCAATACTTGTATCTTGCCCCTTTCGCTCCTCCTCTAAACAGAATTTATTGCGTAACATCAGTTATAAGGAGAAGAAGTGTTGACATTGATCCAACGCCCCAAAGGCCATTTATCTCCCGTCCAATTATAAATGCCGATGGTATACAAAGAAGCATTTGTCTCGTTTTCTACAAGATGAAGAATTTTTTGAAATATTTTTTCAAAGGTGGTCATTAGTTGATAAATGGTATGGTGTTGATACTCTGCATAAAAACAGAGCGCCAATTTGCCAAGTTCATTCCATTTGTAGCTTTTTTTGGGCATCATGGGTATTTGGTCTTTTTTACCAGTTTCATACCATGATAAGAGCAATTTTTCCCAGCCAATTTGATACGCAATGAGATCACATACACTGAGGTTTCCCTCGAGAGTTTTTTCGCGCACTTTGTTTTCAGGAATTTTAATCAGCTCGCTTTTGAGTTTTTCATAATTTATTTTGAGAGTATCTAAAAGCTCTTGTTTATTTTTAGGTATAGGCATTGGAATTTAGCCTAGATTAAGCCCTCTATTTTGACAACCTCTTTAAAAAAATATTTGGATCCCCAATATCCTCTTCTATCATGAGTTGTATCTTCTTCATTATTAATACCTTACCTCCTTGGTAAAAGAGATTCAAAAAGGTTGGATTTTTAATGACAATATTTAATTAGATGTTTATAATAAAAACAAAATTTTATAGAAAAAGGAGGAAAAAATGAGTTTAGATGTAAAAACAGTCTCAAAACCTAGTCAAGATCACCAACCACCTTCCCCAACTCAAAGAAAACCAAGGGGTTACGATAGCATAGATTCGAGTGCTATATTAGTTCCAGGAGTAGAGCCTAGATTGGATCCGAGTCAAACATTTATTACTATGGGTGTTTTAAAACAAAGAGCCAATGATGAAAAAACTGGAAAAGTAGCAAATCCTTTTCTTTTAAATAAATAAAAAAACTATCAAAAAAAATCCTTGACGTTAGACTATTCCCCTTTTAAATAAGAGATAAAAGGGGAATATTGAAATGCCTGGAGTATCTGGTTCTCTATATAGAAATGCGATTCAGCTGGCTTATAAAGTTGAGCATGTTAATCCGACATTACGTCAGCTAATGGAAAAAAAAGCTAATCTAGTTGCTCAGCGGACTTTGGGTACACGTACGCTCTCATATTCCCTTGAGACTAAAGAGCTTGCAAATAAATTAGCCTCTCGTTTACATATTAAGTCTTCAGACCCTACGTTTCAGGTTATTCTTCGAGCTTCAAATGATTTCCAAATTCTCTTTAGAGAAGCTCAAACAACTGAAGCGAAGGTGTTTAGCATCACACCTTTGCCGCCAGCCCAACTAGAGCCCGTTGGAGGATTACCCTCTTCACTTCCTATCACCTTACTCCAACATTCGGCAAGGCCAGCTTCTGATCTTGTTGAAATGGTTGAAGTCTTTGGAGCTCAAGGACTAATAGTGACTTCTGGTGAAAAAACGACTAGAATAACAGATCAGGGAGAAACACTTGTATGAAAAAACTTTTAAAAAGTTTCGAAATGAATTAACATAAAACTTGAAAGGAAAATGCAATGGATAAAAAAAATAATTCTCAGCCAGATGATGATCTTGAATTGATTCCTGGTGGTGAACCACGTTATGATCCTTCACAAACTTTTATGACATTTGAGATGCTTGAAGAAGCAGCAAAAAAAGAAAAGCCAAAAAAAAAACCTCCTCCTAAGTCTTAATCCATCATACTTATATATAGAGGAACTATGTACAAAGATTACTCAGAACTAGATATTGAAGCACTCACAGTATTGATTGAAGAGACATTTCGTGAATATGGGCTTAAGAGTGCGCTTATTGGAAATGGAGCGCTTGCGCTTTATACAAAAGATCATTTGCCTACAAATGCCCTGCAATATGTCATTTTTGATCAAGACTTAAAACATATTAAACAGGTGCTCAATCAGCTTAATTTTCATGAAAAAGAAGATAGCCTTTGGCATAATGAAACATGTCCATTTACCATTGAATTATTTAAAGAATATGTTATTAGCGGTGAGGTCGTTTCTAACTTTTTTCAAAACAAAATGCCAAGCGGACTTGTGACCATGCTTTTTCCCCTAGATTGCATGAGAGCAAAACTTGTTGAATATTCTCAAACGCAAGATCCTCTTCTTTTAGAACAAGCAGAAACTTTATACAAATTCCAAAAAATCGATCTTGGTGAACTGCGTATCTTTGCAGAAAAAAAAGATTTATTAAAAGCATTTGATGTTTTAGAAGATTATTTAAGAAAATAACTTTTTGGGTTTTGGATGGAAAAAATGTGGCAATCAAAGCCTTTTAATGAAGTGTTGAAGGCATGCAAAAATCCTATCTTTTTTGCAACAGCCATTGAGGGCATGTTTGTTTTTTCAATAATTGTAATGAGTTCTTTTATATGGAGCTGGTCAAAGGCATATTGCACAACAGCTTTTGTGGCCTCAGTTGCATATCCTCTATTCCAATAGGTTTTTTTTATTCGGTAAGAAGCTTCCACATAAATTTTATGGTTGATTTCTTGTTTCAAAAGTCCACATAGGCCAATAAAGACCTGATCGTCTTTTAAAAAAACACCGTAAAGTCCATATCCATTTTCTTGATAAGATTGTAGGATGTTTTCAAGGTACTCTTGAGACGTTTTTGTGTTGGTGGAAAATTGCATGGCACCTTCATCTGCAAGAAGTTGGTCGATGCATTCAAGATCTTCTTTTGTCAGCGAACGGATAAATAAATGCGGTGTTTTTAAATACATAAAAAAAGTTTGCAAAAAACAAGCGGGTATAATACCCTTGCAATCCCATAAGGAATATAATGTCACAGTATTTATTAGAAGTCAAAGATGTCACGAAAGTGTATGGCAAAAAAAAGCATGCTAGAAAAGCGCTTGATCATGTCTCGCTTGATATTTATGAAGGTGAGATTTTGGGGCTTTTGGGAGTGAATGGTGCTGGAAAAACAACGCTTTCATCCATTATCGCCACGCTTGTAAAACTCACATCAGGTGACGTGTTGTGGAAAGGTGAGTCCATCTATAAAGATTTGATTGCGTATCGAAAACAGGTGGGCTTGTGTCCACAAAGACCCAATCTTGATCGTCTGCTCAACGTGGAAGAAACTTTGTATTATTCAGGGCGTTTTTATGGATTGTCTAAACAAGAAGCAGTAGAAAAGAAAGAAGAGCTTTTGAAGTGGTTTGAATTACAGGAATACAGGACAGACAAGGTAGATCAATTATCTGGGGGATACAAACAGCGTTTTTTAATTGCACGCACTTTGATGCATTCTCCACAACTTGTGATTTTAGATGAACCTACAGTGGGATTAGATCCTCATATTCGCCACCATTTGTGGGACGTGATCAGAACACTCAAGGCGAATGGAATTACTGTGATTTTAACCACGCACTATTTGGATGAAGCGCAACTTTTGTCTGATCGCGTGGTCATTATTGATAGTGGCAAAATCAAACTTGTCGACACGCCGCAAAATCTAATGACGCGATACAACAAGAAGAATTTAGAAGATGTCTTTTTGCAACTTCAAGAAGAGGACACTGAGTGAACGTTCAAATCAATACATTTTTGCAAATCCTGAAAAAAGATATTTTGCAATCTACACGAGACTATTTTTCAAAACTTTTTGATATGGGGCTTGTTTTTACCACAAATGCCTTAGTTTTTGCCTATTTTGTACCCATGATGGGAAGCTCTTCTTCCTACGGACCTTTTATTGTTGTTGGAGCAATTTGCACCTTTCCTCTTTTTAGTGCCATTGGACGTGCGGCAGAAATGATCATGGATTTACAAGCGGATCGTACCATTACCCATACGTTGATTTTACCGATCAAACCGAGCTTAGTTTTTTTTGAAATTGTTACCAATTGGACTTTGAATTCTATCATGCTTTCTTTGCCTTTGTTTGTTTTTGCAAAAATCATATTAGTAAATAAATTTCTGTTTTCACAAATCCATTTTTTCCAACTGATTATGATGATGCTTGCTGCACACTTCTTTTTTGCCTTTCTTTCGCTTTTTTTATCTAGCATCATTAAGGGTATGAAAAACATGGGTTCGATCTATTTTCGTTATATCAATCCCATGTTTATGTTTGGATGTTATTTCTTTTCTTGGGAAGGGAGTTTTAAACTTTCCAAAGTGATTGGTTACTTGGTCCTAATTAATCCCATGACTTATGTTCTAGAAGGTACTCGGGCAGCCATTATGGGTCAAAGTGGATATATCAATGTGTGGATCTGTTTTTTTATGTTGTGTTTTTTCAATGCGCTGCTTTTTGGCTTTACTGTGCGCAATCTTAAAAAACGCACAGATTGTGTTTAGTTTATTCAGTTCCTTAATGATAAAGTCGTTTAAATAAAAGTCTTTCTAGGCAAAGGTATTTATTTAGACGACTTTGGACAAGCACAACAAAATATGGAATAGGTATTTAATCTATATCCTTTTTTTTGCTATACTGTGATCTATGTTTATTCAAAAAATTCTTGGTAAGTTTAGCTCTAAAACAAAGATAGATACGCATCAGTTAGGGGCCTTTGAGGGAGTTTTTTTACCCTCAGCATTAACCATGTTTGGCGCCATTTTATTCATTCGATTAGGATGGATTGTGGGGAATGTGGGACTTGTTAGTTCCATCCTCATTTTGATCATATCTTTTACCATTACAATGATCACTTCTCTTTCGCTGTCTGCGACCGCCACCAACATGAAAGTCAAAGGCGGGGGCATCTATTACATGATTTCAAGGTCTTTCGGACTTGAGATCGGAGCGAGTATTGGCCTTTCGATTTTTTTAAAACTTGCCGTATCGATTACTTTTTGCGCTTTTGGATTTGCAGAAAGTTTGTGTATGTTATTTCCTTTTTTAAATCCCAAAATTGTGACTTTTTCTGTCATTACGATCCTGTTTGTATTTGCAAGTTTTTCCATGCGCTGGGTGATTAAAACTCAAATTCTTATTTTTGGACTGATTTTTCTAGGACTATTTTCTTTATTTTTTGCAAATCCGATTCCTTTGGGTGAAGCGGGTGTTTTCACATCGCAGCTGAGTTTTTGGCAGGCGTTTGCGATTTTTTATCCAGCGTCATGTGGTATTGAAGTTGGAGCTGCAATGTCAAGTCGGTTAAAAGATCCAAAAAAAGCTCTACCTTTAGGAACGCTAGGGGTTGCGCTTTTTGGATTTGTGGTCTACTTACTTGTGGCAATTAATTTTTCCCTGAAAGTGCCGCCAAGCATTTTGGCGAATAATCCTTTAATTGCGACCACGCTATCAATCCTTCCACCTCTTGTTTTTGTCGGCATTTGGGCAGCAGTATTATCAAGTGCTATTGGAGAAATTGTCGCAGCACCGCAAATTTTAAAGACGCTTGCAAATGATCGAGTGCTTCCTAAATGGATTGCAAAAGATTTTGGCTCCACAAAAGAGCCTTGGATTGCTTCTATCATTACCTATTTAATCTCGAGTTCATGTGTTTTGATCGGTGGATTGAATTATATTGCGCCGATTTTAGCCATGTTTTGTTTGATCTGTTATGCGGTGTTGAATTTAGCTACAGGGATGGAAGCATTTTTAGAAAACCCCAGTTGGAGGCCTCAATTTAAAGTCTGGTTTGGTCTTCCACTGTTTGGTTCGTTGCTCTGTTTTTCTGCGATGTTGATGATCAATGCTCAAGCGGCATTTGGAGCGTTTGTTTTTGTGATTTTAGTGTTTCTTTTGATGAAAAAACGCAAAATCATGTCGCATTGGGACGATATTACCCAAGGGATTTTGCTCTTTTTTTCACGTTTTTCTATTTATCGACTCGCTAGCTTAAAACCTTCGCATCGTTCTTGGAGACCCAACTTTTTAGTCTTAAGTCAACAGCCCTCCCAACTGTTAAATTCAGATCTTTTAGAATTTACTCACGCCATGACAAAAGGTCGAGGATTTTTACAGATCGGCTCTGTTGTGGTGAGTGAAAAAGCTTCTTTAGAAATGGTTGCTCGCTTAAAAAAAGTGATTGCAGATGTGTTAAATAAAGATCATTTGCAAGCGCTTGTTGAGGTCACCAGTTCTCAAACACAAGTGACAGGATTTAGAAAAATCATGGATAGTTTTGGTCTAGGTCCTCTAGCTCCGAATACCATTGTGCTAGAAGTGCCACAAGATCCACAAATGCTCATGGATGTGTGTCAAATGATTAAACTGGCATCGATGCAGAAAAGAAATGTTGTGTTGATTCGTGGGCATAAAAAAGAAAAACGGTATAGAAATTTGCAAATTTGGTGGGATGATCAATATAAAACAACCTCAGAGCTCAATGTCTTATTTGCGCACATGTTGCAAAAAAGTTCGATTTGGAAAAAATCCAATCTGTACTTAAAAGAAATCATTAATAATGAATCTGAGCGTGAAAATAAATTCAAAAAATATAGCACTTTTTTCAAAGAAAGCCGTTTTATCATCGATCTAGATTTAAAGATTGCTACAACGGATGAAGAAATGAATCGTGTGTTTAATTTGACAGCAAAAAATGCCGATTTTTGTTTTCTTTCCTCAAGGCCTATTTTAGAAGAAGAATCTTTAGAAGAATATAGCACTTATCTCAAAGAGTTATTTGAAAAAACAAAAGAACTTCCAAGCTGTGGATTTGTCACGGCATATCAAGAATTAGATCTCAAACAGATTTTAACTAGCTAAGATGATTAGTTACTGACTAAAGTTTAGAAAAGAAACTTTTGAGGTTATCCATAAAGCTTTTTTTCTTAGGAAAATTTGTCGCTGTTTCTGTCGCAAGAAATGTTTTTAAAAGTTCTTGTTGTTTTGGCGTTAAGTTTTGCGGTGTTTCAACAATAACTTTAATGAGCAAATCTCCTTTACCACTTCGATTTAAATGAGGCGCACCTTCGTGACGCACACGGAAAATTTTACCCGATTGTGTCCCTTCAGGAATGGTGATTTTTGTGTTTGTTTTACCCAAAGAAGGGACTTCTTTTTTCACGCCCAAAGAAGCTTCTGCTAAGGAAATAGGCAGCTCGACAATGAGATCATCTCCATTGCGCACAAAAACATTATGCGGTTTGACTTGGATAAAGACATACAAATCTCCAGGAGGACCGCCATTTTCTCCAGCATCTCCATATCCGCGCATTTTTAAGCGCATATCATTATCGACACCTGGAGGAATACTAATTTTTACACGCTGTCTTTTTTGAATCACGCCCTGTCCTTTGCAATCGGGGCAAGGGTTTGCAATCATCTCACCGTTTCCATGACATTGTGGACATGGGGAAGACATGGAGAAAAAACCACGTGACTGGAAGACTTGCCCAGAACCTGAGCATGTTTGACATGTCTTAATATCCGACTTGGATTTCGCTCTTTGGCCATGGCATCCTTCACATGTGGCTAAACTTGTCAGCTGAATTTCTTTTGTTGAACCAAAAATGGCTTCTTCAAAGGAGATATTAAGACGTGTTTTTTTGGAAGCTCCTTGCATGGGCTGCCGGCGTCCTTGCTCAAACCCGCTTCCTCCAAAAAACGACTCAAAAATGGTACCTCCGCCGCCTCCTCCTCCACCAAAGGCATCCATAAAGGTGCGTAAAGCTTCATCCATGGACGAAAACCCACCACCACCACCACCAAATCCACCAGCTCCTGCAAGTCCTTCTTTTCCATACTGGTCGTACATGCGGCGTTTTTGCTCATCTTTGAGCACTTCGTAAGCCTCAGAAATTTCTTTGAATTTGGCCTCTGCCTTAGGGTCGCCTGGATTCTTGTCAGGGTGGTACTTGACCGCTTTTTTACGGTAAGCCTTCTTGATTTCTTCTTGAGTGGCATTTTTTTCGATGCCTAGGGTTTGATAATATTCGCTCATATGACACTTATTTTAAAAAAAAAGCACCTATTCGTCAACGAAATTAGCACTAAAGATTCAGAAGTGCTAATTTATTTTTTTGATTATTTTTTATGTTTGAGGGCGTTTTTAGATTTTAGACGTTTTTTGACAGAGGGCTTGTCATAGTAACGATGATTTTTGACTGCTTTCATGACGCCTTCTCTATCAAGTTTTTTTTTGAGAGCTCTAAGAGCCTTATCGAGGGGTTCTCCCATTCTAACTTTAACTTGTGACATGGATCTCCTTTTTTAAATCTGCTCCTATGTTACTAGAACCCTTGATTTTTATCAAGAGAGACATTGATGAATTTGTGAGCATTCCATATCAAGACTTGGACAAATCCTTTTCATATCTTCTATTGAGGGTGTTTTTAGATGTGCTGGGATCCAAAGTCTTATTTGTTCTAAATTTGTGAGTTTTTTAAGTGATTCAATCACATTTTCATTGATAGAAGCCGTTGTTTTGAGTGTTAAAGATTGAAGGTTTGGACATCTGTCACAAAGAACTGCAAAATCATTCATAGTGAAATCGATTCCGTACGGGAACCCTATTTGTAAAGATTTTAAAAACCGCCCTTGATCAGATCTCAAAAAGGCTTTAAATTGTAACTCTTCAGAATCATTTGCGTTGAATTTTGTAATACGTAAAGAAGTTAATTCAAAGCTAAAGTCTGTTTTTTTAGGTACAAAGATAAGTACTTTTTTTAAGTTAAAAAGAAATTCATATGTGATTGTATCTCTTTCAGGTTCGAAGGAGAACATAACCTCACAAGCATTAATTCCTCTTGTTTGTGACAATCTGTCTAATATAGATATAAAGTTTTGAGCTTCTCGTAGATGAAATGTAACTGCAAAAAATAATAATTGATTGATGCGGTCATGAGTGGTTAGTTGTTGTAGTATTTCAATTGCATTTGTAGGAAGTACGTCAGGAGAGTAAACAGAAAGAGAAGAGAGCTTCTTGGCACTTTTTAATAAACCTGTTTTAAACAGTGTTAGTGGAATATCTTTTAGGGTTTTTGTTTCTTCTAAAAGAGTAGAACATTCTCCTTTTGTGAATAAGGAAGAAACCCTATAAACAGCATCATTTCCGAAGTATTGCGTGCGTGTTAAAAAAAATGGAATGTTAACACGACCTAAAGCTGCGCTATCTTCTTTTGAAAGAGGCTGAAAGAACATTGCTAGAATCTCTGGAGGCATGAACGGCATTGGTTCTTCATCTCTTATCACGCCATTTCCATAACATTGTCCAGGCTCAGGAAAAACAAAAGGCACGATGCTCCTATCGCGAGAAGGAGGGGGATCGGCGGGAGGAGGAGGATTGTTAGGTCTTTTCCGATGCTGATAAGTTGTATACAAAAGATAGCCTGCCAACAATAAAGAAACGCCGCTCAAGACGCTAGCCATTTTCTTGTGTTGCCAAAGAGCTGAAAGAGCAGAATTACAGTAATTTTGAATTTTCATTATAGAAAATTTTACATTATATCAGCTTTAAAAGCAACAGGAACTTTGCCTAAGTAGCGGAGGGGGAAAGGATCTGAGGCTTTTATGGGAGCGTGCGATAAAAGATTTTTGAAATGCTCTTTATCAAAAAATCCTTGTTCTGTGGGGAGTTTTTCTTTGAGTTTTTCAGGCTCAAGAGAAACAAAAAAATCCACAGATTCATCGAGGAGTTCTTCTTTGGTGTAGACCTTGGGGTCTGTAAGGTTTACAAGTCCGTTGGTATTATCGCAAAGAGCTCCATAGAAACCTGCCACGCGGGCATCCAAGACAATCAAAAAGCGCCCTTTTTTTTTCGTATCGATCGCTTTCATTGCATCAAAAGGGATGAGGGGAATATTGAGTGCAAAACTTAGCGCTTTGGCAATGCTAAGAGCGATACGGATACCTGTATAAGATCCAGGTCCGCGGCCAATAGCAATGGCACCGAGAGTTTTGAGATGCTCTTTTTCAATGAGAGGTAAAAGATGTTTTGAGCTTTGCTCTTGGGGCTTAAGTTCTTTATAAAAAGTGATTGTGTTGTCTTCTAAAATAGCGACAAATGGTAGAGGTGTTGAAGAATCCAAAATTAATACTTTCATTTTAATACTTTCATTAAGATTTATTGCTAGATCAAAACGCTATTGTCCTATATATTGAAAATAAATCCAAGCATTTATACAAGTAGAAATATAAGACATTTTTAGGAGAAGATATTGGACGAAGGACCTGTTAGAGAAGATTTTGAAGATTTTGAAATTGAACATCTTCCTGAGATCAAGGATCTTGCCAAGTTAGATGAACCAGATGAGCTTTATGTTGTGCCTTTAACCAGGCGGCCTTTTTTCCCTGGTATGGCAGCACCCATTGTGATCGAAGTAGGCGCCTATTATGATGTGCTCAAACTCATTGCAAATGCCCCTCAAAAATTGATTGGACTTTTTCTTACAAAAAAAGAGAATGCCGATGTCTACAAGGTGGGTCTAAAAGATTTGTATCGGGTGGGTGTGTGCGCACGCATTTTGCGTGTTGTACCCATTGAAACAGGGGGCGCACAAGTTGTGCTCAATATGGAAAAACGTGTCTCTATTTTGGGACCATCGCCAAGGAAAACAAAACACTTAAAAGCAAAAGTCAATTATAACACCGATCGAAAAACCAAGGTCACAAAAGAGATCAAAGCCTATTCCATTAGTATCATCACGACCATCAAAGAACTCTTAAAACTCAATCCGTTGTTTAAAGAAGAATTGCAGATTTTTTTAGGGCAAAGTGATTTTACAGAGCCTGGAAAATTGGCCGATTTTGCAGTTGCTTTGACAACAGCATCGCGCAAAGAATTGCAAGATGTATTGGAAACCTTTGATGTGGTCAAACGGATTGATAAAGCGCTTTCTCTTTTGAAAAAGGAACTCGATTTGTCCAAATTGCAAAGTTCTATTAATCAAAAAATCGAAGCGACGATTTCCAAAACACAGAGAGAATTTTTCTTAAAAGAACAACTTAAAACGATCAAAAAAGAATTGGGATTAGAAAAAGATGACCGCACAGTAGATGTAGAAAAGTTCGAAGAGCGATTAAAAAAACGTAAACTTTCTGAAGAAGTCAACAAAGTGATCCAAGATGAAATGGAAAAGCTGCAGGTTTTAGAGCCGCAATCGGCAGAATATTCTGTGGGACGCAATTATTTAGATTGGCTCACGATTACTCCTTGGGGAATTTTGAGTAAAGAAACACGCGATCTCATAAAAGCAGAAAAGATTTTGGAAAAAGATCAATATGGACTCGAAGATGTCAAAGCGCGTA
>SDBV01009486.1_pt1 | contig 12938 bp, 12 predicted proteins | sample 2277081 | NCBI WGS metagenome assembly SDBV01 (sample SAMN10402039, study PRJNA504765) | marine sediment metagenome | isolation source: marine sediment core GS10_PC15, 223 cmbsf | place: Arctic Ocean: Southern Knipovich Ridge | collected 2010
ATCTTACGGAGGGGGCGCTCCATATGTACCCAGCACGCTGCATGGTCAAATACTGCAAATTGACCTGCTCGATCCGAAAGCAAAATTTGTCCATCCTTGAGAATTTCTTCAGATATAAATCCCGCAAGAGCTGCTTCTGTGCATTGTGCCTCTATTTTTTTTCCATTCAAATGCAGGCTCCTAAAAAGACGTTGAAATCCTCGTGCTGTACCAAACTTCTTCCCTTTGTGCTCCTCAAATAAATTGAGAATATCGTTAGAAAGGCATCCCTCTTTCGGATAATCAGAATCAAATAACTATCAAGTTTTTTAATGAAAAACCTCCGACTACTTTGCAGGTGTCCTGACCACAGAGGAGGGACATTCCTCTCTCTGTGATTAGTTTTTTTTATTGAAATTGCAGATTTAAGATGTTATACTGAAACACTTATATTTATGAGGGGTTTATGTTTTGTGGAATTTGTTCTAGAGATACTGCAAGTAGGGATTCAACTCTTTGCATCAAACCAGCTACGATGACTAAAGCCTCCCTTATTGCCTTGGGGGTGATTACTCTAATCGTTGCCACACAGCTCTCAGGAGGTGCCATGATCGGGTGCTATGCAGGAGGTGGCGTCCTTCTCCTTTCAGGGGTTCTCTATTCCATCCTCGACTACTGCAGGGCAAAAAAGCCAGAGAAGATCAAGAAGTTAGGAAGTTCTACTAATGAAGAGCATGACCTTAGTACCAAAGCTATCACTCTTTCCGAATACAAACAGGCCACTCTTGAAGAGCGCCAAGAAATGCTTGTCAAATCCGGTTTTGAAGATCAAGCACAATTGCCCGTTGTCTTTTGGGAACACTTGGGCATCACGTTGGACAGCTGGGTCGATTCTGAGGCAAGTCATAAACATTTACCTAATTTTACTTTGAAAAATGTCTACTTTTGGCAACACAACCTTCTCCCCCTTCATACTCTGAAGACCCCCCAACTGAGCATGTTATCTGTTGAAGACTTATCTCAACTTGCTCTGAACACTGATCAAGTAAATCACATCAGGAGAAAGGCAAAAAAACTTACAACTATTCCAATTGAAGAAGACAATATTCCTCTCCACCTCTATTGCGTCGGTGCACTCGCCAATATTCCTCAACAGAAACTTCCACAACTACTTGCAGAAGTAAACGAAAAGAAGAATATGAGGTTGATCACTCCGGCCTTCTATTTTTTCACTGACCAGCAGATTTCTTCTCTAAAACTTCTCCAGCTCGACTCTTCTCATGTGAACGCGCTTTTTAACTTTGAAGGGCAAGAGGCATTACACCAAAGAATCGTTCTCTTCACGCAAGAGGACGTCCTCTCTTCAATTCACAATCAGCTTTGGACCAATCCCAACCTTTTGCGTCTTCCAGATCCTTTTTTCCATAAACTTGGATTAAGCAAGCTGACCCCAGAACAAATAAACAATCTTTTCCCACATAGCACAACGCGAAGAAAATTTGCTCTTTTACAGCAAAAAGAGGTACAAGCTGCGTTAGAAAAAGACCTTCTCGATCAGGATAGACTCAAGCTCATGTCAGATAGCCATATCAAAAATCTCAAAATCTCTGAGCTTCCAAAAGAGGTCATCACTAAGCTCTATTCTGCATATAGCCAGACTTCACACCTCAAGGAAAGGTTTAAGCTCATCAACGCGAACGAGTTGCTGAAAGCTAGAGGGAAGGAACTGCTGAGCAATGAGATCTTAGGGGATATCAAATGGGCGTAACCCAAATCAGTTAAAAACTCAAGACTCTGGTCTTCAGACACAAGCATACCAGGCTCTTGCATGCCCCCTATCGGGAAATAACGAGAACGGAAGGCACAAAGGACACAAAGCTTCAACACAAAGACACAAAGCCACGAAGAATCCGGCCTGACCCAAAGGGTCTTTTTCCTTAAGGAGAGAGCAAAAATGGAAAATAGAAATGTTAAATTTCTCATGTTATTGTTCGCTTCTATTTTCCATTTTTGCTCTCTCCTTAAGGAAAACTCCTCTTACGAGGAGGAGGCCGGATTTCAGAAATCCTCTGTGCCTTCGTGCCTTTGTGTTGAAGCTTTGTGTCTTGTTAGTAAAAAGTTTGCGTATTCATTGTTCTCTGAGGGATGAGTAAGGACACCACCTACTTTGTGCCTGAGGATGGGAACTTGGACCTTTAACCGATTTGGGTTACACCCATATCAAATCTATCAATACGTAGAATTCTTAGGAAGGTAGATGGGACCCTGCCTGGGCATCACGGTAGCGACGCTGTTGAGTGAAGCAATATCCTGTCGCTCGACAAGCGATCCTGTCTATCCTGTTTGCTTTTTGATGAGGGGGAGGAGCTTGGGGAAGTGGCGGTTTGTCCAGGTGTGGAGATCTTGTAGACGGATGGCGAGGTCTTTGGCTTGCTCCTCTTGTGAGAGGATCTTTGGATCTTGTTTGAACTGGCCGATGTCGACGAAGATGGGCCCATCTTGTGTAAAGGCGATGTTTTGGACGAAGGCGGGGTCGGTATCGGCAATCCCCTTTTGGCAGCGGGTTACAACGAGTTTCAGGAGGGATTCGATGTCTCTCTCAATTTCTCCTGGCTGATCGGCATGGGCTGCAAAAACCTCTTCTAATGTTTGAGCCCGCTTTTGGATCACAAATTCATGATTGTCGATCTCCAAGAGGACGCTACGACCGAGTTTATCGTGAAAAGTCACTTTTTTTCGGAGGGTGGGGTGCCTGTCTAGGTGGATATAGACCACTCCTGTCTCCTCTTCCATTTGCTCGTAGGCGAGTTTGCAACTCGAAAAGAGCTGTTTGACCCGCTGCTCTCTTCTTTGGTTTTTCTCTTCGGCGAGGGTATAGACCTTCTGGGGCAGACGGAAGTGTTTGACCCAGGTGAGAGGGCGGAGATGCTTGTGCTTAAAGAATTTGATTACATACTCCCCATCTTCGCTCCCAAAGACATAAAACTGGGCCCCTTTGCCGATATAGGTGTAGGATTGGTCTAAGATCTCGAGCAAAAACTCTTTTTTGGAATCAGAAAGAGCTACCCGAAATTCGGGACAGGAAGGGAGAGAGGAGTGGATCTGCCTGAAATTAAACCCATCGGAAGCAGAGTGGTAGCAAAAGTAGCCAGCCCATCCGAGAAAAGCCCACAAGCCTAAAAAAAAGAGTGCCCGAATAATCTTCATGTTGTACGATGGTTTCTCCACCTAAACTATAACTGGAGGCGATTTTGCTGTCTCGGAAGAAAAAAGTCCTACTCATCATCCATCTCTGCTTTGCCTTCTCTTACCTCTCCTGGCTGGTGATGCAGCCGTATCTGAAAGAAGTTATCTCCAGAAGGTCGGAGATCTCGCTCTACGAAATGATTTTTGATAGAGAGAACCTTTTTGAGGCGATGCCCGTTGAAGAGCGAGCTCTTCTCACAGAAGGGTATGAGCAAGCACAAAGTCGAGAAAATCCCTCCTTCTTGCGTGAGCTCGGACAGCTCTTTTTTGTCGAAGCTCCCGCCTTTGGCCTCGCCTGGCTCTTTTTCTCTTTTGTGATTTGCTTCCTCCTCCTCTTTCGAATCGAGGGAGCAGCTCCCGCCTCGTGGCTGCTGCCTCTCCTTGTCATCGGACATGCCTATTTTGGGTACCAAGGATATGAGAAACCCGATTCTTCCCTCTATCCAACAGAAGAGTATGTCCTAACAAACTATGTCTCCCAGGAAGATCTCTCGCACCTAAACAAAAGAGAGCGACTGAAAAAAGGGTGGCACCACTACCTCGTGAGCGAATGGGGAAGAGAAGAGCCAAGTCAAGACCCTGCCCAGTTTGATGAGCAACTCGAAAAGGGGTTGTTTAGCTTCAATGCAAGCCGCCTCAAACAACTCCTGGAAGGGAAAGAGAACGAACTCCTTTTGATCGGTTTTTCCGCTCCTCCCTCTCTTTTCCGCATTCTGGCCTATCTTATTTGGAACTTGGGATTTGCATGGACGATCAACAGAAAAGAGAAACCCTCTTCATCCGAAGCACCATCCGGCCAGAGCTCCTACGCCTAAAAATCCGACGGGGAGGTTGGATTGCTGGCTTAGGCGCACTCCTTCTGATCATAGGGGGTACATTTTTCCCTCTAGAGATCTTGAAAATCTGGGGAATCCCCCTTTTTTTTACCGGCCTTATCTTAATCGCAATTGGAATCCTCCCCTACCGCCGCCTCACACGAATCCAGCTCAAACCGCATGAATTCCATTATGATGGACAAAGCCTCCACTACTACGAGCAAGGGAAGCCCCAACTCCGCATTCCACAAAACTCGATAGAGTCTCTCTCTTACGTCGAAAAAGACGAACTCTACGGCCTCCTGATCAAGCTCAAGCGCCCCTTCCAAGAGAAAATCGCAATTCTCAACAACCGATTCGACTTAGAAAGCTTTCTCACAAAATCAGCAGAGAAATTCCCAGAAGGAGACCTCTTCCTCCCCTACTTTTCCGAACGCAGCTTCAAAGAGGCCGCCTCCTGGCTCCAGTAGCATGAACACAGCTTTTAAGCAGCTTTCAATACTTCAGGTCGACAAATCCCTTTATCTATGATCTCAAGGAGCCGTAGTGCAGCATGACTTGGAGTACGTTCTCCAGATTCCCAAGCTTGAACAGTTTTCACACTTACATTGTGATTGCTTGACTAGACTTCTCGTCTGACTTTTGACATGAAGCGTTTTTCGAATTCATGACTTTTGTTGGGTGAATTTCAATACGTTCTGCCCGAAGAGTAATTTTGCCTTTCTTATGAGCAATCATCTCTTTTAAGCCGCGTTTTAAACCTCTGTACATTTTGCCCTCTTCATTCCCTCTTGAAGATGGACACTTTATCATTACGCTTTCTTTCATCCAAGAATCTTGTGGTGGAGCTGATCATTACAGGTTGGCCTGGATGAGGTCGTGGAGCTTGATGACCCCGACGACTTCTCTTTTTTGATCGACGACAGGGAGGACGGTGATGGGATGGTTGTGGCTCTCTTCCATGAGCTCGATTGCCTCGCGGGCACGGGCACTTTGGGGGATCGACTTGGGGGCTTTTGTCATGAGGTCACCTATCTTCGTGTGGAAGATTTTCTCCCCCCGTTCCTGGATGGCCCGGCGCAAATCTCCATCAGTGAAGATCCCTTGTAGATGCTTCTTCTCATCAGTCACGATGAGACACCCACACCTTTTCTCTGTGAATTCGGCTAATACCTCCCCTAACATCGCACTTGGAAGACAGGTCGGAGTCCGCTCTTCGTGGAGCATGAGATCACGTACTTGAGTTGTCATCCGGCGGCCGATCTGCCCTCCGGGATGGTTTTTTGCATACTCCTCAAGCCGAAACTCTTTTTTCTCCATCACAGCGATCGAGAGAGCATCTCCAAAGAGAAGTTGCACCTCGGTAGAGGTTGTGGGAGCAAGATCAAAAGGGCAAAGCTCGCTAACGCAAGGGAGAGTGACGTGGAGATCGGTGCTTCTGGCTAGACGGGAGGCTGGATTAGACGTGATCGAGAGTACCCCCGCCCCTTTGCTTCTGACAAATGGGAGAAGCTCCAAAAGCTCATCTGTTTCTCCGCTTTTACTCAAAATGAGCAAGAGAGCAGCCGAAGAAACCATCCCCAAATCGCCATGAAGAGCATCGATGGGAGAGAGGAAGGCAGCTTTGGTACCAGTTGACAGCAGAGTTGCTGCGATTTTCTGTCCAATAAACCCACTCTTTCCAACTCCAGTCAAGAAAACGATCCCTTTGCATTGAACAACCCGATCCACAAACTGCTCACACTCTTCAAAATTGAGCCCTGCAAAAAAGTATTCTAAATTCTTTTGTTGTTTCTGGAAAATCGCCTGCATCATAAGCCTTCCATTTTAGGAGGAATCCCCCTTGAAGTCATCGAAAAAATCTTCTAGACTCAAGCGAAAGTCTAGGAGACATAGAAATGAGCAAAAAACACCTCATCACAGTTGCTGACGGAGACGGAATCGGCCCAGAAATCATGGAAGCTGCCCTCCACGTTCTCCAAGAGGCTGGAGCCCAGATCGAGATCGAAAAGGTGGTAATCGGAGAAAAACTCTATCTCTCCGGCCACCCAACTGGGATCGAAGAATCTGCCTGGGATTCTCTTAGGAAGACAAAAGTATTTTTAAAGGCCCCCATTACCACTCCCCAAGGAGGAGGATATAGAAGTCTCAATGTCACCATCCGAGGAGCTCTTGGGCTCTATGCCAATGTCCGTCCTTGCGCCTCCTATTCCCCTTTTGTCCAAACTAAACACCCCAACATGGATCTTGTGATCATAAGGGAAAACGAGGAGGATCTCTATACCGGAATCGAGTACCAGCAGACACCTGAAGTGTGCCAAGCCCTCAAGTTGATCAGCCGCCCAGGAAGTGAGAAGATCTGCCGCTACGCCTTTGAGTATGCCCGCCGTTTTGGGAGAAAAAAAGTGACTTGCTTCACAAAAGACAACATCCTGAAGTTAAGCGATGGCCTCTTCCACAAGGTCTTTGAAGAGATCGGAGAAGAGTACCCCGATATTGAAAAAGAGCATTGGATTATCGACATCGGATCGGCCAAACTCGCCGATACCCCCGAGGCATTCGATGTCGTGGTCCTCCCCAACCTCTACGGAGACATTCTCTCGGATATCGCTGCCCAAATCTCAGGCTCAGTAGGGCTTGCCGGATCGGCTAATATCGGTGAGAAGGGGGCAATGTTCGAAGCGATCCACGGCTCTGCCCCAAGGCGCGCTGGACAAAACATCGCCAACCCCTCAGGCCTCATGCTCGCCTCTGTCCTCATGCTCCTCCACATCCACCAACCCGACGTCGCCACCCGGATCCACAATGCCTGGCTCAAAACCATCGAAGAGGGAATCCACACAAATGACATCTACAACGAAAAAACCAGCCGTGAAAAAGTGGGAACCCTGGAATTTGCCAAAGCCGTCTCCCAAAGATTAGGACAAAAACCCGATACTCTTACCGCCGTAAACTACGAAACGGGCGCCAAAGAGGAGTGGGCCCACCACGGCTCCAAGCCAATCTCTACCAAAAGAGAACTTATTGGAGTCGACTTTTACTTTTACTCCCACGATCCAGTCGAAACACTCGCCCAAAAAGTCCAAGAACTCCCCACATCACCCCTCAAACTCACTCGCATCACGAACCGAGGCTCCGAAGTGTGGCCAGCGGGCTTTCCAGAAACCTTCTGTGTCGACCACTTCCGCTGCCGCTTTTTAGCTGATGGACCCATAAAACCCCAAACGATCGCCTCCCTTTACCACCGCCTCGCCGACAGCGGCCTCGACGTCATCCAAACAGCCAATCTCTACACCTTCGACGGCCACCCCTCCTTCTCCAAGTAAGCTGAGCCACACACCCAGGATACCTGCAAAGTAGTGCATTTAATTTGGGTTACGCCCAAATTATACTTGATCTTGTATCTCAAAGATCACCCTCTTGAACCCATACGCTTTAAATAAGAAAGATGTGAACGTAAAGCACTCCAAACACTTGGATATTCTGTATATTTGATGTTAAATTTAACACATGTTTCCCTGATCAAAACATTGATTTTTGGATAATGGATATGGTTAATTTTAGGAAAAAGGTGATGGACCACCTGAAAATTTAATCCGCCAGTAAACCAAAATACGGCTTTATTCTTTGGCGCAAAATTAACTGTAGTCGCAATTTGATGTAAAATCCAGTTATTTTTTATTTTGTTAGAACCTTCCGCAGGCATAGGAAATTCAACATCTTCCACTAAATGAGCTAATTGAAAAACTATCCCCATGATAAAACCACAGACAACTGACATTATAGTATATACAAATACTGTCTTCCAAAAACCTATCTCAATAATCGGTATAATAATAAAAACAGAGAAAAAGAAAGTTTTACTTACCCAAAAGATCGCATGCTCTTTCAGATTAAAGTTATTTAGTTTAGCACCCGCAATCTCCTTGGAAAAATATTTTTTAAAATCCTCGACAAACACCCAATTAAAATAGGTTAATCCGTACAGTACAAGACTATAAATGTGCTGATAACGATGATACCAGTGCCTCGGTTGGTTTACATGAGATCTTATCCAAGGTTCAATATCTATATCTTCATCTTTACCCTCAATATTTGTAAAAGTGTGATGATTAATATTGTGCTTATTTTTCCAAAAGAAAATATTTCCGCCCATCAAATTGAGAGAATATGCGGCCAATTCATTTAACCATTTTTTACTTGAGAAACTTCCATGAGCACTATCGTGCATAATATTAAAGCCTATTCCAGCAAAGGAAACTCCAAGAAAAATACTAACAATTGCCAAACCCCATAATGGAAAAGCTAAAGATAAAATCATTAAGTAGCAACTAATTGACATTAATGCAAACACAGCCGATTTTATGTATATTTTATAATTTCCAGTTCGCTTAATTCGTGCTTGTGAAAAATATTTTTCGATTTTTTCTTTGACTTGATCGAAAAAAATCTCATTTTTTCTATTGAAAGTTATATTCATTATTTAACTCGTTGAGTAAGTAAAAGTTACTATAAATCGTCAGTCTAGCACATTCTAGATTACTGAGCAACCTACCATCTATTTTAACAGCAATTCCCGCTATTTCCAAGATTGATGCCCAGTTATTTACATAGAGAAAAAAACGCTCCTCAAAATCCAAAACAGCCTCAGAAGTGCTTTTGAGCAAGGAGTGCGCATTTTTGTTCATTCACTTTAAAGATGGTAAAATGGAATTTTATTTACAGTCGATTTTCGAGAGAAAACACCTCCTTTTTTCCTAGCAAGATCAGACAGATTCAAGGTGGGATTTGAAGGCGGCAAGAAATTGACAGCCGTAGATCCCATCGATGACCCGATGGTCAAAGGTAAGCGTCAGATACATCATCTGCCTAACAGCGAATGAGTCGTCCTCTCGGACAACTACCCTCTTCTGGACGGTTCCCGCCCCGATGATCGCAACTTCTGGATAACGGATGATCGGAGTTCCGAGAAGGGTCCCCGTCATCCCAAAGTTGGTAAGAGTAATTGTCCCCTCAGTCACCTCATCAGGGGCAAGCTTAGAGCTCCGAGCCTTCTGAGACAACTCCCCAATCGCTTTGGCCAAGCTTACCAAGTTCCGTTCTTGGCAGTTTTTGATGACAGGGACCATAAGCCCCTCCTCTACATGCACAGCAATCCCAAGATTGACATATCGCTTCATGATGATCGTCTCTTCTTCTAAAGAGGCATTGAGTATCGGGAATTGTTGGACTGCTTTTGTAAGAGCCTGGATCAAGAAGCTTGTTAAGGTAAGTTTCACACCATGGATTTCTAAAAAACGGGTCTTCTCCTTAGCAATCATCTGCATCACATTTGTCACATCTACTTCAATTACAAGAGAGGCATGAGGTGCTTGGTAAAAGGAGCGGACCATGTTGTCAGCAATCGCTTTACGCATCCTGGTCATGGGGATTCTCTCTTCTGAGGCAGTAGCCGCAGTGGCTTGTACTGCAGCACAAGTGGGTGAGGGTGATTCGCTTTTGGTGGCAATATAATGCTCTAGATCTTTTTTAGTGATCCTCCTTCCCTCTCCTGTCCCTTCTAACTTCCTCATGGTGTCCATTGAAATCCCTTCGACTTGGGCAAGGCGTAAAACAGCTGGAGAGTAGACCTCTTCCTTGACCGAAGAGACCTCGGGCTTTGGCTGCGACTCGGCAGGAGGAGGAGAGGGAGCTTTTTCAGAAACAGCTCCAACGGAGAGGAGTGCTAAAGGAGCACCCACCTCAATCTCCTGGTCTTGCTCCACGAAAATTTCTTCCAACACCCCGGCATAAGGGGAGGGGATTTCCGAATTGACCTTATCGGTAGAGACTTCCAAAAGGGGCTCATCAAGTGCAACGGTCTCTCCCACTTTTTTGAGCCATTGGACAACTGTCGCTCCTACGATACTCTCACCAAGCTTCGGAAGGGTAACTTCTACTCTCTCTTCCATCTTACGGAGCCTCCGTTACGGTTGATGCGGGTTTCCCATGCTCGTAGCTGATGTACTCCCCACTGTTGTACTGCTCAAGATCGAGCTCCCCTTCTGATTTCGCTACATAAAGAGCGACAACTCCATCGCCCAGAACGTTGATCACAGTCCCGATGATATCGCGGAGCCGGTCAATCCCTGCCACAATCGCAATCCCCTCTAAGGGGAGTCCAACAGAGCCAAGAACAATCGAAAGGGTGACAATCCCCCCTCCCGGAATTCCAGCACATCCTACAGCAGATAAGGTCGCCGTCACCACAATCACAGCTAAATTCTGCCACCCCAAATCGATCCCATACGCTTGTGAGATAAACACGGCAGCAATCCCTTGGAAAATTGCCGTCCCATTCATATTGATCGTAGAGCCAAGGGGGAGGACAAAGCTGGCGATGTTTTTCGAAACCCCGAGATTCTCTTCAACACAATGGAGAGTGGCTGGCAAAGAGGCAGAGCTGCTAGTTGTTGAGGCTGCTAAAGTGATTGCGTCTGTCATCCCCTTAAAGAACGGTCCCACCCGAAGCTTCAAAAGGAAAAAGAGAATCCCTCCATAAACTAAAACTAGATGGAAAATACAGGTGATATAATGGGCGAATACGAGCTTTAGCAAGGGATAGAGGATCCCAATCCCAAAAGTCCCGGCCACCCAGGCCATGATGGCAAAGATCCCATAAGGAGCAAGATTCATCACCATCCCAGTCATCGAGAACATCACTTCAGAAAGCGACTCTAAAACTCTCGCAACAGGGAGTCCCTTCTCACCGGCAAAATTGATCCCAAGGCCGAGAAAAATGGAGAAGACAATCACCTGCAAAATATTCCCATTGGCAAGTGAGCCGATCGGATTGGAAGGGACAAGATTCAAAAAGATGTGGAGGAACTCAGGTGTCTCATCGATATTCAGTGAAATTTGGTCATGGGCCAAGGCAATTCCCGTACCAGGATTGATCAGTTTGGCAGCCATGAGCCCAAGACCGATTGCAATCGCTGTTGTCCCCATGTAGAGGAGGAGGGTTTTAAGCCCTACTCGCCCTAATTTTCGTACGTCATTGATGGAAGTTACTCCCACCGTCATGGAGGAGAAAACTAAAAGAACGACGAGCATATTCAGTAGGCCGAGAAAAACGGTCCCGATCGGTTTCAAATAGATCGCCCGCTCACCGAGGAGCATCCCCACCACAGTACCCAGGCTGAGACCTAAGAGCATTTTTTTCCAAAGTTTCATACGGATCGTGCTATCCTTTTTTTCATCTCTTCCCAAGTCTCACGATTCTCACGAACCTGCAGGGAGACCTTCACCCATCCAAGAGGGAGGGGAAGGAGAGGGTTTTTTGGGAGCTTCACTACGTCCTTCTCCGTACAGAGAAGGAGCTCAGCCCCTTTTTCTTTCGCCTTTTCGGCAAACTTTTGGAGTCTTTTCTCTCCCATCTTCTGGTGATCGGAGAGGAACTCCTCGGCCACAACTCGAGCCCCTTGGGACTTGACTGTGCCGATAAATCGGCTCGGGTTTCCAATCCCACAAAAGACTCCTACCGGAACCTCATGCAAAGAACCTTTCCACCCAACAACTTCCTCAACTCCGATCTCCATCTCGATCTGAGGAGCATGTGTCCACTTCGCGATTCTTTCCCCTGTCCCTTCCACTTTTGGACCAACAAGAAGGACATAGTGGGCCTTGGCGAGGTGGCTGGGCTCATCGCGTAAGCGACCCTTTGGAAGTAATTCCCCTCCACCAAGTGGATCGCGACTATCGCAGACCACGATCTCTATATCCCGATGGAGCTTCCGGTGTTGCATCCCATCGTCGAGAAGTGCCACCTGAGCCCCTTCCCGCTTCGCCTCAAAAGAGGAGCGGTACCGGTCCCTGCCCGCAATCACAGCCACCTCAGGCAACCGCGAAGCGAGCATCCACGCCTCATCTCCACAAAGAGAGGGAGGATGAATCTTAGGATCGATGAGAAGAGGTCTTTTCCCTTTCTCATTCGTTCCTTTATAGCCACGTGACAATATAGCCACTTTGAGGCGATTTTCGGCTAGCTCTTTTGCAAGCAAGAGAGCTACCTGGCTCTTTCCCGCCCCTCCCACTACGAGATTGCCAATACTGACAACCATAAGAGGAGCCTTCCTGCAGGGGAAAATTCCCCTATCATACATCTTGTGCCGTGCCGACAAAGCCGCCCCATAAAGGAGACTGGCTCCCGTCTTCACAAAGCTGCTAAACACCCACTCTCCACACCTGCCTCCTCCTCATCAAAGAGAAGGACCTCCACCATTTCAATCAAAATGTGGATGGCTGTCATATGGGCCTCCTGGATCCGGTCGGAGGTAGAGACCTCCCCAATCACAAGAGAGTAATCGGCAACGCCGAGCAACCTCCCACCCCCCTTTCCAAGAAAAGAGATCGTGACAAGCCCTTGTGCTTTGGCTGTTGCAAACGCTCGGACCAGGTTTTCTGAATTTCCACTTGTCGTCAATCCAAAAAAGAGATCCCCCTCCTTTCCCAAAGCCTCAATGCCCCGCGAAAAGACCGTATCAAAACCAGCGTCATTTCCTACACAAGTGAGATGTCCAGGCTCTGAAAGAGCAATCGCCGGAAGAGCTGGCCGTTTTTTCCGGAAGTAGCCTGTGAGCTCTTCAGCAAAATGGTTGGCATCACAAAGACTCCCCCCATTGCCTGCAATCAAAAGCTTATTCCCCCTTCGGAAAGCGGCTTTCATCTCACCTGCAACATCTTCAAGAAAGGCAAGAGCCGTCTCCTCTTGGAGCTGGGCAATTGCCCGCATTCCCTCTTCCACAGACTGTAAAATCTTCTTTTTCAAATCTCAGGCTCTCAGTAATAAGCAAGGAATATACCTCAAAAAAGGATAAAACTCAATACCCTCCCCTTTTCCCCCTTAGGATGAATATTGCT
>SDBV01009487.1_pt1 | contig 12937 bp, 14 predicted proteins | sample 2277081 | NCBI WGS metagenome assembly SDBV01 (sample SAMN10402039, study PRJNA504765) | marine sediment metagenome | isolation source: marine sediment core GS10_PC15, 223 cmbsf | place: Arctic Ocean: Southern Knipovich Ridge | collected 2010
CTTTAAAGCCGAGCGGATGAGGCCGTCTGGTCTCTTTGAATCTTCTGGTAAGGACATCATATCCGGCCTCAAGGAAGACTATCTTAACTTTAGATTTCTTTCTTATTGCGGCGATCGCATCGGAAAAATCGGTCAGGAACTTTCTTTCCCTGATGTCAACTCCGATCGCAATTTTGGAAATTGTCGGGGTCCTCAGGCTTAGGTTGATGAAGGTCTCAATAATGGAAACAGGAAGGTTGTCCACACAAAAGAAACCGCTGTCTTCAAGGGCGTTTAGTGCAACGGTTTTTCCTGATCCGGAAAGCCCGGTAAGGATAATAATTGAAAGTCGACTATGATCGGATAATTTCATTTAAGCGGCTCAATGAGCCCGAAATTCCCGTCATTTCTTTTATAAAGGACATTAATGTTGTCGGATGATGCATTTGTAAATACAAAAAAAGCTCTGTCCAGCAGATCCATCTGCATGGCCGCTTCTTCTACGCTCATCGGTTTGATGTCATATGATTTATTTTTAATAATTGCAGGTGTAATCTCAGATGGTTCAGGAATATCTGAGGATTTGCTTTTTTTCCTGTGGGAAACAATCTTGTCCTTATGCTTCTTGACCTGTCGCGCAAGTTTTTCTACTACGTCATCAATAGACGAATACATCTCACCTGTAATGCTTTCAGCCTGTATTAATGACCCGTTGGCTTTTAAGTGAACTTCCGCTTTGTGTCTGAATTTCTCGACGCTTAAGGTAACGGTTGCCTCCGTGATTTTTGTGAGATATTTCTGGAATCTTCCGATCTTTTCTTCAGCGTAATCTTTGAGGTTTTTTGTAACTTCCATATGTCTGCAATTAATTATTATGTTCATCAGGCCCTCCTTGTTCAATGTCCAATTCCGTTGATTACTGTATACTCAAAAGATAACACAGTTTACTTCAAATAGCTATCTGTGCAATCAGTTTTTTAAAACCATTTTTTGCGCTTGATATGAGATGGGATTCTTAATTCTTCTCTGTATTTTGCTACAGTTCTGCGGGCTACTCTTATCTCCCTGTCTTTGAGCATTTCAACTATTTTTTTATCGTTAAGCGGCTTTTCAGAGTCCTCTTCTTTTACAATCTGTCTTATGATATCCTTCACGGTTGAAGACGACATCTCTCCGGTTGCCGTCGGAACAGCGTTGCTGAAGAAAAATCTGAAGCCAAGGAGCCCCTGCGGGCACTGGACGTACTTATTGGAAGTTACCCTGCTTATTGTACTTTCATGCATGCCCAGGTCTTCAGCAATATCTCTGAGGTTCAGGGGTCTTAGGAATTTAGCGCCCTTCCTGAAAAAATCCTCCTGAAATTTCAGAATGCTGTCAGTCACTTTATATATCGTCTTGTTTCTCTGGTCAAGGCTCTTTAAAAGCCATATTGCGGATCGGAGTTTTTCCTCGAGAAACTGTTTTTCCTCTGGCCCCAGCGATTTTCTGTTGGCCAGGAGTTTTCTGTAATAATTGGAAAGCCTTAGTTTCGGTATGCCGTCGTCGTTTAATGTTATGATGAATTCCCCTTCGGATTCTGCAACATAAACGTCAGGAATTATATGAACAGGTTCATCACCCGAAAAGTTCCTGCCGGGCCTTGGCTCAAGTCCCTCAATAATTTTGACTGCGGAAAAAACATCTTCAAGTGTTGTTTTGAACTTTGATGCAATCTGCTTGTATCTTTTTCCTTCAAGCTCGGAGAACCCGTCCGTGAGGATTTTTTCAACGAGAGTCCCTTTAAGTGTTAAAGGCTCTATCTGCAGGAGCAGACACTCCTGGAGGTTCCTTGCGCCCACTCCTGACGGGTCAAGCTCCTGGATCAATGAGAGGGCATCTTCAGCGGTCTTCAGGCCGGCTCCTGAAAGCTCTGCAACCTCCTCAAGAGATGCCTGCAGATATCCATCGTCATTTAAATTGTTAATGATTATCTCGGCGGACTGGCCGATTGTTTTGGTAATATTGGAAAGCCTCAGCTGCCACAGAAGGTGTTCGTACAGGTCGGTCTTCTTTCTGTTGCGTTCAAAAGGAGAAGTTGTTTCTTCGGAGCCGTCGCCGAAATATCCGAAATCTCTGCCGTCGCTTTCTCTTTCTTCAAAGTAATTATCTGTAGTAAATCCGAATATTTTTTCCAGGGGAGCTTCTATTTCATTTGAAGGTTCCCGGAAAGGTTCCTCTTCCGGAGCTGCGGATGCATCGTTTTTTTCAGGCTCTTTTTCCATCCCCTCTTCGAGCATTGGATTGTTCATGAGTTCCTGATTGATGTCCTGTGTAAGTTCAAGGAGCGGCAGCTGCAGGAGTTTTATCGACTGCTGAAGCTGTGGTGTGAGTATCAGTTTTTGTGAAAGTCTGAGTTCCAGCCTTTGTTCCTGTGCCATTATAGTTTGAATTCCTCTCCTAAATAGGTTCGTTTTACAAGGTCATTTATTATGAGATCTTCTGGTGCTCCATGAGCGAGTATCCGGCCGTCATTTATTATATATGCCCTGTCTGTTATTGATAAAGTCTCACGTACATTATGGTCTGTAATAATAAGCCCGATCCCCTTTTCCGTGAGCTGTTTGAGGGTCTTTTTTAATTCATTGACTGCAAGGGGGTCTATGCCTGCAAACGGTTCATCAAGCAGTATGAATACGGGATCAACGGCTATGGCCCTTGCTATTTCAACCTTTCTGCGTTCTCCGCCGGACAACTGGTATCCGAATCTTTTTGAAAAAGACAGGAGGTTGAATTCTTCAAGGATATTCTGGAGCTTTTCCTGTCTTGTTTTTTTGTCGGTCTCTATTATCTCAAGGACCGCGCTTATATTATCTCTAACTCTTAATTTTCTGAAAATGGACGCTTCCTGGGGAAGGTAGCCTATCCCTTTTCTCGCCCGCTTGTACATCGGGGAGTTGTTAAGGCTTTCACCGTCAAGAGAAACGTCGCCGGCATCCGGGCTGATAAGTCCGAGTATCATATAAAATGTTGTAGTTTTGCCTGCCCCGTTAGGCCCGAGAAGGCCGACAACTTCACCCGAGTTTATGTTTATACTGATGTCGTTAACAACAGGTTTGCCGTTGTAACTTTTTTTAAGCTCGGTTGTCTCAAGAGTATGCATTATTTCTTTTCCGTTTTGTTTTGCAGTATCATCCTGCTTTCCTCTACAACGGCACGGTTGTCCTTCAGAAAGAAGATTATCTGCTTCCCTGTGATTATGTTTCCCCCTTCAACAGCTTTCGGGTTTCCCGTAAATATGATTTTCTCTTCAGCATCAATATATATGGCTTCATCCGAAAACAGGGCCCTTTCCTTATTACGTACCTTAACGCTTCCAACTGCATGGATTTTTATGATCTTTCCTTCTTCATTATTATAAAAGACAGTCATTTTGTCGGAATGCATGGTTATGTCCTCGGTCTTTGCAACTACAGTTCCCTCAAATACAGCAGTATGGTTCTTATTGTCAGCTGTAAGAGTGTCAGAAGTGATGACAATTGGTGATTTTTCCGGCTTTTCAATCAGCGTGGAGGCAGAAGCATTGAAACTGATTAAAAAGACTATTAAAACACTGTTAATGATAAAAAACAGCTTTGACATTTTTAAGTATCCTCACCCTTTGCCGGGCGGTTTCAGCCTCCAGACCTTTCCCTTCGATAAGAAAAGTTTTACCTCTGAACTTAACATCATCTTCTGTTGTTATTAATTCATCTTTACCGTTCCAATTCAGTGTGTCTGTTGTAAATTTCGCATCTTCAGTATGTAATTCTACGTCCTCGTTAAGAGTTATATTTTCTTTTTCTATCTCATAAGTTCCACTTTTACTTGTTATGTAGATCTTGGGGGAGTAATTGATTGTCAGACCGATGGATTGAAGCAGTATTTCTTTTTTATCTACCGGAAATGATGCTTCCCGGGCCAGAAGCTCCCACTTGATTTTATTGTCTTTTTTGTGAGTCATCTGCAATTTTTGCATTGTGGATTCTTTAAAAGAAGGGCTGATTTTTATGCTCTGCTCTCTGTAGCCTAATATAATAAGGAAAACAATTACTAATGTTGCAGACAGAATCCAGAAAAATCTGCTTTGAGTCATATCGATAGTGTAGCATAAGGGCTATGCCTTGTAAAGCCGCTGGCAAGAAAAATGCTAGGGGAACGGAAGCGGGTAAGCGTGGAAGCGTGGAAGCGTGGAAGTGTAGAAAAAAAAGAGTTTTTTTTAAATTCTTTTACTTCCCCGCTTCCCCGCTTTCACGCTATTATAGCTTGACTACTATCAGGGTTAAGTTTTATTCTTACATTCATGGAAAAGCTTTGGTCAGGAAGGTTCAGGGAAAAAACTGAAAAGACAGTCGAAAAGTTTACTTCGTCGCTGTCATTTGACGTTCGTCTCTGGAGGTATGACATTGAAGGAAGTATTGCTCATGTGAAAATGCTTGGGAAACAAAAAATAATTCCTCAAAAAGATGTCAAGCTGATCCTTAAGGGCCTTGAAGAAATAATGATGGAAATCGAGAATGATCAGTTTGATTTCCAGGAGGGCCTTGAAGATGTTCATATGAATATAGAGCATGCTCTCATTGAAAAAATAGGGCCTGTGGGCGGGAAGCTCCATACTGCAAGGAGCCGGAATGACCAGGTTGCACTTGACAGCAGGCTCTTTTTAAGGTTTGAAATAAAGGAAATTCTTGATTTGATCAGGGACTTTCAGGAAGTTATAGTTTCGGCGGCTGAGAAAAATATTGAAGTTATTATGCCCGGCTATACGCACCTTCAGAGGGCGCAGCCTGTTTTGCTTTCACATTATCTTCTCGCATATTTTGAGATGCTTGAACGTGACAGGGGGAGGTTTGAGGACTGTCTGAAAAGGGTTAATGTCCTGCCCCTTGGTTCAGCTGCCCTGGCGGGTACGACACTGCCTATTGACAGGGAATATGTTGCCCGGATTTTAAAATTTCCGGCGATCTCCGAAAACAGTATGGACACGGTATCTGACAGGGACTTTATAATTGAATTTATCTCTGCGTCAAGCCTGCTTATGGTCCATCTGTCGAGGCTTTCAGAAGAGATAATAATATGGAACAGCGAAGAATTCGGGTTTGTCGGCCTGCCTGACGCCTTCACAACCGGATCTAGCATCATGCCTCAAAAGAAGAACCCGGACGTTCCGGAGCTGACAAGGGGAAAAACCGGCAGGGTCTTCGGCAACCTTATATCCATCCTTACGGTCATGAAGGGGCTGCCCCTTTCATATAACAGGGACATGCAGGAAGATAAGGAGCCGTTATTTGATACGGTTGATACGGTCAAGTCATGCCTTGAGGTGCTGATAAGGATGGTCCCTGAAATTCTTTTTAAAAGTAAAACAATGGAGAACGCAACAGAGGCGGGGTTTTTGACTGCCACGGATATTGCAGAGTATCTCGTTAAAAAAGGTATGCCGTTCAGGGATGCACACAGTGTTACCGGAGGGCTGGTCAAATACAGCATTGATAATAAGAAGACTTTCACGGAATTGAGCATTAAAGAATTTAAAAAGTTTTCAAAGCTTATTGCTGATGATATCTACAAGTATATTTCGGTGAAGTCTTCGGTTGAAGGGAAAAAATCACCTGGCGGGACATCAAGGAAACTGGTGCGTGCGAGGATTAAGAAAATAAGAAGTGAGAAATAAGAAGTGAGAAATGAGAAAAAAAAAGAAGGCTGGTTAATTCATTTATTTTATCTTTTACTTCTTACTTCTTACTTCTTATTTCTCACTTCTCTTGTGGCCTGCGGCAGGAGAGGTGATCCTGTTGCTGTGATGCCTACTGAAAGAGAAATTATCAATGATGATATGGATGAGGGAACGGAAGATCAAAGGAATTCCGGGAGCCCGGTAATACATAAGGAGATAACTAAAACTGCGGAAACTGAATTAACTGTCCCTGATTCACCGGCCGGGCTGGCCGCATTATATACTCAGAACGGGATTATACTGGTATGGGACGAATCCGGCAGCCGGGGGGTAAGGCTCTATAGGATTTATCGTTCTCTCGGGGATGATTACAGACTGGTAGGGGATTCAGTGTCCCCGGTTTTTACTGATCGTGATGTCAAACAGGGTATGAAATACTTTTACAGAGTGACTGCTGTTGGCGGTCTTGAGAGCCTTCCCTCAGAAGAAATAAATATTTTAGCCGAGGTTCCTTGAATATGAAAGAAAAAATACTGGCTACGTTTAAAGAGAGCATATCAGTAAAACAGAAATTCGTTGATGAAAATATTGACACGATTATAGATGTATCAAAACTGATTGCCGAAGCATTAAACAGGGGCAGCAAGCTTCTGCTTTTCGGCAACGGGGGGAGTGCATCTGATGCTTCTCATATTGCGGCTGAGTTTGTAAACAGGTTTCAGAGAGAACGGCCGGCCTTTCCTGCACTGGCCCTGAATACGGATATGGCGGTACTTACTTCCATTGCGAATGATTATGACTATTCAAATATATTTGTACGCCAGTTAAAGGCCTTTGCCCAGGACGGCGATGTTGTAATCGCGATAAGCACAAGCGGTAATTCTCCCAATGTTTTAAAGGCCGTGGACGCGGCAAAGAGCAGGAAATTAAAAACAATCGCATTTACAGGCGAAAAAGGGGACAAACTGGCGTCCAGATGTGATTATGTTTTTGCTGTCCCGTCAAGCAATACTCCTAGAGTACAGGAGACCCACATTGTCCTCGGGCATGTGCTCTGCCAGATGGTGGAAGAAATACTGTTTGAGTCCCACAGGAAGACGTAGTTATTAATTACGAATTACGAATTACGAATTACGATTAACGAATATAATTGGAATATCACCTGCTGGAAATGCTAATATTTGCATATGAAAAAAATAGTTCTTTTGCTGGTTTTTCTTTTCCTGCTGCCGCCCGATTTGAGCGGGAAGACGCAATTTCTGAAAATAAGGTCCAGCCTTCACCCTGATTTTTCAAGAATAGTCCTTGAAGGGCCTGACAGCCTGCTGAAAAAAGCTATCGTCAACCAGAAAGCACAAAGTGTAATAGTCGGCTTCCCTGGTTCAGACTTTTCAGTAGAGTCTGAGAAAGTTACGGTTACCTACAGGAAGACGGACGACAATACCATCATGTTCTTTCCGGGCAGTTTCAGGGGATTAAAAGTGTTCAAATTGAAATACCCGGCCAGGCTTGTCATCGATATTTATATAGAGAGAGACAGCAGTGACATATCTTCCCTGGTTTTACCGCGCGGAGAAAGGAAAAAGAGGGGAGGCGCCATATCGCGGACAATTATTATAGATCCGGGGCACGGCGGATATGAGAGCGGCCTTGTCAGGGATGATCGCAGGGAGAAAAACGTTGTTATGGACATTGCAAAGAAACTGCATACTCTTATTAACAGAGGCTCTTCCATAAGCTCCCTCACAAGGGGAAGCGACCGTTATATGAGCCAGACCGAAAGGGTCAGCTTCGCAAACAGTAAAGGCGCCGACATTTTTATCAGTCTTCATGTAGGCAATCACAGCGGAACAGTTATTTATCTGCCGGTAATGACAGAACAGGCTTCCGACAATGTTAAACCATATTTATATAATAAGGGGCAGGAGGAATATTTAGATGAAACCGTAACTCTGCTTAATGCCATAAAGGAGGCCATAATTACGGATTTTGGTGATGACGCGGTCTCTGTCCGGCCGTATCCCTACAGTTTTATTTCAAAAATAGAGTCAGCAGCTCTAATGATCGAACTCCCCTCATTTGAAGATGCCGATTATATTGAGGAGTTCAAGACAGAGATGGCAGGGACTTTATATAAAGGATTGTATATTTATGAAGAAATCCAGACGGAGTAAAAAACCCGGAAGATGGTTTTTCATGCTTGTTCTGTTCATTTCATTTTCAGCAAGCGCCGCTGCCGCATATTTTTATTTTAAAGATGAATTTACTTTCGAGTCTTCCTTTATTGCAGACATTGAGTCAAGGCAGGCAGCCGCCGAACTGATAAAGAAAAAGAGGTCCGACATGAGGCTTTATGCTTCAGCCGGTAGTGCATTTGATGCCGGGGGCGGGCAGGTTTACAGGAAAGATACTATGCTTGTAGTTGCCGAGGACATAATAAGAAAACATCTGAAGCCATATAAGGTAAGGCTTCTTGATTTATATATGGACAAGGAGGGAATTATTTATATAGACTTCGGGGATGAATTAAAAAAGAACTTTAAGGGGGATGCCCTTGAAGAACTGAATATTATCGGCGGACTGTACAAGGGAATAAAATCGGCGGTCCCGGGTTTTAATGCCCTGAAGATTTTAATTGAGGGCAGGGAGACTGAAAGCTTCGGGGGCCATATTGATATATCAAGACCTATAGGAGAAGAGATTGCAGAAAGCATCTGATCAATTGCCCATAGGGATTTTTGACTCGGGCGTCGGCGGCCTGACTGTTATGAAGGAAATTACAGAGCTTCTCCCTGAAGAAGACATAATCTATCTGGGTGATACTGCAAGGGTCCCTTATGGAACCAGGTCTCCTGAGACTGTAACAAGATATTCCTTCAAGAATACCCGGTTTCTCATGTCAAAGGGGATTAAGATTCTTGTGGTCGCATGCAATACATCATCTGCTGTCAGCCTCGGTTTTCTCAGAGATGAAATCCCGGTGCCGGTCATAGGAGTTGTTGAACCCGGGGCAAAGGCCGCCGTAGCTGCGACGACTACAAAAAAGGTTGCGGTAATCGGGACAGATGCTACAATAAACAGCGGAGCTTATGAACGCGCGATAAGGGCCCTGGACGATTCAATAACAGTTACCGGGGTGGCCTGCCCGCTGTTTGTTCCAATAATAGAAGAGGGATGGATCAGGGGAGATGTAGTAACGCTTACTGCAGAGAAGTACCTCTCTTCAATAAAACATAATAGTGTGGACTCTCTTGTGCTGGGCTGTACTCATTATCCCATGATAAAAAATGTAATAAAAGATATCGTTAATATTCCTTTAATAGATTCGGCAGTGGAGACAGCAAAGGAGGTAAACCGTATACTTAAAGGTGAAAATATGCTGCGCAGTAATAAGGGAAAGGTATCCAGAGATTTTTTTGTTACCGATTCACCCGAGAAATTTTCCAATACTGGAAAAAGATTTCTTGGGCATGATATAACCGATATTTCAAAAATAAATCTGGAATGAGAGAAACTGCAATTACTAATTACTAATTACAAATTACTAATCAAAAACTAATGGAGGACAACAATGCGGCCGGACGGAAGACAGAATGACAAGTTAAGGAAAATTACAATTACCAGGAATTACTTGAAGAATGCAGAGGGATCTGTGTTGATAGAGATAGGAGATACTAAAGTGATCTGTACGGCTTCTATTGAGGACAGGGTGCCCTTTTTTCTGAAAGACCAGAACAGGGGATGGATTACGGGTGAATATTCAATGCTCCCGCGCTCTACTCATACCAGGAAAAGCAGGGAATCTTCAAGCGGGAAGGTCGGGGGAAGGACACATGAGATCCAGAGGCTTATAGGGAGGTCCATGCGTTCAGTTGTTGACATGAAAGCACTGGGCGAGAGGACTATCTGGCTTGACTGCGATGTAATTCAGGCTGATGGAGGCACCAGGACGGCATCGATATCGGGTGCGTTTGTGGCGCTTAAGGATGCGGTGAGTTTTGCGATGGAAAATAAATTGATTGAGAGACAGCCGATAAGGGATTATGTTGCTGCAGTAAGTGTGGGCATTGTTGAGGGTAAAACAAGACTGGACCTCTCTTACGAGGAAGATTCCAACGCAGAAGTTGATATGAATATTGTAATGACCGGGTCCGGTAAATTTATAGAAGTTCAGGGGACTGCCGAGACCCAGCCGTTTGACCGGGAAGGCTTCCAGCAAATGATGGATTTTGCAGAGTCAGGGATCAGGGAGATGATTTCGGTCCAGAAGAGTGTGCTGGGGGAATAAATTGAAGTGTGAAGTGTGAAGATCATGTTATATTATTAATGTTGTACAGGGGACACTGATTTTTTTAAGTTTGGGCTCTCGATCATGGAATACAAAAGTATAAAGAAATGGCCTGAGGATGAAAGGCCGAGGGAGAGGCTTCTCAAGTTAGGTGCCGGCGGCCTTAGCACTGCCGAGCTGCTTGCAATCATATTAAGAACAGGAAGCAGGGACAAAAGCGCGATTGAGCTTGCAAGGGAAGCGCTTATGAAATTCAGCACTCTGAAAGAAATAGAGGACGCCTCTGTTGCAGAGTTTGCTAATATTAAAGGTATAGGCAGCTCGAAGGTTGCACAGATGAAAGCGGCCTTTGAACTCGGAAGAAGACTTCTGCAGGGAGGCGGGGACTCCGCATTGCAGAACCCCTCTTTCACAAACAGCAGAGAGGTGTATGAATATTACAGGCCCAGGTTTTTCGGCCTTAAAAAAGAAAGATTTTTGTGTGTTTTACTTGATACTAAAAACAGGGTGTTCAAGGAGAAGATTGTATCGGAGGGGACTCTTACCTCCTCTCCGGTCCATCCGCGGGAAGTATTCAGATACGCGATAAAAGAAGCCGCTGCATCTGTGCTGTTTATCCATAATCATCCGAGCGGGGACCCTGATCCGAGCAAGGACGATATCAGCATTACAAAAAGACTGGTTGAAACCGGAAAAGTTGTCGGCATTAATGTCCTTGACCATATTGTAATCTCCGATGTTTCATATATTAGTCTGATGGAAAAGGGCTGTATGTAATCTACTCTTCTGTCTGTCATTCCCGCAGTCTTTTGAGCGGGTCGAATCGACCCGATTAAGGACTTCGGGAATGACGGATAAATAAAACGAGTTTATACATAGACTCTAACTAGCGATATATTAAAAGAAATTCCTTATTTGCATGATTTTTTTAGGTAAATATTCTAAAATGTTTTACCGGAGCCTGAACTATCAGAGTAAATTCCGTGGAGAATCTTTTGATAATCAAAGTGCAACTGCATTATTCCGGCTGAATTCAATAATCCTGATCGCAGTAGTCTTCAACTGCCGGATTTAGGACATACATATTAAACCAGTAACTAATCTACGATAAGGAGAAAAAAATGGCAAAGGTACAAAGAGCGCTTATCAGTGTTTCTGATAAGACCGGCATTGTTGAACTGGCAAAGGAACTCAGCAGTCTTGGAATTGAAATACTTTCGACCGGAGGAACAGCCAACCAGTTAAGGAACGAGAGGGTCAAGATCACGGATGTTTCAGAGTACACCGGCTTCCCCGAGATGCTTGGCGGCAGACTTAAGACGCTTCATCCCAAGATTCATGGCGGACTCCTGTGGAGGAGAGATAATGAGCAGGATGCCCGGGAGATCAAAGACAACAAGATAAGCTCAATAGACCTGGTTGTGGTCAACCTTTACCCTTTTGAACAGACCGTTTCAAAATCGGATGTGACTTTTGATGATGCTATTGAGAATATTGATATAGGCGGCCCGACGATGTTAAGGGCGGCTTCAAAGAACTTCAAGGATGTGGCTGTTGTAGTTGATCCTTCAGATTATAAGACAATAGTTGATGAACTGAAAGCGCATGATGGGGAAGTCAGTTATGATACCAAGTTTAAGCTTGCCCAAAAAGTCTTTTCACATACCGCCAGGTATGACACATTGATTTCAAATTACCTTACCAGGCACGGGGGATCAAAAACAATCTTCCCGGAGACCTTTAACCGGAGTTACCTTAAAATGAGTGATTTGAGATACGGGGAGAACCCGCACCAGAAGGCGGCTGTTTACAAAGAGTCTCTATATAAAGACCTTTCTATTGTTGACGCCAAAATCCTGCAGGGAAAGGAGATGTCTTATAATAATTTCCTCGATTCCAGTGCGGCCCTTGATATTGTTAAGGAATTTCAGGAGACAGCGGCTGTTATCGTAAAACACAATAATCCCTGCGGAGTCGCTGTTGCCGATACGATTGAAGCCGCATATAAAAATGCATTTGAAACAGACCCTGTCTCGGCTTTTGGCGGAGTTATCGCCTTGAACAGGGATGTTAATGAAGCCACTGCAAAAGAGATACTTAACCTGTTTGTTGAAATTATAATTGCCCCTGGATTTGACCCTGACGCGCTGAAGGTTTTAAGCAGTAAACCTAACATAAGACTCCTTTTGCTGGATATCTCGCGGAACACAACAGGATTCGATATCAGGAAGATCCAGGGAGGACTTCTTGCCCAGGAAAAAGACACAGGCATGATCGATAATTTCAAGTCATTAAAGGTCGCTACAAAGAGAAAGCCTTCTGATGATGAGCTGATTGCCCTGGAATTTGCCTGGAAGATCTGCAAGCATATGAAATCAAATGCAGTCATTTATTCAGCGAAAGACCGGACTCTGGGCATAGGCGCGGGCCAGACCAGCAGGGTTGATTCTGCAAGGCTTGCGGCAATGAAAGCAGGCAACTTTGACATTTCCCTCAAGAATTCTGCGGTGGCTTCAGACGCTTTCTTCCCGGCCAGGGATGGAATTGATGCTATAGCAGACGCAGGGGCCACCTCGGTCATCCAGCCGGGAGGGTCAATTAAGGATGAAGAGGTTATTGCTGCCTGCGATGAACATAATATTGCGATGGTTTTTTCGGGGATGAGACACTTTAGACACTAATAACTACGAATGACGAATGACGAATGACGAATAACGAATGACGAATAACATATAACTAATTAGTGTCTGTGAATTTTTTATTTTTGTCATGCCCGAAGTCAGTAATCGGGCATCCAGAAGCTTTTGAAAAGACTGGATTCCCGCTCAACAGACTGCGGGAATGACGGGTCAATGTTTGAGTTTATGTACTGATGCTAATTAAATAAAAAGACAGAAAAGAGGTGAATGTAATGAGAGTTTTAGTTACTGGCGTATGAGGCTGTGAGCATGACCTTGTTGGGAAGATCAGCAAGATGC
>SDBV01009488.1_pt1 | contig 12937 bp, 11 predicted proteins | sample 2277081 | NCBI WGS metagenome assembly SDBV01 (sample SAMN10402039, study PRJNA504765) | marine sediment metagenome | isolation source: marine sediment core GS10_PC15, 223 cmbsf | place: Arctic Ocean: Southern Knipovich Ridge | collected 2010
GGGCTGTCCCGAAAGCATATCTTTCAATCCATTGAAGGGAGCCTGCGCCGTTTGCAGACCGATTACCTCGATCTGTATCAGGCGCACTGCTTTGACTATACAACCCGCTTGGAGGAAACTTTGAGCGCTTTTAACGATTTGGTGCGCAGAGGTAAAGTCCGGCACATCGGTGTTTCCAATTTTACGGCTTCCCAGCTCACCAGGGCCCTGTTTCTCTGTAAACTTCATGGCTGGGCGCCTGTTGTTTCCCTCCAGGCGGAATACAGCCTGATCGTCAGGAGCACCGAATGGGAATTGCTTCCCGTCTGCAGAGAGGAAGAGCTCGGCTTCATGGCCTGGTCGCCACTGGCAGGAGGCTGGCTGACCGGTAAGTACAGAAAGGGCGAGCCGCCCCCGGAGAACAGCAGGGTGGGCAGGAATGACAGGTGGGACGATCAGCCAGCCCAGCGGGAAAGTGCGCTTACCTGGCGGGTCATTGATGCCCTTTTAAAGATCGGCAAAGAGCGGGCCAAAACACCGGCCCAGATAGCCCTGAATTGGATACTGCGAAAATCGGACCGCATCGTTCTGATTCTCGGCGCCAGCACCACCGGGCAGTTGGATGAGAATTTAGGCGCCACAGGATGGGAGCTGAGCGAGGAGGAAATCCGCCTGCTTGACTCCGCCAGCGATGTCCCGCTTCCCTATCCCTACAGGTTTATTGCCCGGTACGCTAAAAGGGCGGAAGCGTTGGTTTTTTAGCGTAGCATTGATCCCGGCTTAACCGCCTGATTCCGATGACAAACCTCGGCTAGCCTGGATTCCCACGTTAGTTTTTTGACTTAACACCACGCGTGCGTACTCGAGCTATCTTAGCCGAAGATGAGGCGTAGTCGCTTGCCTCCCAGCCATGGTACACGAATATCGGTTTTGTGGAAACCTGCGGCGATGGGCAGAGGATTGTGGGCGCGTTTCTGAAAGCGCACCAGGATTTCATCTGTTGGAGATCACAATTGACTTTCATCGCCACAGACGATGAGAGAGCGTCCATGTGGAAGAACTCGATACCATCGGCGATAGAGTTCTCGATGATCATTCTCTGGGCGTAGCGGCTGATGAGCTTTGCGGGCGAGCGGCGCAGCTGATTAGTCAGAAGCAGGGTGGGCTCTTCGTGGCCGAGATCCATGACAGAGATCTGCCGTCTGGGCCCTTCGTAGTTCGTGAGCGATACTGTTGTATCCAGAATACGGGGGGTGCGGTAGGCGCGAGTGACCCCTTTAAGCTCGACCCGCCTCCACGCTGAAACGGGCGTTTGGTAGATCTGTTCCAACATCTTCTGCGACCGCGTCCTCAGGGTAATGAAGCGAATGTCCATCTTGTTGAGCCTGTTGAGATTAGCATAGGTGATGAGCTTGGAGTCAAAGACTAACTCCTCGGGGAGCTTTCCGGTTCTGCTCTTCCAGAACTCCACAAATCTGAGGATCTCATCTGCCTGCTCATCCTTGCGCAAATCGGCGTTGCCATAGCAGAACACGCGCTTATCTGCGTCCTCGACCACAAAGGCCAGAATCCCCTTCTGACGGCGACTCCGTTTGGTGACGTAGTGCTTCTCCACAAGAGCGTCTTCGCCGTGGAAGAGGATGGTGTGAAAATCAAGGTTGAAAGAGACCCCCCACTAAAGGCCCAGCTCTGTCACAGCATCGAACCAGGCTCGCATGAGCTTGGGGTAGCAGGCAGGATCGATTCGGTAGCTGTACTCTGTGAGGAAAGAGCGTTTAGGGATCCCATTCAGTCCGGCCTTAAGGGCCGGACCTTCGTCCATCACGTAGCTCATCACGTAGCTCATCACGTGACTGTGGCGCCTACGGCCAAAGAGCTTTAAAGCAAGAAGCGAGCGCATCGCGCAGGCTGCGGGTATCATCTTCGAGCCAGGCAGGTTGACGCTGCTGATGATGCGGTCGAAACCAATCTGCACCAGAGAGGGCAGAAAGAGAAACAGGCCGCCGAATTGGGTGCGGAAGCTCCGCGGTGAGAGATCAACCCCTGAACTTGGTGGCAACACTATACTGCAAATCTGCAACGTCTAGGGATGATATACTTTATACTTTTTTCAGTATACTCAATAGTTAGGGTGGTCTATGGAAAGGTAAATCGTAATGCATGAGTTTGAAGAGATTTTACATACCGGCGGTAAACTGACTTTCAACCATGAGTCGGAAGGAGGCCTATCCGTTCAGTTCGAGCATAGTACTCCTTTGCCGGCAACAGTCTTTCAGGTGTGCATCAACATGGACTGGACAAATAGTCGACTATGTTGCAATCGGGGGCATAGGGGGTGCGTCCTTCTATCCTCAACCTTCAGTCCTGGCGTACCTGATTTCGGATAGAGAGGGGATGTTTGGGCAAAAGTGCAAAGCTTGCGAATCCTATTTTAGATGCTCCACACTCTCGCGAACAACAATCTGCCCATATTGTGGCGATCACAAACATGGCGTTGTTTTCCTGACTGCAAATCAACTCCAATTTCTGACAAAATACTTCAATACTTACATGGAGGCTCTCGAAAAGGCACAAACGGCAACCGTCGATTTGGACCAAATGCTTAACGGTCTCTCTAATAATACTCATTCTTGGGTGTACAAAGAAGAAGTACAACAATCACTGCATAGGTGCAACTTGTGTCGTTGCAGGTACGATGTATTAGGAAGATACGCCTTATGTCCAAGCTGCGGCACCCCAAATTATCTATCTTCCTATGAGAAGGCACTATCGGAGCTTAAGGCACACCTATCCGCCTCATCTGTTCATTCTGGGGACATCCCGGGAGAATTATTCGCAAAGGCCTTCACGGAATATGAAGCATTGGGGAATTGTGTACGGACACAACTGCTCCGAATTCCAGCAACAGACAGAAGAAAAGCCGAAGTAAGGAGAATCAATTTTCAGAGGATAAGCGAGGCAGCAGAGCAGCTGGAAAGATTCTTTGCAATAAGAGTAAATGATAACTTATCTGCCGAAGATATAGCTTTCATTCACTTGATGGTTAACCGACGGCATTTGTTCATCCATAACGCCGGCCATGTCGATGAGAAATACCTTGAGATAACAAATGACACCACGGTCAAACTGAATGAAACTATAAAAATTAATTTAGAGCAAGCAATAAAAGTTGTGGATCTCCTTAGGACTTGCGGAAGGAACTTGATGAAGGATTGGCAATCGATAAAATAGCAGACCACCTAACCTAAAGGTTTGAGACGACCTATAAGGTCGATTCAAAAAGTCGCTGCAGCTGACCCCTAAAGATTGAACTCCTTGACTTACTTGTATTTGGTAAAAGGGCAACGGCAATATGATGCGGCGGGACAGCTCAGCTCAATGTTATGCCGTCTTCTTTTTGATTTCATTGAATTATCAACACCATAGCGCATGATAAGGCTTTATTATCTTCATTAGTTCGACTGGTGTCAGTATCATCAAGCTGTAGTTTCAGAATACATAGATCTTTTTATTCTGGTCCCTTGCAAAACGGTCAACGGTAAACAGCGCATCGCAGTCAAAGCGGATGGCATCGAGTACAATCTTTTTGTCTTCTTCTGAAAGGCTGCCATGCATGGAGTTGTCAAACGCCCTTCTATAATTTATTTCCGCGTTTTCTGAAAAGGATTCTCCATTTTCATATTCGGAAACAACCGCCTCCCAGTTGTCCCATACGTCATGAAACCATTGAACAAATCCTTTATCTCCGCTTGCTGAAACTTCATTATAAACAGCAGGTGATAAGGCAAACTCAAAATGCGCACAATTTATGCCGAAAAAAAATCATGAAGGGCTTCAATCTCGTTGAATAATCGGGTTCCTTTCTTGATTTTGCCTTTTCGTGTCTGAAAAAATTCCTCGCTTTCCCGGTAATGCTCAAAGATATATTCGCCAAAATCTTGAATATATTGCAGAACGTTTGTGTCTAAAAATATCCTGCCGGGAATTGAGCTAAACTGTACGTAACTGTCCCTCGCTTTTATCTTCTTAATCAGCGTTTTCATTTTACCCCTACCACGATTTTTATTTCTTCCGTGGTGAGGTCGTAGAGTTTTTAGACCATCTGGTAGATCTCGGCGTCCCATTCACTGACGGATGACTCCGCCCCGCTACATTGGCTTTATTAATCATCGTTTGTGCCTGCGCTGACCATATGTTGCTTGATAAATATGTCAACATGGCTTTACTCATTAAATTTGTTTTATTATAGGAACATCATAACATCTCTTGCAAATTTTTAATAAGTATACCATCCCCGGTTTCTCAACAGTTCTTATGATTACGATTTTACTTGGGAAATAAAATACCTGCGCTTATTTCAAGTACATTCCTATTGGAATATATTATTTTTGTTAATCGCAATATTTCATTTTCCCTCATTCCGCTTCTGTCATTTTGATAGTCAATTATTTGAAAGGCTACTTGGTAGAGAATGACAAAGGGGTTATTTGTTGCAAATCCGAATCGTAGATGATGGTAATAATCTCCCCCATCTTCTCTTTTAAGATGGGTGTGTAATGCAGGATGATATATCCTTTTCTTGATAACTTCCTCTATATCCTCTTTCGTAATTTCATCAACAACAATATTGGTATTGAGATCATTTCTGAATTCAAAGAAATAGGTTGTATCATAGTCTATTTGGAAACAACCTCTACTATAGAACAACCGCAAAGAAAATCCCTCTTCAATTTTACTAATGGAGTAGAAAAATCCGATCTCACTATCACGGAATGGTTTCAAAGAGAGGGTTTCTAATTCCAGTTGTTTCACGTCACTAAACCTATCGGAGCACCATAAATTGGCAATATTTTCTGGTTTATTCCACTCCCGCCAGTCAAAGATGCTGATATCCCACAAATGGGGAAGAAATCTATGAAAGCAGCGCAACCATGTCTGTTTATCTCTTTCAGTTCTTGGATTAAAAACTCTAGCCTCGATCCAATTCCATAAATCATGCATACTGTTCTCACATCTTCTCAAGCGACAGTAAAACCCGTTCTAACTTTTCTTTTGAGATTCTTTTCTGTTCATCGGGTATGGTCACCTCATCTAACAATCTCAAATCTTCTTCGATATCTCCCGGTGAAATATCCCTCCATATCTCTTTTTCAAGTTCAAAGACTCTGATGAACTGGCGTAAAAGAGGCCAAACATTTAAATAAGAAATGCCTTTGTCTTTTCTAGCCCAAAAAATGATTCTTTTTCCAATAAGCTGATCTCTTTTGATTTCACACCAGATCACATCGCCTGGCTCAAGGAATTCATCATAGAATAAGGACAATCCATCGTGCTTTTCTAAAAGCCCAGAAAATTGCTTGAAACTTAAAACATCTTTATCGACAACCCCATCAGCGAACCATTTTTCCGCCAGTACGCTTGCCTTTCCACATATATAATCCGAAGCGAGCCGTGCAACTTCCATATCTTGATAAAGAATTAAATAAAGTGAATTAAATCTTTGACTCAAAAAAAATGAGGCAAGCTCATTAAATATTTTTTCAATGGATAGGGCTGGTTCCATCAACTCGGATTTATTCATTTCGTCAATAAAGCCTTCAATTTTCATCTCCGCCGGAATCGTCAATCCAAAAGGGCTGGTATCATGTTCCTGTGCCCAGAGTTTTAATTTTACAACTTCAGGATCTTCAGGGGTTAATCCCTTAAATGATTCAAGCGCAGGGAGCAGCAGGGGGTTTATATTTACTGGTATTTTCCCAATCGAGGGTTCGCCAGTGGCTAAAATCCAATTCCAGTATAACGGGGGTTCCTCAGATGGAATGAAAAAACCGTCTCTCTTCACTGTTTTCAAATGCTCCAGAGAAAAATCGACTCTACCGCTCCTCAAAAAATCACTCCTCACTCTGTCACATGCATAGCTTATAGCTTCATCTTTTGGTTTCTTCAATTTTTCATAACCATATTCAAATTCAGCCTGTAGTCTTACTGCCTGTCTCGGGTTTCCACCGGAAAGTTTTGTCAAAATCGGAAATATTGCCTCCCTGTAATTTGAATATATACCCATCCTTCTTTTAAGCAATTCTCTTATTTTGGTTTCATCTGAAGATGTCAGGATCGCCATGGAGGCGTCTTGCTTTTGCCATTCAAAGTCGAGTCTTATGGTATAAAACAAGTTTAGTTCATACAGCAATTTTCCCATAGATTTAGAAAGTAGGGAAAGTGTTGGGGATAACAGACGAATCTCCCCGCGAAAGAGTGGATATTTATCAATTCCTTCACAAAAGATCAGGGGAGGACGACCAAGCGTATCTGACAATGTTTCGAGCATTTCAGCCACTTGAACTTTATAATTATCTTCCTGTTCTTTAAAAAGATTCAGAATGATTTTTCGTATGAGGCCTGCATGGGTACCAACCTCTTTAAAGAAAAAAGCGGCAATGGTTTTATCTAACGATATGCCTGATACTTTGGATAAATCATCTCCCCATTTCCAGACATCAATCTTTACATTTTCAAGCGTCTTTAACGTTTTAAAGAAAACATAACCTAGGAATCCACCAATGCTGACATCAAAATCATCCTTATCAAAAGATAGTCGAAGGTCAGGTTCAACGCCCGATTCCAGGAACACCTTATTGATAAATGTTGTTTTTCCGGTGCCAATCTGACCCGCAAGCATCATAGGCCGGACATTCTTTACGTCTTTAAGCCATTCCACACACCTGTTCGCAAGCTCCGGAAACAGATCAATAAACAGATCTTCCATGTCCGCTTCTGAAAGCGGATAGCCAAGGTCTATTGTCATTCCTCTTTTATTGATCTCCATATTCTTAGTCCCTGCTCTGCCTTCTCATATTTTCTACAGCCTTTACAATTTCACTTTCAGCGTCTTCTCTATTCCATTCATCCCAGAATTGAATGGTTGCGCTTGTAGGTTCATATGTAGGTTGATGTAACTTCACCCTTGTTGGAAGTAATACTGCATCACCCACCACTACGGCTTCGCCAACATCCAGCATTGGCAGAATATCCATCAGTGAGCCCAGGCTGTCAGGCATAAGTTTTTTAACCACTGCTTGGTCACTGGTATTTGTCAATCTTAATGCTATAAAGTTATTGCATTGGCTTAAAATGGTAGGGTTGACTTCTGATGGACGCTGACTGACAATCAGTAAAGCAACGCCATATTTACGGCCTTCCTTGGAAATTCTTATAAAATTTTCTAATGCCCTTCTCTCAAATGGATTTATGTTTTGGTCAAGCGGGAGATACCTGTGGGCTTCGTCACAGACAAATGCGATTGGATGCCTCTTTTTAGCATCCATCCAGAATTGAGTTTCATAAATAACTCTGGCAACCAACCCAACAATAACAGGCAGGATATCAGAGGGGACTTCTGAGAAATCTATCACTTTGATCCCTTTTATCGTATTCTCAAAGCTCAATAAATTTTTGGCAATATCATGAAGGGCATCATATGTATGATATTTCTCATGCGCCTGGAAAATAAAGCCATATCTTTTATCTGTAATTCTACTATTCAACCTTACAAGGAGCCTGCTGAACTGTCCGAAGAATTTCCCTTGCTTCAAACCACGCTGCCCCTGTTCCATTTCTTCATTTAAATCCTTTATTTCCTTAGTGACTTCATCTAACAAAAAGGGTACCGGGCTGTCTATTGTAAATGATTTTAATATTTCCTCCTTTCCTTCATTCTCTAAGGAGCGTTTTTTAGCGCCCGAAACTGCATCCTGAAATACCATTACCTGGTTATGGGCGCTGAATTCACTCCGATCAATAAACATCTCCTGCATCTCTTCAAAGTTCAATAACCAGTAAGGCAAGAACAAAATATCATCGCCTGAGTTTTCAAGTTCATTTGGTCCGGCAATTCTTATATGCTTTGCGTATTCCAGGGTGGAATATTCCCCATGAAGATCAAAGAGAATGATATTCGCAGACGGTAGTTTAGAAGCCTTCTCTAAAATAGAAGCGACTGCCCATGATTTCCCTGAACCGGTGCTGCCGAGCAGGGCTGCATGCCTCTGAAAAAATTTATTCCCATCAAGATATGTTTCAGCTTTCTCATCCAGTGTATAGGTCCCGATATTTAAGGCATTCTCATGCACAGATACAGATGAAATTACACCCATAAAGGCTTCTAAGTCCGTTCCTTCAATCGGATAACATGGAGCATCGATATTGGGAAAAGACAGTACCGAACGGGAGAATACGGCTTTTCTTTCCCCCTCTTTTTCCCTAAATGTGCCGATCAAAATGAGGTGGACTACATTTTCCTCGGTTTCAACCACGGCATAATCTTTTTCCTCCTCTTCAGCGGGCTTTTCTTCAAAAAATCTTCGTATCACTCTTTCCACCATAGCGATCAGCCACTCGCCTGGCCGTCCCTTGAGTGCTGTCAATCTTCCCAACTTTGCTTCAGTAAGTTTATCCGAAGAAGGAACCCTGATAAATACACGGGTTGTATCAACCTGAATAACATTGCCAAGGTTATCTTCTTCTCTGAAATTAAAAATACTCATCTCATTCTCCTAAAACATCCTTTACAAATTCATCTATTCTCCACAGCTCAATATCCGATATCTCATATTCAGTATCTTTATTACGAATCACTGTAGAACTGTTTTTCTGAGTGATACCCCACAACTTCGGGCAATCTGATAACAGTTCCTTTGCCTTTTTTGAAAGTTCCTTAGTTATAATAATTCCAGACTTCTCATCCTCTTTTAGCCTTTTGACTAATATTTCCTGGAGATGATCATCATTGAAACCATATCCTATCATTAAAAAGGACCTGCCAGATCGAAGCGAATCGTCAGCTTTTTGTATTAGTTCTCTATATGGCTCACGGAATGTCTCGGAATATTTTCTATCACCAGGAATAATAATTAGCCTTTTATCTTCGTATTTTCCGCTTTCTATCAAGAAGATATCAGAAACCGTGCTATTATTAAAATCATACCAATCAATAGAACCATGAACCTTAAACAGTTTTACATGAGGCGTGGTTTTTTCAATTCTTCTTCGTTTTCCTCTTACAATAACAGTTTTGTCAACATATTCCGTCTCTCTTTCTGCTTTTTCAAAATCCAGAGTCTTTCTGAAATAGCCAACAAAACCTGTATTGCAAGGTATTTTCAATTCGTCACAACAATATTCAACAAGGCAATCATAATTGGGCGTTATAATAGTCAATATCTCCGATCTATAATAATTAATTAACTGTTCAACAGGGATTTTCATTTGTTCATTCAAGTACATGTCTCTTATCTCTCTATCTTTTTCAGAAATACAACCCCCCACAATTCTTATGATTTCTTTAATTAATTTCTCATCCAGTTGTGTTTTATTAAGTGCTGTTTCTAAATCGACATTCTTACGTAAGTCATCACTGATCTCTCTCCACTTATCACTGATATTATTTCCCATTTTTTTCAACAAATGCTTTGCAAGCGCTTCTATGCCTGGGATTCCCGCAGCACATGATGGCCCGGAACCTAAAATGACAATAGGTACCTGTCTGCATATTTCCTGAAAGGTTTTATAAATTGAATCTTTATCCATTTTCACTGTGTATTTCCTCAAGTCAGGCTTGTTGAAAAGTCCTATATCAGTTCCAGTTCTTCCCTAACATTTTAAAGCGTATGAATTTTGGTCTCCTTATTTGTTTCTGATCTTACCCCCAAATAAATAGGGACATCCTATATTCTTATAAAATGATTTTCCTTAATTCTCCTTATACAATGTACATAAAAAGCATACCAGATTTTAACGTTAAATAAATTAATACCTGAATTTTGCACACTTTATAATACAATGAAATTTAATAAGTTACAAACCACTATTTTGAATACCCATTCTGGTACCCGCATAAATACTTGGGTTTAAGCGTCATTGTCGGTGGTTTCCGATTGTGGTTTGACGGCCGAGGGCCCAAAAACAGAGCGGGGTTTCTGACGGTGTAGCTTGGCCTGTGGCGAGTGACCATTGGGAGTTGAATAGAGGGTGAGGGCGTGACAGTATCAGTACGGAGAGCCGGCGGTGAGCCATTAGAGAGCCCACCGCCGGTGTGTTTCAGTCGTTCTCGAGGGATGCGCCGACGATGTCGCGTGGTTGTCGGAAGCTCTTTCCCGTGAACCGCAGAATTGTGGCGTTATCGACAAGGCGGTCGACAGTGGCAACGGCGGTGGCCTCGGACGGAAAAAGACTCCTCCATTTGCTGAAGCCGGTATTGGCGGTGAGAACGATGGAACCCTGCCTGTGTCTGGCCGAGACGAGACGGAAGAGGTAGTTGGTGGCCTCGGAGGAGAAGGGTTCATATCCAAACTCATCCACGAGAAGTAATTGAGGTTTCACATAGCGCCTGAAGGCACGTTTAAAAGTTCCGTCGGCGTGGGAAGCGTGAAGCTCTTCGATCATGTCCGCAGCGAGTACGCAGAGAACCGAGTAGTCGGCAAGACAGGCGGCATAAGCGATGGCCTTGGCGACGCGGGTCTTTCCCAGACCTGCTCGACCCAGGCAGAGGACGTTGCGGTGTTCGGCGACGAAACGACAGCCCAGAAGTTCCTTGACCACGCGAGCATCCAGCTTGGAGCGCGCGGCGAAGTCAAACCCTTCAAGCCCCTCGACCATGCCGAGCCGAGAACACTTGAGGCTGCGCTCCAAGCGCCTGGTTTTGCGGGCGTTGACCTCGGCACGAAACATATGGAGGCCGAAGTCGGTGAAAGAGGGGCTCTCGTTCTCGGCGCGCTCGAGAAGAGCGGGAAGGTTGTGTGCCAGCGTTGTGAGGTCCAGATCGATGGCCAGCTGGATGAGCTCTTCGGTGGGGTTGTCAGCAGGAACTCGTCGAGTGTTACGTGCCATGGTTTTCCTCCGAATCGTCGTTGTGCTTCTCCTCGGCAGAGGTCGGTTTGCTGTCAAGTTGGCTGTAATCGTCCAACGAGCCGGGTTCCACCTCTCCGAGGACAATAGGACCGACTCCACCGAGAGGGGCAAGGGGCGTGTCGTCCAGCAGCGGGTAGTGATGTTCGAGAATACGCTCTACCGCGCGGGCGTCGAAGCGCCGATACTACTGAGCCCTGGTGACAGCAGCCACAAGAGCCTGCTCACCGTAAGATTCGGCGAGTCTGATGAGACGACGGATGTGGATGGGTGTGAGCCTGTTCATGCGAAGCTGTAATCCGTTGACAAAGGGGGCGAGTGTGGGGAAGCGTTGCAGGAACGCCTCATCGAGCCTGTGCCCGCCGGGGGTGCGCTGCCTCCTGGTGTCTGTGGCGTAGTGGGACGGGTCGATGATGAGTTTTCCCTTGTCGGCGAGGGGCACATAGCGGCGGAAGAAGACCACGTGGTGGTGGGCGTTTAGGACCTCGAAGTGCTCAGCGAACAAGCGCACGGCAACCGAACGGCCGGCCACTGAGGAGGGCACGGTGTAGCGGGTGCCGCCTATGGAAAGGGTTGAATCCTGGTCCACGACACGAACGCTTTGTTCGTAGACGGGAAAGCGTTCGTCAGGCAGCTGGATGAGGAACTGCCTCTCGCTTAGCCACTGCTGGTTGGGTAAGAGGCGGGTGGTTCCGTGAACACGCTGATTGGCGGCATCTGGGGTCTCATCGAGCCAGATTTTGAGCCGCCGGTTGAGATCATCCAGGGAGTCGAACGCTTGAGCCTTTGAGGAAGTCATACCAGAAGCTAGAAGATTGATTACAGGACTGGATTCGTTTCAAGAAATAATTCTTGATTTTAAAGGCGTAAAAGCTATTGGCCAGGGTTTTGCGGATGAGCTTTTCAGGGTATTTAAAAAAACACATCCTTCTATCAAATTACTAATTGGAAACTTAAATCCTGTATTAAAGCCGATCATCGATCATGTAAGTTGACAATGGATTTTAAAAAGGGTTTACAATAAGTTGACAATACACTATTCCACATTAAAATACCCCGGGGCCCGCAGGGCAGTACCGAAGATTCCCGCAGGGCAGAGATGCCCATAGGGTAGTGCCGAAGGTCCTCGCAAGGTGAAACCACACGAAAGGGGATGCCGCGATGGAGAATTATAGCGCCTCGAAGACAGGGAGTAAAGCCTGGTAGGACGCCTTAAAGAGCCTGAAAAGTTTTTCGTATCTTTTTCGTATTTCGCTGTCCCTTATCGGCTCCTGTACGAAGGTAACAGGAGCCAGCTTTTCAATTACTCTGAAGTCCTTAAAAATTCCGGCGCCGACGCCGACGACGATGGCAGCACCCAGGTGATTCGCTCCTGCCAGCAGGGTCGGGACTCGAATAGATTCGTTAAAAATGTCCGCCGGTATCTGCCGCCATAGTGAAGATTCGGCCACGCCACCAACGGCCCTCGTCTCCTCGATCCTTGTATTTTGCCCCTGGGATTGGGTGTAGTATCGTCCTGCACCCAGTAGGTAATTTTACCAAGCTGGGCGAGTCTCATGGCGAAAGCGCGAGAGGCGGTGCCCACTCTCCCTGCGCCGTATATGAAAACCCGGGCGGCTTTTGCCGCTATATCGGCGAAGACCTCAATTTCTTCCTGCCTGACCCGTTCAAAGACCGTTTTGATCTCTTGAAGCAGTCGGGGCATAACATTTTCTAACGATATCTTGGAAGTCATTAGGGCCATTAATTTAGATACACCGTCATTAGCTGTCTGTCAACTGTAAATATCTGGCCTTTAAAATTACCCATTGCAGCCGGCCGCTGGTTTGGACTAAAATGTAGCCTGTTTCGACCTTTGGTGAAAAGGGAGTTTTAAGCATTACGGGCAAAATAAGACCACCGAGAGGGACGCGTTGAGCGGGAGAGATTATAAAAAGGCGGAGAAACCCACCATCTATTTCATCGGAGTCACTACCGGCAAATCATCTATCATGAAGGTTTTTCCGGAATGGGCAAAATATTTGCAGCTGGGCGACTGCCTGCTTGAAGGAATTGA
>SDBV01009489.1_pt1 | contig 12937 bp, 9 predicted proteins | sample 2277081 | NCBI WGS metagenome assembly SDBV01 (sample SAMN10402039, study PRJNA504765) | marine sediment metagenome | isolation source: marine sediment core GS10_PC15, 223 cmbsf | place: Arctic Ocean: Southern Knipovich Ridge | collected 2010
AGGCAATTTACAAAAGCTTTTCCTCACTACCTCTTAAACCAGCCCGGCCAATGGCCGGACTCCACCGACTAAAGACTAAAAACCAGAGACTAAAGACTCTGAAAGCATACTAACATTCACGACACCTCAGCACCAGTTAGCATTTTTTGCCATAGAACGAGCTTTTAAGCGTTTTTTCCTACGCAGGTTTTTTTCAAAAAAGCGCCTTTTGTGTAGCTATGGTGCGCTTTTTTGTTCGTTTTTGTGTTTTTTTGTGTTTTTTTGTCATTAAAGTCACGTTTTTTCATAGGTTTTTCTTGTTATTTTTCCCGCATTAAACCGACTCCTCTTTACTTCTTCCAGCCAAATATCAGCCGTTTCACCGCCGTCACAGCCGTTTTCCGGACCCACCGCCTCTCGTTGAACGCCTCCGATACCCCTCATTTTTTTATTTTCAATATTTCACTTTTATACTACTGGACACCTGGTACAATGGCATTGATGTCAGTTTTAAAAGTGGAACCCAAATTTATAAAACGAGCTAACTTAGACAACAAAGGAATAGGCGGGTTATCTGCCTAAAGGCAGTGGCGAAGGCGAAGATAAAGAACAAGATAATAGAACAGCTATTCATGGAGCTTAGGTTTGGCCCGCGAACTCAACGGCAAAACCAGCTTGACGAAGCAGAAAAGCTACTGCGCATCATCGAAATCAGCAAGGAGTATCCCTACGAGTTCGTCTGTTTCAAGATCACCGGATATCGCCCCGACACCCATCTAAATCAGCCGCCCATACTCGGCCGGGAGTTAAAAAGTGACCTGACGGTCTTCATATCGCGTTTGAGCGGTAAACTTGAGTTCTCCGCCGCCGAGCAGTCGGAGCCGGTCCTGACGCTTAGCCAGATGACCGCTCGCTTCAACGTTTCTGAAAAAACGATAAACCGATGGCGCAAGCGCGGCCTTCGCGGCCGAAAGTACATCTTCGACGACGGAAAAAAACGCCTGGGATTCCTGGCATCCGACGTCGACAATTTCGACGAAGCCAACAAAGATTTCGTGGCAAAAGGCTCCGGATTTTCACAGCTAACCGCAGACCAAAGGGATCATATCCTGCAGATGACAGCCGCCCTGGCATCGGTCGGGTCCTTGACCCGCAACCAGATCATCGACGAGATCGTAGAAGCGACCGGACGCGGCAAAGAAACCATCCGATCGATCCTCGCCGACTACCAAAAGCAACACCCCGACGCACTTGGTCTGGACAGAAGATCCGCTCGCCTGGAACCAAAGGACGAAAACACGATCTATAAGCTTTACCGGCAGGGCACTGAAGTGTCCGAATTGACCAGGCAGTTCGACAGGAGCAATGGCTCGATATATCGGATCATAAACAAGCGCCGGGCGCGGGTGATACTCGCTACGAAGATCAAGTTCATCGACAGCGATGACTTTGTGAACGAAGACGCAGCCGGGCACATCCTTTCAGAAACCGGTACAAACACAGGCAATATGCCGGCACTGCTAAATCGTCAGCAGGAGATCGATCTGTTCAGGAAATACAATTATCTGAAATACCTGGCCTGTTTCGGCAGAGAAAAATTGAAATCCGCCAGCTATTACGGCGAGCTTCTAAAACAGATCGAAGAAAATCTCGCCCAGAGTGAACGCATAAAGAAGATAATTATCGAAGCGAACCTTCGGCTGGTGATAAGCATCGCCAACAAACACGCCGGCGGCGGGCACGACCTCAAGGACCTTATAAGCGAGGGCAACTTTTCGATGATGCGTGCGGTCGAGAAGTTCGATTATACGCGCGGCTACAGGTTCAGCACTTACGCAAGCTGGGCGGTCGCTAAGGACTTTGCGCGGCGGATACCGGCAGAAACTTCCAGGCCCGACAGGCACACCGGCTCGGATATGTCGAACATACAGCAGGACATGCGGAACATAGATGTGGTAGATGTCTCGGCGATAGAATACGCCCAGCGAAGCCTCGATCATATCATCAGCAACAACCTTAACGAACGCGAGCAGTATATCATCCGCAACCACTTTGGGCTCGACGGCAGCAGAGTTACGAAGAAGTCAAAATCCATGAAACAGATCGGTGACGAGCTTGGACTTAGCAAGGAGCGCATCCGCCAGATCGAGCTTGAAGCACTGCAAAAACTCCGCCAAAACCTCGGTTCCGACGAGTTCGATATGCTTATGGGGTAAGCTGCCTTTAGGCAGCATACCCAAATCCTAAATCCGAATATCGAAATCCTAAACAAATCCTAAATTCAAATGTTCAAATGACCAAAACAGATTTAGCACCTACGGTGCTGCTGCGCAGGCGATAAGTAAACCGTTGGCTTACTTATCGCGTGGAAGCAGGCAAAGCCTGCACTGTTTTAATTATTAGCCGCATTTCTTTCCGGGGGTTTACACCCCCGGCTATTATTCTTTCGCCCCGCTGGGGCTTGGTTTAGATGTCGGCGTTGTCGGTGGTGTTTTAGTTAATCATAACTCTTGCAAAAGGCGATGAATGCGTTTAGGCTATCGGTATGGCTAAGGATTTTAAAAAACAAATAGAACGGCTTCGGGACCAGATTCGCGGGCATGATCGTTTGTATTATGTTTTGAATCGGCCGGGGATCAGCGATCAGGAGTATGACGGGCTTTTTGCCGAGCTTAAGAAGCTTGAGGTTGCGTTCCCGGAACATATTACCGCGGACTCGCCGACGCAGCGAGTTTCTGAAAAGCCTGTTGCCGGGTTTGATAATGTAGCCCATGCAGTACCGATGCTTAGCATTGACAACACATATAACGCCGATGAGCTTAGAGAGTTCGACGGGCGGGTTAGTAAAGGGCTGGGCGACGGGGAATACGAATACGCCGTCGAGCTTAAGATCGACGGGCTTGCGATAAGCCTGCGATACGAACATGGCGTGTTAGTGCGGGCTGCGACTCGCGGGGATGGGGCCAGGGGTGACGATGTTACCGCTAATGTAAGAACCATAAAGGCGATACCACTTAAACTCCTTGCCAACGATGTTCCGGATGTTCTGGAAGTTCGGGGCGAGGTATACATGCCGAAGAAGGCGTTCGCGGAGCTTAACATTGAGCGTGAAGAAAACGGTGAAGACTTTTTTGCGAATCCGCGTAACGCAGCGGCGGGTTCTTTGAAACTGCTGGATCCGGGCATGACAGCGACTCGCAAGCTGTCGTTCTTTGCGTATTCGACGGGTGAGGTTTCAACGCCGCTTGCTGACGGGCACTATGAAACATTGCAAAAGCTAAAGAAGCTGGGCCTGCCGGTTAATGGTGAGATCAAGAAAGCCAAAGACATTGATGCGGTGGTTAAGGTGTGTCTGGGATGGGATAAGAAAAAAACAAAGCTTGATTATCAGATCGACGGGATGGTGGTTAAAGTAAACCGTTTCGACAGCCAAGATATACTGGGGGCGACGGGCAGGGCGCCGCGATGGTGCATATCTTTCAAGTTCCCGGCAGAGCAGGCGGAAACGGTTGTCGAGTCCATCGATGTTCAGGTGGGAAAAACCGGAGTTCTTACGCCGGTGGCGAACTTGAAGGCGGTTAAGCTGGCAGGAACGGTAGTGAAACGCGCGAGCCTGCATAACTTTGACGAGCTACAGCGGCTGGGGCTGAAGATAAACGATAAGGTTATTATCGAAAAGGCGGGTGAGATAATCCCGCAGGTGGTACGGGTTGTCGAACACGGCGAAGCGGATATGTTCGCCGAAGAATTTGAGATACCGACGAAGTGCCCCGAGTGCGGCAGCGAAATAATCGTTTCAGAAAGAAAACGGGCAGGTAAGAAAGAGGATATCGAAAACAAAAGCGAATACACGCATACGCATAAATGCGTTAACGCCGGCTGTGCTGCTATCATACGTGAGAGAATAATTTACTTTGCCGGTAAGGGGCAGATGGATATTGAGAACGTGGGTCCTGCGCTTATAGATCAATTGATAAAAGAGGGGCTGGTAAAGAATATTGCCGACTTGTATAGCTTGAAGTTTGAAAAGATTTCTCAGCTTGAACGCATGGGCGAAAAAAGTGCTGCCAATGTTCTGGACAGTATCGAAACCAGTAAGACAAATCCCTTGTGGCGGCTGGTCGTCGGGCTGGGGATAAGCAATGTTGGCGGGCAATTGGCGGAGACTTTAGCTAACGAGTTTGGGACCATCGATAAGCTCAGAAACGCAAGCGAGGAAAGGCTCGTCGAAGTTGACGGGATAGCCGAGACTATCGCAAAGAATGTTTGCGAATTCTTTAATGACGAAACTAACAAGGCGCTCGTTGACGAGCTGCTTAAACATGTAACCCCTGCGGCGCCTAAGGAAAAAGCTAGCAGTGTGCTTGAAGGCAAAACTATTGTTGTGACGGGAACGCTGGAAAGCTTTACGAGGCAATCAATAGAGCGGGCGATAAAAGACAACGGCGGCAAGACCTCGTCAAGCATAAGCAAAAAGACGAGCTTTGTTGTAGCTGGCGCTAATGCCGGCAGCAAACTTGAAAAGGCTAAAAAACTTGGCGTTGAAGTAATCGACGAGCATGAGTTTGAGAAAAGAATCAAGGTTTCCTGATGCAAGATATACACGAACAATATATGATGGAGGCGATCGAGCTTTCCAAGCGGGGCATTGGTAGTGTTGAGCCTAATCCGCCGGTGGGGTGTGTTATTGTTAAAGGCGGCGAGGTTATTGGTCAGGGTTGGCACGAAGAATTCGGTCAGTGCCATGCGGAGATCAACGCGATAGCCGATTGCAGGGCCAAAGGTAACGAGACGGCGGGGGCCGATATGTATGTTACGCTCGAACCATGCTGTCATACGGGTAAGACGGGGCCTTGCAGCGATGCGGTTATTGCTGCGAAGATCGGGCGTGTGTTTATCGGGAGCGTCGATCCTTCGGAGCATGTGTCGTGTAAGGGCATCGAGCAGTTGCAGGCGGCGGGTATTGAGGTTGTGGTGGGGATTTGCACCGAGGCTGCGCAGGCGTCGATGGCACCTTTTATAAAGTATGTTCGGACGCAGCAGCCCTGGGTGATCGTTAAGTGGGCCCAGAGCGCCGACGGGGTTATCGGATTCGGCGGCGAGGTTGGGGACAGGTGGATATCGAACAAGACCAGCCAAGCAGATGCGCATAACCTGCGGCGCCGAACGCAGGCGATAGTTGTAGGGATTGACACGGTGCTGACGGATGATCCTTTGCTAACGCCTCGGCCGGGCAAGAGACGAAAGCCGATGCGGGTCGTGCTGGATTCGCAATTACGAATACCGCTAACATGCCAGTTGTTAAACACGCCGGAGTATCCTACGGTTGTTATGACGACGGAGAAAACGTTTGCGGAAAAGCAGTCGCTTATAGAGGAAATAATCGCAAAGGGGGCGGAGGTTATAGCGGTAAAAGAGGCCGGCGGTAAATGTGACATTTGCGATGTTAGCCGCAAGCTTGGGGAGATGGGCGCCCAGCAGGTATTGGTTGAGGGGGGAGCTAAAGTGATAACGTCGGTAATAAAGGCGGGGCTTGTTGATGAGGTGCGGGTTTATATTGCTGATAAAAAGCTGGCTTGCGATGATGCGGTTATGGTTACAAAGGAGATGGAAAGTCTGATAGAGGGCTTGCCTGATCCTGTTTGTGAGCGGCTTGGTGATGATAAGTGCGTCAGCGGAGTGATGAGGTAACGATGATAAAGAAAGTTGTGATAGCGTTGCTGCATATTATAGTTTCAACGGCATTTAGTGGCGTGTTTTACGTTGGCTGGATGGCGATGGCGATACCAGCACTGAAGTCCGAATACGGCATTTTGATCAAGGGACTTGTGTGGATACTTGCACCGGTCATAACCTCTTTAGGATTTTGGGTGGGCATCTTTATTGTAGATCTACTATCCTTTAGTCAGAAACCCAAGTTCTGGGAAGTCTATAGATTTCCGCTTATCGGCTGTTCGGTTGGGGCGGCGATCGTTGTGCCTTTTGGACCGATGCTCATAGTGTTTGGGATGTTCGGTCTGGGGGGCTTAAGCATTATCATCCGCGAAATAAAATATGTTAGAGAACAGGCGTAAGCCTTCTATGCCGATTTCAGCACATCTATCGTCTTTGATGCGTCGTCTGCGGTGTCCAGGGCGATGTAAAGAACAAATTGTGTTCCAAGTACCGCGGCGGAAAAGCCTCTCAGGTTAATACCGGCTTCTGCAAGTACCTTAGTTATCACTGCTCCTGCTCCGGGTTGGTTTGGCCCTTCGACTCGTACCGAATGCATAGTGCTGGTTACGTTAAAGCCCAGGTTCTTGGCGGCGGCAATCTCTCTGTCACCTTGCAACGGAGTAACAAAAATTACTCCTGTTCCGGGTTTTTCGTGTGATCGTCTTGCGATGGCAAAGTTAAGATCGGCGCCTGCTTCTCTTAGCCCGGTAAGCACGCGAGACAATGCTCCCGGCTCATCTTCAATGCTTGCTGCCCAAACATCCACTTGTTCTACGGTCAGTTCCATAGTACTTCCCCTTAATATGATTGGAATTTGATTTGTCAAACAGCTTTGTTTGTCTTGGGTGGTAACTGTATAATTATTCCTATTGTTGCGGAAAAGCAAGAAGTTTTATCAGATTATTTTCCATTTATGACTTTTTTTGATCTTAGTATGTGGTGGTAGTGTTGTGCGAATCGGTGTGCCTCGTCGCGTACGTATTGTAGTAGTTTTTTGCCGGGGTTGTTGGCGGGGAGTTTGAGGGGTTTTTCATTTCCGTGTATATAAACAAGCTCTTCCTTTTTTGCGATCGATGCGAGCAGGGGCATTGGTGCTTTCATCTTTATAAAAGCTTCCTCGGCAGCGTGGAGCTGGCCGAGGCCGCCGTCGATCAGGATTATGTCTGGCCAAAGCTCTTCGCCTTCCAGTGCGTGTTTATATCTTCGGGTGACGACCTCTTTAATGCAGGCGTAATCGTCGATGCCGGTGACGGTTTTGATCTTGAAGCGGCGATATCCGCTTTTGAAGGGTTTGCCGTCAATGAACTTGACGAGGGAGCCTACGGTTTCGTGGCCGGAGATGTGTGCGATGTCTATGCCTTCAATTATTCGGATCGGTTTTTCGGAGTTGAATATCTTTTGCAGTTTTTCCAGGGCCTCGGCGGGGTTTCTTGCGAAGACTTCCGGCTGGACGTTGGCTTCTACGGTTCCTCGCTGGTCAAGGCGTTCTATCAGGCGTATTCGGTCGCGGTACATGGCGGCTGATTCGTAATCGGTTTCTTTGGAGGCGGCGGCCATTTGTTTTTTTAGCTGGCGCAGGATGGTGGAGCGTTTTGACTGGAGGAACTTTATGAGGTCCTTTATTATCTTTTTGTACTCGGCCTTTTCTATTTTTGCTCCGCATGGTGCAGCACATCGTTTTATGCTGTATAGCAGGCATGGTCGGAAGAACCTTCTTTTTTCGTCGGAATCCTTGATGTTGAGCGAGCATGTTCTGAACTTGAATATTTTTTGGAGGACGCCCATTACCGCGCGTAGGTCGCTTACGGCGGTGAACGGGCCGAAAAGTTTTGACTTTTCGTTTTGGGGGTTTCGGGTGATGTATACGCCGGGGTAGTCTGTGCGGGTCGTGATCTCGAGGTATGGGAAGCTTTTGTCGTCGGCGAGGTCGGTGTTGTATGGGGGGCGGATGTCTTTTATGAGGCGGGCCTCTTGCAGGGTGGCGTCAACTTCGTTTGGGGTTTCGAGGAAGTCGACGGAGGTGGTTTTGCTTGCCATCTCTACGATCTTCGGGCCCCGGGAGGTCATGAGGTTGGCGGATTCCTGGAAATAGCTGGCGGCGCGGGAACGGAGGTTCTTTGCTTTGCCTATGTATAGGACGGTGTCCCTGGCGTCTTTGAAGAAGTACAGGCCGGGGCTTGTGGGGAAGGCTTTTATGGCCTGACGCACGGCGGCGAGTCTTGATTTGTCTGTTTTTTTGCCCATAATGTCATTATACCTTTTTACCGCGGTTTTTAAAGATTTCTTAATTTCCTTTAATTTATTCCATTGTCGTCTAAGCAAATTGGGCTGCCTAATAGGCAGATAATCCGCTGACTCATCAGTTTGTTTTGTGCATTTCTGTAATAAATTTGTGCCCCATTTCATGCTCGTAATTGGGCTGCCTAATAGGCAGATAATCCGCTGACTCATCAGTTTGTTTTGTGCATTTCTGCAATAAATTTGCGACCCATTTCATGCTCGTAATTGGGTTTGTTTTTTTGTGCATTTCCGCTGGTTTCCGTAATGCCTTGCCGGCACTTGAGTTACAATTGTTGCTGCCTAACAGATTGGGTTTGTTTTGCATATATTGCCTTTCATATTTGTTATCGTAACCCTCAGATTCGGCGTGTGCTAAAGCACACCCTACAAAATCTTGCAACGCTGTTGCTAACTTGGTTTGCTAACCTGACGTGATCTTCTGATCTGAACTTGCGTTTTCTAACGCGATGCTTGATCCTTCTGGATCAGCTTTGCATTATACCATAATTTTTAAAAAAATCAAGAAAAATCGGCGGTTAGTGACAGAGTATGTCATTGGTGTGGAAAATAAAATACGAACCACTAATGGACACGAATTAACACTAATTATTTAACCGCAGAGAACGCAGGGAAAAGAGAAAGGTAAAAAACTGCCTAATAGGCAGATAATCATGTGTTCAGTTGGCGTGTTAAGTGGAAAACATGCTTCGATAAAGTACGATATCCGTTGGTTCGCTGAGCAAACATAATTTAGTCCTGCAGGGACGCAGAGAGAACCGAGCTGGGATATGACCCGGAAGGAGCTTGACAACAGATATTGCCGGTCGTATAGTTATCTGCGTAAAAATCACGAAGGACATGGAATGGAAAAAGTAAAAAATATTATCGCAGTGCTTACAATTGTCTGTCTACTATATCTTACAGGTTACAGTTCCAATGATTCATTAGTAAGGCAATTGCCAAGAGAAAGTACAGAAGTATCGCAAATGATAACGTCAGCACAACAAGTAATCGCTTTAATCGATGAAACAACTCTATACTATACTTTTTCTACTATAGCACAAACATTAGCAGGTGCTTTTGGTATATTAGGTGCTTTTGTGTTGTATAGATTACAAGGTGTTAACAATACAACAAAAGAAATGGCAGAGATTTTCAATAAAGTCTATTATGCGTTCAAGAACCATTTTTATGACTCTTACTACGTTGAATATTGGGATGATTATATTAGCGAAATGGAAAAATTTTACAAAGAATGTTTCCTGCCAGGTGTTCCGGACGAGGTTAGTGGAGTACATAAAACACAATTCGCAGCGAATCTCTCTTTGTTTAAGAGGAATTTGAAAGCAAAAAAAATGATTTTAAAAAGAGTAAAAATAGCATTGTTTGTTACTGTAATTTCTATTGCATTATCTCTAATCGCCTTGCCTTTAATACCAGGATATGTTGGCAGTGAAACAATATTATATCTTTTAGTTCTCGCCTTATTTAATTCTATTTTGTGCCTTGGCTTATATGCTGGAATAGTAATGGTTTCTTTGGGGATCATGCCGCTAAAATCGAAAACTGAAACTAAAGAAACAGGGGTATAACAAGTTAACGAATAAATTAAAGAGGCCAGCGGATTTGGAGTACCAACAAATCAGGCTGGGATGGGGAAAACTAAAGGCTATGAGGTGACAGAATTGCTCCACGACCGATATTTTTTTGAGATACCAATTTACCGCATCAGCCAAGGTGATTTCGATAAAAAATATAGTCGTGACCTGAAGAAGCGTTTGGAGATATTCAGTAAATTCAAATATGATGGCATCGAAGACACCGTTCTGCATGCAACACAACATTTCTGGGAAACCTATGGCGGCCCTTGGCACTATAACCAAGTTATTGGATGGGTGCGGTTGTACATCCTCGGAACACAGATACGTGGTGAACTGTACTGGATGGCCGGGAAACGTTTCAGTCGAAAAACTCGTAATCAGATCAGATTGCTTGGAAAAGCTTTCGAGGCTCATGTTTTCCCCAATTATTCTTCAGAACAAATTCTTACAAGAGTAGAACAGGAACTTAGGCGACTCCAAAAGGAATATCATAGAAAGGGGCGGACCATGGATTTAGAGTGCTTTCAAGTCCTAGCCGCCTCTATAGACTGGCGAAAGCTTGTAGATACGAAGAACACAGCAAAAACGCATTGGGCATAATTAAATAGACCGGGACTCGTTTGGTTGCGCCGGTCTCTATATAGCCCCTACAGGGCATGGGGTTGTGTGCGATACGTACCCAGGGTGGCGCCCTTCGGGCTGACCCTGGGCTGTTATATGTAACCCCTTCGGGGTTAGGAGTGAAGATGGTTGATAAGATTACGTTAAAACCTGGTATGAAAGTTCTTTTTACGGGGGACAGCATCACCGATTGCGGGCGAGGGCTTGTGCACCGGCTTGGGACGGGGTATGTCAGGAATATTGCCCAGAGTTTACAGGGAAAGTATCCAAAGCTTAATATCAGTATTGAAAACACAGGCGCAGGCGGTAACACGACTCGGGATCTTTTGCGGAGGTGGGTGGTTGATTGTATCGATGTTCGGCCCGATGTGCTTAGCATATTAATTGGTGTTAACGATCTTTGGCGAAGTCACGGAGAGCCGGAGTTGCTTTCAATGGCGGTTTTTCCGGAAGAGTTCGAGGCGAATTACAGGTTAATGCTTGGCCGGGTACGAGAAGCTTTTGATTGTCAGATCATTCTTGTCGAGCCGTTTATGTTCTGTATCAATACTGATAACGCGATGTTTGCGAAATTGTGGCTGTACCGAGATGCGGTAGCAGGGCTTGCTAAAGAGTATGGGGCCGTGCTGCTGGGGTTGCAGGCGATGATCGATACGGAGATCGTCGGAACGGATGTCAGGCAGTGGTCGGATGACTTTGTACACCCTTCTGATCAGGCGCATCGGTGGATCGCTGATAAGTGGCTGGGTAAAGTGACGATCGAAGAATAAAAGTTTCAATTTTTTTTATAAAAGTTCTTGCAATTTTATTGTTAACATGCATGACAATGACAATTGCGATAATTGAAACTGTTGATTAAAAAATTTTATCGTTGTAAGTTCAGACTAGTTAAACAGCTAACAAAAATATGCAACTTTTTTAATTTTTTTCGGGAATTTTAATTGCTAAAAGATAAAAAGCCGAATATTATCAAAGACGTTGCAAGTAACAACATATTGCAACAAATGTCGCAAAACCACCGTATGTAGTATTAGACGGTTAGTTTTATTGTTTTTTTAGTAAATCCATCATGGAGGCTAGTATGGTCGAGGAACGGAACTCCAACGAAAGAAATGGCAAGCAAAAGGCGAATGTTCCGGCGTGGCAGGGCTCTAAGCCGGCGAGCAGGCGTTCGCTTAAGGTTAGTCGGCATTTTTCCGATGTGAGCGTTCACCCATTCGATCAGATCGAGTGGGATATACGTGAGGCCAGGATCACCGGTGACAACGGTGAGGTGATATTCGAGCAAAAGAATGTCGAGGTTCCAGCCTCGTGGAGCCAGCTTGCAACCAAGGTCGTCGTCAGCAAGTATTTCTATGGCGATATCGAGGGGGGGCAGCGTGAGTACTCCATCAAGCAGCTTGTTCACCGTGTCTGCCGTTCGATCGCGGATCGTGGTCGTAAGGACGATTACTTCGCCAGCGAAGAGGATACCGAGAACTTCTACAACGAATTAACATACCTTTGCGTTAACCAGTTTGGTGCTTTCAACTCGCCGGTGTGGTTTAACTGCGGTCTTTATGATGTAAACGGTATCGCGGGCGATAAGCATAACTTCCACTGGGACGATAAGCAGGGTAAGGCAGTTCCTTGCGATAACAGCTATGAGTATCCGCAGGCGTCGGCATGCTTTATTCAGTCTGTTGACGATACTATGGACGATATCATGCGTCTTGCCAAGAGCGAGGCGATGCTGTTTAAGCACGGTTCGGGGACTGGGACGGATATGTCTACGCTTCGCAGCAGCAAGGAGAAGCTTTCCGGCGGCGGACGTCCTTCGGGCCCCTTGAGCTTTATGCGTGTTTTCGATCAGATCGCCGGTGTTATCAAGAGCGGCGGTAAGACCCGTCGGGCCGCTAAGATGCAGTCGCTGAAAGTACAGCACCCGGATATCAAAGAATTTATCACCTGCAAGACGAAGGAAGAGAAAAAGGCGTGGGCCCTGATGGAACAGGGGTACGGCGGTGAGATGAACAGCGAAGCTTACAGCAGCGTGATGTTCCAGAACTGCAATATGTCGGTCCGTGTCAGCGACGAGTTCATGGAACAAGTGGAAAAAGACGGTGAGTGGACAACTAAGGCAGTTACGACGGGCGAGGATCTTGAGGAACATTCTGCTAAGGGGCTGATGGACCTTATCGCAGAAGGAACCAGGATCTGCGGCGATCCGGGTTTGCAGTACGATACGACGATCAATAAATGGCATACCTGTCCGGCGTCCGGGCCGATCAACGCATCTAACCCTTGCAGCGAGTATATGTTTATTGATAACTCGGCGTGTAACCTTGCGTCGCTTAACCTTATGAAGTTCCGCGTCGAAGACGGGGCGTTCGATATTGAAAGCTTCCAGAAGGCTATCCGTATATTTATTATTGCCCAGGAGATACTGGTCGATAACGGCAGCTATCCCGAAGCACGTATCACCGAAAACAGCCACAGGTTCCGTCCGCTGGGGCTTGGCTATGCGAATCTTGGCAGCTTGATGATGAGCCTTGCAATGCCTTACGATTCTGACGGGGCCAGGGCGTGGGCCTCTACTATTACCGCAATACTAACCGGCACAGCTTATACTGTAAGTGCCGAGATAGCTTCTATCAAGGGAGCTTTTGACGATTTCGAAGAGAATAAAGAGTCGATGCTGAAGGTTATCGCCATGCATCGTGAGCATGCTTTTAACATTCCGGAAGTGCATTGTCCCGATT
>SDBV01009490.1_pt1 | contig 12937 bp, 19 predicted proteins | sample 2277081 | NCBI WGS metagenome assembly SDBV01 (sample SAMN10402039, study PRJNA504765) | marine sediment metagenome | isolation source: marine sediment core GS10_PC15, 223 cmbsf | place: Arctic Ocean: Southern Knipovich Ridge | collected 2010
CTCGTCTGCCTCGGTAAAACATCACGTCGTCTCCCCGTCGTGTGCCGGTAGTCCACTTCACGAACCGGGAGTTGGCAGCGATAGTGGACAGGGAGGTACCGCCTATTTTGATGAGATAGTCTGCTGACGCCATTACCTTCTAGCCGTTTCTGCTTGCCGTTGTATGCCCTGGAGGAACAGTCCTTCAGGTACCGATTCGACCACATCGTCAGGTCGGTGGACGGGATGGTTGATGATGATGTCTCCCCCAGAGGATGAAGGCGCTCCACCCCAGCCCGAGCCGTCGACCCTCACCGGCGGCGACGCGAAGCTGGGCACGGCCGAGGTGCTGCAGGTCGCCTACACCCAGGGCCAGGCGGCAGCATCCGATGGCCCCGGAGACACCCCTGCCCGCAGCTACAGCGCCGAAGAACAATTGCTGCGGAAGGACTTCGCCACGTTCCGGGACGACGAGGTGCGGGAGGCGCGCCGCTACCTGCGCTGGCTCGCCCCCAAGCTCGCGACCGCCACCACCCGGCGTCGCCGGCCGGTGCGCTCCGGCCCGGAGCTCGACCTGCGGCGCAGCCTGCGCCTGGCGGCGCGCCACGGAGGCGAGGTGCTGCAACTCGTCCACCGGCGGCGTAGAGTACGGCGGCTCAAGCTCGTCCTGCTCTGCGACGTCAGCGGCTCGATGGACGTGTACGCGCGCTTCCTGACGCAGTTCCTCTACGGCCTCCAGGCAGAGCTACGCGGGGTCAGCACCTTCGTCTTCAGCACACGCCTCTTCGACGTCACGCCGATGCTTCGCGCCCGCACCTTCGACGAGGCGCTACTCCACGTCGCCGAGCGCGTCGATGGCTGGTCCGGCGGAACACGCATCGGCGCGTCGCTCGCCGAGTTCAACCGCCGCCAGGCGAAGGAGCTGCTGGGCCCTCGCACCGTGGTGGTGATCATCAGCGACGGCTGGGACCGCGGCGACATCGGCCAGTTGGCACGGGAGGTTCGGACGCTAAAACGTCGGTCCTACCGCCTGCTCTGGTTGAACCCGCTGCTCGGCAGCGACGGCTATCGACCCGTAGCACAAGGGATGGCCGCCGCCCTCCCCTACGTCGACGAATTTCTGCCGGTGCACAACCTGGAGAGCCTTGCCCACGTGGGACGGCGCCTCATGAGCCTGGCGCCCAGGTAGCGCGGCCGGTTGCGCCATCGCGGTGCCGTGCTACAATGCGCGCCGAGAGACGGGTAGCCCGTCTGCCGTCGCATGGAAGAGCAAGGCCCTTTCGACAACACCCTTCAGACGGAACCGCCCCGCAAGCGCGATAGGGCGGCGATCGTGCTTGTAGGCATTACCATCGTCTTCGGGCTGGTGCTGCTCGTTCTCGTGCTTCCCCCGATCTCGATCTTCGACGACGGCGTCGAGCAGCGCACGGGCGGCTCCGGGGCGGCCGTAGCGCGGGAGGAGCTTCCGCCGCCACCGCTCGGTTTCGGAGCGGTCAGTCCTATCTATGACCTCGCTACGTCGGACGCCGCAAGCGGAAACGTACCACTCACGGTCAGTCTTTCGACCACGGTTGAGGAAGGAACCTCGCTCACGTTCTTCACCTATCAGGACGGCGAATGGGGACGCGTTGGAGATGCCGTCGCAATTGCTGGCGGCAACGCGGCGCGGGGCGAGGTGCCCGGACTGCCTGCCAACGTCGCAGTATTTCGACCGAAGGAGCAGGTGGGCCTGCAAGTGCTTGGTAGCCTCCCTGCGGGGGCCCAGCCGGACGGTCGAGCGCTGGCCACCCTGACCCAGCTCAATCCCGGCGGCCTCGTCCCCGCCGCGGATGGAAGCATCGCCGGCGCGCTGCAGCTACCGCAAGACATGCAACTACCAGTGGTACCAACCATCAGCGCCACAACGGCGCAAGAGGCTCCCGCGCTCAACACCATCCTCGCATCGTCTGGCCCGCGGGGCGCCCACGTGCAGGCGATCCTGGCGTTCGTCCGCGACGGCGGCTACGCCGGCATCGACCTCGACTACCGCGCGATGGAGCCGGTGCGCGAGGACGACTTCGTCGCGTTCGTCCAGGAGCTATCGAGCGGGCTTCGCGCGGAAGACCGAAGCTTGAGCCTCACGCTGCCGCTGCCCGCACGGCAGGGCGACGCCTGGGACACGCTCGGGTTCGATTGGGGGGCGTTGGCGCCTTTGGTGAGCGCGATCAAGCTTCCAAATATTCCAGACCAAGATCGGTACTATCAACGGATGGAGGAGGCGCTGGCGTTTCTGGTGCCCAGCGTCGGCGACAGCGGCAAACTTCTGCTCACCGTCGGGCCGCTCAGCCGCGAGCGGAGCGTGGACGGCGTGCGCTCGCTGACGCTGAGCGAGGCGCTCGCCCTCGCCAACGTACCCACGCTTCAAAGCGACGGCACAGTGGTAGCCGACGCGACGGTACAGGCAGCCGGCCTGAACCTGGCGGAAGAGCTGGGAGGGAGCGGGCTCCACTGGGACGACGAGGCTCGCGCCGTCGTATTTGCCTACACCGGGCCGGGCGGCGCTCGTACCGTCTGGATCGGAAACGTCTTTAGCGAGGCCTTTCGGTTGGATCTGGCCCGCCGCTATCAGTTGGGCGGGGTAGCCGTGGAAGATGTCTCCGGGCGCGCGGGGGAGTCCAACATCTGGCCGGCGCTCCAGCAATATGCTGAGACTGGCGAAGTGACGCTGGCCAAGCCGAACGGCGAGTTGCTCCAGCCACAATGGCAGGCCTCCGCCGGCTCCTTGGAGAGCGACGTGGGCTCGCTGGTAAGCTGGCAGGCGCCGTCGGAGGCGGGCTCGCATACGCTTACGCTCATCGTTAGCGACGGTGTCGTGCGCATGGGCCAGGAGCTCTTGGTCGCCGTCCAGCCCAGTCAGGGCGCTCCCTCGCCGTGAGCGTGTGCGCGTAACCGGCGGCGTTGCCCGTGGCTGCCGTCTGAAGAGCCCGCCCGCTGGGGTGCGTCCAACAACTGACCTGGTGCGGGGCGCCATCTTTGACGTACTGGAGGGGCAGGAGGTCGATGACTCGCGAGTGCTGGATCTCTACGCGGGTAGTGGCGCACTCGGTATCGAGGCGCTCAGCCGGGGAGCCGGGTCCTGTGACTTTGTCGAGCGCGGAGTGTCGACAGTGAGGCTCATCCGTGAGAACCTAACCTTGACAGGGCTGCAGGAGCGGGCCCACGTGCACCGCGTGACGGCTGAGCGCTCGCTGACACGACTGGAGGGGCCGTTTACGCTCGTGTTCGCTGACCCGCCTTACGAGGACGACGCGGCTCTGCTCACGCTCGAACGCATCGCGGCCTCCGAGCTTATCGGGCCGGGAGCAACGCTCGTGCTCGAACATAGCCGGCGGCGGATGCCACCCGAGGCGTTGGGGCCGATGCGCCAGCGCTGGACCCGTCAGTATGGGGACAGCCAGGTAACGATCTACCGGGAGTGAGATCATTGGCTATGCGTACCCCCACCCGATCGCATCAACGTAAGGAGGAGCTCCAGTGACCGTCGCACTCTTCCCCGGCCGCTTTGACCCGGTGACGAACGGCCACGTGGACATCGTCCGGCGGGCGGCCGGTCTGTTCGACCGGCTCATCGTCGCGGTCGTCAAGGTTCAGACCGGCGTCCTTTTTACGACAGAGGAACGGGTGGCCATGATCGCGAAGGCGGTGGAGGCATGGCCCAACGTGACGGCGATGTCCTTCCGGGGGCTCACGGTCAATTTCGCCCGCGAGCAGTCGGCCAACGTGCTCGTGCGGGGCATCCGCGCTGTCACCGACTTCGAGGCGGAGTTCGACATGGCGCTGATGAACAAACGGATGGCGCCGGAGATCGAATCGGCCTACCTCATGACCAACTTGGAGCATCTGTATATCAGCGGCACTCGCATCCGCGAAGTAGCAAGTTTGGGGTATGATGTGACGGAACTGGTACCTCCCCACGTCGCGGAGGCGCTCCAAGCCAAGTTCGCTGCGAGCGAGTCTTCTTAGAGAGGTAACCGCCATCGATCTGCTACACCTCATCGACCGGCTGGAAGAAGTCATCGGCGAGGCGCGACGTCTTCCCATTGGCACTGGCGTCGTGATCGACCGCCGTCGCCTCCTCGACCTTGTGGACCAGCTCCGCGCGGCTGTGCCGGAAGAGATCCGCGAAGCGCGGGACATCCTCACCCGAAAGGAAGAGGTCATCTCACAAGCCGATGAAGAAGTGGCGCTCCGCTTCGCCCGGGCGGAAGAGGAGGTCGAACGACGCGTGAGTGAAACGGAGGTTGTGAAGTCCGCGGAAGTTCGGGCGGAGCAGCTCATCGCGCAAGCGCAGGGCGAGACTGAACGTCTGCTGGAGGACGCACAGAAACAGGCCGACGCGAAGCGGGCGGAGGGAGAACGTCTTGCTTCAGAACAGATGGAAGAGGCCGACCGATACGCCTTAGAGATGCTCCGAAAGCTGGGACAGCAGCTCGATGCCTTCGTGGCCAGTGTGCAGTCGGGCATCGAGACCTTGGAGCGCAGCCCCGAACAAGAGCCCGTCCAGCCGGATGGAGCCGCGGAAGCCTAAGAGCCGCTGTGCTCGCGCAAGAACGCCACGATCAACGTCCGGAACTCCGCCGCGTGCTCGCTCTGTAGAAGATCTGTGCCGTGCGCGTTACCCGGATACGTTTCTGAGTCCTGAGGTTGGCCGGACGCCTCCTCCAGCTCCTGGAGGCTCAGTATGGCCGCGGTGTCGTCTTCGCTGGCGACAAGAAGCGTTGGCCAGGGGACACCCGGAATCGCGCTCAACGCATCTTGGTCTTCGAACTGCGCTGGCGCTGAGACGGCGACGACACCGGTGACCTCTTCCTGAGCGGCGACGACTAGCGAGGTCGTGCCTCCCATGCTCGCGCCGACCAGAAACACCTGCTCCAGGCCTCGATCCGTACGCATAAAGCGCAACGCTTCCCGCAGGTCCTCGTCCAACGTGCTGAAGTCCTTATCCCCCTGCGAATCGCCGTAGCCACGAAAATCGAACGTAAAGGCGGCATACCCTTCGTCGGCCAGGCCTTGGGCGAACTCAAACCAGGCCGACTGGTCGTTCGGCTGCATATGGCTGAGGATCACGCCCACCTTGTTCTGACCGCCGAACAGATGCCCGTTGAGCACGATCTCGTCCTCGGCCACGATGATACTGATGGTCTCCGTCTCGCTGCCCGGCGTGAACGTCGGACGGAAACGTGTGACGCTCTCATCATCGCAAGCCGCGGCGAGCGCGAGAAGGAGGATGCCGCAGATGGAGAGAAACGCCCGGGGCCGACGTAGCCTTTTCATATCCACGCGGCATCATGGCGAAGGAGCGAGTGCGAAGTCAAGCGGCCGCGGGCCTCAATCCTCACGGCGGTCCCGCCCCTCATCCTCGTCGTCCGCTGAGCCGTCGTCGCGACGCAGAGCGCCCGGCAAGGGAAAATGAGGCCGGCGACCGGAAATGTACTCGGACAGGGACCGCATCTCCAGGATGAAAAAGACCAGGGGCGTGGCCACCAGCGCGACGAGGTAGAGCTCGGCGCCAATCGCCATGCCGATGCCGGCCACGGACCAGACCGTTGCCGCCGTCGTAATCCCTCGCACGGTGCCGCCTTCCCGAAAGATAATCCCCGCGCCTAAGAAGCCAATACCGGTCACGATGTTGGCAGCGACCCTGTCGACACCCAGCGCATCGTTCGCGGCCACAAAGAGGGAAACGCCCGTTGCCACCAGCGCCATCGTGCGCAGGCCGGCCACGTACTGGCGCCGATCCCGCTGCCAGCCGATCAGGCCGCCGCAGAAGGCCGCGAGCAGCAGCTTACCTACCAGCTCCAACTGATCGAGAGCGTCCAAGTCACACCTAGCCTTTCAACGGGCGCGTCGTGGCGTGCAGAGAAGTTAGCAAATTGTCCCCTGGCGGGCAAAGAAGCACGAAATGTCGGCCAATGGCAACAGCTCGACTCGGCACAACACGCGCATTTGGTGTATGATTGAGCCGCTCACTGGGCGAGAGGCAATGAGCAGCACCGCTCATGCTCCGGAGGTTAGTAGCAATGCGTCGGGTGACAGCACTCATGCTGATGACGATGGCCGCGGTCACCGCGTTGGGGTTCTTCATGGGTTCGGCGGGCGGCAATTCGTCCGGCGCGACCGGCCAAGCCACACCCAAGCCGAACAACGGCGGCAGCCTGAGCGGGATCTACGACGCCCTCGTCTCTCCTCACGATCTCAGCGGTAGCGAGGACGGCGCCGGGGCTGATAGCTGCAGCGATACGTTCGACAACGGGGGAGACACGCTAGCCGACGTGGCCGACCCCGACCGCGCCTACAATTACTTCGTTCTGGCCTGGATGGGCCGTAATGGTATGGCGGGAACGGCTCGCAGTAATCATCACCTATGTGCTCGATACACCAGCAACGGCGGCGACCCGGCCAAACGGTGGCGGTCGGCCAGTTATGCGATCGCGAGTATCGGCAAGCGACTACGGAACGTGACCATCTTGCGGCGAGACGCATTCGAACTACTTCCCCGCATCGAAGACAAGGCGGGCACGGTGATTTACGTCGACCCGCCCTACATTAACAAGGGAGCGGAATACATCCACGACCTGGCCAGCGGAGATCATAAGCGACTCGCGGACATCCTTGGCCGGTTCCAGCAAACCCGCGTGGTGGTGAGCTACTACGACCACCCGGAGTTAGACCGGCTCTACCCGGACTTCACACAGGTCAAGATCGAAGTAACAAAGGCGCTGGCGAACCAAGGCCAACGCGAAGCCAAAAAGACAAAGGCAACCGAAGTCTTGTTGATTAACGGCCCGAGCTACACGGAAAGTAAAGCACTGTTCTAATGCACCGCCACCCCAATCCCCCGACCAGCCAAGCCGCCGCGGCAACCGTTCCGCGACTGACGCATCGCCAAGCCGTGACGAGGATCATGGCGTGGATCAACGAGCCCCTAACGGCCGTGCAGATAGAATGGATCCTACAGGACAGGTGTAGCCCGTCGAGCGTCAGGGGGCGGCTGAGCGAGCTTGCGGAGGCGGGGCTGAACGTAGGGGTCGGCGAGCGGGCGAACCGTTCGGGGTGCCAGGCGAGGCTTTGAAGGTGGAGAACTAACCAGAAAGCGAGGGATCGATGCGATCAACAAACGACATTATGATTGCGGTGAGGGAATGCGATCCATGCACGGACAATGAGTTGCGGCTCTGTATCACGTCGCTGCAAGCCAGGCTGTACTTTGCCGAGAAAGCGGCAGACGATATGGTCGAAGCAATCGAGGCAGCGGTGGACGGCAAGGCAGCGTCAGCTAAGCTTCGCGCGGGATTCTGGAGGAACGAAGCCGAGATGCGATTCCAGTCCATAAAGATGCCAGTAGACGAGTATCTTGGGCCTGGCAATACACCGGGCACACCCGAATATGCCGAAAGACTATCCCTCAGCAAGGCCATTGTCAAGCAGGCAACCGGCATGGAATTGTAGGGCGAGGCTTTGGAGGCGCGACCGGAACATGAGGAAGCCATTCGATTGTGTAAGCAGTTAATCCAAATAGCGAAAGGGTGGAAATGACTGACCCCAACTGTTTGTCATACTGGTTTCCGAGAATCGAGGCCGCCGGACTGCCGGTTCCGGAAACCAAGATCGTTCGGGCTGCGATGGACTTGACGCCACTGTGCGATGGGCAGACACCGGACGGGTGGAAGGAGTTTCTCTCGGAACTTATGGCGGCAGGTGAGACGGTTGGGTATCCGTGTTTTCTTAGAACCGGGCATGGATCTGCGAAACACGATTGGGATAAGACGTGCTTCGTAAGCAAGAAGGAGGACTTCGGGCAGCATGTTTACAACATTGTTGAGTGGTCCGGTTGCGTCGACATCGTTGGGCTACCGACCGATGTGTGGGCCGTTCGGCAATGGATACAGACCTGGCCCGAATTCTATGCTTTTCGCGGAATGCCAATCACACGGGAGTTTAGGGTGTTTGCTACCGATGGCCATATCGACTGCATACACCCGTATTGGCCACAAGATGCCATCCGGGAACCAACCGCCGAAGATTGGCAGGAGCGACTCAAACGGATGTCAAGGTTGACGGCCCCAGGAGAGAGGCATCTGCGCGACCTGGCACAACGCGCCACATCTGCCGTGCCCGGTGCTTGGTCGGTTGATTGTCTACAAGATCGCACCGGCAGTTGGTGGCTAACTGATATGGCGGAATCGGATCTGTCTTGGCACTGGCCCGATTGTGAAGTTAACGTAGCGGCCAAGCATCCCCAGGAAGGACACGATGGCTAACCACCAGTACCTGAGAATCACGTTCGAGCGCCCCGGCACCTTTTTTGCGAGGCTTGGTAGCTCGTGGCTGAGGGTCAACAGCGACCAGGGGCAGCTTAGGTTCGCCACATCATGCAACACGAGCGGCCCCCCGACCCTCTCCCCGAACGGCGCGGCGCGGCTGGCACAGTGGATGGAAGCGGAGGCGAAAGGATAGGCCACACCAAACTACACGAGCCGCGACCCAGTGCGGGGCGGCGGAAAGGATTAGATGATGACACACTATGAAATCATCAGCAAGCTAATCGGGCCGATCGAGCCGGTTGGCGACCATGGCGTGGACACGGCGAGACTGGCCAACCTTGACGACGCAATAGAGGTTGTGTTGGGGTTGGTGTATTCGATCCAACACGCGGCGGCAGCGCACGTGCGGACGCAAGCGTCTATGAAAGCTATCGGCGAGAAGGCAAGGGGGTTTCTGGGTGAACTACACGACGAAACCGGGGTTGACACCCCCGGCTGATTTGGTAGATTGACGGCATGACACAATCACAATACCAGGATATTTCCCTCGCCCCGGTACTCTTTCGGCATTCTGCCGCGATTGTGTCATAGCCGGGGCGAGGGCTTTTTGGTGATAAGATGGCTAAGTTTCGCAAGATAGACCCTCGAATCTGGAACGATGAGAAGTTCCGGACCTTAGGCCCAGACGCTAAATTGCTGGCGATGTATTGCCTGACTGCCCAGGTCAACCGTGTCGGTATCTTCCGATTCTCAGTCGCCTTGGCTGCCGAGGATCTCGGGCTGTCGACCCGGCAGGTCGATAGCCTACTGGATACCCTATGCCATACCCTATCGTGGCAACGGGATAAGGCCCACCGGATACTCTACCTACCCCACTGGTGGAGGTACAACAATCCCGGCAGCCAAAAGACAATGGTCGGCATTCTCTCTGACCTCCACGAATTGCCCCGAACCCCTTTATTGCAAGAGTTTTTCGCAAATAGAGATAGCCTATCCGATACCCTATGCCATACCCTATCCACTTTTGAGGCAAAGGGTATGGCATACCAGGAGCAGGAGCAGGAGCAGGAGCAGGAGCAGGACACAAGTAGCTCCGAGCCGCCAAGCGACTCCGAGCAGGTGGTCTTGGAATTCCCAACTGTCGGCAGTGGGCAAAAGACCTGGGCGCTCACGCAATCCAAGGCCGACGAATACGCGGCATCTTACCCGGGCATGGACGTGCTTGCCGAGTGTCGTGCGGCCCGGCAGTGGTGCATCGACAACACGGCGAAACGTAAGACCCCTCGGGGTATGCCGAAGTTCCTAAATGGGTGGCTCGAGCGCAGTCAAAACAGTGGAAGAGCAAGCGGCGGAGAATCAACAAGCGGTCCCGTCCAGGTGACCTCCCTAGAAAAGTACGCAATGCCAGGCCGTGAGTGATTATGGAAACCCAACCCAATAGCGAGATTCTCGATCGGGTTCCACCCAGTGACCCCGCTGCCGAATCCAGCCTACTGGGGTCGATCCTACTTGACCCCCGCAAAATCGACGACGTGGGGCCCGTGCTGGACCCGGTGGACTTCTACTCACCGGTCAACCAACGGCTGTACGAGCACGTGGTGGCAATTCACGACGCGGAGGGGAAGTGCGACTCGACGATGTTAGTGGACTATCTCCGTAAGGTAGGCGACTTAGAGGCAGTTGGTGGTTTGGCATATCTGGCTGAAGTCGTCAAATCCGTGCCGGTTGCCGCTCATGCCGTCCACTACGCCCGGATCATCCGCCAGAAGGCCCAGCGGAGGATGCTGGTACGAGCCGGGACTGACTTGGTGCAAGCGGCATGGGACGATACTCAGACGCCAGCAGAGGCCCTGTCGGCGGCCGAGACGATTATGGCCGGAATCCAAACCGGCAACTACGACGCCGAGCCAGTGACGATGTTTGATGCTGTGGCCGATGCGGTAGTTGAGATCGAAAGTATCCACAGCGGCCGGACGTCGCCCGGGTTCATGGTTGGTATGCCGGCCTACGATACTGAGGTAGGTGGCGTGTTTCCACGGGAGTTGACGATCATCGCGGCCCGTCCATCGCAGGGTAAGTCGAGTATGGCATTGCAGTGGGCAGCTTATATCGCCAGCCAAGGCAAGCGGGTCTACTTTGCCTCCCTGGAAATGAGCCGATCCGAACTGGCCACCAAGCGGTTGTGTTCCGAGTCAGGTGTTTCGTCTCATCGTGTTCGGACGGCTCGACTGACCGACTCTGACGTTGCCAACATAAACGAGGCTGCCCCTGGGGTTGCGAGCAAGCATCTACTCATTCACGATTCACCCGTACTCACACCTCTCGATATTCAGCGGGCGGCCCGGAAGCTCAACTCGCAGGTTATCTTCGTTGACTACCTCCAGTACGTCACGCCGCCCGACCAAACCAAGCAGCGGTATTTGCAGATTGCGGACATCGCGAGGGGGCTGAAGTCGATGGCTAAGGATCTCGACGTACCCGTGGTCGCGTGTGCTCAGGTCGGCCGACCCACAGACAAGACGAAGGAGTCGCGCCCACGGCTATCAAGCCTACGCGAGAGTGGCGATATTGAAAACGCGGCCGACGTGGTCGGGATACTCTGGCGGCCTACAGACGGAATATCCTCTGGCAACGAACAATGGGATGCTGAGTTGGACATAGCGAAAAATCGGAACGGGCCAACTACTCGGATTCGGCTGAATTGGAACGCTTCGCGAACGCTATTTGATTGTCACGACTATTCGCAGCCGGTCGACTTCGGGCTTGAATCCGCAAACACACCAGATGGATTTTAGGGGATAGATCATGGTGGTTAGTATGAGTTACGAGCAATATCTACAATCATGGGCGTGGCAGCAGAAGGTGCGGAGCAAGCTCCTACTCGACGGTGGGGTCAATGAACTGGAACTAATTATCTGGAACGCAACCGGACGACTCCCTCTCGCGGTACGGTGCGAGCGATGCCGTATACGATATCACCGAAAGCGAATCAATATTCACCACCTACACTACCGGAACATCTTCCACGAGAAGAGGGAAGACTTGGCCGTGTTGTGCGAAGGGTGCCATGCGGTGGAACACAAAAAAGAGCCTCCGCTCTGGTGGTTACTTGTCCAGGGCGGAAAGCTGGACGCAGGGCGGTTGGCGGAATGCGACGCTAGTGGGGTTACGCCAGCGTCGGTAGCCGCCTCGGATGCGATAGCCAAGCTGGGGTTATCGAGCACGGAAGTCTACGAACTAACCGGCCCCGACAGAAGGATGAAAGGATGAAACAGCAATCCAAAAAAATAGCGGAACTGTTCTCCGCGATGACGCCAATAGACGGCGAGGTACGCACGGTCTGTCGGTGTCGTCTCTGTGACAACCTATTTGGCCACCAATACATTCCAGGCGGACTTGGACGCGGGATGATTATTGATCCGTGCATGTGCATGACAACCAATAACCAACACGGCCAGTTTGCGACGGTGGACACACTAAAACCGTAACCGGCCCCGACCAGAGGACCATCTAACCCGAGGACATTATGGACTACGGCAGCGACCGAATGTGGGAAGACCTGGACCCGGCGATTGTAGCGACGGCGGTGGACAGCGACGGAGTGATATACGGCTACAAAACAGAGCCAACCAAGCTGCCTCAAGCATGGGCGTATGGCAGCATGTCCCACTTCCTTAGTTGCCTCGCCCTCGAAAACATCCCGCCCTGGGAAAAGTCCCTGCGGACCCGGCCAGTGGTACGAGGCAGCCAAGCGTTCTGGGATGGCGCTCCAAAGTGGGCAAACTGGTCTGCGATAAATTCCCTCGGCAACATGTACTGGCACGAGAAAGAACCCCGGGCGGGCGTGATTGGCTGGGAGCTTGGCGGAGACATAAGTGGCCACTCAAGGGGCCACTCCACCGACAACTGGCGGAACTCCAAGATCGAACGGCCCTACGCCTGGAAGCTGCCCGACGAGAACACGCCGGTCGATACGAAGGCTTGGCGACGAGGCTGCCCCGATGATCCATGGAAGAAGGCGAACACCGCAGGCGGTTGTTACTACTGGAATGAAGGGCGAACATGGTGGACGGGCGGTTGCTTGCGGCACGCTAATCAAATCGTCCTCGCCGATGAAGACGACCTTAGCCGCGTACCGCCGACGGACCTCAAGTTGGGGCTGGAAACATGACTCTAACCAAGCGAGATTTATTCAAGTGGCTGGCCCGCACGGCGCGGCCTCGGACTATTAGTATCAGTTTTCCGTTTCCGGCCGCCATCACTTATGAAGTCGGTTGCGATGTGGGCGCGACACTGGATTGCACCACCCCTAACTGCTCCAGTTGTAAGCCCCATACAAACCGAAAGCACGGGAAGACCCTCGCGGAGACTAGGACATACGACGCTGCGGTGACGCAGAAAACGAAATACCAGCGGTGGCTAGGTGAATTTCAGAAAGCCGAGGCGGAGAAAACATGAGCGGTACCCTATTCGACATGACCGACCCGTCCGCTCCCGTCGAACCCGTAACCGACGAGCAGCGCGACCAGGCCGAGGCGGCATTCGCGAACGGGCTACGGGACATGCTAGACGACTTCGACGACTTGAAAATGATAGCCGGCCCGCTGGTCGACAAGCCGAGGCTACTCCGAGAACTGGCCGGCATACTGGAATCC
>SDBV01009491.1_pt1 | contig 12935 bp, 7 predicted proteins | sample 2277081 | NCBI WGS metagenome assembly SDBV01 (sample SAMN10402039, study PRJNA504765) | marine sediment metagenome | isolation source: marine sediment core GS10_PC15, 223 cmbsf | place: Arctic Ocean: Southern Knipovich Ridge | collected 2010
ATCGAGCGTTTCGGGCCGGTTGGAGGCGGCCAGGACGATCACGCCGCTGTTCGAGCCGAACCCGTCCATCTCGACCAGCAGGGCGTTGAGCGTCTGTTCCCGTTCGTCGTGCCCGCCGACGATGCTCGACCCGCGGGTTTTTCCCAGGGCGTCCAACTCGTCGATGAAGATAATGCAGGGGGCCTTGGCCTGCGCCTGTTGGAACATATCGCGCACCCGGGCGGCCCCCACGCCGACGAACATCTCGACGAAGTCGGAGCCGGAGATGCTGAAGAACGGCACGCCCGCCTCGCCGGCGACCGCTTTGGCCAAGAGCGTCTTGCCGGTCCCCGGCGGCCCGACCAAGAGCACGCCCTTGGGAATCCGCCCGCCGAGCGCTTGATACTTCTCGGGTGTTTGCAAGAAGTCGACCACTTCGCGGAGTTCGTCGACCGCCTCGTCGATGCCGGCCACGTCGTCGAAGTCGATGTCGATGTCTTCCTGGGCGTAGAGCTTGCCTCGACTTCGTCCGAAGGCCATGGCCGAGCCGGCCCCGCCCACGCGTCGCATCATCATGAAGAAGACCAGCAGCATCACGGCCATGAGGATGAACAGGTGCGTATAGCCCTCCCAAAAGCCGGGGGCGGCCTTCCCGCGGACAGTGAATCCTTTCTCTATGGCCTGCTGGCTCAGGTGGTCGTTGGTGTCGCCCCAGGGAAGGTTTACCCGAAAGTCCACGCCCTTCTCGGCCGGCTGCTCTTCCGGCTTGAGGATCTGCATGGTGACCGTGCCGGTGATCTGATGAGGACCGAAGACCAGCTTGTCCAGTTGCGAGAACCGGAACTCGCGCTGGACCTTGCCCGACTTTTCGCTGACCACTATCGCCGGCTCGAGCTGGGCCGGATCGGTGCCGGCAGCCCCTTTCTCAATCAGCTTGACCAGATCGCTGTAGCGGATTTCGACCGACCGATCGGTCGTCAGCAAGCTGATCAGAAAGAGCGTGCCAATTCCCAAGGCCATAAGATACCAGACGAAGTTCCCGCCCATGTGGGGGGTTGGTTTGTCGGGGGCAGGACGTTCGGGTTTGTTTTTCGATTCCATGGTCAGATCATCGTGGGGCAAACGGACAGAAGAGGTTCCACCCTCTATTATTCACTATTTCGCGGAGGAAAAAAAGGAAAGAGCATTTTTACTATAAAGCCGCGACCGTTGGTCGCGCCCGGCAGCAGAAAAAAACACTTCCCCCGGTATTTCCGGCGCGACCACCGGTCGCGGCTTTATAAGCTCATAAAAAACCGCCTTGTCGCCGCCTTTTGCGCAGCCTACAATGATGCCCTGCTGAAATTGCCCATCTCTGCCTCACCGCGGCTGAACCTCCCGAATGACCGATCGCGTAACTAATGTGGCCGTACTGGGTTCGACCGGGAGCATCGGTCGCAGCACGCTGGAAGTGATCAGCTCTTCTGGGGGGAGGCTAAAGGCCGTTTCCCTGTCGGCCCATGGCAATACGGATCTGTTGTGTCGTCAGGCCGAGCAATTCGGCCCGCGCCAGATTGTGGCGACCGACCCGGATTCGGCCGGCCGACAAGATTGGTCGTCGCTGCCCGAGGGGGTCGAGTTGCTGATCGGCCCGGAAGCTATCGAACGGATTGCCTCGGACCAACAGACCGACATCGTGGTCTCGGCGATCGTCGGCAGTGCAGGGCTTCGGGGTACTTGGGCCGCTTTGGAGGCCGGCAAGACGGTCGCCTTGGCCAACAAGGAGAGCCTCGTGGTCGGCGGGCCGTTGGTGACCCGACTGGCCGAAGAGAAGCAGGCCCGACTGTTGCCGGTCGACAGCGAGCACAGCGCCGTGTTCCAAGCCCTGCAGGCGGGCCGTCGGGACGAGGTTCGGCGAGTGATTCTTACCGCCAGTGGGGGGCCGTTTAGAACGTATAATCGTCAACAGCTTGCCGAGGTGACCGTGGACGACGCCCTGGCCCATCCCACTTGGGACATGGGCCGGAAGATTACCATCGATTCGGCCACGCTGATGAACAAGGCCCTGGAGATTATCGAAGCCCGATGGCTGTTCGATCTGCGGGCGGATCAGATCGGCGTGGTAATTCATCCGCAATCGATCGTCCATTCGATGGTAGAATACAATGATGGGTCGGTAGTGGCCCAGTTGAGTCCGCCCGACATGAAGCTGCCGATCCAGTATGCCCTGACCTGGCCGGAGCGTCGCGAAGGGATCGCGGAGAAGTTGGACTTCGGCCGGGACATGCAGTTGGACTTTCATCCGGCCGACCTCGAGCGGTTTCCCGCCTTGGGGCTGGGACTGCAAGTAGCTCGCGACGGCGGTACGGCCGGGGCCGTGCTCAATGGGGCCAACGAAGCGGCCGTGGCGGCCTTTCTCGACGAGAAGCTCGGCTTCGCGGAGATTGTGCCCGCCTGTAAAAGTGTTCTAGAAAATCACAACTTCGACCCCAACCCCAGTCTCGAGAAGGTACTCGACATGGACGGTTGGGCTCGTCAGGAGGTATCGCGTTGGGTTTGTACTTGATCGCGTCGAGTTGGTTGGATCTTTCCTTTTGGATTGGCATACTCAAGGTCGCCTTCGGCCTGGGGATGGTGATCTTCGTGCACGAGTTGGGACACTTCGTCGTGGCCAAGCTCTGTGGCGTGAAGTGCGAGAAATTCTACCTCGGCTTCGACATCGCCGGGTTGAAGTTCTGCAAGTTCACCTACGGCGAGACCGAGTACGGCATCGGCATCTTGCCGCTGGGTGGATACGTCAAAATGCTCGGTCAGGAGGACAACCCGGCCCGGTTACGCGAGGAGATCGAAAAGGCCAAGCAAAGCGGTGACCAGCCCGAGGAGTCCGAAAAAGGCGAACCGAAGGTCGATCTCAAGGCGGCCGAGCAGGCACTGTACGACCCGCGAAGCTACTTGGCTCAAAGCGTTCCGCGTCGGATGGCCATTATCTCGGCAGGCGTGATCATGAATCTGATCTTTGCCGTCATGATGGCGGTGGTGGCCTTCATGCCGGGCATGGGTGTGACACGGCGCCCGTGCCAGGTGGGACGATTGCTGCCCGGCGAGGCCGCATGGCAGGAAAACCTCCAGGTCGGCGACACGATCCTGGAAGTGGCCGGGCGGAAGATCCTCAAGTTCCGCGACATGCAGGAAGCCATTTCGCTGGGCGACGACCTGGAGCAGGGCGTGCCGATGGTGGTGCGTCGGCCCGGCGTGGACGAGCCGTTTGACGTGACCGTGCTGCCCGACAGCAGCGGCCTGCTGCCGCGGATCGGTATCTTCAGCTCGTCGACCACTACGTTGCGCGACAAGCACCCGGCCGTGATCCCCGGCTCGGTGGCCGATCGGGCCCAGCCGCCGCTGGAACCGGGCGACACGATCGTCGAGATCAACGGCACGCCGGTGGCCAGCTTCGCCGAATTGCACGCCCAACTGGCCCTGCATCGGGACCAACCACTGCAACTGACCGTGCAGCGAATCGAGGGCAAGACAGCCGAGTCGGCCTCGGCCAGCGAAGTTCAGATCGAGGTCCCGGCCAAACGGATGCGTCGGCTGGGGTTGGTGATGGGCATGGGCCCGATCCGTGCCGTGCAAAAAGAGTCCCCCGCCACGTCCGCCGGAATCGAACCGGGTGATCAAATCACGGCCATCGACGGCAATCCCGTCGGCGATCCCATGACCTTGGCCGACCGACTTCGACGTCGGGCGGGTGAAACGGTCACCTTGACCGTCGAGCGTGAGTCGGAGCCGAATCCGCTGAAGCTGGAAGCGGTGCTCCGCGAGGTCGACTGGTTTGAGACCCTTTCGTCCGACATGTACGGAACGGACGTCCCCATGACGGTGCCGGCGTTGGGGATCGCCTTCCCGGTGCTCAACCGGGTCGAGGCCGTGTTGGAAGGCAGTCCGGCGGCCAAGGCTGGCTTGCTGCCGGGAGATGAAATCGTCGAAGCGATCCTGACTCCCCCGGAAAAGACCGACCCGCAGGAGGACGACTTGGACCTAGACGAGACGAGCATCGAGTTTACCGCGGAAGAGCGGAATTGGCCCGTGTTGATCTTCAGCCTACAATACTACCCACCCGGCACGCAGATCCAACTGAACTGGGTTCGCAAGGAAAAGTCCCAAACGGCCACGCTCGACTCGATGGTGGCAGACGACTGGTTCGATCCCGATCGCGGGTTCATCCTCCAACCGCTCGACTATCGCCAGAAGGCTGCCTCGTTTGGCGAGGCCGTTCGCCTTGGGGCCGAGGAAACGCTCAGCGCCACCCTGGTCGTGTATCGTTTTCTGCGGAAGATCGGCACGCAGATTTCGCCGAAGGCCCTGGGCGGTCCGATTACCATCTTCCGCGTCGCGAAGATTCACGCCGATCAAGGCACCTCCGAGCTGTTGATATTCTTGACCCTCTTAAGCGCCAATCTGGCCGTGATCAACTTCCTACCCATTCCGCTGTTGGACGGCGGGCACATGGTCCTCTTGACCTGGGAAGGGATTCGCGGCAAACCGGCCGACGAACGCCTCCAAATGGTCCTGACCTATATCGGACTCGTCTTCATCCTCAGCCTAATGATCTGGGTGATCGGATTGGATATCGTGCGATGGTTGTCCTGATCCGGGCGCCATACCCAAACCGTTGCTGTGGAACTAGAACAAGCCGCACAAGGGGATACGGGCGTATACTATCCGCCGGATGTTTGCCATCGTTGAAGGTCCGTTTCCCGTCACTCCCGCATGGGGCGTGGCGAAAAAAAGCCGTAGTCCCCATCGGGAATACGGCTTAGGAAAGTGAGGCTGCAGGGACTTGAACCCTGGACCTACGGATTAAAAGTCCGTTGCTCTACCGACTGAGCTACAGCCTCTAAGTGCTTGCAGGGAAACGACTTATTGACCTCCGCGGGCCTCGCGTGTCCCTCCAGGAGTATGGCCCGCCAGAATTCTCATTGTACCGTACGCGGTACTCGCCGGCAGCGGCGAAACGTTCAAGCTTACCGGAAAACTGCCGGCTGACAAGCCTTCGAAGCTCAACGGGAGCTTAATGAGCGGCAAGGTGCTAGCCACCGGTGCTACCGGGTGAACGTTGCCCCGGCAAAACCGGCGGCTAGCGCCTTGCCGCTCACCCTACACGTCGCTGGTCAGCTTGTCGTAGAATCCGACGTAGTCTTCCTTCTCGTTGCCGGCCCGGGCCGCGATCGCGTCGCGGGGATGCTCGTTGAGCTGGCCCGTGATGTTGTATTGGACCGACGGGCCCCAATCCACGTCGCGGCTCAACGGCAGCAGATAGTTCTGCAAAGCTTCGTAGATCGGGCGGATCTTGAACTTGGGATTTCGCAGGAAGCCGATCATCAGTTCCATGGGACAATTACCCGCCCCGCGACCCAACCCGGCCATCGAGGCATCCACACGATTCGCACCATGGATAATCGCCTCGATCGTGTTGGCGAAGGCCAGTTGCTGGTTGTTGTGGGCGTGCATCCCCACCTCTTTCCCCTGCGGCTTCGCATAACTCATGTACTTCTTGGTCAACTGCTCGATCTGCTCGGTGTAGAGCGAGCCAAAACTGTCGACCACCACGATCACGTCGACCGGCGATTCGGAGAGCACTTCCAGCACCTGGTCGACTTCTTGTTCCGTGTTGGTCGAGACGGCCATCAGATTGGCCGCCACTTCGTAGCCCTTCTCCGAGGCGTCGCGGATCATGTCGACCGCTTCGGAGACCTGATGGGCGTAGAACGCCACCCGGATCATGTCCAGCACGCTATCTTCCTTAGGCAGCACGTCGGTCTTCCAATCCGACTTGCCGGCGTCGGCCATGGCCGTCAACTTCAGCGGCGTGTCGTTCTCGCCGACAATTCGACGAAGGTCCTCCTCGTCGCAGTGCTTCCACGGGCCGAACTGATCCTTGGGAAACAGCTTCTTGGAGTTCTTGTAGCCCATCTCCATGTAGTCGATGCCGGCCTCGAGGTTCGTCTGGTAGATGGCCCGAACGAAGTCGTCGTCGAACTTATGATCGTTGACCAGACCTCCGTCCCGGACCGTGCAGTCGAGGACCTTCAATTCGGGTCGATAAGTAATCCAAGGGGCAGTCACGGCGAACTCCTTCACATAACAGACATGTATTTCTCAAGTGGCGAACCCTAAAGTATCCCTCGCAACCGACCGCCTGTCAACGCGCCGGGAACCACCATTTCCCCCTATTGCGAGGGGCTCGTGCCGTCCGGGCAGTTGCCTCGACCTGCTGCAAAGGGTATCGTGGTCGGTGGAATCTGCCTACAGAGGCCTTAGGTACTCGAAAAATGCTCTTCTACTGCGTCAGACACGGCGAAAGCTCGTACAATGCCGAGGGTCGGATCCAAGGCCAATCGGACGTGCCGCTCTCGGATCTCGGCCGCCTTCAAGGCAAGGCGGTGGCGGTCGAGTTGGCCAAAGCGCCCATCGAGGCCGTTTTCTCCAGCCCCTTGCGCCGAGCCCTACAGACGGCCGAGCCGCTGGCCGAGGCGTTGAACTTGCCTATCCAGACAGATCCGCGGCTGATGGAAATCCATGCCGGTATCTTTCAGGACAAGCTGCGCAGTGACTTGTCCGAGTTGTATCCGCAGGAGTGGGCCCAATGGCAAAGCGGCGATCCCGACTTCGCCATCCCCGGCGGCGAGACCCGACGTCGGTTGATGCAGCGCGGCCGCGAGGCGTTCGAGTCGATCCGCGAGTTGGGCCATCAGCAAGTCGCCGTCATCACGCACGGCGGACTGTTGGCCGCCGCGCTGAAGGCCCTTTTGGAAATCCCCGCCGAGCGTCATCCGTTCGTCCTGCAAAACGGCTCGATCACCCGACTGGCCTGGACGCAAGTCGAACCCAAGCTGTTCTCCTTCGGCCAGATCGACCACCTCAACGGCATCGGCGTCTCCGGCGGCGGCGATCTTTGAACGCACGAGCGGCCAACCTTTCCGCCAAGGCCTTCTATACCAACGACCACCCGTCGCGATACTCGCACCGAATATACTGATCGGCCTCGGGAGCGTTGGTGGCGCGCATGGTTTCGGGGTCCCACTCGAGTTTCTTGCCGACGCGATAGGCGACGTTGCCTAGGTGGTTGGCCTCGGTGAGCCAGCCGGAGTATTCGAAGTTGGCGCTGGTCGTCGCGCCGCTGCGGCAGGCGGCCAGCCATTCGGCGTGGTGGCCTTGCACGCGCGGGATGAACGGCTCGGGCGGCTGGAAATCGACGAACTGATCTTTCGGCAACAGGACATACCGGCCGTAGTCCGAGAGCAACATCCCCTTCTCGCCGACGAACAGGTGCCCGTTACCCCATTGCGGGATGCCGCCCGACTTCCAGATCTCCGGCTTGTTCACGCCCTGATACCAACTAACGCTGACCGGCGGCATGTCCTCGCGCGGGCCGTACTCGTAGGTTGCCTGCATTGATGCGGGAGCAATTTCCGGGTGCGGCGGCGGGCCGGCGGCTTCGATCGTCAGCGGATATTGCAGCTTCAACGCCCAGAACGGCAGATCGTTGAAGTGGCTCCCTAGGTCGCTCATCGTGCCGTTGCCGAAATCCCACCAGCGATACCATTTCGGGCCCGGGAAGTAGACTTGATGGAAAGGCCGAAACGGCGCGGGACCGATCCACAGGTCCCAATGCAGGCCGGCCGGTACGGGCATCGAGTCGGCCGGGCGTTCGGTCACGTGTACGATATCGCCATGGCTCTTGGCGTCCTCCGCGCTTTGCCAACCCCAGGCGCGCGAAGTCCAAACATGGGCTTCCTTGACCGGGCCGATCGCGCCCGTCTGGATCAACTCGACCACCCGGCGATAGTTCTCGCCGGCATGGATCTGAATTCCCATCTGCGTAGCCACGCCCGCTTCGGCCGCCGCCAGCCGGATTTGACGCGCCTCCCAGACGTCGTGCGTCAACGGCTTCTCGCAGTAAACGTGCTTCTTATGCTTCAAGGCCAACATGGTGGCCATGGCGTGCGTGTGTTCGCACGTACTGACAACCACGGCATCGAAATCCTGCGGGCGATCGAAGACCTTGCGGAAGTCGACAAACTTCTTGGCTTGCGGATACCGGCCGCCCGCCGCATTCAGGGCCCCCTCGTTAACGTCGCACAACGCGACGATGTTCTCCGACGCCACGGCACCCATATTGGCTCCGCCGCGACCGCCGGCAGCGATGATCGCGATGTTCATCTTCTCGTTGAGGTTCTGTCCCCGCAGCAGCGTAGGCACGCCGAGCACCCCGGCCGTGATCCCCGCGAGCGATTGCGTAAACCGCCGCCGAGTTATCCAGCGGCGCGAACTTCCAGAAAGACGTTTCGATGAACTGCTCATGACACTTCCTCCACGGGGTATTGATAGTTAATGGCAAGTGGAAAAAACTAGCCGGCCAACTTCTGGCACAGAGTTGAATGTACCCGCCTGGGCCGAGAAGTCAAGCAAGGCGGGCAAGGAATCATTCTTGCGGCAATTTTGGCGGTTGGGCCAGGGCGTACCAATCGACTGTTGGGTCGAAACGGTCGGCCTGCCAGGCGACTTCGGCCAGCACGGGGGGGATGCATCGGGCGGCCAGTTCCGCGCGGTTGCTGTTTCGGCTGGGGTCGTTCGAGGGCGGGGTGGGATTGTTCAGCACCACGCCGGCGATCGGTAACTTGTCGCTGAAGACGGCGGCCGTGATTAGGGTTTGCAGTGTCTGGTTGATCGTGCCCAGGACATTTTTTGAGACGACGACCAACGGGAAGCCGAACTCCTCGGCCAAATCGGCCACGTAGGGGTCTTCGCCCAGCGGCGACATGAGCCCGCCGACCCCTTCGATCACGACAATGTCGGATCGCTCGGCCCAGTAGTCGAGCTCGTCGACCATCAACTGAATGTCGAGCGTTTTGCCCTCTTCCTTGGCCGCCAGATGCGGGGCCAGCGGGGCAAGGAACCGTTGCGGACAAACTCGCTGCAACTCACCCGGCCGCCCGGCCGCTTCCCACAGGGCCACCGCATCGTCGGCCACCAGTTGCTCTGCTTCCAGCCGACACCCGCTGGCCACCGGTTTGTAGACGCCGACGCGATGCCCGGCCGCCAGCAGATCCCGAGCGATCAGGGCCGCCACATGGGTCTTACCCACCTCGGTATCGGTGCCGGTGATGAAGAGTCCGCGGGTTGAGTCGTTCATAATTCGCAACCGTGCTGTTCCGATTCGTCAAAGCGGCAACTATCAGTAACCCAGATGTGCCGAGGTTTGTCAAGTGGAAGAGAAAAAGGGGACATTGGCATAGTGTTGGGATTCTGGTAGGATCGTTGAGATGGCGTTTGCGAAGAGATCTCAAGTGGAGCACACGAACAGGAGCCTTACGATGAAAGCGGCGATGATCCTTGCCTTGGTGCTTGGCACGACAGCGGCCTTTGCGGCGGATGACTTGGCGAAGATCAAACGGGGCACGCGGGTCGGCTTCTCCAACGGGGGTTGGAAGTACGATCGCTACAAGGAACTCGAATCGCTCGATGCGAACAGTCGCATCACGGTGGCCGATCTGAAAGGGCCGGGCGTTATTCGGCAACTCTACGTCGGCGAGCACTTCCCCAAGCCGTTGCTTTCCCGCGGCGTGGTGCTGGAAATCTACTTTGACGACGCCAAGGAACCGGCCGTTGTGTGCCCGGTGGCCGATTTCTTCGGCGACGGGTGCAACGGCAAAGCCTCCTTCTTCTCGTCGAATCTGATCGAGTACGCGCCGAAGTGTTACAGTTGCTTCATTCCCATGCCGTTCAAGAAACGGGCCCGGGTCTTCCTACGCAATGATACGCCGCACGACACGCTGGACTACAGCTTCGTCGAGTGGGAAACGCTGCCCGAGTGGGACGACGACTTGGGCTACTTCCATGCGACCTTCCAACGGCGACTCGTGAAACTCGATGGCCATACCAACGAGACGTTCCTCGACCTTCACGGCACGGGCCACGTGATCGGCCGGCAGTTCAGCATCGTGACCGACGATCCGAAATTCCGTCAATTTACGTTTGTCATGGAAGGCAATAACGAAATCGATATCGACGGCCGGGAGCGGGTGATCGATAACTTGGGATCCGAATGCTCGTTCAACTTCGGTTGGGGCTGGCCAAGCCGGTTTATCGGCGTCCGATCGGGCGCCCCGCTGGTGGAATACGGCGCCATGAACTTGCTCTCGACGTTCCGCTTCCACGACCACATGCCGATCCGATTCGAGCAATCTCTGCAGTGGAAGATCAATTGGGAATTCGAACCGGCTGGCCGGCCCGCCAAGGGAAATTACGGCTGGGTCGACTACGCCACCGTCCATTACTGGTATCAAGACAAACCCGGTGGATTCAAACACGAACCGCTGCCGCCTTTGGCCGAGCGGGGAAGAATGATGTGGCGCGATCTGGGCGACCTGTTTGCAAAAATGCAGACCGATCCTCAACCGGTCAACGATTTCTCCTCCGAGAAGGACATGCAGCGGGTACGGATCATCGACCCGCATGACAAGACGCATCCGCTATGGATCGACCGACCCAAGGCCCAGGGCGGGCACCCGGGCAACCCCAATCCGGGCAAGACGGGCGTTCTGGGCGTCTGTCCCCGAGACCCCACCACGCCTTGCCTGATTCTCAGAAAAGTGGCGATCCCCACCGACAAACGGTCGCAATTGCGGATCGTCACCTCGGGCGACCCTTACGAAAACCCAGGCAAGAGCGACTTCGTCTTTCAGGCCGGCATCCATCGCGGCGAAGAGGTCCAATGGCTCAAGGAACAGACGATCGACGCCGGAGCGAAACCTTCGGCCGCTAACTGGCAGACCTTCGAGTACGACCTCTCGGACCATGCGGGGCAGACCGTGGGCATCGTGGTCAAAGTGTCGGCCGGCGGGCCCAAGAGTTACTGGAACAATGACGAGGCCTTCTTCGACGAGATCAGCGTGCTCAGTCAATAACAGCCGCTTGCGGCTTTGCAACGCCCCTGCTCACCGCGGGCCCGGCGGCATGTTCTGCCGTAGGTACCGGGTCATTAGCTCGTAATAGTGACGCCCGGCACCGTCTTCGTTGAGCGAATGGGTCCGGTTGGGGTAGGCCATCATCGAGAACTGCTTGTTGTGCTTGATCAACTCGTTGATCAACCGTTCGCAGTTTTGATAGTGGCAGTTGTCGTCGCCCGTGCCGTGCACCAGCAGAAGATTCCCCTTGAGCTGATGGGCGTAGGTGATCGGCGAGCCTTCTGTGTAGCCCTTCTCGTTATCGTCGGGCAGGCCCATGAAGCGTTCTTGATAAACCGTGTCGTAAAGCCGCTGATCGCTGATAAACGCCAGGGCCATGGCGGTCGAATAAAGATCCGGATAGCGGAAGATGGCGTTTAGGCTCATCGACCCGCCGCCGCTGTGACCCCAGATTCCGATCCGCTTCGGATCGACGTATGGCCACATCTTGATGATCGCCCGAGTCGCGGCCGCCTGATCGGCGGAGGCCAGGATGCCGATCTGGCGATAAACGCATTTGCGCCACGCCCGACCTCGCGGCACCATGGTTCCGCGGTTCTCGATGCAGGCCACGATATATCCGTGTTGGGTGAGCATCGTATGCCACAGGGCCCGTTTGCCACCCCAAGCGTCGCTGACCGACTGGCCTTCCGGTTCGCCGTAGACGTGGAACAAGAGGGGATACTGCCGGGTCGGATCGAAATCGGCCGGTTTCATACACCACGCGTCCAGCACCACGCCCAGACCAAGATCCACGCGAAACAGTTCGGTAGGACGACGCTTCAGTTGGGCAATCTTCTCCCGCAAGGCCGTGTTGTCTTCCAGCATCCGCACCCGCTCATGCCCTGGCAAACGGATCAGGTCGATCACCGGCGGCATGTTGAGTGTCGAACGGGTATGCACGGCGAATCGGGCGTCCGGCGAGATGTGGTATGTGTTGGTGCCCGGCTGATCCGGCGGGGTGATTCGCTCCAGATGTCCGGTGCCATCGAGCTTCACGCGGAACAGGTAGCGTTGCGTGGGATTCTGCGGCGAGGCAGCAAAGTAGACCCAGCCGCCCGTCTCGTCCGCGTGTCGAAAGTCGAGCACATCGAACGGGCCCGGTGTCAATAGAGTCGTCTGCCGGCCGTCACGCGACACGCGACAAAGATGTCGCCACCCGTCGCGTTCGGAGAGCCAAAGGAAGCTTCGACCTTCGTCAATCCATGTCGGTTTGTTGCGGAGCTCGACCCAGGCCTCGTCACGATCGGTCATCACGGTACGCAGTTCGCCGGTCTGCACGTCCGCCAGTATCATCTGGTTTGTGTTTTGCAGCCGGTTGAGTTGCTGCAGGACGATCTCCTGCGAGCTTTCGGCCCACTGCATTCGGGGAAGATAGTTATTGCGCGAATCGTCCGAGGGCTCGAACCATCGCGTCGAGCCGCCGTCGATACCGACCACGCCGACACGGCAGGCCGAATTCGTCTGGCCGACCTTGGAATGCTTGAACTTCGTCAGCGTCGGATAGAGCGAATCGGTGGTGTTGATCAAGATGAATTCGCCGACACCGTCGGTATCGAACTGCCAATAGGCCACCCGCTGCCCGTCGGGGCTGAAGCGGAAACCGTCCCGCAGGCCGAACTCTTCCTCATAGACCCAATCGGACGTACCGTTGATGATCCTCTCGGATCCGTCGGTCGAAAGGGGCGTGATCTTCAGCGTGTCCAAGTGCTGCACGTAGAGGTTGTTCTTGTGGACATAGCCGACGCGGTTGCCGTCGGGTGCGAACTTGGCAAACATCAGCGTAGCCTCTTCGGCATCGCCGCCTAGCTTACGCAAGGTTCCGGCGGAAAGGTCCAGCACCCAGTAGTCGCCGCGGGTGTTTCTGCGCCACACGCGCTTCGTATTAGTGAAAACCAACAGCTTCGATCGATCGTCCGACCACTGGTAACCGTCGACGGCCAACGGCTTCGACTGCCCATCGGGAAC
>SDBV01009492.1_pt1 | contig 12932 bp, 12 predicted proteins | sample 2277081 | NCBI WGS metagenome assembly SDBV01 (sample SAMN10402039, study PRJNA504765) | marine sediment metagenome | isolation source: marine sediment core GS10_PC15, 223 cmbsf | place: Arctic Ocean: Southern Knipovich Ridge | collected 2010
TTGTCCACCATAAACCCTTCCAGCTGATGGAACATGGGTATGTGGCTGACATCAGCGTCACACCTGTAAACCTTACCGGGAGCGATTACACGCAGCGGGGGGCTGTTCTTCTCCATGACCCTGACCTGAACCGGCGATGTATGCGTTCTTAGGACTACATCGTCATCTATAAAAAAGGTGTCCTGCATGTCCCTTGCAGGGTGGTCCTTAGGAAAATTCAGTGCCTCAAAATTATAAAAATCATCCTCTATCTCGGGGCCCTCTTCCACAACAAATCCGAGTGAAATAAAAATACTCACGATCTCATCAAGCACTTTGGTAGTGGGATGAAGATGTCCGAACGGGGTATAGCAGCCGGGGATTGTTACGTCAATGCTCTGGTTTTTAAGAGATGTATCAAGCTCAGAGGATTTCAGTGTTTCCTCTTTTTTATTTAACTCTTCCTGAATGACGTTTTTACATTCATTCAGCAGCCTGCCATGTTCACGTCTTTCTTCTTTAGGAAGGGACCCGAGGGATTTTAACTTGCTGGTAAGAACACCTTTTTTCCCCAGGAATTTTACTTTGAGGTCCTGGATTTCTTTGAGGCTGCCGGCCTGTTTTATTTCTTCCCTGGCAGTGCTGTTTATAGACTGGATGTCATTGAGCATTACCTTTTTTGACCATTTCTACGAGGTTACTGAAAGCCTGGGGATCATTGTAAGCCAAATCTGCCAGGGCCTTTCTGTTTAATTGGATGTTCATGTTTTTCATTTTATTCATGAACTGGCTGTAGGTCATGCCCATTGCCCTTACGGCGGCATTTATTCTGATAATCCAGAGAGACCTGAAATTCCTTTTATTTAACTTTCTGTCTCTGTAAGCGTTTAATAACGCCCTGTCAACTGCCTGGGCCGCAACTTTGTAAAGCCGGCTTCTGGCGCCGAAATAGCCTCTTGCTAATTTAAGGACTTTTTTCCTTCTCCTGTTTGTCTTGTAACCACCTCTTGCTCTTGGCATTTATCTTTCCTCCTGAAATTATCTAAATAAATTAAACATTAAATTATACAGTATCTACAAAAATATTGGAATAGTAGTATAGCAAAAATGGCATAAAAAAACGCCAGGGAGTATTTCCGAAGCGTTTTTCAATGTCCTGTATTAAATATTAACTCTGGATTAATTAGGGAGCATTTTTCTGACTGCGTCAAGATTAGTCTTATCAACAAGTCCGCCCTTCCTGAGCAGCTTTGTTCTCTTCGACGATTTATGGGTCATAATATGGCTCCTATAAGCCTTGCTCCGCTTAAACTTACCGGTCGCGGTTTTTTTAAACCTCTTTGCCGCGCCTCTATGTGTCTTTAACTTTGGCATCTAAATCTCCTTATATTCTAAAATAAGCTATTAATTATAGTTTATGGACCGAAAATTAACAAGTAGTCAATAAATTTCAGCGGTTTTAAGGAATATTATTTCAGAGAGCCGAATGATTGATCTTCTTTTTCTACTTCGGGGCCAGAATCATTATCATACGGTTGCCTTCCATTCTGGCAAATTGTTCTACGCTGGCTAGTCCTTCATATTCTGCAATGATCCGGTCAAATACCTTTTTCCCGAGATGTTTATGGACTATTTCTCTTCCCCTGAACATCATGGTCACTTTTACCTTGTTCCCGTGCTCCAGAAACTTCCTGCCGTTCTTCATTTTAAAGAGCAGGTCATGCTCATCAATCTGCGGCCTGACCTTGACCTCTTTCACTAATAATGTTTTCTGCTTTGTTGTGTTTTTCTTGGCCTGCTGATAACGGTACTTTCCGTAGTCCAATATCTTGCAGACAGGAGGTGTTACATTTGGTGAAACTTCAACAAGGTCGAGTTCCTGTTCCAGGGCGAGTTTCCGTGCTTCATGTATACTCAGAATTCCAAGCTGCTCTCCTTCGCTTCCAATTAGTCTTACTTCCTTTGCCCTGATCCAGCGGTTGATCCTTGGCCCTCTATTTACTGTCCTATATGGTTTTTTATTTATAACTGCCTCCTGTTATTGATTTCTTCCCTTAAAAGAGAAATAAGTTCTTCAATATTTTTTTCGCCGATGTTCTCCCCGTCCCTTTTCCTGATGTTCACTGTATTATTTTCCATTTCTTTGTCACCTATTATACACATATACGGGGTTTTTAAAACAGTTGCTTTCCTTATCTTATAACCGATCTTTTCATTCTCATTATCTATTTCGACTTTTATTCCCGCATTCTTTAAAGCATCGACGATTTTCCTTCCGTATTCCCCGTGTCTCTCGGCAATTGTTAAAATGGAAATATGCACAGGAGAAAGCCATAATGGAAAAGCCCCGGCATAATGTTCAATCAATACACCGAAAAATCTCTCCAGTGAACCCATGAGGGCCCGGTGTATCATTATGGGCCTGTGCTCGCTGCTGTCCGACCCTCTATAATTGATATCCAGTCTTTCCGGAATATTAAAATCTACCTGAATTGTACTGCATTGCCATTGCCTGCCGAGAGAATCCCTGACCTTTATATCAATCTTCGGCCCGTAAAAGACCCCCTCTCCAGGGTCAATTTCATATTTCAGTTCTTTGTTGTTAAGTGCATTTTCGAGTGCTTTTGTCGCTTTTTCCCACCCCTCATCCGAGCCGACGAACTTTTCAGGCTTTGTCGAAAGATAGATGTCATATTCGGTAAATCCAAAAGTCTGGAGAACAAAAATGGTAAATTCAAGCACCTTCAGGACTTCGTCGTCAATCTGGTCTTCCCTGCAGAATATATGGGCATCATCCTGTGTGAACCCCCTGACCCTCAAAAGGCCGTGAAGCACACCGGACCGTTCATACCTGTAGACTGTGCCTAATTCAGCGTATCGAATAGGCAGGTCCCTGTAACTTCTTAAATGACTCTTGTAAATGGCAACGTGGAAGGGGCAGTTCATCGGCTTTATTTCATAATCAAGCCCCTCAACTTCCATGGGTGAATACATGTTCTCACTGTAAAAATCAAGGTGGCCCGTCTTCTTCCATAAATCGAGTTTTGCCATATGAGGCGTATACAGGATCTGATAATCCGCTTTAGAGTGTTCATCCAGCCAGAACTTCTCTATTTCCCTTCTTATCGCCGCTCCCCTCGGGTGCCACAGCACAAGCCCTGCCCCAATGTCTTCATTCAGACTGAAAAGGTCAAGTTCCTTCCCCAGTCTTCTATGGTCTCTCTTTTTAACTTCCTCAAGAAATTCAAGATGCTTTTTCAGCTGTTCCTTTTCAGGGAATGAGACGCCGTAAATGCGCTGGAGCATCTTGTTCTTTTCATCACCCCTCCAGTAAGCGCCGGCCACAGACAGGAGTTTAAACGCCCTGATCTTCCTGGCGGATTCAACGTGCGGGCCGCGGCAGAGGTCTACGAAATCACCTTCTTCGTAAACTGTAATGGTTTCATCTTCAAGTTCATTTATAAGTTCCAGTTTATAAGTTTCACCCAGATCCCCGAAGAGCTTCAATGCCTCTTCTTTTGAAAGCTCTTTCCTGACAAAAGGTTTTTTGGCCTTTGTTATTTCCTTCATCTTTTTTTCTATTTTGGGAAGATCGTCCTGCGTTATGACATGTGAAGAATCAATGTCATAATAAAAACCTTCAGCTATGGCAGGACCGATAGCGAGTTTGGCATCAGGATAGAGCTCTTTAATGGCATGGGCCATGATGTGTGAAGTACTATGGCGGTAAATTTCCAGGTACTCCTCGTCGGAATGTGATGAGTCTATAATTCTACAACCTCCCTTAATTAGCTGCCAGCTGTTTTTATGGTAGGCGCGGGCGGTTTCGAACCGCCGACTTCTTCCGTGTCGGGGAAGCGCTCTCCCGCTGAGCTACGCGCCTTCATATAGCATTATTTGGCAGCAATAATATCTCTACGACATTGAAAATATTAAAGAAAATTGACTTCTTTGTCAAGAGATCATCTATTATTTTATTTTCTATAGAATACAATATGGTGAGATATCGATTGAAGTGTACAGTAAATCAAAAAAATGATCTGCTGCACAGGACCGTAAAGAATATTCAAGGCCCCTCATTAGTCTTCAGAGGGGCCCTGAAACTATTTACAGTTTCATTACGTTAACGGCTTTCGGGCCTTTAGGGCCCTCTTCAATATCAAAACTGACGCGATCTTCCTCATTTAAAACTTTGAACCCGTCGCCCTGAATACTCGAATAGTGTACAAATACATCTACATTGTCATCTGACGTAATAAATCCGAATCCCTTGGATTCATTGAACCATTTTACTTTTCCTTCTGCCAAAGCGTGTTACCTCCTTAATAAATGATACTGCGTTTGATAAAGCAATATATATAAAAAAAGGCCGCAAGTTAAAAGTCCTTGAGGCCTCCAACTGCACACAAACAACTATAAAACAAAAAATATAATGTCATCTTTCAAAACAAATGTCAATAAAAAAATTACTCATTACTTAACAGGTACCGGTGTCCCCTTTTTTGCTTTTCTAAGCAGCGGGTTTCTGGCACCTGTGCTCCTGAAGTTCCCATAATACATGTTCTGAAGATTATTCCCATGCATAAAGAAGAGGCGCCTTTCAAATACAAGCCCGGTCATCATTAACACTGCTGCCAACATGCTTAATACAGGGCTGAAACCTTCCACTAAATTTGAGACCGTTACACTCCAAATGATCACAGGAAGAATAAATGTAACGGCAATGATCAGGTTTTTTGCATTTACACCTGTTTTCTCTGACATATGATGATAATATTCCTTTGTATTGTAATGATCGTACGATGTTCCCATGTCCATAAGCTTAATGTCAGGATCATTTATTCCAACGGCATTTTTTATATTCACGGAGACATACACATTTGAGTTGAACCTGTATGACAGCACTTTCATGGTTAAGGAAACTGCCCCTAAAACAAGCAGGACCCTGTTAATACCGTGAATTACGGTAGAATCAACACCTGCATAATGCGCAACCGCAAAATTTACCGCAAAACCTGAAGTGACTCCAAAAAGGAGAAAATTTATCGGGGTAAATGCATTTGACCACTCCCTTATAAATCTTACTGATGCATAGACCATTGCTGAAGATAAATAGAACCCCATATTAGACAGGATTCCAAGCCCCCCGGCAATCATGCGAAGATCACCGGATGCACCATAATAAAAAAGGCCCAGGTATATCATGGTAAATGCAACAGAAAGCGAGAGCGTGATAACTTCCCTCGAAAGCCAGGAATGTTTAAACATGAGCGCTGCCCTCCATCCCCTCTGGGGATTGCCCAGGTGCGCGGAGCTTGTGATAATACCGGCAACCTGGAAAATTATCGATATAATTCCGCAAGCCAGTACATATCCCTGGGGGATACCCGTATTATAGAAAAGGGCATCCAGGGCAACAATCAAAATAAAAATGCCCTGCCCTGCCCCTGCCAGCACAGTAAGTAAAACAAGAGACAATTCGGGATGCATAAATAACCTCCATTAAAATAATTTGTTCCAACGTTAAAAAAAACCGTTCCAGCTGTTCCAGCCGGTTCAACCGTTTCAACCGTTTCAACCGTTTCAACCGTTGAAAGGGCGAGGCAGCGCCTGGCCCCTACGGTACTGCGATATCTTCCGCTATTACTTCTGCGTATGAAGAGACTTTCTTTTCTGTTGCTACGATTACATGCTTCCTTGCCAGTATTTCATCTTCGTCAATCCTCATCTTCACCTTCTGCTTGGGAAGGTAGTGGTTTGACGGGCTTGTGCCGACTTCAGGCATAAGTTTGTAACCCTTTGCCTCACGTATTTTTGTCGCAGCCTCACTGTCAGGATCGTTGATGTTGCCGAATGTCCTTGCACTTGTAGGGCATGCAAGCACGCATGCTGGCTTACGTTCTTCCTCCGGCAGGTTTTCGTTATATATACGGTCAACGCAGAGAGTGCATTTTTTCATGACGCCGTCGTACTCATCGAATTCACGGCAGCCGTAAGGACATGCCCATGAGCAGTATTTGCACCCTATGCACTCATCATAATCAACAAGCACTATACCGTCCTCTTCCCGTTTGTACGTTGCTGAAGTCGGACATGATTTTACACAGGGTGCGTCCTTGCAGTGCATGCATGACTTCGGCAGATAAAGAATTTCCGTATTGGGATATTTGCCTATCTCATATGTCTGTACACGGTTAAACCATACTCCGTGCGGGTTCTTGCCGTACGGCTCATGGTCGGTCAGCGGTCCGAATTTTCCGCCTGTGTTCCATGATTTGCAATTTGTCGCACATGCATGGCACCCCACACATTTATTCAGGTCTATAACAAGAGCCAGTCTTGTATTCATTTATTACCTCCTATTTTTAATGCAGTTGTAAGGGCATGGCGCGCCATGCTCCTACGGGACGTCAATTTGCAAAATCAATAATAATTAACTAATAAATTCTCAATCCCGCATAAACTCATACCGTAATATATCGGGCCGCTTATCCATGTGCGGCAGAGGTTTGAGCGGCTTAAATTCCGGCCAGTGGCCTTCCTCTTTTGATTTTGATATTCTTACCCTCAGGTCAAACCATGCAGCCTGTCCGCTTATAGGGTCGCTGTTCGAAATTTTCGTACCGTCATCATGGTCAAGCTCTTCTGATATCAAATGGTTAAGCAGAAAACCCTTTCGCGCTTCATCCGCTCTTTCATCCAGGTTCCATGCGCCGGGCATTTTACCCATACCGTTCCATGTCCATACAGTGCTGATTTCAACAGCGTTTGATAATTTCACCTGTACCCTTATCTTGCTGGTCGGCGATTCAACCCATACCCAGTCAAGGTCATTGATTTTATTTTTTTCCGCCGAGATCGGGTTCATGTATAAAAAGTTCTGGCCCATTATCTGCCTGAGCCATGCGTTCTGGCTGTCCCAAGAGTGGTACATGGGCATTGGGCGCTGCGTGATAGCATGGAAGGGGTACTTCTTTTTGTCGATCTTCTGGTGCTCAATCGGCTCATACCAGAAAGGCAGGGGATCGAAATATTTCGCGATCCTTTTGCGCTGGATCTCTGTTGCAGGTTTCCGTCCTTTCCTTAAACCTTTGGCTGAAAGGCGAAATCTCTGCAAGGGTTCTGAGTAAAAGTGCATAATGATCGGTTCATTGTCACGTTTATATTTGACGCCCATCGCCCAGTTCAGATAACCTTGATTAATGTTCCGGTTATATTTGATGGTATCTTCAAGTTCTATCTCAAAGAATGACTTGTTTTTCTTGTAAGCTTCCCATTGTTTCGGGTTCGGTTTTCCTACCAGATGGTCGGTCCCGTCTTTGCCTCTCCAGCCGGCAAGGAACCCAACTCCCGCTCCCGGGGCCGGCTCCCAGTTGGTAACAAACTCCTCGTATGTATCATAGAGGGGTTTCCCGTCGTCATCACAAAAACCCTGCAGGCCAAGTCTGTTCGCAAGGTCGATTAACGTCTGCTGGAAAGGACGGCATCCCTCTTTAGGTTTTAAAATCGGATATCGTATTGCATCCGCGGGTTTGTCATATTCGCATATCGGCCTGTCCAGCATGGAAATAACATCATGCCTTTCAAGGTATGTTGTATCGGGCAGGACAAGATCGGCAAATGCAACCGTCTCGCTGTAGAAGGCATCACTGACTATAATAAAAGGTATCTTGTGCTCACCATTTTCGTCTCTGGCCTTCAGCATTTCGATGACGCCGCTTGTATTCATTGTCGAGTTCCAGCTCATGTTTGCCATGAACAGGATAAGAGTATCGATGTAATACGGGTCTCCTTTATAAGCATTTGTAATGACATTCTGCATCATACCGTGTGCTGTAAGGGGGAATTCCCAGCTGAATGCCTTGTCAATGCGGACCGGTTTCCCTTCTTCATCAACCATCAGGTGTTCAGGCATTGAGGGAAAACCGAGTTCAGGCGCCGGCAGAGGTGTGTCTGGCTTTATTTTGTCGGGAGAGTTTATCGGTTTTGGACATGGCGGAATCGGACGCGGGAAAGGCGGTTTATACCTGAAGCCTCCCGGCCTGTCTATTATTCCGAGCAGCATCATGAAAACAGAAAGCGCCCTGCCCGTCTGAAAGCCGTTTGAATGTGCGGCAATTCCGCGCATGGCATGTACGGATACGGGGTTTCCTGTTGTGGTCTTGTGCTCATTGCCCCATGCGTCAGTCCATGGTATCGGCAGTGATATGGTCTCGTCCCTGGCAGTGATGCCCATCTCCAGCGCAATGCGTTCAATCGTCTCTGCAGGAATACCGCATATGGCTGCTGCCTTTTCGGGTGTGTAATCTTCCATTACCCTTTCTATCAGGAGCTGCATTCCAGTTTTAAGTGTCTTGCCGTCAGGCCCCTGGAACGTACCCACAAGAGCAGGTTTAATATCTTTTATTTTTGCCTCTTTTATTGATTTTGAGTTCTGGTCCCATATTGTATACTGTGTGTCTTCCATGTCCCGCTCATCTATTAAATGGGGCATTCCCTCATTCTCATCCCCTTCATCTACCTGGATGAGATATGCGGCATTTGTATGAGATATCAGAAATTCCCTGTCATACAGGCCGTTCTTCAAAAGCACCTGTATCAATGCCAGGATTAAAGCACCGTCAGTTCCCGGCTTTATGGGAAGCCACTCATCAGCAACCGCCCCGTAACCTGAGCGGACAGGGTTTATGACAACAAGCTTGCCGCCATTTTCCCTCAACTTTGAGATGCCGCGTTTCATAGGATTTGAGTCATGGTCTTCGGCAACACCGAAGAGCAGCATATATTTATTCCTTTCGAAATCAGTGCCCCCGAATTCCCAGCAGGTGCCGCCCATTGAATAGATCATGCTTGTTGCCATGTTAACAGAGCAAAACCCCCCGTGTGCGGCAAAGTTAGGCGTACCGAACTGTTTGGCCCAGTAAGAAGTGAGCGCCTGCATCTGGTCCCTGCCTGTAAAGAAGGCCAGTTTTTTTGGATCTGTACCCCTTATTTTTCTTAACCGCTTCTCCATAATATCCATGGCCTCATCCCAGGATATTTCATCGAATTCAGCCTCTCCCCGGTCAGCATCCTTTTTTCTCAGCAGGGGTTTTGATATCCTCGCAGGGCTGAACTGCTTCATAATTCCCGATGAACCCTTTGCACAGATTACGCCCTGATTGGTGGGATGATCGGGATTGCCCTGTATATATCTGAGATTGCCGTTCTTCAGATGAACTTTGATTCCGCACCGGCATGCGCACATGTAGCATGTCGTATATTTAATGTCCTCATCCGGACCCAGCAGGTGCCCGTCTTTTTCTCTCTTTATTGCTGTCATAATAGTGTTGTTCCCCTTAAATATTAAATTAGGTGGTCGCTGAGTTATTCAGTGAAAAAAGGACAAATAGCATAATAAATACATTACCACTTTGTAAAATTTAAAATCATTATTAGTGAATAGGGCTTACTTATAAGAGGGTTAAGACTAGTTAGCGTTTGTCCATAAACTCGTACATTGAACCGTCATTCCCGCAGTCTGTTGAGCGGGAAACCAGTTAATCTAAATGGTTCCCCGCTTTCGCGGGGACAAGTCTGGATGCCCGATTACTGACTTCGGGCATGACAAAAATAAGAAACGGAAATTTATGGATATAGACTAGTCATTTTCCCCTGGTGAAAGGCAGGTTTAAAATACTTTGGGATTAACGACGAGATTTACGTTCAAGGATTTCCTTTAAAGTTACGATGCCTTTGCAGGGTTTAATGTCATTGATCAAAACAGGTGTCTGCTGCAGGTATTTAATCAGGTCTTTGACTTCTCCCCCTGTTATAAAAAATGCCCTGCCCCCATGAGGTATGCCCCTCTTTTTAATGCGCGGGAGCCTTATATATCCATATGCCCGGGTCGCTATATACCCGGTCGTATAATTCGGGTCATCGGATATGCAGAGCTCTCCCAGGACCATCCGGTATTTGTGGACTTTGCTGGCCAGGATAATGGCCTCTTTTACGGTATTATTGTTAAGGCCGAGCCTTCCAAGCTTCCTGGAAAGTTCGGTTGATGCCTTCTTTTCTATTCCCATTCGGGTGACCCTTACCCCGCGTAAAAGATCAGGCTCAAGCCTTACACCCTCAATATCCAGCAGCATGGCCCCCCTCATTGTAATGCCGGCTTCAAGGGCCTTGAAAGCTTCTTCAATTGCCCTCTCCTTAATCCCGACTGAAGATAGTATTTTAAGTGCTGCCCTTCTTGCTGCGTCCGCATTTCTGGTATTTATAGTGCAAAGTTTAAGGGAAGATATTCTCTTGGGCGCTTCATTTAATTCTTCAACAGTAAGCCGCATTTTATCCGCCCTGCCCTTGTCGTGTGTAAATGCCCTTTGTGTATATTCCCTGACCATAGCGGCAATATCACTCTTATCATAAATACCTTCGGCTCCCGATATATGAGAGCCTTTTCTGGCTGACCTCATCCTTATGCTGTAATACGAACGCCGTGACATTATATTTCAAGCCCCATATCTTTTATCATCTGCAGGTCATCTTCGGGACTTCTCCCCTGCGTCGTAAGATAGCCGCCTGTTAACAGTCCGTTGGCACCCGCAATGAATATTTGTGAATTCAGATCTCTGAGCGTCGCGGGCCTTCCGCCGCAGACCCTGACCTCGTTTTCCGGAAGAATCAGCCGGAAAACAGCAATGATTTTCAGGGCATCCATTGGATTTAAAAGACCTCTATGCCCCAGTGGTGTACCGCTCACCGGGGTCAGGAAATTGACCGGTACGGAATCAACTCCTATCTCTTTAAGGGCAAATGCCATCTCGATGCGGTCATCCCATGATTCACCGAGTCCGAATATTCCACCGCTGCATATTGAAAGCCCCAGGGATTTTGCGGATTCAATTGTCTTTATTTTATCCCTGTAAGTATGCGTAGAACAGACTTCACTGAAGAATGACTCTGATGTCTCAAGATTATGATGGTACCTGTTAAGGCCGGCATCTTTAAGCTGCCTTAATTCCTCCATACCGAGCATTCCCAGAGTTGCACAGGGAAGCAGGCCAATGTTTCTTAATCCGGATATATATTCACAAATATTATCCAGCTCTTTTTTTGAAGGCTTTTTACCACTGGTGACAATACAGAAACGTTTAATGCCCTTTTCTTTTGCAGCGCCGGCAGCATCAAGTATTTCTTTTTTGTTTAACAGCGGGTAGGTGCCTGCATCTGTTTTGTTGTGTGCGGACTGCGCGCAGAATGAGCAATCTTCAGGGCAGGCCCCGGATTTTGCATTAATAATTGAACATAGATCTATTTTATTACCATTAAACTTTTCCCTTACTCTATTGGCCAATGCAAAGAGATCAACAATCCCGCTTCCTTTTCTCTCCGCCATGGTCCGGGCAGTATTTATATCAATTCCGAAATCCGATCCTTGTTTTTTTGTCTCTGTATGAAGCATGTGATATTATTTACCCGTAAACTGCCTATTGTCAATAATTAATAGAATTCACAGAAATCAGGAAGAAGCAGATCGAGCAACCAGTACATGGCTTAATATGATTTTATTATAGGAAGTTAGCTGGTTTAAGTTAAAGCTGTTTACCAGCCGTATTTCACCTCAAAACCATTAAACTCTCCAACATAATCCTGCCATTTTTCATCAATTTTCAGTACCTTTGCGCCAGGCGGCCCATCCCGGCACCATTGGACTGCCTTCTGCACTTTGTCAACAGGTCCCTCAAAGACCGCTTCAACATTTCCATCGGGAAGGTTCCTGACCCATCCATGAAGTCCCAGCCTTGCGGCTGTGTCACGTGTGCCGGCACGATAGAATACACCCTGGACATAGCCTTTAATATATAAATGTACCCTGCCCTTTTCCATACGGTCATTATAGTATTTAATCCGTATTGTGTAAATATAATATGCAGGGGCATGGCGCGCCATGCCCCTGCCTGAAAATATCAGAGCTTTATTTCATGATTAACAAACTGTTACTATTAGGAGAAAGAAGCAGGAGTTATTGGCAAATATCATAATCAGCCGGAAAACCTGATTTAAAGAAACAGCCAATTAAACAGGATCAAGTCAATAATTAATTCTTTATGAACGATATCGAAAGACGGGTGCATGAAGTCCTGCACAACCTGAACTGGCTCCTTGAAGCCCATGACAGTTTTGCGGAGTTAGTAAGGATTGACGGTAATAAAGTTGTCATACACTGTACAGGCGCCTGTTCTGACTGCGAAACTGATTGTGTTGGTGTGGCATTTAAGGAAAGGATGCCTGAAGTTGAGCTGATTTTTGAATAGTCAAGTCTCCTCTGTTTAGATCGTATAATATTAAAAAAGGATTGGAAAACTTGAGATTATGGTTGAACCGCAAAGGCATAGAAATTCAGATTACAATATCCTCTGCTTTTTACCAGATCGTAGTTTGAACATTCCCCCAGTTCGCAGGCCTTAATAAAGTCTGAACAGGCCCTTTCCGCTTCGCCTATAACCAAATATGCAGCCCCGCGGTTATCATATGGCTTGGCCAGTTTCGGATCAATATCTATCGCCTTGTTATAGTCATATATCGCCCGGTCATATTCTCCTTTGGCAAAATAGACAAGGCCCCTGTTATTATAAGCCTTCGCGTAGTCGGGATTTATATCAATGGCTTTGTTGAATTTAGTGATAGAATAGTCATATTGTTTCTTCTCAAAGTATGCAAAACCAAGATTGCTGTATGCCTTGGCGTAATTCTGGTCAATATTTATTGCCTGTCTGTACTCATTTATGGCGAGATCATATTCACCCTTTAAAAAATGAATATTACCCCGGTCGTTATAAGCCTTGGCACAGGCGGGATCGTTTTCAATTGCCTTTTCGTATTCCACCATGGCAAGGCTGTATTGTCCTTTGTTTGCGTACATTATCCCCTGCTCCACATGATCAAGAGCCAGCCTGGGATTAGAAGTC
>SDBV01009493.1_pt1 | contig 12932 bp, 9 predicted proteins | sample 2277081 | NCBI WGS metagenome assembly SDBV01 (sample SAMN10402039, study PRJNA504765) | marine sediment metagenome | isolation source: marine sediment core GS10_PC15, 223 cmbsf | place: Arctic Ocean: Southern Knipovich Ridge | collected 2010
GAGCAGATTATCCGCCGGCTGAAGGACGTCTGGGGGGAAGTCCGCCAGACATCCGAAGAGAAGCAAGCCCTGATCGCCAAATACAAGAAGCTGCTGACGCAGGCCGCCCTGCGACGCGCCGACCTTGGCCAAGGCCGCCGCGTCTACGACAAGACGTGTGCCCAATGCCACAAGCTCTTCGGGGCGGGGGTCGAAATCGGCCCCGAACTGACCGGCTCCAACCGCGCTGATCTGCTATACGTGCTGGAGAACGTGCTGGATCCCAACGCGGTGGTGGCCAAGGGCTACCGATTGACCAACGTGCTCACCGACGACGGCCGGCTGGTTTCGGGAATCCTCGTCGAAGAGACCGACGCCAGCCTGACGCTGCGCACCACCGAAAAGCGGGTCGTGATCTCCAAAGAAGACGTTGACGAGTGGGAAACGCCGGCGATATCCATGATGCCCGAAGGCCAGTTCGACACGCTCAGCGACCCACAGATCTGCGACCTGATCGCCTACCTCGCATCGAAGTCCCAGGTCCCCCTTCCCCCGGAGAACGATGCCGAGGCGAAGCCCAAACCTTAGGCTTTGTCGGAGAACTGTAATGTAGCCATCTGGCTGGGCGAGATGGAGCTTCGGCTGGCGGAGCGAGACGGCTACTTATGGGATGCTGGGTAATTCAGGAGGGCGCGTAGTCCACCTAAGTGACAGAAGGGGTTTGCCCCCTTTTCCGGTCCCTGCCGGACTTGAAACAGGCCAGCAGCAACGCGATCACCGCGGCTGCCAGCATCACCGGCGTGCCCGGTTCCGGCACGACCGCCGGGCCCGGTTTGACCGCCGCGGCCATGTCCGACACGCTGATCAGCCGCAGCGCGTTGAGGAAATGGGTGGGATTGTTTCGGGCGATGAGCATGTCGGCGGCGTCGACCCGGGCATCGCGGTTGAAGTCGTACGGGAAGTCGATCGGCGCCCAGTCGCGCTGGTTGTCGCGGGCCCCGAGCATGTCGAAGGCGTTGACCCTGGCGTCGGTCCTGGAGTTGCCCGACTCGCCGATGGCGTTACCGAAGTAGAAAACGTCGTCCAGCGGCAGGCCGTTTTCCTCGGTGGCCCGCACGACAATCTGCAGCCACTGGTTCTCGATGGCGTTGTCTTCCCAAAGAATCGTCACGCGGTCGGCCCCGTCGGCCCCTTCGCCCGGCCGAAAGGTAATACTGGGCGAGTCCAGCAACTCGGCCCAGGTGTCGGGATCGTCGTTGTTGCCGACCTTGAACTGGAAGTCCCTGTCGTCGAGACTCGTTTCGTCGGCCAGTCCGGCGATGTCGACCATGATGCCGTTGATGCCGCGGTCGTAGCTGGTGTAGTTGGCGAACGAGGCCGTCCGGCCCGGCATCAGGGGCCGCTTGTCCGCAGCAATGGCCAGGTCGTCCCGATCGTTGGCCGCCGGATCCTTACCGTCGAAGGAAGACCCGTTGTAGAAGACGTAACGGCCGGTGACGTCGGCCGTCCAGTCGGGTATCAAGGCCACGTCGTTTCCGTCGCCGCCCTGGTAATCGATTCGAAAGGGAAAACGGTCGACCTCCAAGGCCGCATCATCGGGCAGACCGGTAAACCGACCGGTGACGACGTCGTCCAGGTCATTGTTGACGATCACGAATCGGTCGTTGCGTCTGGGGACGTAGCCCAGGGAAGCCTCCAGATCGGCCCCACCCAGTTCGACGGTTCCGGTGACGTTGAGCTGATCGTATCCGAAGCCCGGCACGGCTCCGTTAAGCTCGGCCACGAACCTCGATCCGGGGTCGAACGTAATCGTGCCGGTGTTGAGCATACCGGGACCGCCGCCGGGTGAGATCGCGGCTCCAGCTTCAGCTGTCACCTCACCCCGGACCGTTCCCGTGCCCAGCAGTGTTTGGCCGACGCGCAAATTGAGGCCGGCGGTCGAAGCCGAAACGTCGAGCGTGCCGGGCTCCGCCACCTCGATCGAAGAGGAAAGCCGGATCGAGCCGTCAGTGTCCAGCTTCAGGGTGCCTTCGACGACGACGGTCGGGCCGCTGTAGTCGTTGGCAGCTTGGAAGATCACCGTGCCTTTGCCGATCTTGGTGATCGAGCCGGGGTAAACGATATGACTGTCAGGGTGTTCATAATCGTTCACCTCGCCGCTGAAGGTGACGGTGCCTCCGTTGGCGGCCGTCAGCAACAGATGCCGCGAGACTTCGATTTCTCCGCTGAATTCCGAAAGGGTGGCGGTGTTGCCGCCGAGTGTGGTTGTGCCCTCCGGGTTGTAATTCCCGATTTTGATGTATCGCCCGACCGTGTAAGGCCCGTCGATCAAGATGGCGATGTGGTTGTCTTCGGCGTCGGTGCCGGGCCAACTTGTGCGGACTATGGCTTCACCATTGGTCGCATTGTTGCCGAGCGCGCCCTCCCGGCCGGCGGGTGCGTCGTTGCCGATTAGCAGCGTGCCATCGATCACATAGGTCCACCCCGTGTACTGGTTGAGGCCTGCAAGGCGTAGTTCCCCCGGGCTGTCCTTCTTGAGGTCGGCGAACTGGTCGGAGATGACGCTGGCTATGTTGACGCGACCCGGACCCATCGTGGCTAGGGTCTGTCCCGGCACACGTGAGGTTACGTTGCCGTTGATGTTCAGTTCCACGCCGGAAGAGAGCTTGGTCAAGTTGGAGAAGATTAGCGGCTACGGCACGGCAGGCCACTCCGGATAGATCAACGTATGGGCGGTACTCATGAGCGACTGTTGGGCGTTGATATCGGCCGTGATGGTCTGGCTCTGCGTCACGCTGTTATTGATCGTTATGCCGCCGACGCCATTCTCCGTGGTGGTCGCACCGAGCAACAAGGAATGGCCTGCGCCTCCGGCAATCGTGAAGGCGGGAATATCCGCCGTGTCGAAGTGGATGGCGCGGACCTCGGTGTCGAAAGACAAGGTGACGGTCGACTCCTCAGACGAACGGTTGAACATGGCGGTCACGCCCGGCCCGGGAACGCCGTCGGGGCCCCAGTTGGCGACGTTGCTCCAGTTGTCGTCGCTCGTGCCGTCCCATCCCGGCTTATCGTACACTCGTACATAGTCGACCTCCATTCGTTTGCCGACCAGTTTGGACCGGTAAACGTTCGGATCAAACTGTACCCACGTGGAAAACAGAATCTCCTGGGGAACCAGCGAGCCAATCTTGTCCAGCTTCTCAGGAGTCCACTTTTCGTCGGGCAGCTCGCGGATCACGGTGCCGTCGAAGGAAAACATGAGCCGGTTGTCCGTCGTCCACTCCAAAGCGTAGATGTGTTGCCCCGCCGAAAGGTCCAGGCGATCGACGGGATAGATTTCCTCGACGCTCTTGTGTTCCGGCGCCCAATCCTGAAGGTTCGTCTTTACTTGATAGGTATTATGCGTCTCCTGGAGATTGATCTCCAGTCGGTCCACGTCCTGACCGTACAGGTCGTGTGGCTGGCCGAGCGAAAACCCGCTGAAGGCGTCGGAATCTTCGTCGGTATCTCCGATAATCTGAAAGCTGGCCTCGTAATAGCCGAAACGCTGCTGGAACGTGCGGCTGTAGATCTGCCCCGAACTCCAGTAATTGATGTCGTCCAGCCAAACGAGATTCAAATTGAGCTTGCCGTCGGAAACGGTGATCTTCGGATTCCATTGCCTGATCGGGCTGCCCATCACGGCCCACTTGTTGGTATCGAAGACGGTGCCGACGAACTCGTCGCCAAAAGTCAGTTCGTAGTCCGCCGAAGGGGGGGACCCCTCCGCGTGCACGTCGGCCAGCAGCCACACGACCACCGCAGCCGCCCATAAACTTGTCCTTCGTGCCGGCTCGGCGTCACGATTCCGACCAACGCTCCGACCGCGAACTTCATTGGGCTCGTCGTTTCGTTTCATGAGTCACTCCTCCCGGTCTACTTGGATTCTCTGGTAAGTGTACACACGGACTCTACGCGGCCGTCCATGGTCAACAGCCGGTTGCGGCTCCGCCGCGATACGCTGAAGCACGACCTGCTTGCTCTGTCGTCGCCGGACCCACCGTCCGCAAGCGAATCTCAGGCCAGGCAATTCCCTGAAGGTCTCACCTAAACGGATGGATCGCGTCCTTCAGCGGCAGCCCGAGGACCTCGATCCGCTTGACGTCGTTGGTGCCCAGCCCGGCGGACGCCAGCAGTTGCAGGTGATTGTCGCCTTGGAAGGGGAACTGGGCGGGGGCGGCCTGGGGATCGAAGCCCATCACGGCCGTGCCCATCACGGCCGTGCCCACCGCGTCGGTGCAGACGCCGTTGCGGCCGGCCAACAGCACCTTGGGTTCGATCAGCGCGACCCCCTTGTTCCAGTATCCCTCGCCGCCGCTGAGGGTGCGGATGCCGTCGACGATAGTCAAGTCGACCGGCCGGGCGCCGTAGATGTCGGCGACGATCCGCGGCACACGCACGAAAGAACTAGCCTCGAACCCGTGGTCCAGCTCGGCGGGCACGCCCTCGGGCACCTTTTTCTTGCCGCCGTGGAACATCGCCGTGCGGTGAGCCAGACCCTCCTCGTCGGGAGCGTTGTTGCCGTAGAGCGAGCAGGGTGTGGCCCCGAACATGTTCTTGACGGTCATCGTCACGCCCGCACAAGCGTGCTGTTTCAGCTTGGAAAGCGAGATCAAGACGTCGGTCTTCTCGAACCGCTGATTCAGATCGAAGGCCGGAAAGATGAATCCGCCCCAAGGAACCTTGAAGCGGCTGTAGCCCGACCACTCGCCCCGATTCCGCGTGTCCTCGAACAGCACGCGATGCCCACCGGCGGCGCGGATGGCGTTGACGTCCCAACCCAGATCGCCGACGGTCTTCTCGAACGGGTCGCGCCAGTAGAGGTTTTCGACGATCACCATCCGTCGGGCGCCCGCGTCGTCCAGCGCGGCGCACAGCGCGGCCACCGTGTTGGGATGGGTCTGATAGCTCTCGTACGCCGGCATACCGCCGAAGGGCTTCCAGCTCATGCCGGTCAAGTTCACCTTGATCGTGACCGTCTTGTTGCGGACCAGTTGGTCGATGCCGCCGATCAGATCCAACGCGGCGTCGAGCCTCTTGCGAAACAGTTGCGGCTCGAACGACTCGCACCGCTGGATGGCTACCGGCGAACTCGGCGCCTCGGCGGACTTGTCAGTCACTGGCCGCCCGGCCGTTTCCGGCTCCGCAGCGAAGATCGTCGCAGCACCGCCGGCCATCAGGCCGGCCGTACCTAAGCCACGGGCCAACATCTCACGTCGATTGAATTCGTCCGGCATCGTCGTATCCTCCGATGAACCTTTTCTCAGGACTTCCAGGCGGTCGCCTGGCGCACGCAAAACGCTTCAACCAAAGCCAACGTCACATTCTCGTTCCGCGCCACGAACCCGTCAAGCAATTAAAAAAAGGTCGAAGCCGTTTTCGGCACTCTAGGCAAAATACGCTGCATCCCACATCACCCCGTCCTCACTACCAATAAACAAGGCTTTTCTCATCGCTGAGCCGATGAGAATAACCTGATTGGATGAAGTACTGCGCCGCGGAAAGGGGGGCGTGGACGGTTGAGTTGGTAGGATGGTTCGTGTCGGCCGGCTGTTGGCGCCGAGCGATCGGGACGTGATAATGAGACCGTCCCCTCGAATTTGACACACCGCCGGATCGGGAGCAGCCGCGTGACGAAGCGTGACGTGATCCGTCTAGTGCTGCAAGGGCGACGGCCGCCGTACGTACCCTGGTCAATGGGGTTTACCCAGGAGGCCCGGGAAAAGCTCCAAGCGCACTACGGCGGTTCCGACGTCGAGCGTCCCCTGCAAAACCACCTGTTGAAACTCGGCAAGGACATCGGTCTGTTCACGGACCTGGGCGACGATCGCGTGCAGGACGTGTTCTCCGTGGTCTGGAACCGGAGCGTCGACAAGGACATCGGCAACGTGGAAGGCTGCCAGTTGCCCCAGCCGACCCTGGCCGGCTACGATTTCCCCGATCCGCTGGATCCGCGGTTCTTCCGCGACGCTGCCGAGAAGATCGCCCAATACGGCGACCGATTCCGCGTGTTTCAGATCGGGTTCTCACTCTACGAACGGGCATGGACGCTGCGGGGGATGGAGAACCTGCTGATGGACTTTCACGATCACCCCCGGTTCGTGCACGAGTTGTTCGGCGCCATCGCCGAGTACAACGTTGCCCAGGTCGAGGAAGCGCTGAAGTACGACGTCGACGCGGTCTATTTCGGTGACGACTGGGGCCAGCAGCACGGCCTGCTGATGGGGCCAAATACCTGGCATGAGTTTATCTATCCCCATCTGAAACGGATGTACGGCGCGGTCCGCCGGGCCGGCAAGTTCGTGATGATCCACTGCTGCGGCGACGTCGACGAGCTGTTCGAGCCGCTGATCGCCGCGGGGCTGAATTGCTTCAACCCGTTTCAGCCGGAGGTGATGGACGTCTACTCGTTGCTGCCGAAGTACCGCGGCCGGCTGGCGTTCCATGGCGGCATGTCGACCCAGCGGACGCTGCCGTTCGGCACGGTCGATCAGGTGCGGGCCGAAACCGCCCGACTGCTTCGATTGGGCCAAGACGGCGGCTACATCTTCGCCCCCGCCCACGACGTGGAAGGCGACGTGCCGCTGCAGAACATCTTGGCGATGATCGAGGTAGTGCAGCAACAAACGGCCGGATGACCGTGTACGATCCGTCAGCGATCTTACGCCCTGAACGGGATAGCGTGAGCCTCAACGCCTTGGCGGCTCCGTCGCGATCGGCCCGTAGGTCGTCGGCATCCGGTGCCTCGGGCCAATGGAGCGCCAGTGGCCGACCCACCAGAGACGCTCCCGCCGGTTCAGATCGACCTCCGCCCAGACGACGCCCTCACGTTCCCCGTTTCGGGCCAGGATCCTGCCCATCGGATCGATGATCATGCTGCTGCCGTCGTACACCGAGCGGAAGGCTGACGGCACGTTCTGCACGCGACACACCGCCTCGATCGCGTAGGCCTGCCCCGCCCGGACCCCATTGACGTCCTGCCAAACGCCGCCCACGGCGTGCGGTTTCCCGGGCGCATCGATCAAGAGGCCTTTTTCGCCGCGGCGCACCCGGCAAGCCGCCGGTTGCCAGACAGGCATCCAGACGGACCAATCGGCCGGTAGACTCTGTGGACCACCGGCGGTGAAGTCGGGATTGAGCACCAGCTCGCCTGTCCGTTGCGTCGGTTCGCCGTCGGCGGGGGCCGCCAGTGCCATGACGGCGCCGAACAACAATCCGCAACAAAGCCCCGCCGTGGTGAACGTCCTCGCCATTTCGTACCATCCACTGTTAACCATTTGAACCTCCTTCAGTCGGGGTTGGCCTTTGGCCGTGTGTGGGGAACGTTAGTGCTGACCGCATTCATGCGGTCTCTCGCGACTCGTATCAAACGGACTTGCGTGATTCTGAGAAACACAATAGCAGGTCCGGAGTTATGAACAAGCGGTTGCCGTGGGGCCCGTCCCCAGCCCAGAGCAGCAGGTTGTTGATAACTCCGCCGCGGGCCCATCGGCCGAGTCGATCGGGCGGCAGGGAGTTTGCGTCCGGTCGCGCCGGCGGATACGATGGCCTGGGACTTGTGGCGCGTTTGCGGCGCAAGTCTGAGAACGTCTTGCCCTACATCACACCCGAACAGGAGCACCGACCCATGACCCTTTCTGTCAGCAGGAATCTTCAGACCGTTCTGTTCGCACTACCATGCTTTAGTTTTTTGCCGCCGGACCGCTGTTTGCCGCCACGACGGCCGAAGAGATCTTCCGTTGCGTCGAAAGCAACAGCGGCTTGATCGTGGTTGTCGGTTGCGGCGACGAGGCGGCACCCGAGGTCGCCGCGGATCTTGGCAAAAGCGGTGACTGGCTGGTCCATGCAATCGCCGGCAACTCGCAGCAACTGGCCCAATTCAACCAGGCAATCGCCGAGGCTGAAGTCAAGGGCTGCGTGAGCGCCGAAGAGCTGGGGCTTAAGGCGCTGCCCTATCGGGATTACCTGGTGAACATCCTGGTGATCATGGATCTTCAGAAGGCTCAAGCGGCCGGACTGAAGATGGAGGAGGCACGCCGGTGCGTCGTCCCCGAAGGAAGGATCGTCATTTGCAGCGGCGGCAAGATCACGAAAACCGAAGACGTGCCGCCTTGCCCGCAGATGGATGTGTGGACCCACCGCTACTACGATGCCGGCGGCGTCCCCACCTCGAACGATAAGGCGTTTGAGCAGCACATCGCCCGATTCGTTCCGAAGATTCACGGTCAACTGCTTGCGGTGTTGGTCGATGGCAAGGTACAACATTGTCGGTCCTCCTGTCTGTGGTCGTGATGAGTAGAACACCTACTACATCGTATATACCACCAGGAGGACCGCTCTTTCATAGAATCAGAATATCAGATCGCGACTTACCACTGCCGTTGATCTATTGCCTGGCGCAACTTCTCTTGTTGAGGCGGCGCAAGAACCTTCAGCATCTTCTCGCCCATTTCGCGCGTAAACTGCCGGTACGTCACTAGAGACTCCTCAGAGAGGCGCTGCAAAGCGGCCTTTTGCTGGTCGCTGGCGCCGATCTTGTGCTGTACCAGTGGATCCTGCAATGCACCGAGGGCGACGTTTCGAACTGCCATGTCCTGGTACCCCACCAACTGCTCGGGCGTGAGCACCGCCTCGAATCGTTTGCGCAGCTCGATACACGCTTTCACCATGGGTCGCTTCTCGAACTCAGCCTGCCGCTTTCTCCGCTCCTTCTTCAGTTTCTCCTCGAACTCAGCCTGGTGTTTTTCTTCCTCCTCCCGCGAGAGATTCCCCCCCGAAGACGTGGAACCGCCGGCGAATGTAAACGTCTTTATTTGCCGCATTTTCCGCTCCTCCGGCGCGAGCTTTTGCAGTTCCTCTACGAGCTTTTCGGTCACATTCGAGCTCTCGCCCAGGATGTCTCGCACCCGATTCTGCTGAATCGCACTGAGGCCCAACTCCTTGCGCACTACTTGCTCGCTGAGGTCGGGATAAGGGAACATGGAAGGGACGTGGACGGGCTCAGTCTCTCCCTCGACGTCGACGACCAATTCCGCATGGACTTCGGGCCCTTCCGGGCCAAGCGCTTCCACTCGCAGTTGCGCCCGCTGTTGAGCGTTCAAAACGGCCAGCGTCTTGTCGATTGCCTCCTGAGAATATCGTTGGGACCAACGGCCAATCTCTCCATGTAGTGACAACAGGCGGCCTTCTTGCTCCTTAGTCATACCGAGCTGTTCGAGTACCTTGGGGTCGGACAAGCGGAGGAAAGCCCCTTCGCGAAAGGCGAGTTCCTTGAGGGCCTTCGTTTGCTGGGGCTTGAGAGCCTCTTCAACCTGCTTCCGGATGTCCTTCCGCTTCTCCAGTTCCCACCGGGTCCACGCCACCCTCAACTCATCCTGCGGCAGGTCTCTCTTGTCTCGATGGAAGTTACTCGTACTAGCATGATACTTAGCTTCAATCTCGTGTAACCTTTTTTTCTGTTCGGCCGTGATACTGAGCTCCTTCAGCACTTCCCGTTGCATGAGCAGCTCGTAACCCGGCAGGACGATAAGATCGCTTGGACCGGTGACGGACGTGCTGTAGGATAAAGTGCCGGTGACGACGAAGCTGCTAATGACCTTCGGCTTTGCGGCGCCGTCCGGGGAAGATTCTTTGGCAGGCCGCTGATTGCCCTGCTCCTTGACCCCTTCGGCCGGCCGGCCGTCAACCTGGCCCGCGCCGTTCTCGGGTCCGGATTGGGTGGCGGCTACCCGATCGGCTTGCTCGCCGGCGGAACGCCCAGGCTGGAAAGTCACCAGCGAACAGGCGGCGCCCAACAGCACCAACGGTGCCAGGGCCCGGCACTGCCAACAGCGCGAGCCGGCCGGCTCGACGCGAAACGTTTCGTCCAAAAGCATGGCAATTCTCCTTGAAAGTTGCGAGGAACCCTCCCAAATACTCACGGCCGCCGAGAGGGCAATCGGCGACGGGTGGGCGGTCTTGCGAATCAAGCGGAGCAGTTCTTCCGCGTAGGCTTGCCGGTTGTCTCCTGCCGCCACGGCGTCGGCCAGCAACTCTTGATCGCCGCGAATCGCCCGTCGCAGCCACCAGAAAAGTGGATGGGCGAAGAGCACCCCCAACAGACATCGCCCCAGGGCCAGAAGCCACAAGTCGCGATTGCGGATATGGGCCCATTCGTGCGACAAGACCGCGCGGAGCGCGTGCGGCGGACCGCTTTCGGCCAGTCCGCCGGGCAGGACGATCGTCGGCCTCAGCACGCTTAGCGCTACGGCGTTGACAACGTGGGAACTCACCAGCAGACGCGGGGGCCGGCCGTCGCCCCCGACCACTTGCGACAGTTCCGCCCGCAAGGGCTCCGCTGCTGGCTGGGCACGTTTACGCAACCACGTAGTCGCCGCGACTCCCCAGCAGAGCCATAGACCAACCAGCGCGGCGCCGGCGAGATATGCCACGGCAATCACCCCTATCCAAGCCAAGTGCGGTTCAGGAGGAGCCGGCGACGCTACCGATTCGGAGACTTCCGGCTTCAGCGGGGCAGCGGAGACAGGATCCTCCTTGGCGACGGGAGCCAATGGGATAGGCGGCCTGGCCACCAAGCCTTGATCGCTGAGGGCCGGCAACTCCGCTGCCGCTTGCTGAGAAGTCGTCGCGATCAGCGAAACCCTGGGCCATGACGGCAGGGCACAAACGACCGCCAGCACGATCAATTCAAGCATCACCATCCAGGCAACCATGATACGATGCGCGGGCTGACGAACCCACCGCCAACCCACAAAGGCCACCAGAAGCAACAGCGTAGCCAAGAGGTAGTAATCGGTTAGCCAGCCCACCAAGGGGCCGGCAAACGACGTGCTCGATGCGTTCATGAGGGCCTGCCTTTCTGCGGGCGGCGCTTGGACTGGGCCCGAGCCTCGGCGATCATCTTCTCCAGGCGGTGCAACTCCTCGACGCTGGGACATCGTGATTGCAGGGCATGGACCAGATACTCATCCATGGCCCCGTCGAAGACCTTTTCAAGAAAGCCGCCGGCAAGGTTCCGAAAGATGCAGTCGCGCCGGACTGCGGGGGAATACAGGTACGCTTTGCCGCTTTGCCGGTGCCTTACCAGCCCCTTTTGTTCCATGACCTGAAGGAGGCTGAGCACGGTCGTGTAGGCCAGCTTCGCGCCGTCTTCGTTCATGTGGTCATAGATGTCCCGCACGGTAGCTTCTCCGTCCCGCCACAGGACCTTTAGAGCCTCCAGCTCACGATCGGTCGGAATGATCTCCATCGTCGAACCCTCCTACTGCTTGATTCCTTGTTACTGCTCATATCGTACGTGAGGACCAGTAGATTGTCAAGAGCAAAGGAGACAACGCCTCCAGCTTTTCGAGAAATAGAACTACCGGAGGTGTGTGTTATATTCGTTAGCGGGGAGTAATCTGCGGGTGGACGCGAATTGGACCGGTGAAAAACCCCCTGTGGTAGGCGTCTGTGACGGCGACCGGCCGACTCGCCGGTGGGATCTTGTGGCGATGTCCGTCTTGGGTATGGTAAGGGACAGACGGCCTAATCGGATCTCAATAACTCCCGCACCGACCCCGCAGCTGTGAGGCCCGTGCAATGGACGCCTTAGCAGCCATCCACGGCAGACGCAGTGTCGGATATTCCGGGGGGGACACCGTCAGTTGGAACGACAAATACGTGGCGACTTCCAATCAGGACAGCGGCGGCTCGATTGTCGCGCTGGCGAAATCCGGCAAGGCACAAGGTTTTCCGGGTGTACCTCGGGTCTACCAGGCGACTTCGCTGGCGATCTGCAACAACCTTCTGATCCAGGGCGGTGCGATCCTGGATCAGCAGAAGCAGCGCGGCTTCATCCGGGCCATCGGTCTCGAAGACGGCCAGGTGGTCTGGGAAAGGAAGTTTGATGCCAAGCTCGCGTTCAACGGGCTGGCCGTCGACACGTGCGGAATCATCGCCAGCTTCGATGACGGCACGGTCGCCTGCCTGAAGTAAATCCACCGGTACAGCCAGCCTCGCGCCGCCACTTGCAGGCTTTTCCTATCCAACTGCACGGTCCCCCCGAGCGAGCCGTATCCCCGTCTCACTCGCAGCGTTCTCTCGGGCTACCTTTGGAAAACGACCCGGCGGAAGGGGAATTCTGGGAACTCTTGGCCGGGTAGAATCGTCATAACGTCAAAGGAGGATTGTGCCATGAGTCGCATGCTGCTTAGGTTAGCCCGTATTTCCCGTCTCCTACTGGTCTCGGCCTCGGTGGCGTTGGCCGTAGCAGGCACCGCCATGGCCCAGGACGCCTCCCAGTTGCAGCAGCAGTTGGCCGAGGCCCTGGCAAGCAACCAGCAACTGCAAGCCCGATTGGCCGCGCTGGGCAAGGAGGTGGAAGTGTTGCGACGGCAAGTCCTAGAGGCGCAAGGCAATCGCGACAAGAACTTGAAGTCCGTGGTGGAATCGACCGACCAGTTGCACCAGGCCTTCAACGAGATCAAGCGGCTGAAGGCCCTGAACGCCCAACTCAGCGCCCTGGTGCCGAAGCCGCCCGAACGCGTGCTCAGCGGCCTGGTGACGGCAACCCCCGCGGGCGGCACGATAGAGATCTCGCTCGGTTCCGACGACGGCCTGCAAAAGGGACACCGCTTGGAGGTCTATCGCCAAAACGGCACGGCCCTTGTCCCCTTGGCCCACGTCGAAGTCGTCCAGGCCGCCAAAGACAAGGCGGTGTGCAAGGTCGATCCCAAGTCACTAAGCGGCCCGATCCGCAAGGACGATCGGGTCACCTCCGGCGATCCGACCATGACGGAACCGTCCGTCGGGCGGTCGAACCTCGACCAGCCGCCCCACCTGGTCGACGGCACCGTGCTCTCGGCCGCCGCCGCCGGAGAAGTGAAAATCTCTTTCGGCGCCCGCCACGGCCTGAAGCCCGGCCATTGCCTGGA
>SDBV01009494.1_pt1 | contig 12931 bp, 11 predicted proteins | sample 2277081 | NCBI WGS metagenome assembly SDBV01 (sample SAMN10402039, study PRJNA504765) | marine sediment metagenome | isolation source: marine sediment core GS10_PC15, 223 cmbsf | place: Arctic Ocean: Southern Knipovich Ridge | collected 2010
GTTTTCTGGTACTCGCCCGGATAGAAGTCATCGTCTGCATGATAATCAGAACTGGCAGATACCCACCAATGTCTTCCCTCGCTTAAAAGGGCATCCCATACACCTCCAATTTGTGCCATAAATATTCCGGCTCCTCCGAATGTGGCTCCCAGCTTATTATCCACCTCACCCCAGACATAAGCATTTTCGGTTTTATAACCTCCCCGGATGATTCTTTTCTGATGCCCGGGCATCCCGTCAAAACCGAAACAAACATCGGGAGCAATATTGTTAAAATCTCTGAAATCAGAAATCGAATATTTACTTGATTTATCAGGGTGGCTCTGAATCACATAGGTCTGCAATGGGTAGTTTGATTGAAGCCACCTGACTGCCTCACGGGCTTTTTCTTTTCCCTCAGAAGTGCTCTTCTCCCAGCCAAACTCCAATCCACCCTGAGTATCCAGGTCTTCCGCGTCAAACATATATTCAAATTGGGCCAAAGGATCACAATTCTCTTTTCCCTTGTCAAACTGATTTGCAATTATGGAAACATTTGCATGCTGATGGGCCCGGAACATTCCATTCAAATGCCTGGAGAATCAGTTTATCGGAAAAAATCCTGCGCCAGAGAAGTATATCATAAAAATTGTAATATTTAAGTGATTGCCAGCGCCACATCTGATCATTTTCGCCGGGATCACCAAGAAGTTCAATACCGGTACTTTTCCAGGTTACCCTTGTACCGAGATCATCCCCTGATGCTTTACCCCAGAATTCCCGTATGCCGCCATGATCACTGTTTGACCACCAGTCCAGACCATATTTGTACGACGCTTCCATCACATGTCCAAAGGTATAATCACCACCGGAATAGGTAGTATGTTGATGAAAATCTCCTGCTACATATCCTCCGGTTTGTACATCACTAATCTGATTGCAGGAGTTACATGTTAATATTATTGCCATCGAAAATATTATTCGGATAAATTGAGAAATCTGAGAGCCTTTCATGTTTTTGTAATTTAGGTTTTGGGGATTTATCTAAAATTAGAAAAAATTTGATAATGGAGGAAAAAAGAGAGTTCTCTGTTTTATTTATATTCCGTACGCCCTGGTGCAGATTGCAGAGCCTATCATATAAATTTTGCTTTGGGCTTATCCCGCCCTGCTTCATTGGTATATTTCACTTTGGGATGACCAATCAGCAAGGCCGAATAGACCATATGATTGGCAGGAATCTTAAATTCTTTTCGCATGGCCTTGCTGCGCTCCATAGCCTTTACGATAAATCCATTAAAACAGGTTCCCAATCCAAGAGTATTGGCAAATAGGGATGTGTAGGTGGACCATATATATGAGTCTGCCCCAGCCATGCCATATTTTGTAACGGGTGCATGAAATAACATAACCACAGGAGCGTGGTGACAAACCTGTGATGATTCAGGAGTCTGTCGTGCTATAAACTGCTTCTTATAATTAATTAAAAGGGAGGGATTATAATTGGGTGCAATTATCCGGGAGATTGGCCTTATAACAGGCGATGTAATGAATTTAAGCGTTCTGATAAGTTTCCCGGCTGTTTGATTATTCAGCCTTTGAACTACCTCTTTGGTTTTAACAGTGGTTATCTGAATGGGACGGGTGTTGCTGGCCGAGGGATAGTGTTTCATATTTTCGATCAGCAGCTTCAGTGTTTCATCATCCACCTCCCTGTCCAGGTAACTTCTGCAGGTTCTGATACCTGCAGATAAGTGTTGGAAATCAATTGAAGAAACAGTGGATAAATGTAGTTTATTAATATTGTCTGCATCCGGGAAAACAGTTGACTCCGGACATATTGCCACACAATGCCCACAGTGAATGCAGTTATCATTAATGGTTCCCAGTTCAATGTCAATAGCATCCGATGGACAATCATTTACACATTTTAAACACTTAGTACAATTATCTAGTTGAATTGTTGGCATCCTGGAATTTTATTAAAGCATCAAAAGTAGCACTATTACCTTAACACAAATAAGTTCTGTCGATATAATAGCCAGGATCTATTTCATCTTTCGGGGACGCGGTTCCATTCATTGGCAACAGCCATGGGGTATATATCTTTTATTCTAAGATCAGGTTTTATTCGTACTTCAGTGCTTCAACCGGATTTCTTGTGTGGCAGTTTTCCAACTTCACTACATTCTTCATAGTTCGATGATAGCGTTCATTTTTTACTTGAGTTTGAGGGTGATAAGGAGTGCCCTGTACATGCCCAGGATCTACTTCGTCAATGAACTTATTAAACTCACCAGAGATATAGCAGGATCCATTATCTGTTAGCAGCCTTGGACGTTGATCGTTTCCATATTACTTCCATTTAAAATGGGATTAATTCCATGCCAATCATTTCAAATCAGCATGAGTTGTGAGAATGTTCGAAACACCATGCCCGACCTGCACATCACAGGCGTTGAAAAACTTCCTTCGCCTAATTCATGAATCCCAAATAGTTGATATGTAGAACTGGCATCAAGAACAATTACTTTCCCGGCTTTGGTTATGCAATACAGATTTCCATTAACACAGATCGGAGATCCGAAAATTGCTCCGCCCGGGTTTTCCTTCCATAATAATTCTCCTGTGGCAAGACGAACACAGGCAACGGAGCCATTATCCATAAATAAATAGAGTAACTCTCCAACCACAATGGGAGTGGGTACGTAAGGAGATAGGTTTCGGGGAAGGGAATAGAGCGCTGAATCTGCAGCCTGATTAGTATTTGGATCAAGCTCTATAACCAGTGCTTCACCTTTTCTGCAAACAACAATCATTCCCTCTGAATAAACAGGTGATGCGACAACCCGGGCAGGCAGTATATCCTTTCTTTCCCACAACAACCTTCCGGTCTGCAATTCAACACCCGAAAGACCATGAGACTGACTGGCAAATATCAATTGAGCTTCTCTATTGTCTGTTTCAACAAGGATAGGCGTCGAAAACGAATTAGCGGTGGCGGATTCCCTCTCCAGTTCCCATGCCTTTTCACCGGTATGCTTGTTTACGGCAATCCAGGAGCTGTTCAATGAACTACCTTCCTCCTGCTCGCGGGTAAATATTACATATTTGTCCGTGAGCATAAGAGAACTACCTCCTCCATGCCTTGCCTCAATTCCTCCAAATTCTTTTTGCCAATGAAGGGTTCCATCATGAGCCAGAGCAGCTAAACTAGTTTTCTCCTTGCTATACCAGATGGTATAAACCTGCGACTCATCAACGGCTGGAGTGGGAGCAGCAAGTTTGTTATTCTCGTGCAGTAAAAGATCAGTCACCTTGAATTCTTTTTGCCAGAGAATTTCTCCATTTCGTCCATCCACTGCAATCACATATCCGAGGTCATTTTCATCATCTGCACTGGTTACAAAGATTTTATTTTCCCAGACAACAGGTGAAGCGTTTCCTATTCCAGGCAATGCAATTGTCCATTTATAGTCTGATGATTTCCATGTAACCGGAGCACTTCCATTTGAGTCAATTCCCCGGCCCTGAGATCCTCTGAATCTTGTCCATTGAGAAGTTTCATCAGTATCTGAAACTGAAAACCCCATGAATAAAAAGAAAATGGAGCATAAAAGGTAATTGTTAAATAATTTCATCTTAGCTAAAATAATTTGCCCTATAAAACAAAACTAAATCTACAACAAATGGATTATAAATAAATACTTAATAAAAGTGTAACAAATATCAAGAATTTACGACTTTATCTATGTCAATCTTCTAAGTAAGACAATCTCCTTTGATGACAATATTCCAAATATTGGATAACTTTAGAAATATAGAACACAAAACCTTAGTTATCAAACTATGAAGAAACTAATTAAAGAAGATATCAATCAGGAAATTTTTGATTTATATGATGACTATGCTCATAATAAAATTGACAGAAATCAATTTATTAAGAAACTGTCGCTCTATGCAATTGGAGGCATTACTGTTTCCTCCCTACTTAGCTTTATGACGCCAAATTATGTAGATTCAATTACTGTCAAACCTGATGATCCAAGGTTGAATTCCGATTACATAACGTATAATTCTCCCAAAGGTGGGGGAAGCATTCGTGGTCTGTTTTCTAAGCCGGTTGAAGCAAAAAATAAATTACCCGGAATAGTTGTGGTTCATGAGAACAGGGGACTGAATCCATATATTGAAGACGTGGGTCGAAGAGCTGCTGTTGAAGGATTTATTACCCTGGCACCAGACGCATTGACACCTCTTGGGGGTTATCCGGGCAATGATGATGAGGGAAGAGCATTACAAAGGCAGAGAGACCGTAATGAGATGCTCGAGGACTTCATTGCCGCTTTCGAATACCTGAAGTCTCATTCTGATTGTAATGGTAAAATAGGCGTGGTAGGATTTTGTTTCGGAGGTTGGATTTCTAACATGATGGCGGTGAAGGTGCCGACACTGATGGCGGCTGTTCCATTTTACGGGGGACAACCATCCAGTGAAGATGCTGCGAAAATTAATGCTCCTTTAATGCTTCAATATGCAGGCCTGGACCAAAGAGTAAATGACGGGTGGCCGGCTTATGAAGAAGTTCTTAAAGAAAACAATAAAGAATATATAGCTCACTTCTATCCGGATGTTAATCATGGTTTTCATAACAATACTACTCCGAGATTTGACAAGGCCTCAGCCGATCTGGCCTGGGAGCGTACAATAGCTTTCTTCCGCGAAAAACTGGTTTGAAGACATATAAACAAAAACCGGGTTCCCTGAAATAAATTACAAAATCCAATAATCATTGGTCCTGTTGCCTATACCAACATGTATTTTTACACGTTGGGCAGAATTTATGAGGACTCCATATCCCTTGCTTGAAATGTAAAATGGCACCGGGGCTTGAGTATACCCCTTAACTCCACCGTAATGATCGACCTTCAGCGTGTAAACATTTCCACGCCTGTTTATCCCTTCAAATTCCAATCCTAACCCGTAAATATTTTCTGTCTCATCCAGAGGCAATCTTATACTTGTTCGTGATGATGTGAGCAGACATCTGGTTTCATCTTTATTGAAAGGGATAAGGAGTGTCTCCTAATTCTTTTATTGCTTCGATTTTGGGAGGATCGGCATAATCCAATGCATTTAATTCAGTTTCACCCACAGAAGCTTTCCACACATCCGCCATTATCTTTTCCCATTCCAGTTTATCCATGCCGGAAATTGAGGTGGTTTGAGCATGTCCACATGTACAAATTGCAATTAGAATACCGGTTAGTAATTTGGACTTAATTTTCACTGAGCAGGCTCCTGACAGTTTCATATTCTTTTTTAGTTTATGAATTCAAAAGATACTTATAATAGACTAAAAAGGAATATACTTATTGTCAATTCAAAATAGAATTATACCTTTGGGTATAATACCAATAGGTATAATACCTTTAAGTATAAATTTTATGAATTCACCCTTTAAGTACGGAAAGATTGTAACAGGGAATAATTTCATAAACAGGACCGATGATGTTAGAAGAATACAAAACAACATTAATGCCGGAATCAATACGATTCTAATCTCACCACGGCGATGGGGAAAGTCCTCTTTAATGAAACAGATTGAATCCTTAAATAGAGACAGGCATTTAAGATTTGCATTCATAGATTTCTTTAATATTAGAACGGAGGAAGATTTCCTTGAAAAATATTCCAGGGAAATTATACGATGCAGCATCAGTAAGAAGGAGGAACTTTTACATTCCGGGGAAGAGTTCTTTCAAAAAATTACTCCTTCATTTTCCTTTGGGGCAGATCCATTGAATGATTTCTCAGTAAGTTTTACGTGGAATGATGCATTTAAAACCAAAGACGAGATAATAAATCTTCCTGAAACAATTGCGAGGAAGAGGGGTATTAAAATAGTAGTATGCATTGATGAATTTCAGAACATTTCCAGGTTAGATAAAAATATTTCTCTTGAACAGGAACTTCGCTCATATTGGCAATACCACGAAAAAACCACATATTGTTTATATGGAAGCCGTAGGCATATGATGCTTGAACTGTTCAAGCAGGAATCCAGGGCTTTTTACAGATTCGGGGATTTGTTCTTGATGGAAAAAATCCCTGAGAAACACTGGGTTGACTACATCATTCAGAGTTTTACAAATACAGGAAAGAGTATTTCTGTGGAACTTGTTAATGAATTGATAAGAATGACAAGTAATCATCCTGATTATTTACAGCAACTCTGTCATAATGTTTGGAATTGCGCTGATATAGAAGCTACAAGTAAAAACCTGGAAGAATCAATGGACCTGGTCCTGAGATCGAATGCACTCCACTACCAGGATATCTGTGAATCACTCAGCAATACTCAGCTTAATCTTCTCAAGGCAATTTTAGCAGGTGAAACAAAAATGACATCCACAATAACAATGCAGCAGTATAAATTAGGTACTCCCCGGAATGTTTCAAAAAACAAGCGGATTCTAATGGAAAAGGACCTTGTAGAAATACATGGAACAAAAATTTCCTTCAATGATCCGATTTTTGAATATTGGCTAAGAAAAATGAAAGGAGGCAGCCAGAACTGACTGCCTTTTTGTAGTGGGAGCATTGAAATGTCAACCCTAATTTTGAAAAGTACTCATGATACTTTATCTTGTTTCGTATGAACAAGTCATAAATATCAGGGAGTATGAAAATTACATCTATTTCACTTGGAGAAACTAATATTGAATTCCACAATTCCTTCTTTGGTAAGGAAAGGATAATTGTTAACGGAGAGGAAGTTTCTTCCATTAAATCCATGACCGGCACAGAACATAATTTTACCGTTTCGGAATCCGGAGAGACTGCTCAATATAAGTTGGTTACCGGGCTCAATTTCCATGGTGTTGCTATTAATTTGTACCGGAATGATCTTCCAGTCATAGAATCACCCACGCGGGGTAGATTAGGTTTCTGGCTCGTTGTCGCAGTTGCCTTACTTGTAGCGGCTTTATTTTATTTTATGGGCAAGGGAGCAATCTAAACCGAAAGCTATAAAAGAAGTACATCATAAGCACCAATCTAAATCATTAATTACCACTTATATGAAAGGTTTTATCCATTATTCAATCAGTTTCCTTTTCTCGATTCTGATAGTGTCGGGAATTGCATTCGCCAATTCAGAAAATCAAATATTCGACGAAAATGAAATTCCAATGCTGGATAATCCTGTTTCAGTGGAATACCTGACGAAAAACCTCCGAAAATCTCAACCGCGGTTGGTACTAAATCCTCAAACAGAAAAGAACCTTAAGAAAAGACTAAAAACTGATCCGGTCATTCAGAATATGTACAGGGCAGTTCAATTGAACGCAGCTGAAGTACAACAAAAACCCTTGCTCAGTCGGGAGTTGGTTGGTCGACGATTGCTTGGCACATCCAGGGAAATGCTTTGGCGGATAAATATGCTCGGGATGGTTTATCGAATAGAAAAAGAGCAAAAAGTTCTGGATCGTATTAATGATGAAGTCATCGCTGTATGTAATTTTTCTGATTGGAATCCATCACATTACCTGGATGTTGCTGAGATGTCGATGGCGGTTGCGTTTGCGCTGGACTGGACAGCAGGAGCCTTGCCCCAGACAACAATCGATCTGGCTTTATCCGCATTGATCGAAAAAGGAATCAAACCGAGTTGGCCGGCAAGCGGGAAAAATCCTGGCTGGGCCTATGGTACAAATAATTGGAACCAGGTGTGCAATGGTGGTATGATTGCCGCCTCAATAGCTATTGCTGAAGTTGAACCGGAGCTGGCAGCTAAGACTATACACAGGGCATTGGATGGACTTCCCCACTCATTGGTAGAATACGGACCTGATGGCGTGTACCCCGAAGGATCTACATATTGGAGTTATGGAACTATGTTTTCTGTTGTTACTGCTGCTATGTTGGAAAGTGCTTTTGGACACGATTTTGGGCATTTTGAGTACCCTGCTTTTAAGGAGAGTGCGATTTTCAGGTCAATTTCAACTGCACCTTCAGGCTGGTACTACAATTATGCCGATTGTGGTGATAAACGAGAGGAAAATGGGGACATCGTCCTGGCTTGGTTTGCCACTAAAACCGGAAATAAAACCTTTTTCGAAAAAGAACGGTTTCTACATCAGGCAGATGAAATGGGCCAACTTTCAAGATTGGCAGGGGCCGGATTGGTTTGGCTGGCTCAATACCAGGAAAAGGAAGAAGTTAAAGTCCCCGAGGTATGGAAAGGAGAAGGAGCCAACCCGGTTGTATTTTTCACAGGTGGAGGAAATGACCCTCATAACTATTATTTCGGAGGAAAAGGAGGACGCGGAATGGTGAATCACGGGAACATGGACGGAGGTTCCTTTATTTTTGAATTGAATGGAGTGAGATGGGTAGTCGATCCAGGCAATCAATCTTATCATGCTCTGGAGAAAACCGGGTTTGATCTGTGGGGCAGATGCCAGGATTGTGAGCGCTGGAGCTTGTTGACGAAAAATAATTTTGGACACAGTACAATATCAATAAATGATGAACTACATAAAACAGAAGGTCTGGTCACCTTGACGGATTTTAAATCCGGTGATCATCCGGAAGCAACGTTTGATATGTCTCCAACTTTGGCCGGTCTGGTAGCAAATGCATCAAGAAAGTTTGTCAGGGACAGTCCAACTTCTTTGGTTATAGAGGATAATATAGAACTATCAGAAGAAACCAGGTTAATTACCTGGCAATTGATGACTACAGCAGATGTTAAGGTTGTTGATGGTGGTGCTGTATTAATGCAAGATGATTTGGAGCTCAAGCTAGAAAACCTTTCTCATCCCAATTTAACTTTGTCCATTGTTTCATTATATCCTGCACCTTTAGCATTAGACCGCCAGATTGAAGGATTAAAACGAATTGAAATTCGTATTCCTGCCTGGACAGTTGAAGGTGATACCTGTAATATCAAGATAAGGCTCTCTGGTGAATAAGCCTATTGGTGAAACATTTAATTTCCAATGCAGAAGATGTGTTTATCTCCCCTCAGATATATTTTACCATTGCTTAAGGCAGGGGAAGCATTCATTCTTTCACCGATAGAATTACGTGCAATAGCTTCAAACGTTGGACCTGGTTTAATCACGGTTATCAATCCTTCGTCGTTTGGCATGTAAACCAGGCCGTTTGCCAACACAGCTGATGAATATTGTCTGCCCATATCTTCCACCCAGAGTATATTGCCGCTTGAGATTTCAATGCAGTGTACTCTGCCGTTGGTCATTGTTGTAAAAAGATAATCGTCGGTACAAACCGGAGATGGCACATAATAAGCTCCTGGCATGGTCCGCCATACTATATGGCTATCAGTAACATCGCCAGAGCCATCAGGTTTTATTGCTAATAAAATACGTTGGGGCCAGGCACTACTTATAAGAACTAATCCCGTTTTTTCATTATAAACTGGACTGGAACAGAAATCTTCGGAAGGACCTTTTACGAACCAATATTTTGATCCATCGTCAGGATTATAGGAAGCAACTTCTTTATTGCCCAAAGAAATCATTTGCATTTTACCCGCCATCTCCCTGAAAATAGGCGTACTATAACTGTGGGAAGTATTTTCGAGCGAAATTTTCCAAATAATCTGTCCATCGGTTTTGCTTAACGCTGCCAAAAATGGATATCCCTGACTATTGCCATTGATAATTACTTTATCTTCAAATAATGCCGGTGAACAGCTGTAACCATGCGGGCTGACAAACTTACCGGGTCGTTGTAGCCAAACCTGGTTTCCTGCAAAATCATAAGCTGCCACTATAACATCATTTCCGTCAAGAAATGATGTATAAATCAGGGTGCCGTCTGTGGCAGGCGTTCCAGAGGCGTAACTATTGTCATTGTGTTTGTTTTCAAATGTAGTTTTGAGCACGGTTTTTTTCCACAATAAATTGCCGTTTTTACTATCATAACATAGAAGAAGTTTCTCATGGGTTTCTGGTATTGCTGAAATAGTGAAAAGCTTATCCTCCCAGATAATTGGTGAAGAATGACCAGTGCCCGGAACAGGGCTTTTCCACACTACGTTTGTTATTGAGTCCCACGTAACGGGCAAGTTGGTTTCGATACTGGTTCCGTCTCCATTAGGACCACGCCAGTTAGGCCAGTTTTGTGCCTGTGTTACTGTAATGGAATTAAAAATCAGGAATGAGAGTATCAAAATTAAAAATCTGTAGTTGGTCATCTGGTTAATGAAATGGATTAAAAATGAATTCTATTTTTTCAAAAGTAAGAATTTAGGGATTGCGACATAGTATTTGGAATATAAAAAAGGATCTGTTAGGAATACTCCAATACTACGAATTCCGACTGACAGTGTTTTTAACTTGATTTGAATGCCTAAGAAAAGCATTTTATGTTTCTACATACTGTCTGATTTTAATGTGACTGAACCCATTAATATTTCCAGGACCTTGGTAAAAACCTGGCGTTTCCTTCTGACAATTGCGGTAATCACTTAGTTGTTTTAAGGTGTAGTAATTTCATTTTTGCGTGATTTCACTCAAAAAAAACAAGATGGCGTTGCATAAATTTGTCAGATCAATAATTAAAAAACATCCAGTAAACTTAAAAAAAGAATAGATTATGAAATTAACAACATTACTCTCAATCGTATTTATGAGTATGAGTGTCTTGCTGAATGCCCAGCATAATGATCATAATGATGGTCATTCACAGGCAAGCGGACACGGGGACGATCATGCAAAGAAAAATCACATTGCAGTATTCCTTGGAGGAACATCGAATTTTGATCACCACTCTACCGATTTCTCAGTTGGTCTCGATTACGAATACAGGTTGAACAAATGGCTGGGTTTAGGTCTGATGGGTGAAGCTGTTTTTGCAGCATCAACTGAACTTATTGCGGGTGTTCCCCTCTTCTTTCATCCTGCCAAAGGACTTAAATTGGTAATCGCACCAATAGGTGTATTTACAGAGGTACACATCGATTCACATGAAGTTCCCCGTTCAGATGAAGATCATTATAAATCTGAAACGCTCCAGGAGCCTCATAAAGAGGTTCATTTCGGGGTTCGACTCGGATTGGGTTACGATTTTCACCTGGGTAAATTAAGTGTGGGACCAGCTATCAATTATGACGTTTCCAACACTTCTGCACTGGTATATGGTATCAATGTAGGATTAGGATTCTGATTTACAGGCGAATAGATTAGTATTAAAGACATTAGGTTAGATTCATAGTAATTTTAGGTTAGGTTGTTTAATATCCGGATTCATTTGAGTTCATCTCAAAAGATTCCGGATATTCTATTTGAGAGAGTCTGTAAATTCCCCGGACTATTGCAAAATCAATATTATCAGGATGTTAACCTGTATTATTTTTTTACTTCTCAAGACACTTTATTTCACACCTGATTGTACTAATATAATAGCTGTTCAGACAAATGGTGAATAAATAAAGATAATACCTGCTCTTCTCTATTGTTTTTTTGAGGGTAGATTTTTCCAAAGTTATTATCTCAAAAAGGTTCATGTACCAAAGAAAGTTTATTTCAAAAAAATTAATTAGGTTTCTAAATAAATACAGATTTGGAATTAAACTCGGAATGACAATAAAACACAAAGTTAAATATGAAGAGAAGACACTTCTTATATACAACAGGATTAGCCGGTCTGGGATTAACATTAAATTCATCTGAAATCTATTCAGATCGAAAAAAGAAAAAGATTATCCGTGAGACTTTTTCGCAAAACAATAATCAGGTTACCATTTTTACAAAAGCCCAGGTTACTCCAACTCTTGTATTTCATATTACCGATACACACCTTTCAATAGATGACGAGCAAGATTTAAAATATCAGAAGTTTAGCAAACGAATGGCTGGTGCGTATAAAAGTAACAGCCACTTTCAAACAGGTGAACAATATTCTGCAGAAGAGAGTTTTGAGCAAACCTTACTAACAGCCAAAGAACAAGATGTAGATTTTCTGGTACTCACCGGAGATATATTTAGTTTTCCGTCGCAAGCTGCTGTTGAGTGGGCATTTCAAAAATTAAACAAAACTGGAATTCCCTTTGCGTACGTTTCTGGTAACCACGATTGGCATTACGAAGGGATGCAAGGAAGTTCGCACCAACTTCGTGAAACCTGGATAAACAAGCATCTTTATCCAATGTACCAAGGTAATAATCCATTTTATGCTAGCTACGATTTTAATGGAATTCGTTTTGTTTGTATCGATAATTCCACTTATGAGATTTTACCGGAGCAACTGACTTTTTTCAAAAAGCAGGCAGAACTTGATATCCCACTTATTTTACTGATGCACATTCCACTTTATATGCCTGGACGCACAATGGGATATGGATGTGCTAATCCTGATTGGGGAGAGAAAACCGATAAAAACTATAAAATCGAACGCCGCGAAAAATGGCGAAAAGGTGGACATACGAAAGTTACTTTTGATTTCCATGACATGGTTTTTAATGCACCGAATCTTTTAACTGTTCTTGCTGGACATACTCATCGACCAGCCATTGATGTAAAAAATGGAATTCCACAAATTGTTTCAGGACATAATGCAACAGGTTATTTTACTGGTATCAATATTGATTCAATTTGAAATAAAAATTTAGTACTCCCACCTGTCCCAAGTTTGCAAATCACCAACTCTGCTAGTTTAATCTGGTGAAGGTTAACATTGATATTATAAATCTGAAACTAATAAAAATAAAAGGGCTGATGTTTGTTTGAATGGAAAACGACCAACAGTATAAATTTACATGAATTTGAAGTTGGTAATTAAGTATTATTTCAACCAAGGCGGAAATTCAAGAAGCAAGTGCAACTTTAGAATCAAAACTATTTAAAAAAATGCATCCTGGTGAATTAAAGTTTAGATTTTTCCGTGGTCTGCTGTTTAACTTCATTGTTATATCTCTGAT
>SDBV01009495.1_pt1 | contig 12930 bp, 11 predicted proteins | sample 2277081 | NCBI WGS metagenome assembly SDBV01 (sample SAMN10402039, study PRJNA504765) | marine sediment metagenome | isolation source: marine sediment core GS10_PC15, 223 cmbsf | place: Arctic Ocean: Southern Knipovich Ridge | collected 2010
GGCTTTCTCGCCTGATGGGCAACGATGCTTCGACTTCGACTCGCCGCCGCTCGCCGCGACGAACTCAGCTACTGACGGGCACAGACGTAACCAAGGCGTCTCTGCGTGCCGACGGGCTTCTGGCTGCGGGCGATTCCAACCAAGCCATAGCTATATATGCCGACCTGATCGGGTTCTTATCGCTTCAGTTGCAACAGGCCATAACCCAGGACCTCCTATCGACCGGCGAACAGCCATTACGCGGCAGAGGCAGGCCTTCGGACCAGCCCCAACCTGACCTTGGCCTGTTTCCAGGACAGAATAGGAACTCATACGTTGATCAGCGAGCCCTGCAGAGAATTGGAGCCATACCCAGGCCCGCACGATCTCGCCGCCGAGCGGGACGCTCAACAAGCCCGAACTCTCGAAAACTCCCGGCCCAAGAGCAATTCTTTGTCGACGCGGATTTGCTGATCAAGGCCTCTGCTGGAAGGGCCGCCGCTCTGGAGCAAGCCGACTTGCTCGCCCAGGCCCGACAGAGTCTTCGACAAAGTTCGAGCCGAATCCGAGCTTACCTCTTGATTGAACTGACCGAGTTCATCGAACGCCGCCGCGCTCAGCGAACGCCCGTATCTCCACAGCTAAAGCAGATCATGCAAAGCTGGCAAGAAATCTCCCAGAAAAAAAGCAATGCCGCTCTGACCCGTGCTTTACAAGCCGCCCGAGGCCAAGCCATTACCGCGCCCTTGCCCTCGAGCACATCCGCTGTTTCCACAAGACCAGGCAAACCTCCCATGAGCTTAGCCGCCTGGTTGGACATTGAGAATACCGACCTCTCGCCGCTGGAGCCCGAACGCTTGATGATCGCCGCCCAGTTCAGTTGGATTCGCGAATCGATTGCCATTGAGCAGATCGAACCGCCAAGCCCTTCCCAGCGTGCCGAGCAAATAATCAAGTTGGTCCAAGCATATCAAATCGACGCCCAAGCCCAAGCCCCCACTGCCGAGGCTCTATGGCAGTTGGGCTCGTTCATGGCCGCCATGGGCTATCAGCCCGAGGCCTGGGATTGTCTTGGCCAAGCTGGGGCTCTATATAGCCAATTAGCCCTAGCCCTTCTTCCTGAGGTTCTCGAGTCCCAGGGCCGCGCCGGGCTCAGCCAACAGCGCAATTACTACGCTTACCGTACAGCTGCCTTGGCTGCCTTGGCTGAAGCTGCCGCCTTCCCCGCGGATGAACCCCTCTCTACAAAGTCTTCCGCGATGTTAGCCGCTGAAATTCACGCCAAGTTTTTACAGCTCCGAAGAGCCTGGTCCCTACTGCCTCTCGGTTCTGAAGAACCACCCGCGATATTGCCCACTGCCAGCCGTGCCTTGCCGATGGTGCGAAACTTGACCGAAGCAAAGGCCTATGCCCAACCAAGGATGCGTTTCTGGTGGTGGTATTATCCGCCGGAGCTTGCTCAAAAACAGCCCTCGCCCTCGGCTCCAGGGAGAAGGTCCGCACGTCCAGGCAGAAACCCACTAAGGTCCAGGGACCCTTCGCAACGGCCCAAGCTTGAATACGTCGAGACTAAGCAGCGAGCAAGGCCTGGCCAGCGCCCCAGGCCCCGCGGCTCTGGTTCATCCGAGCCTCTTGACCCAATGTTTCTCCCAACTCCGGGATCGAGGCTGGGAATCTAAAAGCCGTCCCCTGCTCAAAAAGCCGGAAATATCTTTTCTCCCTAATCTGAGCCCTGGATTATACCCGCCAAAAACAGTATTCTTATCTACCTTGATACAGTTTTAGACCCACCCCGAAGCCCGGAGTCCTTGCCATGGACCAAGCCATCGCTAAAGCTCAGGCCCTGATAGAGGCCCTGAATTACATCCGCAAGTTCCGCTCAAAAATCGTAGTGGTCAAGATCGGCGGAACGATAATGGATACCCCAGCCGCCCTGGATGGTATCTTGGCTGACGTGGTTTTCATGGCTACAGTTGGTATGCAGCCCATCGTCGTCCATGGTGGTGGTAAGGCTATATCGGCAGCCATGGCCGAAGCCGGCTTGGAAGTCAATTTCGTCCAGGGACAACGATACACCGACGAGCGGGCTCTGAGCGTGGCTGAACACGTCCTGGTAAACCGGATCAACGCTCATATCGTCCAGACCATCGAGCAGTCCGGAACCTCAGCTATCGGGATGCATTCGCTAGCCAGTTGTGTATTGTTAGCTGAACGGCTCTTTCTCGAAGGACCCCAGGGACAGCGCGTCGATGTTGGCTTGGTAGGTAAGGTTACCAAAGTCCAGAGCCAAGTCCTTGGCGCCCTCTGTCAAGCCAATACCATTCCGGTGATCGCTCCGATCGCTCGCGACAGCGCTGGCGGAAAGCTAAACATCAACGCTGACCTGGCCGCTGGTAAAGTTGCCGCTGCTGTCAAAGCTGAAAAGCTTGTCATGGTTTCTGACACTCACGGCGTGCGCACCGTGGCCGACGATCCCGACTCGTTGGCCGCCAGCCTGACCGAACAGCAGTTGCGAGACCTAGACGATAGCGGCGTCATCACCGCTGGCATGAAGCCCAAGGTCCAAGCCTGCCTGGATGCCCTCGACGCTGGAGTTAGCAAGGCTCACATCATCGATGGCCGACTCGACCATTCCTTGCTCTTGGAAATATACACCGATAAAGGTATCGGTACGCAAATACTCAAGTAATAATATCGACGCTCTAATTTTTGGGAGTTAATCAGCACCGTGAAAGAAGAAAAAATAGATACTAAAAAGGTTATCGAACAATACGAGAAGTACGTGATCGCCAACTATGGCCGACTGCCCTTGGTTATCGTGCGAGGCCAAGGCAGTTATTTCTGGGACGCCGATGGTAAGCGTTATCTGGACATGTTCCCCGGCTGGGCGGTCAGCGGACTTGGCCATTGTCCCGAACCAGTGGTCGAGGCCATCCGCAAGCAGGCCGGCGAGCTGATCCACATGGACAATACCTTCTATACCGTCCCCCAGGGGCAATTGGCTCAATTGATATCCGAAAAATCTTTTGGCGGTAAATGTTTCTTCTGCAACAGCGGAGCCGAGGCCGTCGAAGCTGCCCTCAAACTCGCTCGCCTTTATACCTCCGAAAACAAATACCGCTACATCACCGCCCTGAACAGCTTTCATGGGCGAACCTTTGCAGCTATCACCGCTACAGGCCAGCCCAAGTACCACGAGGGCTTCTCGCCGCTGCTGCCGGGCTTTAGTTATGTACCCTTCAATGACGTAGCTGCTCTGGAGGAAACTTTTGACGACGAAGTAGCCGGGGTGTTGATTGAGCCCATCCAGGGCGAAGGCGGCGTCAATATCGCCAGCGATGAATTTCTGATCAGAGCCAGCGAACTCTGCCGCCAACACAACGCGGTGCTCATCCTCGACGAGGTCCAATGTGGTATGGGCCGAACCGGCAAATGGTTTGGCTATCAGCACACGCCCGTCGAGCCGGATATTATTACCATGGCCAAGTCCCTGGGCGGCGGCGTAGCTATCGGCGGAATCTGCGCCCGGGACGAAGTCGCCCAAGCCCTCAAACCTGGCACACATGCTTCCACTTTTGGGGGCAATCCCTTGGCAGCCGCTGCCGCGGTGGCCACTATAGAGATGATTGATAACGAAGGCCTATTGGACCGGGCCGTCGAGTTGAGCCAGCATATTATGACCCGCTTGGCTGACATGAAGGAAAAGTTCGACTGTATCAGCGAGGTTCGCGGTCGCGGCCTAATGATCGGCATAGAGCTGGACATCCCCGGAGCAGAGCTAGTCAGTTCTTGTCTGGATAAGGGCCTGCGGATCAATTGCACTCACGAAACGGTCCTGCGTTTCATGCCCGCCATGACTGCTAGCAAAGAGCAGGTCGATGAGGCTCTGGATATTCTGGAAACTGTCATGACCGAAAGCGTCCCCGCCATTCGTTCCGCCACCGACTCTGAATAGCCGCGAAAAAATGTACCGGACACCTTTAATTCTTTAAAACGGTAACATTTGAACAATATAATGCGGGCTGTTGAAAGTAGAGACTGTTCGTTACTTTATTCGGAAAAGATTGTATTATGAAAAAACTCAAAATCATTGTGCCGATATTAGTATCTTACAGTTTGTGGGCAGCTACTACTTTCGCCGAAACCCAAGTTAGCAAGGAGACAAATCAACCTGCATATGCAAAGCTCATTCCACCGGAGAAGCTAAAAGAGGATCTGGATTTTCTCTTTAAGACAATTGAAGAAGTCCACCCGAATATGTATGCCTATACCAGCAAGCAAGAATTTATGCCATTGCATGAGAAGCTGTATAGCCAAATCACTCAGCCAATGAATCGACTTGAATTTTATAAATTAGTTGCTCCAGTGGTTGCTGAGTTGCAATTTGGACATACATTTATATCCGGCTTATGGGAAAATTTTCGAGACTATTGCAACAATGGAGGAAAGGTCTTTCCAATAGAATTGGAGTTGGATGGGCAACAAGCATTTCTAGTAGGGAATTACGGTAAAACTGTTTTGCCTATCGGTGGCACTTTACTTTCAATCAACGGGGAAGATACTGCGAGTGTAATATTCAGATGGGCCAGATATTCCCCAAGTGAGGGCAGAAATGCTGATCCTCGGGCCATAAAAAGACGCAGCGTGCTGTGGATGTACCTCTGGTTGGAGTACGGTGATGCCAAGTCGGTGACACTGAGAATCAAATCACTCGATGGGAAGACCTCAGATCATATTTTACCAGCAATTTCAGGTAAGCAAGCCAAAGCGGCAGCAAGAGCTCAAAGAGGATCATGGACTCCTTTTTCTTACACCTACATGGCTGAGCACGAAACAGGGCTTATTAAGATCAATCAATTTGACGCCAGCCGTGCTTTTCGTGAATTCCTGGAGAAGACATTTAAGGAGCTCAATAATAAAAAAGCGTCTAATCTAATTGTCGATATCCGTAAGAATCCTGGTGGGAGCAGCATACCAGGCGATTGGCTCTTAGAGTATCTCACGGACAAGCCGTTTGCACAATTTGAAGGGGTTGTAGTTGAGTCTAGTGAAAAACCATTTAGGTTTGGTGGGCGAATCTGTGTTCTGATAGGACGGTTAAGTGCGTCATCAAGCGTATCTTTTGCTTCAGCGATAAAGTGTTACCGCATCGGTACATTGATCGGGGAGGAAACGGGTGACGCTACTGTCAACTACGGAGAGGCTCGGCGGCACGAACTACCGAACTCTGGTTTGCAGGTAACAATACCAACCAAATACTTTGTTCAAGCTGGTGGTAAGCCTGGTGGCCGGGGAGTTTTGCCGGATTATGAGGTCAAACAGAAACCGGCGGATACTGCAAACGGTGTTGACACGGCATTAGAATTTACGCTGGATCTTATAGAAAAGGGAAATTAAAGGTGTCCGGTACATTTGTTGATTGACGGGGGGTGTGCATGTTTTTAAGATATTGTCATTATGCCACGAGCTAAGCGGATAACTCTTGGTGGATATGTTTATCAAGACCCGGACACCTTTAATTCCATCGGAGACGACCAATGAGCCGTCGGGATTCTCGCCGAGCTGACCAACTGCGTCCGACCAAGATCACCAGAGGCTTTACGGAGTTAGCCCCCGGATCGGTTTTGATTTGCCAAGGTAGAACACGCGTTTTATGTACTGCCTGCTGGGAGCCGGGCGTACCCGAGTTCCTAAAGGGTAGCGGGCGCGGCTGGGTAACTGCCGAGTATGATATGCTGCCCTCCTCCACTGGCCAACGCCGGCGACGCAGCGGACGTAGCGGGAAAGTCGACGGTCGCAGTCAGGAAATTCAAAGGCTCATCGGGCGAACCTTGCGCTTGGTGGTGGATATGCCCAGCCTAGGAGAAAACACCGTCTGGCTGGACTGCGACGTGCTCCAAGCAGACGGTGGCACACGAACCGCTGCCATAACCGGAGCCTATATCGCCTTGGCCGACGCCCTGAGTTGGGCACGGAAGAACAAGTTTCTAGCTGGCAACCCCTTGACCGAGGCTGTCGCTGCCGTTAGCGTAGGTATCGTTGCTGGTAAGGTTTTGCTGGACCTGGACTATGGGGAGGATTCAACTGCCCAGGTGGACATGAACATTGCCATGACCTCTGCTGGTAAGTTTGTCGAAGTTCAAGCCTCTGCCGAAGCCGCCGCCTTTAGCCCTGAGCAACTCGACAAAATGCTTCGCTCCGCCAGCAAAGGCATACGCCGCTTGTTAGCTTCTCAGCAAAGGGCTCTAAAACAGAGACTCAAGAGAACCAGATGATTTCTAAAACTAAATACTTCTCTAAATTTGTTCTAGTTGGCCTTAGCGGCTGGCTTTTGTTCGCGACTGTTGGCTGCTTCTTTGGAACTTCCGATAGCCCCAGAGCTTCCGCGGTCACGTCGGGGCAAGTTGCGGGACCTCCCGATTGGGCCACCTGCACCATAAGCTTGCAAAAGGCTCAAGACCGTGCGGATCAGAGCTTGGCCGAAGCTCGCCAAAGTTTACAGCGGATACAAAAGCAAACCGGCTGGCGGGATCTGCACGTCCTCCAAACCGATCAGCTCAGCATTGTTTGTCGGGGTTATTTCAAAAGTTATGCCGACGACAAAGCCCAGAAGATGCTGGATCAGGTCCGCAGCTATCGTGACTCGCAGGGTAACCATCCCTTCGCGAGAGTGCTTTTTGTTGCACTGAAACACAATGAAAGAAAACAGATAACCGTTGGCCCTCCCCAATGGGATCTTCGCCGGGCTCGGGGTAATTCCAGTTTGTGTATCGGATTTTTCATTAACGATAAACTCTGCAAGGATCGACTGGCCGCCGCCGTAAAAAAGGTCAAAAGCTTGCGAAAACAGGGCGTCGAGGCTTGGTACTACCATGGCCAAGACCGTTCCGGCGTCTACGTTGGCCACTTCAATGCCGACTGGGAGTTGGTCACCACGGGTAAAACAAGGGGCCAACAGCCCATCACACGCCTAATGTTCGTAACTCACGACCCTCAGTTTAAGATTCTGCGCCAGAAGTTTCCCAAGTATGAGGAGAACGGACAGGTTCAGGCCCGCAGGATCGGCAAGAGGGTGATTTTTGAAGCCTCCATGCTGGTACGTATTCCAACGTTCGGCCAAAAACTCACCGACGCCGAGGTTGGGCTTCATTAAGTAAGGACCTCCGCTGGCCCAACGGTATTGCTATTGAAACAAGTATCCAAAATACTCATAGCCACTCAGAACCACGGCAAATTACGAGAGATCCAAGCGGAGTTAGCCGATCTGGACCTTGAGCTTGTTTGTCTGGGCGATATCGACCCTTTGCCCGAGGCCGTTGAATCCGGGAGTACTTTTGCCGAGAACGCCGACCTCAAAGCTCTGCACTACTGTGACCTGAGCGGCTTGTGGGCCCTGGCCGACGACTCCGGCCTGGATGTCGACGCCCTGGACTCTAGGCCCGGTGTCTTCTCTGCCCGCTATGCCGGGCCCGATGCCGACGATGATCGCAATAACACCAAGCTCCTTGCCGAACTGGCCAACGTCCCCGAGCAAAAGCGAACCGCCAGATTCCGATGCGCCATGAGTTTAGCCGCCGATGGTAAGATTATTGCTCGCAGTCAAGGCAGCATCGAAGGTCGAATTACATTTGACTATCAGGGTCAAAATGGTTTTGGCTACGACCCTTTGTTTTACGTGAGCGAAAAGGGCTGCACTACCGCCCAGATGGCGCCCGAAGAGAAAAACGCCATCAGCCATCGAGGCCAAGCCATCCGAGCCATGAAACAACTCTTACTCAAGCTACTCTAACAGAGCCTAACCCAAGCCGCCTTGTGAGAATCCAAACAGGAGAAGTTTAGATCATGATTACCAATCTCTTAGCTGCCACCGACATCAGCTTTAGTATCTTCGAGTTCGGCATGTTGGCTTGCTTTGGCCTCTGTTGGCCAATTTCTGTCTACACCTCTGTCAAAACCAAGAGGACCGAAGGCAAGAGCCTGCTTTTCATGCTCATCATTCTTGTCGGATACATTTCTGGCGTCATACACAAGCTCTACGTCAGCTACGATTTTGTTATTATCTTGTACATATCCAACCTCATTCTTGTTTTCATCGATATTCTGCTCTACTTAAAATACTCTCGCCGCATCGCTCCGCCCCCAGCCACCCTCGATTAGCCATTCATCTGCCGTGTGCTGAGCTATTATACCCCCGCGTCTTCCAGGTCAGTCGCGTTTTGTGCTAAGATACTCTTGGGCACGTTTTATCCCCGAGTTAATTCCTTGTTGTAGTTCATCTGGCACAACCTCAGCTTTACTCTTAGAGCCAACCCCCGTCAATATCGAGGGTGACCCAAACGAGCTTAGAGCGGAGAAATCTCCTTTGGGGTCGGCTATACTCATATCGGCCCGGTTTTCGGCAACTTGACGACCGCAGTGCCCTTTGATAGGCTATTACTCGTCGCTAATCCCAGGAGAGACGAAGATGTCCCCCAATTCGTTGTTAATAGCCGGCCTCGTCGTCGGGGCCCTGCTGCTCGGCTATGTCTTCTACGGCAGATTCATCGCCAAGCTCTGGGGAGTCGATCCTGCCCGCAAAACCCCCGCCATAGAAAGGCCCGACGGCGTCGACTATGTGCCCGCCAAACATTGGACCGTGCTGTTCGGCCATCACTTCAGCAGCATCGCCGGGGCAGGACCCATCATCGGCCCAGTCTTCGCCTGTTTCTACTTCGGCTGGCTACCAGCTCTAATCTGGATTGTCATCGGCTCAATATTCCTCGGAGCCGTCCACGACTTTTCTGCCCTGATGGCTTCGCTCCGCCATAAGGGCCAATCCATCGCCCAGGTCGCCGAGGTCGTCATGGGCAAACGCACCAAAATAATTTTCGCCTCTTTCATCTGGCTGGCCCTGGTGTTGGTCATTGCCGTCTTCGTAGCCGCCGCAGCCAAAACGCTTAGCACAGAACCCGCTGTTGTCATACCCACATTCGGCTTGATCGGCGTGGCCATCTTCACCGGCCTACTAATGTACAAATGGAATATGAACCAACTGTTGGCCACCGTCATCGGCGTGGGACTACTTCTGGGCCTGATCATTCTGGGCTACTACGTCCGTTTGGACATCACCCAACTGGGCGGAGTTTTTGCCCAACATCCCATCAAATGTTGGACGGTTATCTTGCTAATTTACGGCTACATCGCCTCGGTTACACCGGTCAATATCCTCCTTCAGCCCCGCGATTATCTAGCCACCTTCGTCTTGTACTTCGGCATGCTGCTCGGCTTTGTCGGTCTGCTTGTTACCCATCCGCCCATGCGTGCCCCAGCTTATATAGGCTGGTCCACCAGCAGTGGCCCAATGTGGCCGATGATGTTTATCATGGTCGCCTGCGGTGCTATTTCAGGATTTCACAGCCTCATTGCTAGCGGAACCACCTCTAAGCAATTAGCCAACGAACGCTATGCCAAGCGAATCGGATACGGAGCCATGGTGTTTGAGGGCGTCCTAGCCGCCCTGGCCGTCATCTGCGTTTGTGCCGGACTCTATTGGAAAGGAAATCCCGGCTGGAACTTCCCCCAAATCATGGCCCCAAAAGGAGGCGGAGCTATCGTCGCTTTCGGAAGAGGATATGGACAGCTAACCTCTTCGGTCCTGGGATGGATCTCCGGCAAAGGCTCAGAGTTTACCCTGGAATTGGGTATGCTAATCGGCATCATGACTATCAAAACCTTTGTTATGACTACTCTCGACTCTGCCACCAGAATAGGACGCTACGTCAGCGAGGAGTTGTTTGGCCAATCACTACGAATAAAGTTCTTCGCCAACCGCTACATGGCCACATTTTTAATCATAATATTCTCAGCTGGTTTATCTTTTGGTGCTTACGAAAGTATTTGGAAAGTATTTGGTGCTGCCAACCAACTCGTAGCCGCCTTAGCTTTGATAGTAGTCACCGTGCTCTTGTTACGCCTGGGCAAACCTGCTAAATATACCTTCTACCCCGCGGTTTTCATGTTGGTCACAACCATCGGGGCCTTGGTATACCAAATATTCTGGGTTTTCCTGCCGGCCAGAAATTGGCTGCTCTTGAGCATTAGTATTGTTATGATCATCTTAGCTGTGGTAATGACCGCCGATGGAATCGCCACGGTGCGCAAGCTTCCCGCTCGCCCCGCAGCTAAAACGGAGTAACCACTGTGAGCAATATAAAACTAGGCTCAGCTGGCTGGGGCTTTCGCGAGATGAGCATCCGCGAATACTTCAACACCGCCTCTCGTCTGGGCTTGGGCCTCGTTGAGCTAAACTGTCGCTCCGACGTACCGAACCACGCTTGGGTTGACTTCGACAAGCAGGATGTTACCGAAGTGCAGGACTGTGCCGCCGACGAGAAGCTCACGATTATTGCCCTGTCAGCTAACAACAATTTCATTCAGAGCGACCCTGGCATTCTCAACGGCCAAATCGCCCAGATAAGACGAACCATTGAATTGGCCAGCGAGTTTGGGGCCTCTTACGTGCGAGCCATTATCGGGCAGGACACTCAACCCCCACCAGCCGTTCTGGAGACTGCTCTGCGAAAGCTGCAGGAGCTGGGCCAATTTGCGGATAGTTTTGATATTCGTTTAGCCATCGAGAACGGCAGCGGACCCTTGGCTTCAGCTCAGCAGTGCCTGGCAATAATGAAACAGCTCTTGGCCGATCCGATCGGCCTAGTATATAATCCAGCCAATTTCGCCCGAAATGGCGACGACCCCATAAAAGCCTTCCAAATGCTCAGCCAATATATCTGTTACGCTCATCTGGGCGACTGGGACGGCCAAGACTACCGACCAATCGGCAAAGGAAATATCGATTGGGAAAAACTCATCCCCCTCTTGAGCGAATCTGACCTGCCCTTGGCTCTGATCGAATACCCTCACCCAGAGGACATAGAACTCGGCACCGCGGCCAGCCACAAAAAACTCAACTCACTCCTGCGTAAGTTCGGGGGTCGAGCCACTTAGCCCATCTACTTCCAATGCACCATCATTATCCCTATAAAATGAGTACAACTTCATGAACCCAGCTTACATTGCCATACTTTTCGGACTGGGCATCATCGCCGGCTTCCAGAACGTCATGGCCGGCGGCGGCTCGCTCCTGACCCTACCCATGATGATCTTCATGATCGAAGCTCAGAATGTCCACTTGATCGGGAGCCAGGCCTATGTTGAAAATCCAAGCCTGGCCGCCAACGGAACCAATCGCGTCGCCATTCTCTTCCAAAACATCTTTGCCGTCGCCGCATTCCGCAAAAAAGGCCACTCCAATTTTATAATCAGCTTGAAACTCGCTGCCTTTGCCCTACCCGGCGCCGTTCTCGGAGCCATTTACGCTGGAAAAATAAGCAATGCATCCTTCAAGAGAATCCTCGGGCTCGTCGTCATCGCCGTTGTCATACTAATTATTAAGAAAAAGAAACTCACCGAAGCCACCGTCGATAAAGCCCACCCAACAGTAGCTTACCTGGCTATGTTCGGAATAGGCCTCTACGGCGGCTTCATACAGGCCGGAACCGGTTTTCTGCTCATTGCCGTACTCCACGGCCTGATGCGTCTGAGCCTACTCAAGACCAGTATGCACAAAGTCTTCATTATTCTGATCTACACCGTACCGGCCCTGTTTGTCTTCGTTTATAGAAAGGATGTCATCTGGTCGATGGGACTAGTGTTAGCTGCCGGAAACGCTCTGGGGGCCTGGATCGGCACTCACTTTGCCGTCAAAAAGGGCGAAAAATTCATTCGCGTTGTACTTTTGGTAGCCATGTTGGCCATGGCTGTAAAACTAATTTACGAGGCCAGCTTTCCGAAATAGTACCTCCCCCAACCGCTTAGTTTTGTTACAGGAACTGTTATGACCACAGTGAAGGCCATTATTTTCGACCTCGACGGAACCCTCGTCGATACCCTTAACGATCTTACCGATGCCAATAACTACGCTCTGGAGCAACTGGGTTTTCCAGGACACTCCCCGGAAGAATACAAATTGCTCATCGGCACCGGCTCACGCGAACTTGCCCGTAAAGCTCTGCCCCCCGACCACATCGACTTGACCGACACCCTTCTGGAGATGATTCTGGACCGCTATAAAGATCATTGCCTCGACAAAACTAAGCCCTACCCTGGTATCCGCGAATTGTTAGCCGAGCTGGATAGTCGTAACATCCGCTTGGCTGTACTTTCCAACAAACCAGATGCCCTCACCAAACACATCGCTATCGACATCTTTGGCTCAGAGTGTTTTGAAATAATAAGAGGCCATCTTGATGGCACACCAACCAAGCCCGACCCCACCTCTGTTCTTGAAATTCTAGAACAAATGAAACTCGCGCACACCGATGTGTTGTACGTGGGCGACTCCGCGGTCGATATGGCCACCGCCGTAGCCGCCCAGCTACGCGCCGTAGGAGTGAGCTGGGGCTTTAGAGATCGTCAGGAGTTACAGGACGCCGGAGCTGACCACATAATTGATCGAGCCGCCGAACTGTTGGACCTGCTATAGGATAAAAACGTGACCGAACAGCCCCTTACCATTGAAGACATAATCATCCCCGCCGACCGCCTCGAAGGCCCAATCGACTGGCACCAACTCTTCTCCAACCACAACGCCGTCGAGGTCGAAATAGGTGCTGGCAAAGGCACTTTTCTGATAAACACCGCCCGGGCCAACCCGCACATCAACTACCTGGGAATCGAATGGGCCAACAAGTATTGCAATTACGCTGCTGATCGTGCTCGCCGTTGGGGTCTAGCCAACATTCGTATGATCCGCTGTGATGCCAAGGATTTCATCATCCGCCACACGCCCAGCCAAAGCCTTCAAACGCTGCACATATACTTTCCCGACCCTTGGCCCAAGAAACGCCATCACAAACGCCGACTCTTCGACAGCAAATTTCTCGCCGCCGCCGTCAAAGCACTCCTACCCGC
>SDBV01009496.1_pt1 | contig 12929 bp, 11 predicted proteins | sample 2277081 | NCBI WGS metagenome assembly SDBV01 (sample SAMN10402039, study PRJNA504765) | marine sediment metagenome | isolation source: marine sediment core GS10_PC15, 223 cmbsf | place: Arctic Ocean: Southern Knipovich Ridge | collected 2010
GCGCCACATCGCCGCCCCCGCCGCCGGTGCGATGAACAGTAATGGAGTACTGTAGGTTATGCTTCAGCATAACGAGCATCGCCCAATCTCGACCGTGGACAACGTGCCGACAACGAGCACCGCGTGGCCGCGGCGGCTAGATGTTCTTGTGCAAAACCGCTTTCCGAGCTTGCGAAGAAACAGATTTGGAGTGCGGTGACTTGTCGCCGCTTTCTCTTTCCGACCGTTTTCCGCGATCATTGGCCCCCGCTACTGCCAATCGGCCAGAAGAAGAAAGCGGTGACAAGTCACCGCACTCCAAAGATTCACAGCCTCTCCGCAACGGGCTGCTCAGCGCCCGCTCAGAACAGCCGCCTCTGAGTCGGCCGGCCCAGAAGATGGGCGTCGTGGCCGGCCTCGCACAAGCGGTCGACGAACTCTTCCGGACCGTGCGTGCAATAGACCACCCGGGGCGCCACCCGATCCACCGCCTCGAACAACTCGTCGTAGTCGGCATGGTCCGAGAGCGCCACGGCATGGTCCACGCGCAACCGGTACTTGGCCCGTTGGTCGACGGCCCAACCGGTCACGGCGATGCGGACCTCGCGCGGCAATTCTTCCAGCGGCGGCGTGCCGGGCGGCACCAACACGGCCCAGCCCGGCTGGACATGCTGCTGAAAAAGCTCGTAGCGGCCCAACGCCATGCCGCACGCTTCGTAAACCCGGCTGATTTCGTGGATCTTCCTGTGCTGAAGGACGGGAATTCCTTCGGCGGTCAACAGCCGGGTGACCTCTTGGCCCTTGCCCAGCGCATAGGCCGTGATCACCGGCGTGGCCCCGTCGGCCAGCGTTCGCCGGACGAGCGTGAAGAGTTGCTCGAGGGCTTCTTCGCGCGGGGGCAAGCGATAGTCGGGATGGCCGTAAGTGGTTTCGATCACCAAGACGTCGGCGTGCGGCAGTTCGGCCTCCTCGGCGGTGGCCGAGGCGCCCAGCTTGAAGTCGCCGGTGTACAGCAGCGATTGCCCCTCATCTTCAGCCAGCAGCATCGCCGACCCGAGACAGTGTCCGGCCGGATAGGTCGTCAGCCGCAGGCCGCCCCAATCGATCGGCTTTCGATAAGGCATCTCGAGCGTCCGCCGCGTCCCCAAGCGGAACTGGTACAGCGCCGAAGTTTCCGGCGTACACAGCGCATACTCGTGCCTCGCCATATGGTCCGCATGGGCGTGCGAGATGAACGCCCGCGGCTGACGCCGACGGAAGTCGATCGCCAGGTCGGGCTTGGTCAGTTTCAGGCCGTTTTCCCAGTGGAACAAAGCGGTAGGCAGTAGGTAGTAGGCAGTAGGTAGTAGGTAGTAGGTAGTAGGCAGTAGGTAGTAGGTAGTAGGTAGTTGGCAGTGGGAGAGTGTGCGGTTGATGCATTGTTTAGCCGTCGCGGCCACGCGGTGTGGTTGCGGTCAACGCGGTGGCATGCTCGATCGGCAAGAACACGGTCCGCGCCAACAGCAAGACCCGAAACTGATTCGTTGCGAGCCACCCTCTGGACCTTTTTTCCGCAGTCACGCCACCCGGTTCAGCTTTTCGCCGGGGCGACCGGGGCGGCGAGCTTCCCCTCGGGTGTCAAGCCCGCGGACCGCCACACCTTGCCCAACGCTTCGCCGGCCTGCCGGACAATGCCGTCACGACGCCGGCCCTTGAAAACGCTTCGGGAAGGCTTGACGGTCACCGGGCCGTCGTAGCCGAGCTCGGCCAGGGCGGTCAATGCGCCGGCGACGTCGATCTGGCCGTTCTCCGACCCCGGCAGCAGCCGGGAGTGCTCGTCCAACTCGGCCAGCGGCACGTCGGCCGGCATGTCGGCCACCTGGACCGCCACGATCTGGCCCAGCGGAAGTTTGCTAATCGACTCGACCGAGCCGCCGCAGGCCACCAGGTCCCAGACGTCCAGCAACAGGCCCATGTTCGGGGCGTTGACCATGTTCAACAGCAGCGACATGGCGTCCAGGTCGTGAATGAACTGGAACGCCCGGTCCTTGCGGAAATATTCGGGAGCCTGGAATCCCACCCCCAGCCAGACCCCGGCCGGCTGCAACGCCGCGCAAATCTCCGTGAAACGACGCTGGTGGAACTCGAAGTTCTCGTGGTACGGCCGCTCGTCGTCCGCCGGCGCCAGCGTGGCCACGCAACGCGTACATCCGATCTCGGCCGCAACCTGAGCGTATTCGGGGATCTTTTCCAGGTCCTTCTTGAACACCTCGTCGTCAACGGTCCAATCCAGCGGCAGCTTGAAGAGCCCCAGCCGGATCTTGGCGCTGTCGATCAGACGTCGGGCGTACTCCATCCCGCGGAGCTTCGCTCGGGTGGCAAAGTCGGCCACGTCCAAATCCATCCCCGCAAACCCGAAGGTCAAGGCCAACTCGATGATTTCGCTTTGATGACCCGACACGCCCAGCGCGGACGGGCTAAGATTCTTGAACATGGCAACGCTCCGAGGGGTTCCAGGGACCACAGGGACACGCTTCGCCACCGGGCCAGCCGTCGGCGAAACGAATCTCGTAGTATGGCACATCGTGGCGAGGTTTCCAAGGGGGCAGGCAGCCGTGCCGCGGTGAAGTGTGGCTTGCTGTAACCCCCTTATCAAACCCCTCTCTGAGTTGTATGCGCCACCCCGCGTCAATCGAATCGACCACGACACAACAGGTTCGGCACGCTATACTTGGAGCCTATCCGAGAACCCGAGTTTCATCCCTTCGGCGCCTGCCCCCCATAATGATCTGGCTCGAAATTCTCGTCCTCGCCGTCGTGCAAGGCATCGCCGAGTTCCTCCCGATCAGCTCCTCCGGTCACGTCGTGGTCGTCCAAGGGATGTTCGACGAACTCGGCCACGCCATGAACGACAAACTGACGGTCAACATCGTCCTTCACGTGGGCACGCTGCTGGCGATCCTCGTTTTCTACCGGCGTCGGATCTGGTCGCTGTTGGGCAGCGACCGCCGAGTCGTCGGGCTGTTGATCGTTGGCAGCATTCCCGCCGCCGTGGTGGGACTCACCGTCAAGGAATCTCCCTTCGGAGCGATCCTGGAAAGGGCCTTGGAACGTCCACTGCTGGCCGGATTCATGTTTCCGCTGACCGCGCTAATGCTGCTTTGGGCTGCGGCACGGCACTCGGGCCAGGCGGGCTGCCGGGAACTCGGCTACGGCCAAGCCCTGCGCATCGGCGTGTTCCAGGCGTTGGCCATCCTGCCGGGCATTTCACGAAGCGGCACCACCATCGTGGCCGGTCTGACCTGCGGGCTGCGGCGCGAGGAGGCGGCCACGTTCTCCTTCCTGCTGGCGATACCCGTCATTGGGGGGGCTGGTCTTTTGGAGGCCGTCAAGCTCCTCACGGGAGGTTCCGAGGGCACGCCTCTGCCTGTCCTGGCTCTGGGAGCCTTCGTCAGCTTTGTGGTCGGACTATGCTCGCTGGGGTGGCTGATCCGCTGGCTGAACCAAGGTCGACTCCATTATTTTGCCTGGTGGCTGATCCCGCTGGGGCTGGCCGTGATCGCCTGGCAAACCTTGGACTGACATGACCCGGACTGGACGGCACGGCATAGAAGGGGTATAATTGTCGGCGATGGAGATCGGTCACCGGATCGATCAGGTCCATCACACATTCATTGGGGGGCGAACTGGATTCGACCGGGCAGTGTGAAGTGTAAGTGGCGTGCCGTGGTTGGTCAGCAGGCCACGTAAAAAGCCGACCACACAACTTTAATTGCCAAGCCTAGCTTAGCAATGGCCGCCTAGCGATAGGTTGCCCCGGCTGAGGGCTTTTGCCGAAGAGGCCCGACTGCCGGCCGCCAATTTCGGATCGTCTCGGGTCACGTCGGGCACGCTCGGGATTAAACAAGTTCTCGACTAGTCGGTCCGGCACCCCGTCGGTTGGGGGTCGGTCGGGCGAAATCTTAAATCATCCGACTACGCACGTAGAAGCTTGCACGGAAATGTCGCGGGACGCGGGTTCGATCCCCGCCGCCTCCACTAAAGCCCACTTACGACACTTGTTGTAAGTGGGCTTTATTATTAGGCTTAGGTCGATTTCAAGCCTCTCCTGTCCGCCGCTTTTCTTGCTTAATATCTGATTACAAGAGGTTTCTGCATCTGATAAGGCTTGCCAAAACATCTGATACGACCTATCTTACTATTATCAGATGGACCCATCAAACCCCTGTTTTAGGGCACGCTGGCGATGCGGCAGACCCAACTCAAGCCCGGTAGAGACGGTCAGTACACGCGGAACATTGGCTACAAGCTCACGAGGTCGGGCAAGCGGAGTCAGCCAAAGTTCTACCTCGGCAGCGATAGAAAGGCCGCAGAGCGGCGTCTGGCGAAGATAGTCGAGCTTTGGGAACACATCGAAAAAGGAAGCGATGAGCCTGTCTGGGGAGATTTCGAGTTGCGGGTCGCAAAGGGCATGGCACGCGGTGAATTGCAGGTGCCGGTGAAGCCAAATCTACACGACAACGGACATGTCTACCTAGTCCATCTCAACCTAATGTCCGCACGCTATCCGATGGTGAACTTTGTGCCAACCGACCGCAAACTTGCCCAAGAGGGGACCGCGTTTAACCGCTTAGCAGTTGACCACCAGATGAAGGTGATGCGAGACCGGGGCATTCTCACCGACCACGAACCGCAGGAGTTCTCGGACGGCACCCTCCATCAAGCGATGGGTCGGTATATCGCTTGGATTGAGAGGGAGTATCTTGACAGTTCGGAAGGCCATGTATCGGACAATGGCATCACAAAGATCCGGCTGGTGAAAATCGTCATGGAACGTGTACCAGAGGCACCACTCTCTGCCGTGGGCTACTCTACTGCCGACGCGATAATCGGCATGTTTCGGAAACGTCCGCTAGGGAAGCGAACCGAGAAACCGATGGCAAAGAAGACGTGCCAGAATTGCATCGGAGAAATCAGACGTTTCTTCGACTGGTTGGACTTGGCGGACGAGTTCCAATGGCATCTCCCGGAGCGATACCACCGTATCAAGCGGAAGGTTGACCGCCTGGAAAGCGATATTGAGAAGGATAACGAAGACATACCGACATACGCCATCGACGAGCTTTGCCTTCTCAATGAGTACGCAACACCGATTGAGCGACTGTTCCTCCTGCTAGGTCTCAATTGTGCGTTCGGTGCAGACCAATCTGGCCGCTTGCGGATAGGTGAAGTCCGGTTCTCTGAGGCCGAAACGGAGCATTCTTTCATCCAGAGGATTCGCCTAAAACAACTGGTAAAAGGTCGCCACTTGCTTTGGGAACAGACTGTCGAGGGCTTGCGGTGGGCATTGGTTCACCGACAAGCACTAGGGCTCTCCTTGGACAAGGACTGTTTCCTCGTGGTCAAATCCACTGGCACGCCGTACTGGCGAAAGACTAAGGGGGGTAACCGATGCCGGGATATTCCCAACCTCTGGAATCGGCTTATCGACCGAATTCAAGCCGATTTCCCCGACTTCTCCCGGCACGCATTCAATACACTACGTGATACGTCGATTGATATGATGAGGCGGATCGCTGGTGAAGAAGTCTCTTCAATTCACGCGACCCACAAGCACCAGTCGCTCGACAAGAACCTGCGAAACTACAGCAACCCCTTGTGGGAGAGACTATTCGAGACTCACCTCAGGTTGGAAAGCAAGTTGAAACCTGTGTTCGATGCAGCCCCAGAAGAGGCATTCGAGCCGCAACCTCAAGCCTACATTAGCAGACGAACGGTCCAGCGAATCATCGAATTAAGAAAAGATGGGTGGGCTATTCAGAGAATTGCCAAGGAGCTTGGTTTGAGCCGTGCTACGGTCGGACGTAAACTGAAAACAGAGAGTTGATGAATAGCCTACTTGCCAATCATTCGCATGTCCTCAACTTCGATAGGAGTCCCTTGAAATAGGAGTCCCAGGATAGGCTCAGAAAGAAGACTCGTAAGGGCACACGTAGGAGTCCCAGGGCGAACGGTAGGCTGGGGAGTTTTTGGAAAAAGAAAAACGAATTGAAATTATGCTGCGGGGTCGATATGGAAGTTGCCTGGTTTGCGTCCGAGACCGTCTTCCACAAACCAAGTCTTCATTTCTCACCCGCCGACTCCCGCTCCTTTGCCGCAGCAACACAATACATCCCGTCGCCGTCCCGGATGGGCTTGTAGCAGAGGTTGCAGCAGCGGCACGCCGATTTCTCTCGGTCTCCGGATTTCCATCTGGCGATAAGATGGGGCTCTCGGATGAAGGGGCGGCTCATAGAGATGTAGTCCGCCATGCCTTTCTGAATGAGGTCTTCCGCCACCGTATAGGACCGGATTCCGCCAACCAGCAGAAGCGGCACTCCAATTCGTTCCTTGTATCGTCTTGCGGCCTCACGGTAGTAAGCCTCTTGCTCTTCCGATTTCAGCTTGCCTCGTCTGACCGGGCTATGCCGGCTGGCAGCATCCCCAGTGCCCCCGCTAAGCTCGATACCGTCAATCCCTGCACCTTCAAGCATCCCTGAAACCTGGAGCATCTCCTCGACCGTCAGTCCACCATCAATGAAATCATCGCTGTTCATCTTGATCAGGACGGGGAAAGTGGCACCAAGAGCGGCCTTGGTTCTTTCAAGGATAGCCAGTACGATGCGTACTCGGTTCTCGATGCTTCCACCATACTCATCCGTCCGCTTGTTGAAGTAAGGGGATAGGAACTGTGAGAGCAGATAACCATGGGCTGCATGAACTTGGACTCCGTCGAATCCAGCCTGCTGTGACCTTGTGGCTGCACTGACGAACGATTGAATCGCCTGCTCAATCTCCTCCGGCGTCATCTCTCGGCCGAGCACACCGTCCTTGCTTGCCAAACTGGAAGGGCCGACGGCATCACTTTGTGTAAGCGAGGTGATTGCCTGGACCCCGGCGTGGGCAAGTTGCACAACAATCCTGCTGCCCCCCTGGTGAGCGGCTTCCGCCATCTGTTTCAGGCCGGGCATGAAGCGGTCATCGTGTATGTCCACCTGCCTTGGGCTGGCCTGGCCCTCGGGGCTGACAAAAGCATGGCTCGAAATAATCAAGCCAATCTCGCCCTTAGCCAAATCCCTGGTCAAGTCAACGAGCCTGGAAGAACACGCCCCGTCATCATCAGCCATGCCTTCCCAAGTAGCCGAACGGACAAAGCGGTTCCTGACCGTCATGCTACCGAGAGAGCCAGAATCGAAAGGTGTGGGCATTGTTGCCACCTTATTATGATGTGCCTTGTCGCTTCTGCTTCAACCGACCTCAGTGTCCCCTAGCGATCCACCATAGCCTCTGGCCCAAAATACAAGAAGCCCATGGGGATTACGACCCATGGGCTTCTCGCAGAGAGAGAGTGATGATATCTACTGAACGCCTGCCATGGCGGTTGTCAAGGCGTCTTTGTTGGGTTGCCGTGCAAGGCGAACACTACGACACCAAACAGATAGGTTGCCCATCGCAGCTTGGCAATGAGACTTTTCGCCGTATGAATAGCGTACTGCCGCTAAGCACTCTTGCCCAAGTCCTGGTTGCTCTGTGCCGGTATTCCGCCAATGAGCGGCCAGAAACGGGCCAAACGATTACCAATGCACACGGTCTCTTTCAAACCGCACACTCTTCTTCTGGTCGGCACTGAACATCCGAAGATGGGTGGCCAAGTTGGTCTCTTCGCCTTTGAGTTGCAGCTTTTGGCGGATTCGTTCTCGTTGTTTTGCGATGGTTCGGGGGGACACATGCCGAAACTGGGCAATCTCTTTGGTGGTCAGCCCGTCCCGGATCAAATTGCAGATTTCGACCTCCAACGGTGTGAGCACGCCGAAGGCTGCAGTAAGCCGGTTGATGAACGGCGATGAAATGTCCTCCAAGTGTTTCCTGAGCAGGGCCGTGTATTTCTTCTGTTGTGCCGGTATCTCGCCGTCCAAGGCACGCAAGACCGGCATCAGTATCTTGTCCACATTATCGGCGATGGCTTCGTGGACTTCGCCCTTCTCTTCTTCAATCTGCGACAGGACTCGGCGAAGAGCCGTGTTCGATTCCTGCAAGGCGGCACGGTCCACCTGCGATTGCTGCTCGATGTGGATGCGTTCGACGACCTTCCCCGTGCGTTCGGCAACAGCATTGATAAGGTCTCGCTCTTCTTTGAGAAAAGGCCCTCCGTCAATGGTCGGCATCTCCTGCGTGTAGTACACCTCGACTACCCCGGCACGGTTTCCTTGCACAACGATGTTGGCCGACTGTTTCCATGCTGTGGTCCGGAAGTCCTCTGTGGTGTAGCTCTTATCGTAAAGCGTCAATCTTGCACAGCACTTATCCGGATACTGCCAGGAAGGAGGGAGTATCTCCGCAATGCCCTGCAAGATGGACTCCACATCGTTGCCGTGATGCTCGACGAGCCGGGAGATGCTGTACAGGCAATTGAGTTCTTTCACTCGTTCCTGCAAAGCAGCACGTTCAGCCTGCAACTGTTGCTCAACGTGAACGTGGCCCACGATATTGCCAATGCGTTCTGCAACGGCATTGATGAGGCTCCGTTCTTCTTTGAGAAAGGGGCCTTCGTCCGAATCCGGCATGGACTTGGTGTAGAACACCTCCACGACCCCAGCGACCGTCCCTTCTACTTGGACTTCGGCGGACTGCCGCCAATCGGACGGGCGGAATCCGCAGGTCGTATACTGCTTGTCGTACAGCGTCAGTCGGGCACAGCATATATCTGGATACTGCCACGAGGGCGGAAGAATATCCACAATGCCCTGCAAGATGGGCTCCAAGGAGGTCCGGTGCTGCTCCACCAGATGTGAGATGGTGTACAAGCATTTGAGTTCTTTCAAGCGTTCCTGCAACGCCCATTCCACGCCGTGAGCGGCCTGTGTGTGGTCGATGGGCTGGTGCCCCGTCCCGTGCCCTGAGTGTAGGGCGAGCTTCCGGCCCAAGTGATGCGGTCCTGCAAGCGTGCCAGTTTGTTCAACCATGGGGGTCTCCTATATGTATGGGGCTCTATTGGTTTCGTCGTTCAACCTTGACCGGTCGCTGCACTGCGTTTTGCCAAACCGGCATAACCTCACCGACCATTCGGTACATCTGTCATGACCGCACGTTTCTTTAAGCGAGGTCTTGCTTTCAGACTTACAGAAGCACCCATCGATACGGGGTGGCAGATGGGGAAGGTGTCAGTAAGGCATGCGTACTCCAAGTACGCCAATGCTACGCAAGAATACCGGTTTGCCGGTTGCCTCTGATGGGCGATATTTGAACAAGAGAAAACAACTTATTCAGGTGTAGCCCACGCTCAACGAGACGGACCATGCCCCAGACGACGTGCCGCCGAACTTCCAAGAGACCGAAGTCCCACCCTTGTCAACATCACTCGACCTCACGAGGCAAGCATGCCCTTGTTGTCGCCGTAGTAGCCCTTTCTGCAATCGCCTGCGGTCTGCTGGCAGTTTCACTGGTTGGACGTTCCGACACGTCAACATCGCCGGGCAATGGAAACACTCACGTCCTCCATGAGACGCAACCTCACCGATTTCGGATTGTGCCCGAGTATGAGCGGCTGATGGAGCACGTCGTCCTTTCCCTATCCAGTGGCGAAGATGAACCCAAATACCATCACGAGATAATCTCTCGCCTTCCCGGCTACACCCGAATTGACCTGATGGTTCCAGAGGGTCATCTGGACGCTATCAAAAGCTGGACCAAGGATAAACCATACCGGGACCGAATCCGAGTCGTGTCCTATGATCCGCAGTATCGAAACGGAGCACGGCTCTACTTGCTCTTGCCGGATGAGGACCAACTGGTTGCCGTTGATACGGAGGACTATCGCCTTGGTAGTCAATACGGCACGATTTGGGCACAAGACCTGTTTGAGGTGGCAATCGCCTTGGATGGGCGGACCCTACTGTTGACCGCGTGTGCTCACAAGTGCTTTCAGGGAGCACGAGACCGGCGTGATCGTCGAGTGATCAGCGACAACGCCTATTTGGCATGTCTCGATACGGACGATGTTGAAGTCCGTAGACTGCCGCTTGCCTTCAAGGGCGGGAACATTCTGGTAGACGAGTTGGCCGGTAGACGCATCGTGTTCTGCGGATACGACTCCGTCAGGTCTACACGGACGGCGTGGCGAGCGTTTGAGGGCGAGACGATATCGGACGACAAGGTCGCTGAGATGGTCCAGGACGGGCTCAATGCGGATCAGGTCGTAATCGTCGGCGGGACGCATTCACAGCCGGAACTGATGTACCACCTCGACCAGTCCATGCTCCTGCTCCCGGACGGCGTGGCGGCAGTCCCCCGCATCGTAGGCGAGCGGCCTCGGCTAGAACCGGACGCTTCACCCATCAGGCAAGTCGAAGCGTTCTTGAATGCACTGCGGCCGAAGCTTGGCAAGCTGGGGTACCGGGTGGTCAACATCGACACGACCGTTCAGAATGTCCTCCACTATCAGCACTACGTGAATGCCATACCATTTGTCGAAAGAGAAAGCGGCAAGCGGACGATTCTCCTGCCGAGTTTTCCCGACGCCACAACCGAACAGGACAGGGCGGTCGTACAGAAGAACACGAAGACGCTGGAATCGCTCGGTTATTCTGTCATTCACGTTCCTACTCGGGCATACGAACTGACCGGCGGGATTCATTGCCTCATAAACGTCCTCAAATGAAGGTGCAACACTATGGATACGGAATCAAGAACTGCACTGCCATCCAGAAGGCAGTATCAGAAGGCCGCAGACGCCGTGTCAAACGCAATGAAGTGCCTGGAAGAGGATGCACCGGACGAGACTATCAGTATTTGTAGCGAGGCACTTCGATTTGACCCTGGACATATCGGGGCCTATCTTCTTCGGGCCTCATGCCATCTCCGCAAGGGCGACCTGGACCAGGCCATCGCTGATTGCAGCACCGTGATTCAGGGTGACCCGAACAACAGCACGGCCTATGGTGTCAAGGCCACTGCCCATTTGGGCAAGGGCGATGCCGAGAAGGCAAAGGCGGATTTTGCCAAGTGGCAGGGCTCACCGGCAGACCAAGGATGAGTTGGGCGTCTTGACAGGTTTCCCCATAGCGTTCGCTGTTTCAGCAGTAGCCCGTCAAGAAGACCGTTGCCAGCCGATGAAAACAGAAACACAAGAGGCCCACCAGCTACGCCGCCGGTGGGCCTCTTGGCTCGATGGTTCGCTCCCTTTGCCGGCTCTCGCCCTTCACCCACCAACGTCTGCCTTTGGCTTGCAGTCCTCAACCGTCCGAAGTTTCTTGAGTAGCTGCCACTCCAAGTCGTTTGGGTCAGACTCGCTGGCAGCTTCCCAGGCCGAAGCTACGATCTCACGGAGGTGGTCTAGGTCGCTTTTCTCAACAATCAGTGTCCAGGTATTGCCATCAGGGTCCAATCCAAAACCGAGCACAGGAATGGCCACCTCCCGGAGTTTCTCACGCACCAGGCCGACAACGACCTGTGAAGCGTAATTGTCACAGTAACCGTCGTTCCCGAAGACCGCAGCAATCCCTGGTTCGGCCCAACTGATTGCCCCATGGTGCTCAGACTGGTGCTTCTTAGCAGCATATACGGCGGCTTTTGCCGCCTCTGCTGTCCAGTTGGTGGTGGTTTGGTTCATTCATGCATCCTTCCGAGAAGGCGACGATTCAGCCCGTCGTTTTTGGCTCGACGTGGTAGCCTGAACATGAGCGACACTGCTTCGATTCTACGTCGTGGTCATCGGGTTGGTTTTGGGACGCTTGGCGTCATTCCGTCGTCATCTTGCCGGTAGCCAGGTTGCCGTCCCATCTAACCAGCGTAGCCGTTAGGACCTGTCTCCATCCACACTCCCCCGTCAGTGTGGGCGACCTACTATTGACTGTGGGAGCCCGCACTTGAACCGTGGTTGATGCTGGGGCCGGCTCTATCATGGCCGCCCATGCCATGAAAGAAGACCCCCAGAAGTGTCTTGATGCAGGTTGCGACGACTACATGACCAACCCGATTGACCGGGGCAAGCTGGTGGGAATAGTTGGAAAGTATGCCGAACGCCAAGTAAGAACCTGTCCGCAGAGTTCAACACGTAGCACAGGACTGTAGGCTGACACGACGACTTGCACAAAGGAAAGTTTCATGGGGCTCTCATCACATACTCGTTCTTGGCAAAGACGATACGGCTGGCTGGCGGCCTTAGCCTGGTCGGTCATGATTGTCGGACTTTCGACCTGGTATGTCATGAGCCAGAGAAACAGCAGTGTTGAGATGGCTCGCACGTATGCCAGAGCGGCACATGAAAAGGACGTGATTTATCGCCGGTGGAATGCTTTTCACGGAGGAGTCTATGTGCCTGTTACCAAGGACCATCCTCCAAATCCGTATTTGCAGGTTCCTGAACGTGAAGTAACGACTCCCTCTGGAAGAGAATTAACCCTTGTCAATCCGGCGTACATGACCCGCCAGGTCCACGAATTGGCGGCGAACCAAGGTGGCATTACTGCCCACATCACCAGCCTGAAACCGTTGAATCCTCTAAACACGCCGGACGGTTGGGAACGGCGAGCATTGGAGGCAATGGAGCGAGGGGAGACAGAAGTCAGCGGCATCCAGGAAATTGGCGGACAGCCGTATGTCCGGCTCATAAGACCGCTCTACGTTGAACAAGGCTGCCTGAAATGTCATGAGACTCAGGGCTACAAACTAGGTGATATTAGAGGCGGTATCAGCGTATCGGTGCCGGTCGGGGCGATATGGGCGACTCAATTACAGCAGTCCAAGAACGTGCTTCTTGGATATGGCACACTGTGGCTATTCGGGATTGCCGCAATCGCCTTGGGGGGCAGAGAGCTAGTGCGCGTCGGAAAAATGGTGATTCAGCGGCGTGGGGCGGGTGGAACGGCGGCGGAAACTGAGCGAAGATGAGCCAAATGGTCGCATTGGAGTTAGATCACAGGTGCAGTGAGCGC